>WNGL01007655.1_pt1 | contig 12679 bp, 8 predicted proteins | sample 5400591 | NCBI WGS metagenome assembly WNGL01 (sample SAMN13153377, study PRJNA577476) | soil metagenome | isolation source: 80 cm soil or saprolite under Garry oak tree replicate 1 | place: USA:California | collected 2016-06-15
GGCATCGGCTTGACCAGGCCGAGCGCGACGACCTCGTTGGCCAGCCTGGTGCGCCGGTTCGGGCCCTCGGGGATCCGGAACTTCTGGTACAGCCTGAGCAGGTGCTGCTTGACCGCCGCCTCGGTCACCACCAGGTCGGAGGCGATCTCGTGCGCCGTCGCGGGGGTGGCGAAGGCCTCGTCGGACAGCGCGGGCCGGCACAGCGAGGTCAGCACGTCCAGCTCGCGGCGGGTGAGCTCGGGCACGGCCGAACGCCGCAGCTCGGCCTCGGCGGTGATCTCTTCCTGCGGGATGCCGCCGATCCGGCAGCGCGCCGCACCGAAACTCAGCACGTCGCCCTCGTCCAGGACACGGCGGGCCACGGGCCGCCCGTTCACCCGGGTTCCGTTACGTGATAAACCCAGGTCGACGACGTAAACGTAGGGGCCGCGACGGTAGAGTTCGGCGTGCAGCCGGGAAACGCTGGGATCATCCAGGCGGATGTCGACGCCCTGGCCACGGCCGATGGTCGTCACTTCTTCACGCAACGGAAAGACGTCGCCGCTTTCCTCGATGCGAAGGAATGGTGTGTCCACCGCAGACCCTCCCTTCTATCGGAGCCGTGACTATCGTCTTACCACTGGGTTACCCCCCGTGTCACGGCCCTTCTAGGAGAAATTGCATATCGATCAATTGCGCGGCGCTAACCCTCTCAGGCGCCTCCGCCGGACCGGCCACGCCTGGCCGAATCGCCTCGATCTTTCCCCGGGCACAGCCCCCGGCGCAATGCCGTCAGACAATGCCCGTCACCCCGGGACAGGCCCGTAACTCCTGGTGCTCATGCGCTAGCACCCCCCTCCCGTGACCCGAGTTTCCGCAAGCCACCCTCACCCGCCCTTCGCGGGCTGTGGTCGGCGGCACGTCCCAGAAAACCGGACTCAGGTCACCCCGGCACCATCAGCAGCACGGTTCGTACGCGCCGGGCCAGCCAGAACGCCATGAAACCCCGGATCCAGTGCGTTCTAGCGCGGTGGAAGCCCGGTTTCATTGCGTCCGGCAGGCGTCCGGCAGCAGGCCGATTCCGCACCTGGGGTTGGTGTGGCGGCTGAGGGAGTCGCTGGCTGGCTGGGCGACGGCACCACGGGCGCCAGGAGATCCACTTGCGGTGGCAGGGGCAGGCCGCTGGCCTGGTCCCGGTAAACTTCCGAGCGGAAACCCGGGAGGCACGTGCATGGCGAATAGGCCGGTGAACACTGGCTCGGGCGGCGCCGCCGCGCCACCGCCCGTCCACCACGACGCCGCCCCCGCCATCCCGGCTACCCCAGCCGCCCCAGCCGCCCCAGCCACCCCGGCTGCCCCGGCCGGCCACCGCGCCGCCAGAACCACCCGCGCCGCCAGAACCACCCGCGCCACCCGCGCCGCCCGCGGTCCCCGGCCCAGCAAGCTGGCCTGGCTGCCGTACCTGGTCGTGCTGGCCGGCACCGCTGCCGGGATGCTCGTGGCCTGGCATGGGTCGAAGTACGCGGGCCGCGGCGCCAGCCTCATCGGCGCCTCGCTGCTGGCCGCGGCGCTGGCCCGGCTGATCCTGCCGGCGCGCTACACGGGCCTGCTGGCGACCCGCCGAAAAGCTTCCGACGTGCTCGGCTTCGCGGTGTTCGGCGCCGCGGTGCTCGCCGTCGCCATAGCGCTGCCATAAGCAGCACGTCCATGAAGGGAACCGGATTACACCATGGCCAAGATCAAGGTGGCGAACCCCGTCGTCGAACTCGACGGTGACGAGATGACCCGCATCATCTGGCAGAACATCAAGGACCAGCTGATTCTGCCCTACCTGGATATCGAGCTCGAGTACTACAACCTCGGCATAGAGCACCGCGACGCGACCGACGACCAGGTGACGGTCGACGCGGCGCACGCCATCCAACGGCACGGCGTCGGCGTGAAGTGCGCGACGATCACGCCGGACGAGGCGCGGGTCACCGAGTTCGGTCTGAAGAAGATGTGGCGGAGCCCGAACGGCACGATCCGTAACATCCTGGGCGGCGTCATCTTCCGCGAGCCGATCGTCATCTCCAACATCCCCCGGCTGGTGCCGAGCTGGACCAAGCCCATCATCATCGGCCGTCACGCGCACGCCGACCAGTACAAAGCCAGCGACTTCGTGGTGCCGGGCCCGGGCACGGTGACGATCACGTATGTCCCGGACGGCGATAGCAACCAGCCCATCGAGATGGAGGTGGCCAGGTTCACCGGCGGCGGCGTCGCGATGGCGATGTACAACTTCGACGACTCGATCCGCGACTTCGCCCGGGCCACCATGCGGTACGCGCTGAACCGCAAGTTCCCGCTCTACCTGTCGACCAAGAACACGATCCTGAAGGCCTACGACGGTCGGTTCAAGGACATCTTCGCGGAGACCTTCGAGTCCGAGTTCAAGGCGGAGTTCGAGGCGGCCGGCATCACCTACGAGCACCGGCTGATCGACGACATGGTCGCCCAGGTGCTCAAGTGGGAGGGCGGCATCGTCTGGGCCACCAAGAACTACGACGGCGACGTGCAGTCGGACGTGGTGGCCCAGGGTTACGGCTCGCTCGGCCTGATGACCAGCGTGCTGATGACGCCGGACGGCCGGACCGTCGAGGCCGAAGCCGCCCACGGCACCGTCACCCGCCACTACCGCCAGCACCAGCAGGGCAAGCCCACCTCCACCAACCCGGTCGCCTCGATTTTCGCCTGGACCAGGGGCCTCGCCCACCGCGGCACGCTCGACGGCACCCCCGAGGTCACCCGCTTCGCCCAGACCCTCGAGAACGTCTGCGTGCGGACCATCGAGGGCGGGCAGATGACCAAGGACCTCGCCCTGCTCGTCGGCAAGGACCAGCCGTTCCTGAACACGCAGGACTTCCTCGGCGCGCTCGACGAGAACCTGCGCAAGGCGATGGGCTCGTAAAGTTCAAAACCGAATTATCCCGAACGGGCCGAGGTATCCGCCACCCCGCCCGCTGACATGCATTCACGGACAAAGGAGTTCTCCCACATGTCTCGCAAGGGCAAGGTAACCGTCGTCGGAGCCGGGTTCTACGGCTCCACCACCGCGCAGCGGCTGGCCGAGTACGACATCTTCGAAGAGGTCGTGCTCACCGACATCGTCGAGGGCAAGCCGGAGGGGCTGGCCCTGGACATGAACCAGTCGCGCCCGGTCGAGGGATTCGAGACCAAGGTGACCGGCCAGACCACCGGGCCGGGCGGCGAGGGCTACGAGGTCATCGGCGGCTCGGACATCGTGATCGTCACCGCGGGCCTGCCGCGCAAGCCCGGCATGAGCCGGATGGACCTGATCGAGACCAACGCCAAGATCGTCAGGAGCGTGGTGGAGAACGTCGCCAAGTACGCGCCGGACGCGGTGCTGATCGTGGTGTCCAACCCGCTGGACGAGATGACCGCGCTGGCCGCCAAGGTGTCCGGCTTCCCGCACCAGCGGGTGATGGGCCAGGCGGGCATGCTGGACACGGCCAGGTTCAGCTACTTCGTGGCGGAGAAGCTGGCGGTCCCGGTCGGCTCGGTGCGCACGCTGACGCTGGGCTCGCACGGCGACACGATGGTGCCGGTGCCCTCGGCCTGCACGGTGAACGGCCAGCCGCTGGCCGGCCTGCTGCCCGCGGACGAGATCGAGCAGCTCGTCACCCGGACCAGGAACGGCGGCGGCGAGATCGTCGCGCTGCTGAAGACCGGCTCGGCCTACTACGCCCCCTCGGCGGCCGCGGCCCGGATGGCCCGCGCCGTCGCGGAGGACGCCGGCGCGGTCATGCCGGTCTGCGCCTGGGTAGACGGCGAGTACGGCATCTCCGGCGTCTACCTGGGCGTCGAGGCCGAGATCGGCGGCGAAGGGGTGCGCCGCGTCGTCGAGCGCGACCTGACCGAACCCGAGCTGGCCGCCCTGCGCACCGCCGCCGAGGCCGTCCGCGCCAAGCAGGCCGACGTGGCCAGCCTCTAACTCAGCCCCACCCGGCCGGGCGCGTTTCCGCGGAAACGCACCCGGCGGACCGGCACGCAGGCCAGGGCCACCTCGTACTCGAGCGTGCCGAACTCCCGGCCGACCACGTCCGCCCCCAGGTTCCGCAGCAGCCCGGTCATGGCCGCGTTGTCGGCCGCGACCGCGGCGGTGAACCGGCGGATGCCCTCCTGGCAGGCCCGTTCGGACAGCCGGGCCAGCAGCTCGGTGCCCAGGCCCCGGCCCTGCCAGCCGTCGATGACGGTGACGGCGATCTCGGCCGCGTACGGGTCCTCGCGGTCCCTGACGTACCGGGCGATGCCCACGCCGCCCCCGCGGACGTGGTCAAGCGCGCCGAGCGCCTCGTGGCCGAAGCCGTCCGCGAGCAGCCCGTCGTCCGTGGGACGGACCGGCCGGATCAGCACCGCCGACCCGTCGCGCACCAGCGCGCCCTGAATTTCCGGATGGATCATCATCGTCAGACCTCTCCTTCGGGTACCGCTCCACGGTGCGGCACGGGCGGCCGCGAAGGCATCGGTGGGCACCACGGATTCCGCGGTTTCCGTGGCGGCCACGGATGCCGCCCTTACCCGTCCGCGCGCAGGCTTCAGCTGTGAATCCGACCAACGGGAGAAAAGACATGACCACGACAGAAACGAACCCGATCGACGAGGCCAGGCTCGAGGCCTTCGTCGGGCAGGCGGTCACCGACATGGGAGCGGCCATCTCCGGGCTGCTGCTGCACATCGGCGACCGGCTCGGCCTCTACAAGGCGATGGCGGGCGCCGGGCCGATCACGTCGGCCACGCTGGCCGCCCGCACCGGCACCGCCGAACGGTACGTCCGCGAGTGGCTCGGCAACCAGGCCGCCGGCGGCTACGTGACCTACCACCCGGCCGACGGCACCTACGAGCTTCCGGCCGAGCAGGCCATGGTGGTCGCCAACGAGAACAGCCCGGTCTTCCTGGGCGGCGCGTTCGAGGTCATCGCGTCCTGCTACGCCGACCACACCCGGTTCACGGACGCGTTCCGCACCGGCGCCGGGGTCGGCTGGCACGAGCACGACGACCGGCTGTTCTCCGGCGTGCTGCGGCTCTTCCGGCCCGGCTACGCCGCGCACCTGGTGAGCGCGTGGCTCCCCGCACTGGACGGGGTGGTGGACAAGCTGCAGTCCGGGGCGAGCGTGGCCGATGTCGGCTGCGGGCTCGGTGCCTCCACGATCATCATGGCGCAGGCCTTCGGGCGGTCCACCTTCTTCGGCGTGGACAACCACGAGGCCTCGATCACCGCGGCGCGCAAGGCGGCGGCCGAGGCGGGCGTGGCCCAGCGGACCAGGTTCGAGACCACGTCCGCCCGCGAGTTCCCCGGCGCCGGGTACGACCTGGTGTGCATGTTCGACTGCCTGCACGACATGGGCGACCCGCTCGGGGCCGCCCGGCACGCGCGCCAGGCCCTGGCGCCGGACGGCACGCTGATGCTGGTGGAGCCGATGGCCGGCGACGCGCTCGAGGAGAACCTGAACCCGGTCGGGCGGACCTTCTACGGCCTGTCCACGGTGATCTGCACGCCGGGATCGCTCGACCAGGAGGTGGGCCTGGGACTCGGCGCGCAGGCCGGCGAGCGGCGGCTGGCGGCGCTGCTGACCGAGGCGGGTTTCAGCAGCGTGCGCCGCGCGACCCAGACCCCGTTCAACCTCATCCTGGAGGCCAGGCCATGACGGTCGCGCCCATCGCGGCCAGTTCCGCGTGTCCCCGGGCCCGTTCGGCCCCGCCCATGGCCACGAGCGTCCGGGCCCACTGATAGCGGCACCCGGCGGCCGACAGGGCCTCGGCCGCCGGGGCCAGCCCGGACCGGTCGTCGGCCAGCGCCGCCGCCCTGGCCACGATGGCCGCGGCGACCGGGCTGTCCCAGGTGGCTAGTTGCGCCCGGCGGATCCGGGCGGCGGCGTCCCGGTGACCGGTGAGCACGGCCGCCTCCGCCCACAGCGCCGCGTACCACGGCCGCCACATCCCGCTGACCCAGGTCCTGAAGTCCTCCGGCGGCGCGCGCAGCAGGCGCGTCGCCGCCTCGCCCTGGCCCCGGTGCAGGAGCAGCAGCGCGTCGAAGAACTCGTTGAAGTGCATGGTGGACAGCGGCCGGCCCGGTGTCGCCAGCGCGTCCACGATCTCCAGCCAGGCCGCCCTGGCGTCGTCGTCCCCGCGCAGGCCGTAGACCGTCGCGGCGGCGTAGGCGCTGCGGGTGAGGTTCCCGGCGCGCGGCCGCCCGGCCCGCTCCCAGCCCTCGCGGAACTGCCCGGCCAGGACGAGTACCTCGTCCCAGTCGCCGGTCAGGGTGGCCACGACGATCAGCCGCGCCGTGGCCAGGTGGCCCTCCTCGCGGTGGAACGGCAGATCCCGGACCCGTTCGGCCAGCTGCCGGGCGGTGCGCAGGTCGCCGGTGGCGGTGGCGCACTCGGTCGCCATCTGCAGGGAATCGGAGTGCTCGAGCCCGGACAGCGCCGTCACCGGCAGCGTGCCCAGGATCTCGGTGCGCCGCAGGGCGCTGGCCAGCGCGGCTCGGAGCTCGCCGCGCGCCAGCTGGACCGCGGTGAGCTCGTCCAGCGCCACGGTCTCCGCGAGCGGGTCACCGGCCCGGCGGGCCATCGCGATGGCCCGCTCGGCGAGCTCGGCGGTGACCGGGTCGACGTCGTCGCCGGTGTAGGCCTCCGCGATCAGCAGCCGGGACTCCGCGGTCATGTTCCCGTCCGCCAGCGCCCGCCCGCGGGCGATCAGCTCGCGCGCCAGGCCGCCGGGCGGAGCGGTGGCCATCAGCCCCACCGCGCGGCCGATCAGCTCGGCCGCCTCGGCCAGGTCCGCAGCCGCGGTGGCCGCCTCACCGGCCCGGATGGCCGCGTCTGCCGCCTGGAGGAGCAGCCGGAGCGCGTCGTCGCCGAAGTGCCGGGACTTGGCCGCGCCCGCGGCGCAGCGCAGCGCGGCGGTCGCATGGCCGCCGTCCGGCGCGAGCCCCGCGGCCTGCTCGTACCGCCGCTGTGACTCGCCGGGGAAACCGCGGGCGAAACAGAGCTCGGCCAGCGCGATCGCCAGCCGGTACGCCTCCGGTCGCCGCTCGGGGCGGGCCGCCGCCCAGCGCAGCGCGGCCCGCAGCTCGTCGGCCAGCTGGTCGAAGGACGACCGCCAGGCCGGGTCGTCGCGGGGAGGCGGCACGAGGGCGGCGGCGTCCAGGCACCAGCCCAGGTGGCGGGCTGACGCCTGATCGGCTTCGCCGTCCGCGGCAAGCTGGCCGGCGCCGTACTGGCGGATGGTCTCCAGGGCGCGGTAGCGGGTCCCGGCCGGATCCGCCGCGGCGACCAGGAGGCTCTGCTCGGCGAGCCGGGCCAGCGCGGCCGGGACCGCGTCGCCGGCCGCCGGCGGCCACCCGGCGCATACGGCCTGCGCCGCGGCCGCGGTGAACGGCGCCGCGAACACCGAGATCCGGCGCAGCACCGCCCGGTCGGCCTCGTCCAGCAGGGCGTAGCTCCAGTCCAGCGCGGACTGCAGCGACCGGTGCCTGTCGTCGGCCCGGCGGCCGCCGGCCAGCAGGTTCATCCGGTCGGCCAGCCCGGCCTCGATCCCGTCCAGGCCGAGCGAAGGGACCCGCGCCGCGGTCAGCTCGATCGCCAGCGCCATGCCGTCCAGGCTGCGGCAGATGGCGGCGATCCGGCCCGCGTCCGCCGCCGTCACCGGGCTCCCGGCCGCCGCGGCGCGCACGCCGAACAGCTCCACCGCGTCACCCGGGCCGCCGTCGGCCGCGATGGACATCCCGGGCACCAGAAATACCCACTCGAACGGCACCAGGAGCCTGGCCCGGCTGGTCAGCAGCACCGACAGCCGCGGGCTGCCCGCCAGCAGCCGCTCCAGCAGCACCGGCAGCCCGTCGAGCAGGTGCTCGCAGTTGTCCAGGACCAGCAGCGTCTCCCGCGGCGCCAGCCAGCCGAGCACGGTGTCCTCGCTGGACACACCCTGGCGCTCCCCGAGGCCGAGCGCGGCCGCGATAGCCGGGGCGATCATGGCCGGGTCGGTGACCGGCACGAGATCGGTGTACCAGGCGCCGTCGGCAAACCGCCCGGCCACCTCGGTGACCACGCTCAGCGCCAGCCGCGTCTTGCCGACCCCGCCCGGGCCCACCGCGGTCACCAGGCGGTGCGTCCCGAGCGCCTCGATCAGCGCGGCTCGTTCGGCGGCCCGGCCGACAAAGGAGGTCAGCGGCGACGGCAACGGCAGGGCCGCCCCGGGCGAGGCCGGATCCGCGGGACGCAGGGTCGCCGCCGCGGCCGCCAGCGCCCGGCGGTCGTTCACCTGGAGCTTGCGCAGCAGCGAGGACACGTGGCTCTCGACGGTACGGACCGAGATGAACAGCCGGGTCGCGATCTCCGCGTTGGTCAGGTGCTCCCCGAGCGCGGCCAGCACCTCGGCCTCCCGGGCGGACACGCTCACCCCCGAAGCCACCGAGCCAGCACCCACGTTCACACTCAGATTGTGCCCGAAAGGGCCGCTACTGGCGCTGCCCCAGCCGGCCCTGTGCTAGCCGGCCCTGTGCTAGCCGGCGGAGGGCCAGTTCGGCGTACAGGGCGGTGCCCTCGGCCAGCACGCAGTCGTCGAACATCGCGATGGCCGAGTGGTTGGTGGGGGCGGTCTCCGGGTCGCGGTCCGGCGGGCAGGCGCCGAGGAAGATGAACGCGCCGGGCACCTCCTCGAGCACGAAGGAGAAGTCCTCCGCCCCGGTGATCGGGAACCTGGCCGTCTCGCCCCGGTCCGGGCCGAACACCTCGGTGATCACCTGCCCGGCGAACGCCGCCTCGGTCGCGTCGTTGACGGTGACCGGGTACTCGCCCGCGTACTCGGCCTCGGCGGTCAGCCCGTGCGCGTCGGCGATGTCCCTGACCAGCCGGGGCACCAGGTCCGCCAGCGCGGTCCTGGACGCGGCGCTGTAGGAGCGCGCGGTGGCCAGGAACCTGGCCTGGTCCGGGATCACGTTGTCGGTGGTGCCGGCGTGGAAGCTGCCGACCGTGATGACGACCGGGTCGAACACGTCGAACTTCCTGGTCACCATCGTCTGCAGGGCGGTCACCATCTCGCACGCCGCCGGGATCGGGTCGGCCGCCCGGTGCGGCTGGGAGGCGTGCCCGCCGCGCCCGTGCACGGTGACCGTGATCTGGTCGGCGGCGGCCAGCATCGGGCCCGGCCGGGTGGAGAACAGCCCGCAGGGGAGCTTGTTCCCGCTCACGTGCAGGGCGTAGGCCGCGACCGGGCGCTCGCCCGCCGCGTCCAGCACGCCCTCGTTGATCATGTGACGGGCGCCGGCGTAACCCTCCTCGCCCGGCTGGAACATGAAGATCACCGTGCCGGGCACCTCGTCCTGCCGGGCGCAGAGCAGCTTGGCCGCGCCGGCCAGCATGGCGGTGTGCAGGTCGTGGCCGCAGGCATGCATCGCCCCTGGTATGGCCGACGCGTACGGCAACCCGGTCTCCTCGGTGACGGGCAGCGCGTCCATGTCGCCGCGCAGCAGCACCACCGGGCCGGCCCCGGAGCGCCGGCCGCCGCGCAGCACCGCGGTCACCGAGCTGACCGCCGTGCCCGTGCTGACCTCGAGCGGCAGCCCGGCCAGTGCGTCGAGCACCTTGCGCTGCGTCTTCGGCAGATCCAGGCCGATCTCGGGCTCGGAGTGGATCGCGTGCCGCAGCTCGGCGATCTCGCCCGCCAGCTTCGCCGCCTCGTCGCGTACCAGCACGAGTTCCTCCTCAGCTCAGGGCCCCGGGCCACCTTATCCCGAACCCACCGGGCCGCCACCCGCCCGCCGCCCCAGCCCGCGGTCAGCCCTCAGCCGGCACTTCCGTCACATCAGTACCTAGCCGTTCAGCGGCCGGGCGCTGCCGGACGGCACGGCGTCCAGGAACTCCGGCGCGGTCCAGCCGTGCCGGGCGAAGGCCGCGGTCACCGCGTCCCTGACCGGGCCGGAACCCGGGCCGGAACCCGGGCCAGAGCCCGGACCGGAACCCGGACCGGAGCCCGGGCCGCCCGCCGCCGCGGGCACGAGGGCGAGCACCGAGCCGCCGAACCCCCCGCCGATCATCCGCGCCCCGGAAGCTCCCGCCGCCACGGCCGCCTCCACCGCCGCGTCGGCCTCCGGCCAGGACACCTCGAAGTCGTCGCGCAGCGAGGCGTGCGCCTGCGTGAGCAGCCGCCCGATCTCGCGGTACGTATCCGCGGACGGCCCCGAGGGCGCGCACAGCAGCGCGACGACCTCCAGCACGCGCTGATTGTCCGCAAAGACGTGGCGGACGCGCCGCCGCAGCACAGGATCGGTCAGGGAGCCGGTATCAGCCAGGTTCGTTAGGTCCCGCAATGAACGGATCCCGAGACGGCGGGCGGCCTCCTCGCACTCGGCCCGCCGCCGGCCGTACTCCCCGTCGGCCAGCTCGTGCCGGGCCCGGGTGTTGATGAGCAGCAGGCTGGCCCTGGCCGCGTCCGGGTCGAACGGCACCTGGGAGGTCTCCAGCGTGCGGCAGTCGAGCAGCAGCGCGTGCCCGGCCCGGCAGAGCAGCGACGCGGACTGGTCCATGATGCCGGTCGGGACCCCGGCGAACTCGTTCTCCGCGCGGCGGGCGATCGTGACCAGCTCGGCGCGGGGCACGTCCAGGCCGGCCAGCGAGGTCAGCGCCAGCGCGGTCGCGCACTCGAGCGCGGCCGAGGAGGACAGCCCGGCGCCGGCCGGCACGTCGGAGTCGATGGCGATGCAGGCGCCGGGTACCCGGTGGCCGGCCGCCTCCAGCGCCCAGGCCACCCCGGCCGGGTAGGCGGCCCAGCCGGTCACCCGGCCGGGGGCCAGCCCGTCCAGGTCGACCTCCACGGCGTCCCCCGGCTCCTGCCGGGAGCACACGGTGAGCCGGCGGCCAACCCGGCGGGACGCCGCCGCGGTGACCCCCTGGCCGAGCGCGAACGGCAGCACGAAACCCTCGTTGTAGTCGGTGTGCTCGCCCATCAGGTTGGCCCGCCCCGGGGCCAGCCACACGCCGTCCGGCTCCCCGCCGAACCGCTCCCGGAACAGCGATGCCGCCCTCACCGGGGCGATCGCGCCTGGGTGAACCGCCAGGCGTCGGCGGCCATGGCCCTCAGGTCGCGCGACGCCCGCCAGCCCAGCTCGGACTGGATCTTCGCGGACGAGGCGACCAGCACGGCCGGGTCGCCGGCCCGCCGCGGGCCCACCTCGGCGGCGATGTCGATGCCGGTGACCTCGCGGCACACCTCGATCACCTCGCAGACCGAGAAGCCGGCCCCGTTGCCCAGGTTGTAGATGCGGTGCTCGCCGGGACGGGCGGCCCCCAGGGCGCGCAGGTGCGCGTCGGCCAGGTCGGTGACGTGGATGTAGTCCCGGACGCAGGTCCCGTCCGGGGTCGGGTAGTCGTCGCCGAAGATCCGCACCGGCCGGCCCTCGGTCGCGGCGGCCAGCACGTTCGGGATGAGATGGGTCTCCGGGTGGTGCCGCTCGCCCAGCCACCTGCCTTCCGTGCTCTGGAAAGCGCCCGCCACGTTGAAGTAGCGCAGGCTGACCGCGCCGAACCCGTGCAGCCGGCAGAACTCGGTCAGCGTCGTGTCCACCGCGATCTTGGACGCGCCGTAGGGGCTGGTCGGCCGCGTCGGGTCGCTCTCGAGGATGGGCGTCCGCCCGGGCTCGCCGTAGACCGCCGCGGTGGAGGAGAAGACGATCGTCCGGACACCGATCTCGCGCATCGCCTCGAGCAGCGAGATCGTCCCGCCCAGGTTGTTCGACCAGTACTTGGCCGGGTTCGCCACCGACTCGCCGACCAGCGACCTGGCCGCGAAATGGAGCACCGCATCGATGTCGTCGGCGAGGACCTCGGCGGCGCAGTCGCGCAGCGTGCCCCTGACGAACGTGGCGCCGGGCGGCACGGCGTCGGCGAACCCGGTGGACAGGTCGTCGAGCACCGTGACGTCGTGCCCGGCCGCGACCAGTTGCCCGGCCACGACGCTGCCGATGTAACCGGCCCCGCCGGTGACGAGCACTCTCATGTGATCTAGGCCTCCCTGAGCCGTAGCGCCGCCTCTTCAGGGACGATGTCGTTGATCCACACGCCCATGCCCGATTCGGTCCCGGCGAGGTACTTGAGCTTGTTCGCCGCGCGCCGGACCGACAGTACCTGAAGGTGCGCGGCGAACCGGCCGCGCGCGTCCGCGTCCCGGACCGGGGCCTGGTGCCAGGCGGCGATGTACGGCGCGGGCCGGCCGAACAGCGCGTCGAACCGGCGCAGCACGTCCAGGTAGAGCGGCCCGAACGAGTCCCTGGCCGCCTCATCAAGGGCAGGAAGATCAGGCACCCGAACGAGCGGGAATATCCGCACCTCGTACGGCCAGCGCGCCGCCTCGGGCACGAACACCACCCAGTGCTCGTTCCTGGTCACGACGCGCGCCCCGCCCGCCACCTCGGCCGCGACCATGTCGTCGAACAGGTTCGCGCCGTCGCTGCCGGCCGCGTACTCGCGGGCCTGCGTCACCATCTGGGCCAGCTTCGGCGCCACGAACGGGAACGCGTAGATCTGCCCGTGCGGGTGGTGCAGCGTGACGCCGATCTCCTCGCCCCGGTTCTCGAAGCAGTACACCTGCCTGGTCTCGGGCAGCGCGCCGAGCGCCTGCGTCCGGTCTATCCAGGCCTCGA
>WNGL01019269.1_pt1 | contig 12679 bp, 11 predicted proteins | sample 5400591 | NCBI WGS metagenome assembly WNGL01 (sample SAMN13153377, study PRJNA577476) | soil metagenome | isolation source: 80 cm soil or saprolite under Garry oak tree replicate 1 | place: USA:California | collected 2016-06-15
GTCCTGGGACCGGAGGGCAGAGTTGGCCTGAACCCTGGTAGCCCGATTCAATTGGAAGAGCCGAAACCTATGAATCAGCCGTAGGCGGGTTGGCAGGTCCAATACTCATTTATTGCGCACAAGTACGGAAGTCTCATTGGCTCGGGGTTTCCGCAATTCATCGACTCTAATCTGGCAGCATCCCTGGGAGGATGAATATGGTCCCCGAAGCGACTTCCTACCGTGTGCTGCTCAGTCCCCCCGACCCGCAAGGACCGCACGGCGCCGGTACAAGACAGGTTGAGAAGAAGACCAGGCGCGCCGGGCGAACTCAGTTTGTCATTATTCCTTTGATTGGCCTGGGCGTGACCGCCGCCGTCGCAATACACGAAGCCTGGGAAAGCCCGGAAAAACCGTTGACACCGCACTTGCTTCTTCAAGAAACTCGGGCCAAAAAACAAACGGCGCCGGCAAACACCGGCGCCGCCTGCTGGCTTCTATTGGCGCTATTCTCGCCTTACCGATCCTGCCCCGATTACGAGTCCCACCGCCGCCCGGATATTATTCTGGTTCAGTCCCCCGAAGCGGCTGAGAACGTAATCTCCTGAGACGCGCAGGGCCACGTGGCGCGAAACGTTCCATTGCACGCCCCCGCCGCCGGCTCCCGCGAGAACGTTGGATTTAGCGCTGGTACCGGCCGCATAGAAGTTCGTGCTGCCCGATAGATGATCTATACCCGCCAGGACGTGGAGAAATAATTTGCTGATGTTGACGCGCGGTCCGGCCATCCCGGCATAATCGCGAAAAGCAAAGGTCCCTACGTTGAGTATCTTGATGGTCTTGTAGTAGCTGCTTAAATCAATCTCACCCGCAAGCCACTTGTTTGCGTGAACCGCCACCGCGCCCTCGAACCCGTTGAGATTCTGGCGAGCGGTCAATCCGCTGGTGCCGGCATTGAGAAACGAGTATCCGCCGAAGAAGTCCATTCGCGGCACATACCCCACGGTGGAAAAGGGCCTGAACGTTGGCGCGGCCGGCTGTTGTCGGGCTTCATGTTTTCGCTGCGGTTTCCTTTCTGGTTTGGACTTTGCCTCAGCGTGCACCTCTGAAGGCGGCTGCGACTGTATCTGTGGTTCAGGTTGTGGTTCCGGTTCTACTTGTGGCTGTGGCTGCGGTCGCCGCTCAGGCTGAGATTGAGGCTGAGGCTGGGACTCCACCTTGGGTGGTGATGGTGGCTGTGGTGGGGCCGGCGGCTGCGCTTGCGGTTGTGGCTGTGGTTGTGGCGGTTGGGGCTTTGGAGACGGCGGCGTTGGCCGTGAGCCCGGCGGTGGATTCAAAGTAATGGATTCCCTCAAGACATAACCTTCTATGCCATCGGCAGTGCGCACCCTCACCCTGTCCTTATTACGCGCGTCCAGAACTGCCAGCTTCGCGCCACATTTCACCTGGGCCAACACTTGGAAGCCGGCCGCGGAGTCGTAAAGATATACGTATGCTTCTCGCTGTGGGCAGTAAGCGTACCCGTCGTCTGCTTTCGCCCTCGTAGTGCACAGTAGAGAGAGGATTCCCAGTGTAATCAGCACCTTCCGGCACATAGCGCTTTGCCTCCCTGGTCAAGGTTAGCCTCATGTCACCTTCGCAGTAACTGCCGATCTCGCGACGTAAGCTAAACGGATATTGCTTAACGGGCGACAGCGCGTACTACACTTGCTCCTCCCTTCGCAATAGCCTTCAGGCTATGTCCCGTCGGATCGCGCGAGGGGCCGGACTGCTATTCGGGCACGCAGAGGAGAGTGTAATGCGGGTCGATGAGGACGCGGTGCGGCCGGCGCGGCGAGACAAACTGGAAGCGGGTCTGCTCTCCGGACGTTTCCACAGTGCCGAGGTAGATCGGCTTGCTTCCTGCGGCGCTGGAATAGAGCGGCACCAGCGCCAGGAAGGAATCGGGAACGCCGGTCTGATGCAGCACTCCCTGAACCTTGAATGCCCCGTCTTGCTCGTGGACCGCGTAAGTCACTTTATAATGGGGGATGCCGGTGCCGCGAACCCACTGGTCGAAAAACCAATCGAGCGACCGGCCCCCCTCGAGCGCCATCGCGGGAGGCAAGACCGCTTCGATCTCGCGCTGCAAGTCGTCGGTAGACAGCGCGCGGTAGCGATACTTCAGCAGCAGATTGTGCAGGAGATCGAGAAAGAGAGCATCGGGATTCTTCGCGTTATGCTGGCGCAACATCATGCGAATCATGTGAAACACCCAGGCCCCTTTGCTGTAAATGATGTGCTCGAACCCGTCGGGTGATTTTGACGAGGAGAGCCGGTACCCCAGCACCAGCGGGCCGACTTCATCGGCGGTTTCCGGTTCGTCTTGCCTCCTTTGCGTAAGGCGATTGCGATACCGCAACAGCCAGGTATGCAGCGTCCTGTCCGGGGTTTTCTGGCTGTCGGCAAACAGCAGCGCCAAGTAATTCGCCAGGCCCTCATCAATCCATTGATCGCGATAGCTGCTCCAGCCCACGACGTTTCCCCACCACTGATGAGCTACCTCATGGAACGGCACCAACTCCGTGAAATGCTCCTGACCGGATTGATTCAGTCCGGCGCGCTGCTGCGCCACCGGCGGCAGAAAAGAATACGTCGAAAGATAGAGCAGGCCCGGCCAGCCCTGTCCGAATGTCCCGGGGATCTGCGAAACGCTCAGATGGTCGAAGGGGAAGGGACCGTTGTAGCGTTCATAGAAGTGCACCGCGGATGCAATTTCCTGGCCGAGCTGCCTCAGGAAGGAAGTCGGGCTCGGCAGCGGTTCCGGCATTTCCATTCGCCGCGGGCCGAGTGGCCCGGGAGCAAGGGAAGGCAGCCCTCCCAGCGCCGCGAGCGCGGCAGCGTTTCGCTCCATGCGATTCACCAGGGCCTGTTCGAGATCATGATTGGCATACAGGTCGAGCGTGAGACCCTGCTCCTTCACGGTTTCCAGAGCGTAGTCTCCGAGGTTGAACCCCGCCACGGAAATGGGGTTTTCCGAGCGCCAGCGCCCGAAGCGCATTTCCCCGTCTTCCCGTTCTTCGGTCTTTATTCCTGTGGCCACAAGCCGCAGCCGCCGCGGCCAGCGGAAGGCCAAATCAAATTGCGCAAACGCGTCGGGGCCGCCCACATGCGGGTACCAGCTTCCGCGGGCGCCCACGAAAAAAACGCCGTTGCCCGCATCGCTGATCACCGTGCCTTCGTAGGTCAAACGCAAACGGATCTCTTCTCCGCGCCGCGCCGCCACGGGCAGAACCACCTGCAAGGCATCATTCCCGCGCGCGGCGATCTCATTGGCCGCGAGAGATTCGTTCTGGAAGAAATCCAGCGCGTTGCCGGCCGAATCTTCCGCCGACTGCACGTGCAGAAACCGGGAGAGCTCGAGAGGGACGATGCGCTCGCCGCCGCGCAGGGCCCGCAACGTCGCCACGGTCGTTCCCTGAAGCGCGCGATCCGGAAGGATGGTTGTTTCCACCGAATAGTTTGCCGCCTGGAATGCGGACGTCCACGGAGAACCCCCGCCGCGGCCGGAGCCGCCGAGCGACGCCCAAACGTCGTAAAACGATTGCCCCGCCACGACGCGCGGCTGTCCTACAATCATTTCCTCCGGACGGCGGCGGTCCGCCAGGATATCGAAGCTTCTGACAGTATTTCCCTGAACCCCCGCGTAAAAATAGGGCTGGGGGTTTTCCGAGAGCCAATCGGCGAGGATGCGCACCGAATGCCACGGGTTCATCTGAGCAAGAATGGCATTCCATCCCTCCGCAAAGGCGAAGTCCTCGGCGGGCTGGTTTCCGGCCGCGCGCAATTGCTCGCGCAACTCTTCCGCCGTGTTGTCCGTGAACCGGAAGATGGCGCTGAAGAAATTTTGGTCCAGGACGGGCGCGCCGAGAAAACGGTACAGTTGAAGCCGCTCGACGGGGTCCCGCACCAGCGACAGGACGTGCCCATCGCCGGCAAACACCGCGCCGGTCACGCGGCCGTCACACGGAGAAAAGAAGGCGAGCTTGCCGGGCCCGAGTGAAATATGGAGAGCACCGCGGTGAAGGCTCAGGTCTTTGACGGAATATACGTCCTTCGGTGAGACACGGAGTCCATTGAGCGCGTTGTAGAGTTCGCGCGGCTTCCGCTCCGTGGGCGTCTGAGCCCGCGCTGCCGCCGCCAGCAGAAGAAAAGCGGCGATGCCTGCCCGCACCCTCATGCCTGGAACTGTAGCAACTTTAAGCATGCGGCGGCAACCGCGAGCAAGGACCAGCCCATGGCATTTGATAAACTGAGGCCGTGAGAGTCGCTCGCAAAGTCCGGCCACACGGCTTGCTTGCCACACTGGCGGTGCTGTTGCTTCCCGGCCTAGCGTTGGCCGACACGATTGTCTTGAAAAACGGCCGGCGCATCATTGCCTCCAATGTAGTGGAAGAAAAAGGCTGGGTCAGCTACGAGACACCGGCGGGACGCCTCAGCCTTCCCAAAAGCACCGTGGATCATATCGAGCGCGGCGGGGATCCCTTTGCCGGTTCGGGGAACGGCGTCCCCCGGCAAAATGATTTGCCGCTCACGCCCCCGCAGATCGACCTGGCCCCCGCCGACGACGAAGTCGCCCGTTCTGTGGTGCACGACGGCTCGATTAACCGGGAGTACATTGCCCGCCTGGAGAATGCCGCGGGTCATGAGGAAAGCGGCGCGGTGGACCGCGTTGTGCGCGCTCATATGGCGGCGGCGCAGTTTGAGCTGGCGCGCAACGACTTCGAGCAAGCCATCACTCAGGAAAGGCGCGCGCTCAGCTACGCCCCGGAGCAAACCTCCCTATTGCTGGACCTTGCTTATCTGCACCTGCGCCGCAGCGAATACAAGGCCGCGCTCGAGTACCTGGAGCGCGCGCGCCGCACCGCTCCGGATTCCGCGGATGTCGCCAAGCTGAGCGGCTGGGCCTACTATGGCTCGAACAAGCTCGATCAGGCGGTGGCGGAATGGAGGCGCGCTTTATCCCTGCGCCCCGACGCCGAGGTGAAGGCCGCGCTGGAAAAGGCCGAGCGGGACCAGCAGGCCGAGGAAAGCTTCAAGGAAAACGAAAGCGGCCACTTCATGCTGCGATACTACGGCGGCGCCGAGCCGGCGCTCGCCCGCAGCGTTCTGCGCACACTCGAGATCCATTTCAACGCCATCGAATCCGAGTTGGACTTTACGCCCGCCGAACCGATCGGCGTCATTCTCTACACGCAGCAGGCGTTCGCGGATATTACCCGCGCGCGCGGCTGGGTCGGCGCGCTCAATGACGGGCGCATCCGCGTGCCCGTCCAGGGGCTGAAAGAAGTCACTCCGGAGCTGTCCCATGTCCTCAAGCACGAGTTGACTCACAGCTTTATTCAGCAGAAAACGCGCGGTCATTGCCCCGGCTGGCTCCAGGAAGGATTGGCGCAGTGGATGGAGGGTCAGCGGAGCGGCGAGGACGCCCAGGGTTTGGTGAGGATCTATGAAGAGAAACGGGCCGTGCCACTCTCGCTCCTAGAAGGTTCGTGGACGAACTTCTCTGCGGATATGGCTGCCTATGGCTACGCGTGGTCGCTGGCGACAGTGGAATACATTGTGCGAACCAACGGCATGCGCGACATCGAGAAAATCCTGGAACGGCTCACGGCGCTGGGCTCGACCGAAGCTGCCTGCCGTGAAGTCCTGCACGAAGATTACGATGAAATGGCCAAGGCGACCGCCGAATACCTCCGCCACACCTATCACTGAAAGTTTGTCAAGTAGTCGCGAGTAGTGCCGCCAGAAGCGCGGCGCGTTCCGGCATGGCGCGGATAAGCGCATGTTCAGCGGGACTGTGCGCGCCGTCGCCCACGGCGCCGAGACCGTCAAGAGTCGGCACGCCGGCGGCGGCCGTCAGGTTGCCGTCCGAGCCGCCGCCCGCCGGGGATTCGCCAATCGGGAAGCCCAGTTCGTCTGCGAGGAGCTGGGCCTTGCGGTAGAGCGCGGCGCTCATCTTGCGCTCGAGCGGCGGGCGATTGAACCCGCCGGTGACCCGCAAGCGCGCGCCGGGAAGAATCGGCCGCAACGAGCGTAACCTGCGTTCCAGCCATTTCATATCGGCAATCCGCGCAGCGCGAATGTCAATCACAGCGTGGGCGCGGTCGGCGATGACGTTGGCGCGAGTGCCTCCCTCGATGATGTCCGCATTCACCGTGATGCCGCGGCGAAAATCGGTGAAGCCGGCGATGCGCGAGATTTGCAGCGCCAGTTCGTGCACGGCGTTTACGCCCTTCTGCGGCTCGAGACCTGCATGGGCGGCGCGGCCGGTGATTTCGATTTCCATCTGGCCCACGCCCTTGCGCGAGGTTTTCAGCGAGCCGCGCGAGCCAAAGGCCGGCTCGAGAACAAAGACCGCGTCGCTGTGCCGCGCTTCGCGCTCGATGACTTCGCGCGACGCGCCGCTTCCGATCTCTTCATCGGAAGTCCACAGACACACCACGCGCTTGCCGAGCGGCGTCCGGGTGCGCTCCAGAGCCTCCGCAGCAAACAGCGCCTGCACGATGCCTGCCTTCATGTCGAATGCGCCGGGTCCCCAGGCGCGTCCTTTGGCGATGCGGAACGGCATGCGCTGGAGAGTGCCGATCTCATAGACCGTGTCGAGGTGTCCGAGAATCAGCAATTGCCCTTTCGCTCTTCGGCCAGCGGGCCCCAGCGTCACGCGAAGATGATTGCCGTGGTGCTTCTGGCGAAGAAACTCGACGCGCGCGCCGCGCTTGTGCCACTCTGCGGCGACGCGCTCGCCGCAGAGGTCCACCGCAGCCTTGACGAAGCTCGGCGATTCCAGCCGGACCAGCGCGCCAAGAGTGTTCACCATTTCTTTCTCTTGCTTTCGCAGGGTTGCAAGGAGCATCTGCGAGTCGGGAAGCGCGGGCATAACCGGCGTATCGTAACAATGGGCAGCACGACAGGCAACGGCGTTTCCACTCGCTGCATGCTTCGCATATAATCAACGTTTCACACAGGAAGGGAATGCAGCGCAGAGCATCTGCCGCTAGGACGCGCGCGAGCCGAGGAGAGCTGATGATCCTGGACACGAACGGCATTCAGAAGATTCTGCCGCACCGCTACCCTTTCCTGATGGTGGACGGAATACTGGAAATGGAGCGCCGGAAGAGCATCGTCGGCGTAAAAAACGTGAGCATCAATGAACCCTATTTTCAGGGGCACTTTCCGGGAAAGCCCATCATGCCCGGCGTGCTGATTGTCGAGGCACTGGCGCAGACCGGAGGCATCCTGCTGCTTTCGGAAATACCGGACCGCGAGAACAAACTCCTGTATTTTGTTGCCATGGACGATGCCCGCTTCCGGCGGCCTGTAGTGCCGGGGGACCAGTTGCGGCTGGAAGTGACGGTGATTTCCTGGCGCAGCGGCGGGACCTTTTGCAAGATGCATGGAAAGGCGACGGTCAACGGCGAACTGGCCGCCGAAGGCACGGTCATGTGCAAGATGGTGGACCGCGATGCGGCCCCGTCGGACGAAGCCAATTCCTGATGAGTGAAATCCACGCGCACGCCATTGTTTCGCCGAAGGCCCGCTTGGGACCGGCGCGGATCGGGCGGGAAAACATCTTTCACCCGTTTTGTTCGGTGGGAAGCGACCCGCAGGACCTGAAGTATGCCGGGGAGCGGACGGAGCTCGAGATCGGCGACGCCAACACGTTTCGCGAATTCGTCACCGTGAACCGCGGCACGAAGCAGGGCGGCGGGGTGACGCGAATCGGCGACGGAAATCTCTTCATGGCGTACGCGCACGTTGCGCACGATTGTCACGTGGGGAGTGGCACGGTGTTTGCCAATGGAGCCACCCTGGCCGGCCACGTGGCCATCGAAGATCATGTGACGGTGGGCGCATTCTCAGCGGTGCATCAGTTCTGCCGGGTTGGGCGGCACGCTTATATCGGCGGTTTTACGGTCGTCACGCAGGACGTATCGCCGTTTTCGAAGGTCGTCTCCGAGCGCGAAACCAAATGCTACGGAGTCAACGCGATTGGGCTGGAGCGTAGCGGCTTCGAAGCCGGGCGAATCCGCGCCATCGAACAGGCCTATCGCGTTCTGCTCCGGTCGAAATTGAACACCACGCAAGCGATCGAGCGCATGCGCGCCACACTCAACGGTTCGGCCGACGTGGAAGAGCTGATCCGTTTCATCGAAACCGCCGAACGCGGGCTGACGAAATAGACCGGCCCAACGCACATGGTTCCTCCCTTCGAAAACACGATCGAGCTTTCCGGCTGGGGACTGATTGCCGGCAACGGCCGATTCCCGTTTCTCGTTCTCGAAGGCGCGCGCAGCCAGGGAATCGAAATGGCGGTGATCGCTTTGCGGGAAGAGGCTTCGCCCGACCTGGAAAAGGCCGCGCGAAGGCTGCACTGGGTAGGCCTCGGCGAGCTGGGCAAAGCCATCGAGCTGATGCACAAGGAAGGCGTCAAGAGGGCCGTGATGGCGGGCCAGGTGAAGCACAACAAAATCTTCAGCTCCATCCGGCCGGACTGGAAACTGGCAAAGCTCCTGTTCTCTCTGCCACGCAAGAACACCGACGCATTGATCGGCGCGGTCGCAAAAGTCCTCGCGGACGATGGCATCCAGTTGGTGGACTCGACCGCGTTCTTGAAGCCGCTTGTGCCCGAGCCCGGGGTGCTCACGCGGCGCGCCCCCGGCGCGCGCGAAGCGGCGGACCTCGCATACGGTTTGGGTGTGGCGCGGCACATCGCGGCGCTCGACCTCGGGCAGACCGTGGTGATTTCCGACCGCGCCTGTGTGGCCCTGGAAGCCATGGAAGGGACCGACGAAACCATTGAACGAGCGGCGCGCATCGCCGCGGGCCGGCCGCTGGTGGTGGTGAAGGTTAGCAAGCCGCAGCAGGACATGCGCTTCGATGTACCCGTCATCGGGCTTCCCACCGTCGAAGTGATGAGGAAGTCGGGTGTGACCGCGCTTGGCGTGGATGCGGGGCGGACGCTTTTGTTTGACCGTAAACGTCTGATTGAAGCAGCGGACGCCGGGGGGATTGCCATCGAGGCATTCGTGCCGGAGATTGCGGCGGAGGCGCCGCATCCCGCAAGCGCCGCGGAAGGAAGCGATTGAGCGGCTCCCAAAGCACCGGCAGCAAAGTCCGCGTCGCCGTGGTTGGCGCCGGCGATTTTGGGCGGAACCATGTCCGCGTTTTCCGGGAACTGGAGAACGTGGACCTCGCCGGGGTGGTGGACACAAATCTGGAACGCGCCGCGCAGGTGGCCTCGGAATTCTCGACCACGGCGTTTCCGAGTCTGGAGGCGCTGGCGGGCCGCGTTGACGCCGTGTGCGTGGCGGTGCCCACGGCGGACCACGCGCGGATCGGCTGCGCGCTGCTCGAGCAAGGCATAGACGTGCTCGTCGAGAAGCCCATGGCGGCGTCACTCGCCGAGGCGGATGCTCTGATCGCCACGGCGGCGAAACGCGGGCGTATTCTGCAAGTGGGGCATCTCGAACGGTTCAATCCCGCGGTGCTCGCGGTTGAGCCGCTCATCCGCCGGCCGCTGTTTTTTGAAGTCCACCGGCTGGGGGTTTATACGCCGCGCAGCCTGGATATCGACGTGGTGTATGACGTCATGATTCACGACCTGGACATTCTGCTGGCGCTGCTGCACTCGCCGGTGGAAGACCTGCAGGCGGTGGGAATTCCCGTATTGACCGACAAAGTGGACATCGCACACGCGCGCATCGCGTTTGCCTCGGGGGCCATCGCCAACGTGACGGCGAGCCGCGTCTCCACCGAGCGGGTTCGCAAAATGCGTTTCTTCCAGGAACACGAATATATTTCGCTCGACTATACGCGCCGCGATGCGCTGCGTGTGCGCGTGCGCAAGCCGGGGGCGCAACCGGAGTTCGATTTTGAAAAGCTCCCGGTACAACCTGAGGAGCCGCTGCGAGCCGAACTGCGCGAATTCGTGGACGCCGTGCGCACGCGAAAGACGCCGCGCGTGGACGGCGCCGCGGGACGCCGCGCGCTGGAACTTGCCGACCGCGTCATGGCGGGCATCCTCGAACATGGGCGCCGCGTCCAATTGGATGCCTTTGCCGCTCCCCAGGCGAGCCGATGATTTCCCGCACCCTGGTTCCGCAAAACGCGCGTCTCGCCGAGGTTGACCCCGCGGCGAAGCCCGCGCGCCGCACCTCGTCTGAACTGGACGCGCGGACTCTGGTCCCGGCGGATCTCCCGCCTGTTCCCCTCGACGGGCACACCACCATCCCCGCGTATTTGCCGCTGGAATCCATTTCCCGGCGCGTTGTGGTTCCGCGCGACATGCCGGACAAACCGCTCGACGTTACCAGCAATATTCCCTCGTACGTTCGTCTGACAATTCTTGAATCGCGGGTCGCGGTGCCCAAAGATGCGGCCCCCGCGGCGCTGGCGGCCAGGGGGCCGGTGTCGGCGGCAGCACTTCCCGAGGTTGTGGACGCGGACCTTTTCACCACGGGCGAGGTCAATCTGCTGGTGAAGCCGCCGGAACCCCCCGACTCCGCGAAGTGGCAGGCCGTATCGCGGTTTTCTTCGATGGCGTTCCACGTCCTTCTGATCCTTTTTGTGCTCATCGAACCGAAGCTGTTTCCGTATCATCCTCCGACACAAGCGGAAATCGATCTGGCGCGGCGGCAGTTGAGCTTTATTACCTACCTTCCTCCGGAAGTGAAGGATGTTCCCAAGGTTCCCAATCGGCCGAACGAGCCATCCAGCTCGCAGATAAAGATTGATCCGCGCATCCTCCGCAAAGTGGCGCCCGACGTCGAGCCCCAGCCGCTTCCCGGCAAGCCGGAACCGGAGCGCGTGGTTCGCGATTTGCCGGATGCGCCCAAACCTCAGACCGCGCCTCCGTCAAATACCGCCGCCGATTCCTCTGCCTCACAACCGCGCGCCGACGCGCCGCGTCCCGCGTTGAGGCTGGAGACCCCGCAAGCCCCGAAGAGGTCCGCCGGCTTGGTTTTGCCGGATGTATCTCCGGGAAGGGCCATCCAGGAATCCGCGCGGCAGGGTTCGCGCAACCCCGGCAGCCAAGGGACCATGATCAGCGGCCCGCTTCCTTCTGTTCCCGGAGGCGGGGGTACCGGGCCTGCCTCAGGGCTGCTCAGCAACGGAGCTGAGATCCTGACGCCCACCGAAGGCGTGGACTTCAGCAACTACATTGCGCGCATGCTGGCGAGCGTCCGGCGGAACTGGTACGCGGTGATTCCCGAATCGGCGCACCTCGGTGACAAGGGCATCGTTGTGCTTCAATTCAAGGTATTGCGGAATGGCAGTGTTCCCAGCGATGAGCCCGCACTGGTGGCAACTTCCAGCAAAGACCCGCTCGACCGCGCCGCGATCTCCGCGATCAAGGCTTCGAACCCGTTCGAGCCGCTTCCGCCGGCATTCCGCGGTCCTTTTGTCGAGTTTCGCTTCTTTTTTCTGTACAATGTTCCACCCAGCGCTATCCAGCAGTGAGACTCAATCGCAAACAAGTTCTCGGGTCGCTTCTGATCGTCCTTCTGGCGCTGATTTTTCTTCTGGCGCGCTCACGCCGTTTTCTGTTCCCATGAATGCGCAGGAATCTGCGGCGCCGCTCGTCGCCGTTGTCGGTCCGACGGCGTCGGGCAAATCAGCGCTGGCCGTCTTCCTGGCCGGAAAACTCGGCGGCGAAGTCATCGCTTGCGATTCCACTCAGCTCTACCGGCAGTTCAACATTGGCACGGCGAAACCGGACGAAACCGAACGCCTCGGCGTCCGGCATCATTTGCTGGACCTGTACGAGCCGGAGCAAGTCAGCACTGCGGGAGAATATCGCCGCCTGGCACTCGAAGTTCTCGAAGACCTCCGCCGGAGGAAGCGCCTTCCGATCTTGACGGTCGGCACAGGGCTTTACTTGCGCGCTTTGCTCGAAGGGCTCGCGGAAACGCCGCTGCGCTCGGAGGATCTGCGCAAACGGCTGGCCGCGGACTCCCGGGGGAAAGGGCCGGACTATTTGCACCGTTTGCTCCGCCGGCTGGACCGCGAAGCGGCCGCGCGGATTGCTCCGCGGGACCACCAGAAGCTGGTCCGTGCGATTGAGGTGTGCGTGCTCGCCGGGAAACGAATCACGGAAGTGCATCGCACCGGCCGCGCGCGGCTCGAAGGGTTCCACCCGGTCAAAATCGGCCTGAACCCGCCTCGGCCCGAACTGTACAAGCGCATCAGCTTGCGCGTCGCCGCAATGCTGGACCACGGCTGGCTCGAAGAAGTGCGGCAGTTGGTCTCGAGCGGGCTGCCCGCAAAATGCAAGCCCTTCGAGTTCATCGGGTATCGCGAACTGCGCGACCATCTCGAAGGAAAAACGAACCTGTCAGCGGCCGTGGCGGCCATCGAGCAAGCCACGCGGCGTTATGCCAAGCGTCAGCTCACCTGGTTTCGCAAAGAGCCGGGCGTCGCGTGGTTCGAAGGCTTTGGCGACAGCACAGCGACCCAGGGCGAGGTACTGGCTCACGTCCGGGAGGAGCCACAGGAGCGGTAGGGGGTCAGTTTCCGATAACCCGACGCAATATAAAAGGGCGCCCCTTTTGGAGTAGGTTTTGAGTGTTCGCCTCACCCCCTCCAGAAAGGAGCACCCTCAATGGATAGCACGAAGTATATCGGGATGGATGTTCACAAGGAAGCGATCTCGATCGCT
>WNGL01016369.1_pt1 | contig 12678 bp, 13 predicted proteins | sample 5400591 | NCBI WGS metagenome assembly WNGL01 (sample SAMN13153377, study PRJNA577476) | soil metagenome | isolation source: 80 cm soil or saprolite under Garry oak tree replicate 1 | place: USA:California | collected 2016-06-15
CGCCACATAGGCGTCGACGGGCCGGGGCCGGACACGGAGCCCTTCCCCGCTCGGGTTCCACAGCCTGCCCCGGGCCGGATGCCTCGGGCTCGGCGTTCCTGTCGCCTTCGGACTCATCACCACTCTCCCTTCTCAGGTGTCTTCATCCCAGGAGCGCCTCGAACTTCGACTGAGGAGGCACCTTCAGCAGCGGGTATCCGAGGATGACGTGGAGGTTGCACATGGCGAGGACGTAGGCGTGCCGAAGGAGCCTCACCGAGGTCGGGGCTCCCAAGCTGGAGAGCGTCGTCTTCACCTTCGAGTTGGCGGTGGCCACGTCCTCCCATTCCTGGCGATGCTCCGGGGTGTTCCCAAGAGCATCGAGAACGGCCCGGGCCCGTAGGGCTCGGTCCGGCCAGTTGGCGTCCTCCTTGGCGAACCGGTCGGCCGCCCGGAACGGGCTCGCCGCGATGTGGACCAGCGCTCCCCGCGGTGTGGTGTGCTCCCGGGCCGCCAGGTCGAACTGCTCGACCATGGACTGGCGCCTGACGCTCGTTCCGTTGTCGTACAGGACGTTCTTGTCCCGGAGCAGGGCGAGGAGCTCTCCCATCACCGGCATCCACAGTCTCCTGAGCGCAGACCACCCCAGACCGGCTGAGGAGTTCACCACCACGATCTCCTCGGGCTCGTGAAGCCCGGGGTTCCGGTCGTGCCACCTGGCGTTTCGGGCCGGGACGTCCCGGGGCCACTGGTCGGCCATGTTGTCGTACACCCCACCGTCGGCAAGGGCCATCCACCGGGTCTTCGCCGCGGCGGAATCACCCGGCTCCACGAACCCGTGCCGATTGGTGGGCAGGCGCCGGGGCGGAAAGGCTCCGGGGAGGGCAGCCGAGGCCTGCACCGCGACGTGAAGAGGGAGACCTCCCGGGACCCCCCACCCGAACCGGTAGGCGCACACGAACCGCCCGGAGAAGTACACGTGCTCCCCGGCGTGCAGATCGGTGGCGCAGAAGACGTGGTCGACCTTCCGGTTGATCCCCTCGGGCAGGGTGGGGCTTCCCTCCGGGGAGAACAGGGTCTTGGCGAAGGCCCTGGAACACACGACCGATCGGAAGCCGGCGTACCAGCCGAGGACCGCCAGCGCCCCAAAGAACGACAGGACCTGCCATCCCGTGGCGATGGGAAGGAACCACACCCCGATGAACGTGCCGCCGACGAGCACCGCGAGCAGCACCACGTAGGCCCACGTCAGGGGGCCTGCCCACAGCGTCCCCTTTACGGCTACGCGGCAGACGAGCGGCGCCATGGTCTCGGCGAAAACCTCTCCCGTGACGGAGGAGAAATCGGCGGACTGGGCGACGTACCCGTTCGTGAGTGACCCCCCAGAGACCGATGCGATGGAGGTGACCTGGCGGTTCTTCTCGGCGTCGGCTAGGTACAGCAGCGCCCCGAGGCCGAACAAAGAGGCCCGATGGCCGCCCCCGGACATCGCCACCCCTACGGCAGCCACGACTGCCCCCGGAACGGAAACAGGAGCCGCGAGAAGCTGCCGTGCCAAAGAAAGTCTTCCGGGGGGCGCGACTGAATGTACCCCTCCGCGACCACGCGTTTCCTACCTCGGGCCATCGGTCGACTCCTTCCTGTCAGTGGTCGGCGGCCGGGCCGGGCCGGCCAGAGCGGGGCCACCCGGAGGGATCACAGCGACCATCTCGCTCATCCCCCCACCTCGGCTGGTCCCAGCTGGACCGGGGCCCACTGGGCGGCGTTTCCGGGCGTCCCGTCTCCGGGCGACACGCACAGGTACAGGGTCGGGGCGGTCTCGCCGGTGGTGGGGTCGGTCGACACGAGCAGGAACAGATCGCCCAACTCCCCCAGGGCCGGGAGCGCCGGAATCACGGTCGGCACCAGCCGGACCTGCGCGATCCGCTCGGACTCGAACACCCCGCCCCGCCCGGTGCCGGACTGCCCGTGCACCCCGGTGCCGCCCCCGCTCAACCCCCACACCCCGGTGCCCTCTCCTTCCGGGCGCCCCCGGCGTCCGGAAGGGGGACCAATCCCGGGGTGTCGATGGGCACGGGGACGGCCCGGTCGCTCATCCCGACGACCCCCGCCCCGAGCCGCTTGGTGGGGTCGTTGTGGTCCCGGGTGCTGTCGGTCTGAAACCCGATGATGGCCGGGCCGAGCGCCGTGTACTGGTTGTCGGACGACATCTCCTCCCCCGTTTCGTGACCGCTCCGTCGACCCGCTCCCCGGGCGCCGCTTCTCGGTTGCCTCGGTCACCTCCTCTCCGCCGGCCCGCTCGGGTCCAATGCCGGCGCAGGCTCTGCGGGACCGACGCTCCCTGGGTCGTCTCGCCTTCCGATGGCCTTCGACAGCCCTCGGTAAAGGAGGTGGCGCTTTTGCCGCTCCTCGGCCACCTTGGTCTCGTCGAAGGTCACGTCGAAATGCGTGGTGAACCACCCGAGGAGGGCGAACAGGGCGCCCAGGCGCCCGGGCCGGGACAGGTGCAGCCACACCGAGCCCGCCGCCCCGGTGAACCCGTAGATGGCGGGGAACGCCACCCACCGGGGCACGTAGCGGTGGATGACGTGGGTGAGCGGCGGATAGGGATCGCCCTCCCGGAGGAGACCGACCCCTTCCATCACCCCGAACCCGATCCCCGCCGCGACGGCCCACCAGTAGAAGGGGATGAAGAAAGTCGCCGCGATGAGCCCGACGGCGACGAGGCCCCACAGGTACAGCCACCACCGGGCCCAGGGCGCAGGAACGGGATCGGTCTCGGGAGGCGAGCCCGCCACCGACACGCTCACGTCGCCGTCCCCGGCGGGGGCACCCTCGGCGCAGAGTCCAGGCCCGAGGGATCCCGAGCGCCGTCCCGCGCCCTGAAAGGAAAAGGCTCCCACTCCGCCAAGGACGTGCTCCTGCCCTCGTCGCGCGAGCTGGGGGCCCCGCGTATGTATTTCCTCCGTGCAGCGCGGAGCGTAGACCTACCGAAAAACGATAGTCAAGGGGCGGAATTCCTCTCGCGACGGCCCCGAACCCTCGCGCGATGGCGGGGGAAATCACATGACGCCGGGATCGATTCTCCGGCCCGTCGGCCGCTCCCCCACATCCTCACCACCGCCGAAAGGACGCGGGAGGCAAGGAGCCGGTACCGGTCTTGGCTGTCAATGACGATTCGGAACGCGGGAGCTATGGGAATCTGTCGTTGTCCCCGCCCGAGGTCGGGCCATAGGGTGGAAACTCGGCGCGAGAGGAGGCCCGATGGGCGAGGCAATCGTACTGGTGTGCGACGTGTGCGGCCGTCCGGCCGCTCAGAGCGTCACCTTCCGGATCCGGGGCCGCAACCGGGTCAAGGATCTCTGCGAGACCCACCTCACCGAGCTGGAGACGGGCTCCCGGGCACCGAGGCGTGGCCGGAAGGCCCGGGCGATCGTCGCCGCACCTCCCAAGCGGCGCGGCCGTCCCCCCGGCTCGAAGAACAAGTCCACCACGAGATAGGCCCGCCGACAACAGCTCTGCCCATCATCTACCAAGCAGGACCAAGACTCCAAGCGCTGCGGCCGGGACCAGAGCCACAAGCGGTAGCAGCCGCGCCCTTCGCCATGCTCGATCGCGCCAATATTCGAGATCGGGGTCGGTGTCCTTTCGGAAGAAGGCTCTACCAATCGCGAAATCTTCCTTCATCGCGCGCATGGGATGCCGGAGGTGGTAGATGTTGTCGCTCAACAGCGTGGGCAAAGGCTCCTCCCTACTCCGCTCGCGGCGTGTGCTGGCCGCGCGTCGGTACCAATCCCAATACGCGCGCTGGAACCGGACGGCAAACACCACCCAAATGGCCGCTCCGAATAGAAGGGCTGGGAACATGATGTCAGCCGCTAGGGCACGCGGGGTCGTGGTCACCCAGGGTGGCTGTATGGGTGTGGGAATAGGAGCCCTCACCAGAAAGGAGGCCTTGGGAGTATCCGAACGTAAAGTCGGCGCCCCTCACGGTTTGGCCGCAGCTCTGGCCTGTGAAGCCATTTACTCCGACGGTGGGCCCCCGGTACGGGCCGGCTACCCCAACCTCAGTGAATGGCCCACCGAGATCTTGAATATGGCTCGCGGTGGAGCCTTGCAAACTAAAGCCAATCGAGGCGCCGAGCGGCTGGCTCGACAAACCACTCCCCCATGTGGCAGTACCGCCAATGGCCCCGGAGGTGGAAATCTGCACGCACACGCTTCCGCCCAGATGAAAGAACAGCAAGTCAATCGACGCGCCCACACAAAAACCGATCGTCCCAGAAGGCACCGGCTGAAGCTGATCGGCCCAGGGACTGTCGTTCTCGCTCAACTTGTCGTAGGCGGGATCGGACCAAAGAGTGCCCTCGAGCCCTGGGCGGAAGTAGGTCCCCACAGGGTCGCGAACTGAAATGTCCGGCGCAAGTGCCGTCGTCGGAGCAAAAGGTGCCGACGCTGAGGGATCCGGCTCCCGCTGCGGGACCTCGCTCGAGTACGCCTGCGACGCTGTCCCCGATTTCTGAACGAACGGCAACGGAGGACACACGTCAGGCTGCGAGCACAGGCCATCAGGGTCGACGTGGGAGATCGGATCGTCCGTCGCATACACGTACTGGTTCAGGCTCAGGGGGTGCTTGAGCTTCCCGAACACCGTGTCCAGCTGTGTGAACTCGCCCATGTTTGCATCGTAGGACCTCGCGCCCATGTCGACCAGGGCCGTGGTGGGGTCGGTGGGGTCGCCCTGGAACCCCAGGGAGCCCACCGAGGCCATGTAAGTGGTCCCTGACCCGGTCTGGCTCTTGGGGATCCCCCACGGGTCGTAGCTGAACGTGGAGGGCAAGGTCCCGTCGGAGGCGGCGAGGGCCACCACGTCGGAGTGCAAGTCCGACAGCACGTAGCTCACCGTCGTGCCCTGCTGGAGGGAGAACGGGCCGCCCGGATCGTACTCGTAGGTCGTGGTGGTTGCGGGAGTGGTGGAGGAGTCCACCACCTGGGCCGGATCCTGGGTCTCCCCCACGTACGCCGTGGTGGCAGGGTTGGCCGTGCCCACCTTCCGGCTCACCGTTCGGTCCAGGGCGTCCGAGCCGTAGGCGATGGTGTTCGCCCCGCCGACGGGGCAGGCCGCCCCGGGTGTGCCCGACGGGCAGGACGCGGTGAGGCGCCCCCATAGGTCGTAGCCGTAGGCGAAGGCCCCGTAGCCGGACGCCCCCGATCCCGTCACCGACAGCAGGTTCCCCACCTGGTCGGAGGTGAACGTGGCGTTGTCGGAGGTGGACGAGGGCCGTCCGTAGGCGTCGTAGGACGTGGTGACCTGCGTCCCGGTCTGGCCGACCTGGACGCTGGTGCGGTCCCCGGAGTTGTCGTAGCCGTAGGTGGTGGTGACCGACCGGGGGCCGACGGCGGTGATCATGCGCCCGGCGGCGTCGTAGGTGTAGTGCCACGGCTGGTTGTTCGCGGCGTCGGTGTTGTCGGGGTTCGAGCCGACGTGCTCCTCCTTCTGGATGACCTCGCCGGCGATGTCGTAGGTGAGGGTTTCCGATGCGCGAACCGTGGGGTTCGTGGGCGGCGTGGGCGTCGTCTTGATGGACTGGAAGCTGAGCCGCCCCGAGTACTGGTCGTAGGTCCTAGTCCATTGCAGGCCGTCCGGATCGGTCCGGGTAGAGGGACGGCCTGCCCCGTCGTAGCCATAGGTGGTGGTCCCCCCGGAGAACGGGTCGGTCATGGACGACAGATCTCCGGTGGCGGGGTCGTACCTGTAGCTCGTGGTGTAGGTGTTCGCCCCGATCGCCACCGACAGGCTCTGGAGCTGGGAGGTCACGGTGGTCCCCACCAGGTAGTTGTATGTGGTGGTGGACGCTCCGGGTCCGGTCTGGGCCACGGTCTTGACCCGGCCCTCCTTGTCCCAGGTGATCGAAGTGGTGCTTGTGGGCGTGGGCGACCCCTCCGAGGCCTGGGTCATCTCCTCGTCCAGGTCGTACTGGAAGCTCTCATCCGAAAGCTTCGTGGGCGAGGTGAGCGAGCAGTCGGACGACGGGTTGGTCCCGGCCACCCCGTAGCGCTCGGTCCGCTCCCCGGCGTTGTCGTAGACGTAGCACAGCGAGTAGTTGCGGGGGTCTCCCACCCACTTCAGCCACCCGGCCTGGTTGTACCCGTACGTGGTGGTAGCGGGGGTCCCGGAGACGCCATCTGTGGAGGACACCATCCGGCCGTTCACGTCGTAAGTCCAGTTCCGGATGTGGTTCACCGCCCCGTTGAGCGGCTGGACCACCTTGACCTTCTCGCCGGTGTCGTCGTAGACGACGGTGATCCCCGACGGCCAGTCCACGAACTGGGCCGAGGTGATCCTGCCCACGTCGTCGTGGCCGTACACGAGCTTGTCGTTGACGTCGGTCCTCGGCCCGTCCACCGAGGACAGGAACCCCCGGTTGTCGTAGGTGTAGGTGGTGATGGCGTTCTGGGTCGCCGTGAAGGGCCTCGTCTTCTGGGTGAGCTCCCCGAAGGCATCCCAGGTTTTGGACACGGTGATCCCCGCGGGATCGGTGACCGAGGTGACGTTGCCCACGGCGTCGTAGGCATAGGTGGTGGTGTAGGTGGTCGGGCTGGAGCCCACCTGGACCGAGGTCTTCTCCCCCAGGATGTCGAGTTGGGTGACGGTCTTCACCCCGGCCGGGTCGGTGACGTTCTGCTGGTTGTAGAACGTCCCGGCCTGGACCAGCTTGTAGTTCGTGGTACTGACGAGGCCCGTGGGCGAGGTCACCTGGAAGGGCCGGTTTAGGGCGTCGTAGTCGGTGTTCGTCACGTAGCCCAACGGATCGGTGACCTGGGTCTGGTTGTCGGCCCCGTCGTAGGCGTAAGAGTAGACGGGAGCGGCGATGGGTCCTGACCCGTCGGGGTCGGGAAGGGTCTTGGTCACTAGGCGCCCCTCGTCGTCGTAGGTGTATTTGGTGACGGCGAGGACCGGGTTGCCCAGGTCGTCGAGCTTGATGAGGCGGTCGGTCTCCTTGATCCTCCCGGCCTTGTCGTAGGTGTTCTGGACGTTGGGAGTCCCGGTCTGGTTGGCGGGGAGGGTCACGGAGGCCACGAGGCCCTCGGCGTTGTAGGTCTTGGTGACCATCCGGGTCTGGGCCGGCTGGGCCACCACGGCCCGGATCACCCGGGACACCTGGGTAACGTCCCCGGCCTCGTCGCAGGTGTAGTTGGTCACCCCCCCCGCGGGATCGGTGACCGAGGTCATGCAGGTTGGGTCGTTCGTGTAGGCGTACGTCGTGGTCTCGGGGTTGGCCGAGCCCGAGGCCGTGATCTGGGTGAGCTTCCGGCCGTAGTCGTCGTAGGTGTAGGTGATGGTGCGGTCGACGAGCGAGCTGTCCCACAGGGCGTGGAGGGTCATCGAGGCGGGAAGCCTCCGGGACTTGGCGTCGTCGTCGGGGTAGGTCCAGGTGGTCCGGAGCTTGGGGCCGTCCTCCTGGGTCATCAGCCCCAGGTTCGGGGACAGGACCGAGGAGGGGACATCGGTCATCGGGGCCCCCGTCCCCTGGTCCCACTGCAGCTCGATCTTGGCCGAGCCGGTCAGCTCGGAGAACTCGATGGTGATGGCCTTGTCTCCGGGCCACAGCTTCTTGGTCGCGTCGTGGCCGGAGTTGCAGTTGTAGTTGGCGAAGACGTTGGCCTGCCCGAAGCAGTCCACCAGGGTGGTGTCGGAGACGGTGAGCGCCGCGCCGTCGTCCGAGTACAGCCGGAAGTGGTAGGTGTGGGTGGTGTCGATGTGCAGCAGACCGGTCAGACGAACCGACCAGTTGTCGATGTTGGACACCCCGGCCGGCGAGCCCGTCCCCCAGTCGTTCAGCAGGGTGGCGTTCGGCCACATCTTCTCGGCCGCGGGGAGCCCCGACATGTTGTTGTTGGAGAAGGTCTCCTCCCACAGCCCGGGGAACGTGTTGCCCCCGTCGTAGGTGTAGTTCTCGAAGTTGTTGGGAAGCTGCCCGGCGGTGTCCGGCGTGGGGTAGTTGACCGAGAGCAGCCGGTACGGAGGGTCCGTGGCGTAGCTGTACACCGTGTTGAGCGGCCCCTGCGTCGTCGTGCCCACGGTGCAGGCCAGGTTGTAGGCGTTGGCCGCCGGGCTCCGCTGGCAGATCAGGTTGTTGTTGGAGTCCCACACCTGGGTGGTGATGGGCCAGTACCCGTTCTGGTCGGCGGGCCCGGAGATCTCGATGGGGAGCCCGGCCCAGTTGAACTGGACCTTGGTCTCGTAGTCGTTGGCGTCGGTGGTGGCCACCCCCCGGGGGTCGGTGACGTCGGCCTCGGCGGCCGTCGACCCCTTGTACGGCCCCACGTAGTCGAAGGCCCAGCGTGTGGACCCGCCAGTACCCGTTTGGGTCGAGCTGGTAGCCGACCGTCCACCCCGGTCCCCCGGTAGCCGTCTCGTAGCCGTCCTTGATCGTGCTCATGTTGTTGCCGGCCGTGGAGTCGTAGGTGAGGGTGACGATGTTGCCGTCCGGGTCCGTCACCGTCTTGACCTGGTTGCTGGTGTTGTAGGCGATCGTCCACGTCCTCAGGGTGTTGCCGTTGCCGACGTGGTCCCAGGCCTTGATCGAGGTGAGCTGCTCCGGGCTCGTGCCGGACCAGGTCAAGGTGAGGGCTCGGCCCATTGGGTCGGTCACCCTGGTGAGGTGGGCGTTGGCGTTGAACTGGTAAGCGAACGAGTTCGTGGAGAGCCCGTCCTTGGCGTAGGACCCCCGGGCCCCGGTGAGCTTGCCGGAGGAGTCGAACGTGTAGATGGTGCCGTCCGGGGAGTCGAAGGCGAAGGTCCCGTCCTTGTTCTTCTTCACCAGCCCCGCTCCCATGCCCACGCCCGTGTACACCCGGCCTGAGGTATGGGGATAGTGGTCCTTGTTCCCCCCTCCGAAGTACACGTCGATGCCGTCGTCGGCGTTGGAGGTGGTAACCAGCTTGGTGGGAAGCTTGGACGGGGGTCCGGCGTCGGGGCCGGCGGACACCACCCACCCCGAACCCAGGCCCTGGTCGTCGTTGTTCTCGGAGTTGTAGGACAGGCCGAACGCCAGCGGCCCGATGGGGGTGGCCACCGAGTCGAGCGCCATGTGCAGATACAGGTTGCCGTTGGACTCGTTGACCTTGAGGGCCATCCCGTCGCCGAGAGGCTTGGACCACATGGCCCAGGACGAGCTCGACCCGTAGTGCTTGAGGGAGACGATGAAGCTCCGGGCGCCCGAGGCCGACTGGGTCCGGGTGACCCCCGCCCCGTCGGTGAGGCTACACATTTGGTCAGGTTCGATGCACACGTCCCAGGACTGGGCCCTCCAGTAGTAGGTCTGGCCGTCCACGAGCACCCCTGCCGGGACCACCTGGGACGTCTCGTCGGTCCACCCGCTCTGCCACTGCAGGTGCGACCCGGTGAAGTCCGTTGCCGAGTCGGACACCTGGTACTGGACCAGCACGGAGTCGCCGTTGGGGTCGGTGGGGATCTGGTTCAGGGTGAGCGTGGGAGAGCCGGTCTGGACCGTGACCCCGTTGTCCGGCCCCTTCAGGCTGGGGATGTTAGGGAGGTCGTTCCACTGTAGGACGAGCTCCGGGCGGGCCGTCCCTCCGGCCTCCACCGAGTCGAGCGTCTTGGTGTCGGTGCTCCCCAAGCGGACGCCCTGGTCGGTCCACGTGGTGTCCAAGTAGTGCTGGTACACCTGCTTCATGTCGAGGGTGAACCAGTTGTTGGCATCGGTGGTGTCGGTGGCGTAGACGGTCGAGCCCACGGCCGGCATGTTGTTCCAGGTCATGGTGCCGGTAGCGGGCCAGGCTGCGGTGACCCGCTTGGCGTTGATGACCGTGGACTGGGAGCCCTGGGACACGTCGTAGACCCACAGGTCGGCCTGGTACACGATGCGGTTGGCCACCTGGAGGTCCGAGGTCCCGAACCGGACGAACGAGTAGTAGGGGCTCCCCACCTTCATCGTGGTCAACCCCTCGTAGGAGGAGCTCGGGTTGTTCTGGTCCACGTAGGTGTCGCGGGTGGGGTACCGGATGTCGGTTCCCGGGTCCACGGTCACCGGGTAGGTCGCTCCCTGGAGGAACGCCGGGTCCACCGTGAGCTGGAGCTGGTAGGCGCCCGAGCCCAGGTCGGTCAAGGCGAACGTCGCCGTGGAGGTCTGGGGCTCGGCGGAGGAGTCGGTGGCGGTCGGCGTCGGGATGAACCCGACCAGGGTGGTTCCCTGATACAGCCCGATCCGGCCGGTGGGGTCGGCGGCTAGGGTGAACCCGGTGGCCTGGAGGTCATAGGTGATGGTGGAGGGGGCGGAGGGGTCCTGGAGGACGACCTGCTCCTTCAGGCCCTCCACCCCCACGGTGTAGATGAAGTCGGCGGAGGGAAGGGCCGCCGGGTAGGTCACCGTGAGGTCCGTGGCCGTGCCCTGGACCGGTGCGCTGGGATCGATGCCCTCGGGGACGGAGGTGAGCGTCCCCGCGCCCAGGGAGAACGAAACGGGCGAGGCAGGACCCAGCGCCGAGGGAAGCTCGGAGGTGAACGCCGGCCCGCTCCCGGTCCAGCCGGTCTGGTCCGGAGTGAGGGTGGGCTGGACGTCCTGCCAGGTCCCGTCGGGGGCCTGCTCGTTGGCCTGTCCGGGGAAGACCACCGCGATGTGCTGGGCGTCGTTCGGGCCGGTCCCGTAGGTGTCGTAGTTCACCCCGCCGTCCGCGGGCAGGGGCTGGTTGTCGGCCACGTCGGCCTGGGGGGTAGCCTTGCGATCGAGGTCCGGTGGCCCCGAGGTGGGATCCATGACCCCGTTCTCGTTCTGGGGGGCGAGGGGAGGGACTCGATCGGCGTCGGATAGTGGGGGCGGCGGCTCGCCCGGCGGCACGATCTGGATCCCCACCGCGTGTGCAGGCGTGGGGGTCGCGACGAACGGCAAGACGGGAAGCCCCTGGGCGATTATGGTGAGCGCGGCGACGGCGACCAGCCGGGGTCGGATCAGCCGGTGACGTCGGTGGCTGGACGAGTGACTCCGACCGGAGCGCGCGAGTGACATGGGCCTCCCCGTCCGTTCCTCCCTGGGTTCGGCCCCTCCCTGAGGTGGTGAGAAAGTAAGTCGGAACGGGGGAGCCCGTCTATACCGTCTTCTACGTATTGGACCCCCCGATTACGTACTTGAGTCCCGGGCCGCGCTCGGGTACGTATCACTAGCGATGCGAGCCGCCAGGGAGCGGGTGGGAGCGGCTCCCTCGGCCGGCCCCCGGGGTCGGTTCGGGGTGGTCCTCTTCGAGCCCCTGCCGGTCGCCCGCGACGGCATCGGGCTCCTCATCTCGGAGCAACCGGACCTCGAGGTCCTGGCCCAGGCCGGCTCGGCAAGGGAAGCGCTCGGTGCGATCCGCCAGGTCGGCCGCCGGCCCGGGGTGGTGGTCCTGGTCGCCCGCAGGGCGCCGGGGGTGGACGAAGCCGCTCTGTTCATCCAGGCGGTCAGGCGGCGCCATCCCCACCTCCCGATCGTCGTTTACGGGCCGATGCCGGACATGGCAACTTTGGCGGAGCTCGATCGGATGGCGGTGAGCGGCTTCGTCCACGAGCGGGCCGACCCGGTGGTGTTCCTCGACACGGTTCGCCAGGCGTCGCGAAGACGATCCCGGTCAGCGGCGAACGACCGAGGGCCGAGAGCGCGCACCCGGCTGCTGGGAAGTCTCCTGTCCCTGCGGGAGCTCGAGGTGCTCCGCCTGGTAGCCGACGGCCTCACAGCCCGGCAGGTGGCCCGACGGCTTTCCATCCGCGAACGGACGGTGACCACTCATCTTTCCCACCTGTACCACAAGCTCGGGGTGAGCCGGCGGACAGACGCCGTTCGGGTGGCTCGGGACATGCGAATGATCGAATAGGAAGGAACGGGCAGCCGGGGCCAGGAAGTCGCTAGCGGCGGCGGTTTGTGCGCCGGGGCGCTTGTGGCCGGTGAGGGGTCTCGAACCCGCTCACCGAAGAGCCTCATCCAGCCGAAGGCGGCCGTTCCCGGGGCCGATCAGACGGCCGATGTTGCGGGTGACCTGGGCCTCATCCCGCATGAGGTGGCTGCTGACCCAGGGCGGCCAACGCCTGGAGCCCGGAGATGCTGGGGGCGAGGAAGTACTCCCCCCCGGTGGTGACCACGAACTGCTTGCCGAGCGCGATCGACCCATCCGGCTGGCCGGCCCGGTGCAGGGTGTCCACACCCTGGCCGTGGTGCTGGCCGATGATCGGATCGGGGCCGTCGGCAGCTTCGCCGGGAATGGGGTTGTATCCCTCGACCGCCGGCTCGGGCCCGCTCGGATCATCTGTCTTCACTAGGGTTGTGCGGGCGGCCGGGCTCTCCGCAAACGAAGAGCTTCGTACCGCTGGCAGGATAACGCTCGCCGCCTCTGCAGCAGGCACTGGGATTGACGTCGGGTGCAGGATCGCAGGGCATTGATGATCCGGCCCTTCTTGGTCGCGGCCGTCGGGTTCCTGTCGGTGACTATGGTGATACTCGTCCTCCGGGGCTGGAGGTCCACTAAGGATCTCTTCGTGGTCCTCTCGACTGGGGTCGCACTTGGAGCGATAGGCGGCGCCCCAGAGGGGCCCGCGCACTCATTCTTCCTTGCGACTCTAGTAGGTGGGGGATTTTCGATCGGGGTATGGCTGGAGGGAAGGAGAGGCGTGGAAGACGAGGATAGGCAGGATCGACCGAGGCAGGCTAC
>WNGL01007659.1_pt1 | contig 12677 bp, 16 predicted proteins | sample 5400591 | NCBI WGS metagenome assembly WNGL01 (sample SAMN13153377, study PRJNA577476) | soil metagenome | isolation source: 80 cm soil or saprolite under Garry oak tree replicate 1 | place: USA:California | collected 2016-06-15
CATGGCGGCGATCAGCGTGCCGCGGACTGCCTCGGCGGGCCGCTGATCAAGCATGGCCATCGCGATGATCCGTTCGGCCGGCGCTCGCCAGGCCGGCGATGCGGCCTGCGCCGCCGCCGGCGCGTGCGCAGCACCCGGGCTGGCAACTCGCGGGACAGCCCACCCAGTTCGGGACGGTAGACCGCCTGATAGATCGTCTCGTGCACGACATGCCGCGCCGAATCATCCGCGAACTCGCGGCGCAGCGCCTGGCTGACCTGCTCCGGGCTCCACCGCTTCTCCAGCCGCTCGGCCACGAACTGCCGCAGCACCGGATCAGCGGCGATCTCGCCCGGCCGCGGCCGGGCAAGCCGCCGCACAGCCAGCTTGTGCGCAGTGAACGGCCGGTACCGGCCGCTGCCCGGATCCCGGTTCCGGCGCAGCTCCCGGCTGATTGCCGGCGGACTGCGGCCCGTCTGCTGCCGACTTCACGGCGCGGCCGTCCTCGCTGGACGGCGTGTTCCTCCACCCGCGTCAAGTGCATCGTAAGCCTGCCATCCGCACCGACGGAGCCAGGCGAGCAGCAGAACTGATCACCACACTGGCCAGGGTGCCGCCCCAGCTTTGCTCCGCGCATAAGCGAACCCTCAGGCCCAGGCCTGCCCAGACCCGGGCAATGATTGTTGGTCCACGTACACAGCGCTCAGCAGGTCTCTGCTGGGTTCCAGCCGGCGAAGCCGTGGTGCATGCCGGGGTTGTGTGTGCCGTTGAAGCCCGTCGTCTGGGCGCACTCCCTGACGTGCTGGCCGAACTCCTGACCGGTGCCGGTCTCGGCAGAAGCCATGGCAGGGGTCAGGACGAGTGTGGCCGCTATTGTCCCGGCCGCTACCAGCTTCCGGGGTGTTCTGCGCATTGTCATCACTCCTTCTGCAGGCCCAACAGCGCTCCGCGCCGTGTTGTCCCACGATGGCCAGCCTTCATGGCCCGGGTAGGGACCAGAGCGCCAACGGCGCTGGTCTGAAGCTCGTGGAGGCTAACCGGCCGGGCCGACCAGAAAACACGTTCCATTAGCACAAGGGTAACCAGCTGGCCGCTTGTGTCTCGGAGGCCGGCCGCAGGAAGCGGCCGGGCGAGGTGGAGAACTCCTTGCGGCATGGGGCGGAGCAGAGGTAGGGCGTCTGGCCGTCGTGCCGGTAGTGGGGTGCGTCTTCTCGCTCGACGGCCATGCCACACACTGGGTCGGTGGCCATCTTGCTCAGGCACCCTGCGGATCTCGAGCCGGCCGGGATCAACCAGCGTGGTACTCGGCGTGCCGTCAGGCTGCGGCGCGGCGGTCACCTCGGCCGTGAGTGCGGCAGGCATCCCGTCGGCCAGCGTGACGCCAAGGATCCGTCGCTCCGTAGATGCGTGATCCTGCTCGGGCCGGGCTGGCCGGCGCTCAGGAGGCAAGCAGCGTCAGCGGCCAGCCCGGTTCCCGGCCTGCGGAAGCTTTGTGCTCCCGGATCTTCCCTGGCAGGGCGCAAGGGGTTCAGCTTGTGCCGCTGACCAAGAACCTGCCGGTCATTCCTTCCTGGGCATGACCGGGGACGGGGCAGAGGTAGTGGTAGGTGCCCGGCGCGGTTGGTGTGAAGTTCAGTGTTCCCGTGTGCATGCCGGCCGTGGTGGGGTTGCCGAGGAACCACAGCGATGCGCCGGGGAACGCGGGGTGCGCCGTCATCATCGGCATCCAGGAGGGCTTGCCGCTGCTGGCGGTGATGACCAGGCCGTGTGCCGTATCAGAGTCGGCGTTGACGACCTCGATGCTGACAACGGAGCCAGCAGGGACGGTGATCGCCGGGTTGGTCATCCCGGTGATACGGAATGTCTCGTCGCGCCCACCCGCAGGACTGGCCAGCGCCACCAGGCGGACGGTGGCGCCGGTGAAGGTGATCGTGTTCTTGGCCCGGTCGACCCGGGCGCCGGCTGGAATCTGGCCGCCCAGCTGGGCGGCCTGGCTCGGGCTGACCCGGGGCCCGGGCGCGTTGGCCCACAGCCGCCCCATGATCTTGCCCGGGTCAGAGCCAGGTCCCATCGTGGAGCCCGGCCCCATCATTGCGCCAGGCAGGCGCACGCTGTGCATCCAGCCGGGAGCGGCGGCCCCACCGGTCATCCACTTGAACCCAGCAGGACTCATCATCCACCGGTACGACCCGGAGCCCATCATCCCGGAGCCCAGGTAGTGACCCATCATGGACCGGTAGTACTGGTATCCGGTGCGGCCGGAAGGCCCGCCAGCCGCGCCGCGCGCGGACGGCCCCCCGGGAGAGCCGGTGACAGCGATGGCAACAGTGGTGCCGAGGGCTGCCGCGAGGATGAGTGCCGCTCCGGCCACCATGCTCACCCGGGTCCGCGTCATGGTATCGCTCCCTTCCCGTGCGTTCTGATGTTGTTCGCCTGGTCAGGCCGCGTGTGACTGGCTGGCCGGGGCGGGGGCGACGATCGGGGTCACCGGTGCCGGGCGGCGCACCTCGGCCACCCTCCACCACCACGAGATTCGCTGCTCGAGGTAGTAGTCGGCGCTGTAACGGGCAGGGCCGACGTAGGCGCTCAGCGCGAGCAGGCCCGCGAACACGACGGCGCAGATGACCCCGGTGCCGATGTCGGAGGCGCCGGAGGTGTAGGGCCCGCCAAAACCTTCCGCTGTGGCCCAGATCAGCACGCTGAACACCGCCGCAGCAATGTAGGTGTACTTGCGGGCGAACCCAGCGATCAGGGCGACCGCGATGAGCGTCTCAACGAGCGCCACGAGGTAGGCGAAGAACATCGGGGCGTCGTGCTGGGTGGTGACCCAGAAGTGGAACCAGGGTTTGAGCCAGCCTGGCTGTCCATCTGCCTCGCCATGATGGTGCTCATGTAGTCGGCCCGGAAGCCGGGCAGCCACTTGAGGATCGCGACATCACGAACCTCCTTACTGCGGCTGGTATGCCGCTGCTGCCGTTGATCTGATGATCTGTCCTGGTGCGGCCCCCAGGGCAGGGGTCCCCTGGTTGGGGGAAGCGGGGCCGCGGTCACTGTCTGGTTGGGACCAGTGGCTCTGGCCCCCAGGGGCATCCCCCGGGCTCTTCAGCGGCGCGGTGGTCATCGTGGCCTCGTCACTTGCTCAGGTGGGCTTTGACTTGCTGGATCAGCCCGGCGGTGGGTAGGTACATGGAGGGGTACTCGCCGTACCAGCGCTCGGTGCCATGGGCGTCGATGAGGACGAAGCCGTGACCGGGCAGGTCGGCGTGCATGCCCTTGCCGAGCACGTGGTAGGCGCGTGACACCGCCCCGTTGGAGTCGATGAGGTATGGAGTGTGCAGCCCGAAGCGCGTCATTTCCTGCATCACCTGATTTGCTGGGTTCATGACGACGGGAACGACGGTGATCCCCGCTTTGGCGAGTTCGGTGGCGTGGGTTTCGAACTCACGCATCTGGGTGAAGCAGGGGCCGCAGCCGACGCCCTCGCTGAAATACAGCACGACGTTGTGGCCGCGGTAGCTGGCCAGGCTCACGGGCTTGCCACTGGTGGACATCAGGGTGAACGCCGGGGCTGCCCGCACGGTACTGCTCGAAAGAGTGCTGGACCGGGTCGCGAGCATAGCCGCTGTGATCAGGCCTGCGAGGACCACCGCAGCCGCTGACCACAACAGCGTCGTGCGCCGGGCCTGGCGGCGGGCCCGACGCCGCCGTTCTCCCTTGACATTGACCTTGGCCTTGCTGGTGCCGGGCACACGGGCCCTGGGATGTGGCCGGGCACCTGCGCCGGAGCGCGGCCGGGCCGGGGTGGTGCGCTGCGGGTGATGGTTGCGTGCGGTCGTCATGACTGATTCCTCACGGCTGCATGGCAAGAATGGTCCGTGCCGGTGCCCTCCCCGGGGGGCAGGGAGGGGACCGCGTCATCCGCCGCGCTGGCCGGTGTGCCAGAAGGGCCTGGTGTGCGGCGGCGCAGGGCGGCGACGGCGAATACGGCCGCCAGGGCGAGCAGGGCCGTTCCGAGAACCGGTTCGGGGACTGGTTTGGTCCAGATCTCGATGTGCCGGAACAGCCGGCCGAGCGCCCGCCCGATCGCAACCTGGAAGCCTGGGCCGCCGGTCATCTGCCCGGCACTGGCCAGGTAGATGACGAACCCGCCCATAACCGTGAACCCGGCCGCGACCGCGATGTTGACGGTGTTGGTGACCAGGGTGTGCCCGGCGAGGCGCATCCGCACCGTCCGCGCCCGCAGGAAGCCGCGCTCGCCGAGCCGGAGCCTGTCCCACGCCAGCGCCATCACCAGCAGCGGGAACATCATCCCGAATACATATGCCAGCCCGAGCAGGGCCCCGCCGGCGGGCGAGCCGGAGAGCACGGACAGGGTCATGACCCCCGCCAGCACGGGCGCGCAGCACGACGAGGCGATTCCGGAGAACACACCGAGCGCGAAGAAACTGGCCGAGTCCCCGCGGCTGGTGTCGGGCGCGGCAAGGAAACGGGGCATAGTCCAGGTCCGCCCGGACAGCGCCAGCACCGCGAGCGCCAGCATGAGCGCGCCACCCGCATAATAGAGCGGGCCGTGGAACCGGGCGATGGTGGCGGCCACCAGGCTGATCCCCAGCGTGATCGGAACCAGCACCAGCGCCAGCCCGGCCGTGAACACCAGCGACAACGGCAGCAGCCGCCAGCGGTGGTTCTTGGCCGCCAGCGCCAGATAGCCGGGGGCGAGGAAGACGATGCAGCAGGGTGCGAACAGCGCGACCCCTCCGGCGAAGAACGCCGCCAGCACCGATCCGGAGGCCAGCAGGTTATTCATCGCCCGAGCACCCCCGCTGGTGCGCCCGGCCGGGCAGCGAGCAGGCGCTCAAGCTTGCGCCGCGGAAGCCGCCCGGCCGAGAAGAACGCGCCATCCACCACGACCAGCGGGAACATCCCACTGCCGTGCTGGCGGAGCAGTTTCTGCCCGGCGGGGCTCTGGGCGGCCACCAGCCGCACCTCAAGCGGATACGCCCTCGCGAGAACAGCCAGCGCTGCCTGCGCGTCCTCGCAGAGGTGGCAGGCAGGGGAGGTCACCACCGTCACCTCCACCACCGTCGCTGCTGGCGGTACCGTGCTGGTCACGCCGGCCTCCCGTCACTTGACCTGACGTGTTACAGCTTCGGCGGACATTCCTGCACGATTACTGACAAGACCATGACGTTTCCATGAAGGCCACTCACGAGACGGCTCGGCCGGACCGGGCAGCCGCTGGGCGCGCACCCGGAGAGGAGGGCGTCTTGCTGCACCGGTCGCTGGCTCCGCCAGCGACGGCCCCCGCCGCGGCTTCATGGAAATGTCATGGTTTCCGGCCTGATCCCGTCAGGACGCCAGCTGACGCTTGCTGCCATACGCACGCAGCGAGGGGAGGGCCCGATGTTTGGATACGGCTGGTGTGGTGGAATGGGCGCCGGCGGGTGGGTGCTGATGGCTGTGCTGTGGGGCGGGTTCCTCGCGGTGGTCGTGTGGGCGGTCACGCGGCTGTTCCCCGGCGGCCGCTCCCGGGAGGGAAACAACGACAGCGCGGCAAGCGTGCTGGACCGCCGCCTCGCCACCGGGGAGATCGACGAGGACACCTACCGGCGGCTGCGCGGTGAACTGACCGGCGCCCACTAAAAAGCGGTCCAGCGCCAGCGGGACAATCCGGCCCGCACCGGCGCGGACGCCGCTCCCCGCCACCCGGGACCGGGCAGTGGTGCGCCGGCATGAGACAGCATGGCGTCATCCACACCAAACGGGAGGCGGGCGATGACCGGACCAGCTCGCGCCGGCCCGCTACGGGCGCTGGTAGTCGACGACGAGGAGCACCTGGGCCGGCTCGTCGCCGACTACCTGGCCCGCGAGGGCTTCACCACCGAGGTCGCACTGAACGGGGAGAATGCGCTGGAACTCGCCCGCGCCGGGCCCCCCGATGTGGTGATCCTGGACCTGATGCTGCCCGGCATCGATGGGGTGGAGGTGTGCCGCCAGCTGCGCACGTTCACCGACGCGTATGTGATCATGCTGACCGCGCGGGCCGAGGAGGTGGACAAGCTGATCGGGCTGGCGGTCGGCGCGGATGATTACCTGACCAAGCCGTTCAGCCCGCGGGAGCTCACCGCCAGGGTCAAGGCCATGCTGCGCCGCCCCCGGCACCCGGCGTCGGCGAGCGGCGCGGTGGGGGTGCGCCGGTTCGGCGACCTGGCGGTCGACCCGCAGTCGCGGGAGGTGACCGTCGCCGGCGCGCTGGTGGAGCTCACGAAACTCGAGTTCGACCTGCTCGATACCCTGTCCGCCAGCCCGCGGGTGGCGTTCAGCCGCCATCAGCTTGTCAGCCGGGTCTGGGGCGAAGACTGGTTCGGGGACGACCACATCGTTGATGTCCACGTTGTCAGGCTGCGCCGCAAGCTGGGTGATGATGCCACCCATCCGCGTTATGTGCTGACTGTCCGGGGGGTCGGGTACCGGATGGGGCCGGGGACATGACCAGCCGGCCGGGCCTGACCGCGCGGCTGCTCGCCGCGCAGCTGCTGGTGATCTTCGCGGGCGGCATCACCCTCGTCCTGGTCGCGTCGGCGGCGGGGCCGCCGCTGTTCCGCGCCCACATCCGCGACGCGCTCGGCACCGTCCCAGCCGACGTTCAGCACCACCTCGACGATGCGTTCGCGACCGCCGCGGGCATCGGGATCGGCGTCGGCGCCGCCGCCGCGCTGCTCACCGCCTTCGCGGTGAGCCTGCTCGTGACCCGCCGGCTCCTGCGCCCCATCCAGGCACTCGACACCGCGGCGGCCCGCCTGGCCGCAGGCGATTACACCACCCGGATGACACCGACCGGGCTCGGGCCCGAACTCGACCGGCTCACCGCCGCGTTCAACACCATGGCGGCGGCGCTGGAATCCACCGAAGCCACCCGGCGGCGGATGCTGTCCGATGCCGCACACGAACTGCGCACCCCGCTCGCCACCCTCGACGCCTACCTGGAAGGCCTCGCCGACGGCATCCGCGCCCCCACCCAGCAGACCTGGGACGTCCTCGCCGCGCAGACCGCGCGGCTTCGCCGCCTCGCCGATGACATCGCGCTCGTTTCCCGCGCCGAGGAACACCGGCTCCCGCTCCAGAAGACCCATATTTCCCCAAACGGGCTCGTGACCACCGCCGTCACCGCCGCCAGCCCAGCGTACGAAAACCGCGGTGTGGGGCTGGCCACCCGGCTCGCCGTGGACCTGCCGGAACTGCCGGTGGACCCGGACCGCATCGCCCAGGTACTCGCGGGCCTGCTATCCAACGCGCTGCGGCACACCCCGCTCGGCGGGACGGTCACGGTCGGGACGCAGCCCGCCGGGCCGGCGGTGCAGATCACCGTCTCCGACACCGGCGAGGGCATCGCGGCCGAGCATCTGCCGCACATCTTCGAGCGGTTCTACCGCGCTGACAGCGCCAGGGACCGGGCCAGCGGCGGTTCCGGGATCGGGCTCACCATCGTTCGGGCACTTGTCACCGCCCACGGCGGCACCCTCACCGCCGTAAGCGACGGCCCCGGCACCGGAGCAACGTTCACCATCACCCTGCCCACCGCGAACGCCACCCGCTGACTCGGTCAGGCCCGCCCAGCGCACGCCCGCCGCAGGCGGTGTTCACCACCAGTCCCCCGTCGCGGACGTGGACGATGAGGGCCTGGTCGTCGAGCACCAGCGGGTCAGGCTCCCGCGTCCCGTCCCGCAGCGCTTGCTGCGGCGGGAACCCGGGCTCGAACCCCGACGGCCGGGCCGCCGGCCGCAGGATGGAATCCCTTTCCTGAACGATCCCGATGCCCGCCGGGCGGCGGCGGTGACCCACGCCTGCCAGCTCGTTGCGCACATCTGCGGCGATAGCCGGGCGCGTCCCGGTGGATGACCTTACTGGTGTATCCCTCATGCCGCGTGACTCGTCTGTTGTGGTGAGTGCATCACGAGAAGACGGAGGGCAGTAGAGATGACCGAAAGTGAGAGCAGGGGCGGTCTGAGTCGGCAGGCGCGTGAGTTCGTCGGGGTTGGCGCGAGCGTGGGCGCCGGGTGTCACCCGTGCGTCACGCACCACCTCAAGGCGGGTGCCGAAGCGGGCCTGGGCGCGGAGGCGCTGCTCGCCGCCGTCGCGGCGGCGGAGCGGGTGACCGCGGACGCGTCGGCGCGTATGGCGCAGCATGGCCGCCGGCAACTGACTGCGCTGGCGGCACGCGCGGGAGCGGGCGGCACGGTCCGCGACGCGGCGCTGGCGGCACTGGGCGCGGCGATCGCCGCCAACTCGATGCCGAACATCGAGCGATACGTCACGGAGGCGGCAGAACTCGGAGTGTCCCCCGGTGAGCTGGCCGAGGCCGTGAGCCTCGCGCACGAGGTCCAGGGGAATGCTGCGCGCATCCACGCCCGGCTCACCGCCAAGCTGCTGGCTGCGCGGCTACCGGTCACCCAGACACCAGCAGCTCAGGGATCTGCGGCTGAGGAGCAGGCTGGCGGGTGCGAAGAGACCTGCCCGTGCCACGACGACCAGGGCACCTCGGGCGCCGGGCCGGCACCGGCGAAGGCCTCCGCCCCTGCCGCCGGCGGTGAGGCAACGCCGGTGACACAAGCATGCGGCGACGCGGGCGCTGGGGATGACAGGCAGCCGCCGGAGACAACTCACCACCAGCCGGCGGCGGACGACCGCTGGGGCGCTGCGGGAACCGGCATGGCCGCGTGCGCGCCGCCGGCGGCGATGCTCGCTGCCTGCTGCGGGAACGAACCGGCGTGAGCTGCGCTCCCGGGCGCGGTGCCGCGGGTCCTCCGCTGGGCCGAACGTCCGGCGAGAAGGGCCCGTTGGCCCGTGCACACCGGCTGCTGCGGCCTCACGATGGACGTGAGGTGGTGAACGAGATGACCGAACCGGTGGACGGCCATGACCGCTCCGCCCGGCTCGTGGAGTACCGTTCGCGCGTGTACCGGCATCTGCTGGCGATGACGCGCGACCCGGCTCAGGCCGACGACCTGACGCAGGAGACCTTCCTGCGCGCGGTGTCGCGCATTGACCAGCTGCGCGACGAGAGCGCTGCCTTGGGGTGGCTGTACAAGATCGCCACGAACGTCATGATTGATCACGCACGTCGCCCCCGCCTGGCCGGCGCATCAGCTGATATCGGCCGGTGCGCGGAAACGGGAACAGCCGAGCCGATCTGGCAAGCCCCGGTGGCGCCGCCTCAGACGGCTGCCGAGCGCGCCGAGATGAGTGAATGCGTCGATCTGCGCCTCGCCGCGCTTCCCGATGACTTCCGAGTGGTTCTTTTGCTGCATGACGGGCACGGGCTGACCAACCCGGAGATCGCGGACTTGCTGCAGTGCTCGCTGCCCAACGTGAAGATCCGGGTCCACCGGGCTCGCTCGCGACTGCGCGCCACCCTCGTGGATGCCTGCGACTTCAGCGCCGACGACCGCGGCGAACTGGTCTGCGAGCAGCGCTGACACCCACCCGTCATGTGGTGGCGGCGCGGGACATGGCCCAACCAGCTGCGTCGGTTACGGCTAGGGTTCGCAGGGGTTCTGGGATATGGCGTTCGGCGCAAAGCCTGCGGGCTTTGCGGTAGTCAGGTCCTGACCCGAGCACCGGCGATGTCCTGACCCGGGAACAGGGGCGGACGGCTGGGCCATGGTCCCGCGTGCAGGCGGTTCAGCCGGCTAACGGCGTGACCGGCGCTCGTGGTCTCGGCCGACGCTGACGTGGGCGAGCAGGTCGCGGGCAGCTCCCATAGGCGGAAGGTCCCCGCCTGCCCATACCGCGCGCAGCGAGCGGCGCAAGTTGACGTCTGCGATCGGGACCCGGGCGAGCCGGTGCGACGCGATGTCCTCGGCCACAGCCAGTTCGCTCAGCACGGCGGGCCCCGCACCCGCGACCACGGCTGCCTTGACCGCTGCGGTGGACGACAGCGCGAGCGTGACCGGCATGGCCACCCGCGCTCCCAGCGCCGCCGACAGAGCGGCGGTGAGCACGCTTCGCGTCCCGGACCCCTCTTCCCTGCTCACCAGCCGGGTGGCGGCCAGCTCAGCAGGGCTCAGCGGGTGGCGGCGCCGCGCCCACGGGTGGTCGGGACGGACCACCACCAGCAGCTCGTCGTGGCCGATGACGCGGCTGTGCAGGCCTTTGGGGCTGGCCGGCCCTTCGACGAAGCCGAGGTCGGCGGCGCCGCGCTGGACCTGATCGGCCACCGTCTCGCTGTTCGCCGCGGTGAGCACGACATCGGCCGCGGGCTCGCCCCGCCGCCGCGCCATTGACTGCAGCGATACCAGCCATCCGGGCAGCAGTTGCTCGGCAATGGTGAGGCTGGCGCTCACCCGCAGCCGGGTTCGGTGGTCACGGCGGAACGCGGCCAGCCCGGCGTCGAGTTCGCTGGCCACTGCCAGCAGTCGGCCCGCCCACTCCGCGACCACGACCCCCTCCGGGGTGAGCGTGGACCCGCGTGGTGTCCGCGCCACCAGTGTGACGCCTGCCTGTGCCTCCGCCGACCTGATCCGGGCGGACACTGCCTGCTGGGTGATGCCGAGCTGGCGCGAGGCCGCGTTCAGGCTTCCGGCACGGGCCACCGCGAGCAGCGCTTCCAGACCCGCCAGATCGGGAACCCGCGCACTGAGAGGCCGCATGCCCAACTCTAACCAGCGGTGACAAGCTTCCTTTGTAGCTCGTTCAGCACAACTGCGGTGCCCATCGCCCGGTCTGCCCACCACCGCCGGGGGTCCGGCCCGCCGGCCGGCCGCTGCCGGGCGTGCCAGCGGGCCCACCTGCGCGCGAAGATGCTCAGCCAGCGGAGGGTGGCGGCGGCGTCCTGGTCGAGCATGGCCTGCAGCGTGTAGCGGCGCTCGCCGAGCCGGCAGCCGACCCCCGCGACCGCGGCGGCCTCTGTCAGGTCCTCACGAGTGATCACGACACCCGAGCGCACCGGGGCGAGCAGCTCGCCGAGCAGGCGGCCGCCCTCGTCGCTGACCGGGTCGCGGTCACCTGCCGTGCCCAGTGCGGCCGGCGCCGCGCGCAGGGCCAGCGGCAGCGCGGCCGGGGGCGCCGACTGCCGGGCCTCGCGGGCGAGCACCTGCAGGGTGAGCCGGGCCCATGGGCCCAGCGAAGGCGTTCCCAGCCGCCCGACCGCGATGAGGTAGCCCGGCGCCCAGGACCACAGGTGCTCCCACAGCAGGGCTTCCCGTGCCCGCCGCAACTGCCCATGTGCCGGTTCGCCGTGCACAGCCGCCTCAGCGTCGCCGAGTTCGGCGTACAGCATGAGCAGAGTGCCGAGGTGATCGGCGTCTGGCGGGGCGGTCAGCCCGAGCGCCCGCCAGAACCCGGCGACCCGGTCCAGCCCTTCGCCCCCGAGCTTGCCCTGTTCACCGAGGTAGATCGCGGCATGCGGCGGCGTGGAAAGCACGAACACGCCGGTGTGCTCCGCTGGGCCGGGCTCGGGCAGGCCAAGGCCCGCCGCCGCAGGATGGCACATAGGCGGCGGGCTGCTCGCGACGGCTCCGAGCGCTCGCAGCAGCTCCCACCGCCCGGCATGCCCCGCCGCCATCGGCGGAGAATGAGAGCGGGGGCTGGCGGTCAGCGGCCCGGCCCTCACCGGACCGCCCGTTCCTGCCGCGGGACCCGGAACAGCTCATGGGCGGGCTTGAGCGGGCGCATCAGCCAGGTCGGCCGGCGCAGCCCGCCCGGTGACCCGCCGCCCGCGGGCCGGGTCAGCTTCAGCCATTCCCGGTAAACCTCGCGGGCCTTGCCGGTGTCCACCGCGATGTCGCCGTGATGGTCGCCGGGCTGCGCTGGGAGTACCCGCACCGCTTGGTGCCAGCAGTGCATCCCGGAGATGGGGTCGGGGTGCACCGGGAAGGTCAGGTTCTGGTGGACGCCGGTGTCGCTCCACCAGATCCGCTGGCTGTCGGGGTCACTCGACGCGGAGGGGCCGGCCGGCGCGCGGCGCTCCATCGCCCAGCCTTCGGTGCCGCGGCGCAGGGCGACGGTGGCCATCATGGCGCCGGCCCCGCGCGGCCCGCCTTCCAGCCGCCACCGGCCCATGTGGTGGCTGCAGGCGACCACACCGGGGCGGATTCCCTCGGTGATCCAGGCCTTGGCCACGAAATACCCGATCTCGGTTTCCACCCGCACCAGGTCACCCGTGCGCCTCACGCCGAGCCTGGCGGCATCGGTGGGGTGGATCCAGACCGGGTTGGTGTGCGCAAGCTCGTCCAGCCACTTGGCGTTGGCCGACCGGGTGTGAATCTGGGTCGGCAGCCGGAACGTGGACAGCAGGACCATCTGCCCGGGTGCCAGGTTGCCCGGGTGGACGTGGCTCTTGATGTAGCCGGGCAGGGCGTGCTCCGGCCACCCCCACGCGGCCAGGGTGGCGGACCAGAACTCCAGGCGGCCAGACGGGGTGGGGAACCCCCGGCGCGCTACCCCGTCCACCATCACTCCCGCCGGGCGCCGCCCCAGATCGTCCGGTTCCGGCGCTCCCATCGGCACGATATTGGCACTAAACGGCTTCCGCGTGCCGCTGTACACCCGTCCGGTGGGCGTGATCGCTGCCTCCGCGAGCTCCCCAGCGGGGACCTCCTGCTCATGCACCGCCCCCTGGCCGCGGCTGATCTCGAAGGCGCCGTAACGGCGCATCCACGCAAGCGGCGTCATGCCCTCGGCGGCGGCCCGCTCCGGCA
>WNGL01010450.1_pt1 | contig 12677 bp, 8 predicted proteins | sample 5400591 | NCBI WGS metagenome assembly WNGL01 (sample SAMN13153377, study PRJNA577476) | soil metagenome | isolation source: 80 cm soil or saprolite under Garry oak tree replicate 1 | place: USA:California | collected 2016-06-15
TGCTGGATGACGACACGCTCATCCTCAGCGTGTTCTCGGCCGACGGCCGCACCGGCGGCTTCGCCCGCGAACCGGACTCGGAACTGCTCAGGCAGTGCCTGGCGGTCCGCGACGAGCTGTGGGACCGGGCCGTTCCCTACGCCCGGTACGTCGCCTGAGGCGCCCTGGATCAGCCTTGACCACCTCCGCCGACCAGGCCCGTGCGTCCCTGGGGGTCCGCCTGCGCGACATCCGCAGGGACGCAGGGCTGTCCGGGGTCGAGCTCGCCCAGCGGGCGCGCTGGCTGTCGTCCAAGGTCTCCAAGATCGAGCACGGCAAGCAAGGCCCGTCCGAGGAGGACCTGCGGGTCTGGTGCGAGCACTGCGACGCCCTGGGCGAGCTGCCCGACCTTATCGCCGCAGTGAGAAGCATCGAGACGCAGTTCGCCGAGTGGCGGCGCATCGTGCGCAGCGGTACCAGGCGCCGCCAGCAAGCCTCGGCGGCCGTGTACGACCGCACCCGGCTGTTCCGCATCTACGAACCCGCGGTCGTGCCTGGCCTGCTGCAGACCCGCGAGTACGCCGTGGCGGTACTGTCGAGCTTCATCGACTTCGTTCGCGTCCCCGACGACGCCGAGGAAGGAGCGACCGCGCGGCTGGAGCGGCAGCGGGTCCTCACCCACGGGGATCGCCGCTTCCACATGGTGCTGGGGCAGCAGGCGCTGCATACCAACGTCGGGGGCTTCGAGGTCATGGCGGGCCAGCTAGAGCACCTGCTGACCGTGCTCGCGTTGCCGCGGCTGCGGCTCGGCATCATCCCGTTCGACGCGCCGTACCGGGTGCCGCTCAACAACGGCTTCTGGATCCTGGATGAGACGCTGGTCCAGTTCGACACCTACAGCGCGGAGCTGTCGCTGGCCAGGCCCGACGAGATCGCGCTGTACAGCCGGGCCTTCGAGCGGCTGGCGGCGCTGGCCGTCTACGGCGCGGAGGCCCGGGCCATCCTCGCAGGGATCTTGGACCGGCTTGCTGCCAGAAGTTCTTGAGCAAAGGCAAGCAAACCGCTTGGCTCTGAGCCGTACCGGTCCGTACCGTCCTGACCATGCGACGAGAGGATTCTGGCCGGAAGAGCACCGGACACGGCTACCTTTACGGAATCTGCCGTGTCACTGCGGCTTCGGCTCCCTCGGCGCGCGATGTCTCGGTATTTCCGCTGTCATGAGCGGCCTTTCCATAACGGCCGATCGGGCGGCCATACCGGGGAGCGCCTGGACGTTTCAGAGTGCGCTCACCCTCGGGGCATTGCCGACCGCGACACCATGCGCCCGCCTTCATACTCGTAATGTCGTGCGTGAATGGGGCCTTCGCCACCTATCCGACACGATTGAACTCGTCGTATCCGAGCTGGTGACCAATGCTGTTTCGGCTTCGGTGGATGAGGACCAGCACCCTCACTACACCGATGGGCACGGCGCGGCCTGCGTCCGTCTGCGGCTCTCGACCGACCGGCGAACGGTGCTCGTGGAAGTCTGGGACGAGAACGTCAGGCCGCCTGAACCGAATCAGGCGGGTCTCCCCGGGTCGGCGGCCCTGGTGAGCAGGAGCGTGCTGCCCGGCGTGGGACAGGTGCGGGCGGTCCCCTCCATGCGGGCTCTGCTTCAGGTAGCGGACGAGCAGGTTCGAGCTGCCCTGATAACTGAGCTCACGTATCTCCCGCAGCAGGGCACGTAACCGGGACCCAGGGCTGCTGCTTGGCCCGGCGCTTGTGCAGGTGGTCGCGGCGGGAACCGGCTAGGGAGGGCCGTACTGCGGCGCGTGCTGCAGCCGCCTGGACCCTGCGAGCGTTGCGCTTGACCGTGTCGACCGCGGCCCCGACCGGTGTCACCGCCAAGGTGACCGATGAGTGCACCAGCCGGTGGCCGCTATCAGCAGGCCAGGTGCAGACCGCGGGCAAGCTAGCATGCCCGCCCGGAATTTGGGTCTTGACCGCAACATATGCGTAACGTACGGTTCTCATATAAGACTTCTAGTTCGTAATTACGAACAAATTGAACACCCCTTCCCGGGACAGGCGAGTCAGCAGCCACCCTGCAACTCGACCCGGAGCCCAAGACCGTCGTCCTCAAACACGCCCACTAGCTACTGGCAGTAACAACGCGGCCGCGCTGGTGTTCCCGCACATCTTCTTCCCGGCACTGGGCACGGCGGCCGGGACGGCCGCCTCGTTCGCCACGCTCGGGGTCGCGTTCGTGGCCCGGCCGTTCGGCAGCATCTTGTTCGGGCACTTCGGGGATCGGCTGGGCCGCAAGAAGACCCTGATCGCGACGTTGCTGACGATGGGGATCGCCACCCTGCTCGTCGGCGTGATGCCCACGGCCGCCCAGATCGGCGCGGCCGCGCCGCTCCTGATCGTGGCGCTGCGGATCTTGCAGGGCCTGGCGGCCGGCGGGGAGTACGCCGGCGGGGTGCTGTTCGGGTCGGAGAACGCGCCGAAGGGCCGGCGCGGGGCCTGGGCGATGTTCCCCAACCTCGGCGGAGGCGGCGCGATCATCCTGGCGAACATCACGTTCCTGCTCACCGCACTGTTCATGCCCGAGGCCTCGTTCGTGTCCTGGGGCTGGCGCATCCCGTTCCTGGCCAGCGTCATACTGGTCGCGATCGGCCTGTGGATCCGGCTGAAGATCGACGAGACGCCAGTATTCAAGAACGAGGTGGCCCGCGCCGGGACCTCCAAGGTGCCGTTCATCGAGGCCTTCCGCAGCCAGCCCCGCCGGATCCTGCTCGCCACCGGCACCGCGATCGGCGCGGTGTACGTGCTGACCTACATCGGCGGCGCCTACATGACCAGCTACGGCACCGAGACCCTCAAGCTGGCCCGCACCTACGTGCTCACCGTCGCCGTGGCCGGCGGGGTGGCCATCTCCCTGGGCGTGGTGGCCGGCGCGCTCCTGTCGGACCGGGTCGGCCGGCGGCCGGTGATCACCGGCGCGGTCGCCGTCGCGGCCGCCTGGTCGCTGGTGCTGTTCCCCATCCTGGACACCAAGTCCCCGCTCGCCTTCGCCCTCGGCGTCCCGGTCACCATGCTCATCGCCGGGTTCGCGACCGGCCCGGTGCCGTCGTTCCTGTCGGAGCTGTTCGCCACCCGCTACCGCTACACCGCCGCCGGGTTCTCCTACAGCGCGGCCGGCATCCTCGGCGGCGCGGTCCCGCCCTACATCGCCTCCACCGTCATCCCCGCCGCGGGCGGGTTCGCGTTCGGCCTCATCCTGGCCGCCCTGTGCCTGATCAGCCTGGGCTGCGTGCTGAGCCTCCGCGAAACCCGCAGCTACGAACTAGACCAGGTGGCGGTCGTCGCCAAGGCGAACGCCTGACGCCCGTTTCCCGGGGGCCCCGCGGCGCGGTCACGCGGCGGGCCCCCGGGTCCATGCTCGCGGAAAGCGCCTTGTCAGTACTTCCGGGCGGTCGTTGTGCCAGCTGACGGAGCGAAGGCATCTCAGAGAAGGAAAGTTGTCGTGCCGACTAGCGAAGAGACGTACGAGGTCTACGCCCTGCGATATGCCTCCAGGGAAGGGGAAAAGGCGAGGGAATACTACGGATTCCACAGGTACGGGGAACCCAATGCGCCCTGTCCGCTGGATTACTTCTTCTGGCTGGCGCGTAACGACCACCGGACCATCCTCGTCGACTGTGGCTACAGCAAGGACCGAGCCAGGGAGAAAGGCCGGTACACGCAGAACCACCCGAACAACGACGCGCTCGAGACCTTGTCGTACCTGGGTGTCCGGCCTGAGGACGTGGACCACGTCGTCCTGTCGCACATGCATCAGGACCATGTGGGGAACGTGAACCGGTTCCCGAACGCGACCTTCAGCCTGGCTCGCAAGGAGTTCGATTTCTGGACCGGGCCTTATGGCGCCCGCGAGCTCCCGGCGACCAGTGTCGACTCCTACGAGGTAGGGCTGGTCAAGGATCTCCTGCGCGATGACAGGCTGCACTTCGTGGAAGATTCCGAGACGCTCTTCCCGGGAGTCCAGGCGACACGGCTGGGTGGTCACACCCCCGGCCAGCTGATGACCGAGGTTACGGGCACCTCGGGACAGGTGGTCCTGGCGTCCGACGCCATCCACTTCTACGAGGAGATGGAGGCAGACCGGCCCTTCTGGTTCTTCTGTGACCTGGAAGGCACTTACCGCGCCTATCAGCTCTTCCGGGACCTGAACGCACGGCCAGACACCTCGGTTGTTCCCGGTCATGACCCCGCCGTGATGCGGAAGTTCAGGCCTGTTCACCCGGACTGGGTCGTCGACCTCACCAGTCCCTTGTGAATTCGTTTCCCGATCTGTCGCGCCGGCTCGCCTGCCTGCGAGCACGGCGGCCAAGCGCTTGACCGCGCGCCCGGCCGGGCGGTTGCGTATTGACCGGTGGCGGGGGGCACCGTACGATTTTTATCGTAATAATGAATATAGGTTCGTATATACGTACATCTTCGCTTCGCACACCTGTGCCCGCCGATGGTGTTCGCGTGAGGGAGACAACCGTGATCGAGCGAGACACGATCTTCATCGACGGCAAGTGGGTCGGGTCAGCCGGGACCGGGACCTTGACCGTCGTGAACCCGGCGACCGAGGAGCCGATCGCGACAGTGCCCCGAGGGGACGCCGACGACGTCGACCGCGCTGCCCAGGCCGCTGCCCGGGCGTTCGAGAGCTGGTCGCGGTCCTCGCCGGAGGAGCGGGCCGCGGTGCTCTTGCGCATCGCCGACATCCGTGACGCTCAGGCCGAGGACCTGGCGCGCTCGACCGTGCGCGAGATCGGCACGCCGATCGCCCTCGCCCGCAGCTCACACGTTGCCACCCCCATCAGCGACCTGCGCATCGCCGCCGCGAGTATCAAGGACATCGTGTGGGAGGAGCGGTTCGACGGCACGATCGTGCGGCGCATCCCCGCAGGCGTCGCCGGTGCGATCACCCCGTGGAACGGCCCGATGCGGATGATCGCGCTGAAGGCGGGCGCCGCCTTCGCCGCAGGCTGCACTATGGTCCTCAAAGGCACCGAGGTAGCCCCGCTGAGCTCCTTCCTCTTCGCCGAGGCCGCCGCCGAGGCGGGACTGCCAGATGGGGTCTTCAACCTAGTCAGTGGCACCGGGCCGGAGATCGGTGAGGCGATCGCGACCCATCCGCTGATCGACATCGTGTCCCTGACCGGGTCGGTGCGCGCGGGCAGCCGGGTCATGGAGCTGGCATCGCGGTCGGTCAAGCGCGTGGCGCTGGAGCTGGGCGGCAAGTCCGCCAACCTGATCCTGGAGGACGCGGACCTGGAGAAGGCCGTCAGCGACGGGCTTACGGACGCCTTCCGCAACGCCGGCCAGGTCTGCGGAGGGCTCTCCCGCACCCTGGTCCCCCGGTCGCGGCTGGCCGAGGCCGAGGAGATCGCCGCGGCGAAGGCGTCGAGCTTCGTCATGGGCGACCCCTTCGATGAGACCACGACCCTCGGCCCGGTGGTTTCGGACGTCCAGCGCCAGCGCGTGCGACGCTACATCCAGACCGGAATCGACGAGGGCATGCGGCTCGTCGCGGGCGGCCCGGAGGCCCCGGAGCATCTCGAGCGGGGCTACTACGTGCGACCGACCGTCTTCACCGGCAGCAACAGTGACACGCTGGCGCGGCAGGAGATCTTCGGTCCGGTCAACGTCATGATCCCGTTCGACGACGAGGACGACGCCGTGGCCATCGCCAACGACTCGGACTACGGGCTCGCCGGCGGCGTCTGGGCCGCAGACCCCGAGCGGGCCATGGACGTCGGGCGGCGCCTGCGCACTGGCCGTGTGCGCATTAACGGCGCACCCATCGACATGCGTGCTCCGCACGGGGGCCTGAAGCTGTCGGGCATCGGCCGGGAGATGGGCCGGTACGGGATCGAGGAATACCTCGAGTACCAGTCCCTCATCAGCTGAGACCCGCACCCGCCGAGCCTTCGAGAGGAGCCAGGGTGATCACTGCACAGGCGCGGGCGATGACTGGCCCGACGACGCCGTTCAGCACCGTCACCATCGAGCGCCGTGACGTCGGCCCCACCGACGTGCTGCTGGACATCGCCTACGCCGGTGTCTGCCACACCGACGTCCACCACGCCCGTGCAGAGTTCGGGCACACCCACTACCCGATCGTCCCCGGCCACGAGATCGCCGGCGTCGTCCGTGAGGTCGGTGCCGAGGTGACCGGCCTAGCCGCCGGAGACCACGCCGGCATCGGCTGCCTGGTCGACTCATGCCGGGAATGCGCCCGCTGCCTCGCCGGGCAGGAGTCCTACTGCCGCCGCAGCAAGGTGCTCACCTACAACGGGATCGGGCGCGACGGCGCGGTGACACTCGGCGGCTACAGCGAGCGCGTAGTCGCCGACCAGCGGTTCGTCGCCCGCATCCCGGACTGCCTGCCCCTTGAGTCCGCCGCCCCGCTGCTCTGCGCGGGCATCACCATGTACCAGCCGCTTCGCCTGTGGGGCGCTGCGCCCGGCAAGCGGGTCGGGATCCTCGGGTTCGGAGGGCTGGGGCACATCGGTGTCCAGATCTCGCACGCCCTCGGCGCGCACACGACCGTCCTCGAGCTCACCGGCGATCGCCGCGCCGACGCTGAGCGCCTCGGGGCGGACGACTACCGGACGACCGCCGACCTGGAGTCCGCGCGGGACTCGTTCGACCTGATCGTGTCGACGGTCCCATCGAACTATGACCTGTCCGCGCATCTCGACCTGCTCGACTTCGACGGCACGTTCGTGAACCTCGGGGTTCCGGACGAGCCGCTGCGGATCGACCCCTACACCCTGCTGACCAACCGGCGGAAGCTCGCCGGCTCGATGAGCGGCGGCATGCCCGAGACGCAGGAGATGCTCGACTTCTGCGCCGAGCACGGCATCAAGGCCGAGATCGAGCTGATAGCGGCGAAGGAACTGGACCAGGCCTACGACCGGCTCACGGCGGGTGACGTGCGGTACCGATTCGTCCTCGACACCTCGACCATCGCCGGGGCCTGACCGGCGCCGGATCTCCTGCTTCCCAACCGCCGCAGACCTGCCGCTACGCGGATGGCCGGCTCGGGCTCCGGCCCGGGCCGGGGTGGCGCGGGTGCCCGGAGGCAACGGCCCGGTGAAGGACAAGCCGCACGGTGTGTGCCGTACGGCGCCGGCTCCCCATCGCCATGGCAGCGTCAGCGACGATGATGCGCCGCCTGCCGGGCGCAAGGCGACATCGCTCTCCTACGGCTTCGCTGCGGCGAGGGAGGGCAGGGCCGGTTCCGCGGCGGCGAGCTCGGCAGCGAGAGCGTGCTTGTCGATCTTCTCCGAGCCGAGCACGGGCAGCTCCTCGGTCTGGAACCGCCAGCGCGTCGGGATTGCGAAGGAGGCCAGATCCGCCCGCAGCGCGGCCGCGACGTACTCGCCGAGGTCGGGCCGGGCGGCAGTGGTGTCGTCGACGACCACGACGGCGGCGACTTCCTCACCCAGGTCGGGGTGCGGCAGGCCGAACACCGCGGCGTCGAGGACGCCGGGCACCCCCGCCAGCGCGCGCTCGACCGAGAGGGGGGCGATGTTCTCGCCGCCGCGCAGTATGAGGTCCTTGCTGCGGCCGGTGATCCAGAGGTAACCGTCCTCGTCGAGGTGGCCTAGGTCGCCGGTGTGCAGCCATCCGTCGGCGTCGATGGGCCCGGCGGTGTCCCCGAAGTACCCGAGCATCTGGGAGGCCGCGCGGATCAGCACCTCGCCGTCGCCGTCCGCCGTCCGCTTGGTGAAGGAGATCTCCACGGAGGGGAGCGGCACTCCGCAGGCACCGGGCCGGTCCCGGGTGTCGCGGCCGCTGGCCGCGGTGGCCTGGCCGCCGTTCTCGGTCAGTCCGTACCCGGTGGCGATCCGCGCCCGGACGGACGGCAGCTCGTCACGGATTCGCTGATAGAGACTGGGATGGGCGGGCGCCCCGCCCAGCGTCAGGGAACGGAGGCTGCTCAGGTCGGTCGGCCGCTCCGCCTGGGCGTCGAGCAGCCGGCTGACCATGGTCGGAACAGCGCTCCAGCGGGTGACACCGTGAGCTGCGATGAGATCCATCGCCCCGAGGGGGTCGAACCTGCCCTGCGGGAACACCAGGGTCTCGCCGACCACCACCCCGCGCATGAGGGTCTGCACACCGCCGACGTGGAACAGCGGCGCCGTAAGCAGGGCCACGCTCGGCGGGGCGCCCTCGAGGTCTTGCGGGAGCCGCTTGGTGATGGCCAGCAGCGAGTGCAGGCCGGAGATGATCGAACGGTGCGACAGCACCACCGCCTTGGGGAACCCGGTGCTGCCCGAGGTGAACAGGATCAGGGCGGGCTCGTTCTCGCCGCCGCCGCCGGCGCGTTCCGGCAGGGGACCCCCGGTCTCGCCGGCCATGGGCCACGGCGCGACGGGGGTGCCGGCGGGGAGCTTGGACGCCAGCCGGCTGTCGGCCAGCACGGCCCGGGGCTGCAGCAACGCGAAGGCGTGCTCGATCTCGCGGGTGCTCCACCACGAGTTGACCAGGACCGGGACCGCCCCCAGCCACAGGGGCGCCCAGACGTTGACGACCCAGTCCGGCCCGTTCCATCCCAGCAACGCGACGCGGTCCCTGGGACCGATCCCGTGCTGCTGCAGCTGGGCCGCCTTGCGCCGGACGGCGGTCACGAGGTCGGCGAAGTCGAGGCGGAAGTCGCCTCGCACCACATGGGCCCGGCCGGCCCAGCGGCCGGCGTGGTCCAGCAGGGACGCCAGGTGCCGCGTGCGGGGCTCGTACATGCGGTAGGGGACGCGGCCCACCTGCTCGACCGCGATCTCGCGCCCCCACGGCGCGGCAGTGTCACTCATCTGTGGTTCTCCTTTGATTGCGGTGGGGCCGCTACGGCCCCTGCCGCCCGGTCAGCGGAACTCGATGTTGAAGTCGTGGAACTCGAAGAAGCGGGGCCAGTCGCCGGCGGGGCCGGTCCGCGGGCATGTGCGCTCAGTCCAGCTGGCCGCCGGCCTGCAGGACTCCCTCGGCGACCTTGAAGGCCTCGCCCGCGGCCGGAAGCCCGCAGTAGACCGCCGTCTGCAGCAGGACCTCCTTGATCTCGGCGACCGTGCAGCCGTTGCTGATCGCGCCCTCGACGTGGTGGGCGAGCTGGGCCGGACGGCCCAGCGCGGTGAGCATCGCGAGATTGACGATGCTGCGGGTCTTGCGGTCGATGCCGTCGCGGGCCCAGACCCGGCCGAAGCAGACTTCCTCGGAGTAGTCCTGGATGACGTCGTTGAACGAGTTGCGGTTCCCGTCCTTCTTCTCGACGTAGCCGTCGCCCATGAGCTCGTTCATGATCCGGCGGCCAGTGGTCTTGACGTCTGCAGCCTCAGCGGTGCTCATGTCATCTCCTGATTGTGCCGGGGTGCGTGCCGGACGGCCGCGGTCAAGGACGGCCTGGACCTCGTCGGCGGAGAGCTTGATCGTCACGCCCGCCCGCTCGTTCTGAAGCAGCAGCGGGGTCTGTGAGTCCCGGTTCCCCCACCCGCGGTCGAGCGCCTCCTGGAAGTCCTCCTGGACCAGCCGGGCAGCGCGCATCGGGACGTCGAGCTGGTCGGCGAGCTCCAGCGCCAGCCGGAGATCCTTGTTCGCGAGAACCAGCGCGAACGACGGCGGGTCGAAGGCCTCCTGCAGGTACCGGTCGCCGACCCGGTCGAAGGTCCGGGCGCGGCCGATGGCGCCCTGGCGCATGGCGTGCCAGAGAGGGCCAGGCTCGACGCCCGCCTTGACCCCCATGGTGAATACCTCCGCGATCGCCGAGCGGATCGTCATGCTGGCGCAGTTGTGCACGAGCTTCGCGGTGTTGCCCGCGCCGATCTCCCCGACGTAGAGGATCTGGTCGCCGATGGCGTCCAGGACACCGCCCACGCGGTCGAACGCCGCGCGGTCGCCGCCGACGTAGATGGCGAGCTTGCCCGAACGGGCGCCCTTGGGGCCGCCGCTCACTGGGGCGTCGAACAGCTCGACACCGTGCTCCTGGCAGGTAGCGTGCACCTCACGGACGACGGTGGGGGAGTTCGTGGTCAGATCGAACCAGGTGCTGCCGGGCTTCAGCGCGCTCAGCAGCCCGCCGTCGCCCACGCCGACCTGCCGCATCTCGGCGGGCCCGGGCAGGGACGTGAAGACCACGTCAGCCGAGCCCGCCAGCTCGGCGACCGAAGCCGCCCAGGTTGCCCCGGCCTCCTCGAGGGGGGCGGCGCTCGCGCGGCTGAGGTCGTGCACGACGAGGTCGTAGCCCGCACGGCAGAGGTTGAGGGCCATGCCCTGGCCCATCAGGCCCAGTCCGATGAAGCCGATCGTCATGATTGTCCTTTCGTCGGTGACCGGCCAGCGGCGTCACCGTCGCTGCCATGCTGCCTTTAGGTTCGTAATTAAGAACTTGAGGACGTATACACGAATCCAACGGTAAGGCGGAGAGGTAGGACGTGTCAACGCCGCGGAGGCGTCCGGGCCGTTGACATCGAGGGGGGAGCCTCGTAGCATCGTGTATGTAAATACGGACTTGAGTTCATAATAACGAACTAAATTGCCATCGAGACAGGCATGGAGGCACGGAATGACGGCCCTCGAAGGCGTGAAGGTGATCTGCGTCGGGCAGTTCTACTTTGCCCCGTACTGCTCCTTGCTCATGGCCCGCCTGGGCGCCGACGTCATCAAGGTCGAGGCGCCTCAGGGCGACCCCTACCGGCGCCTGCCCACCGTCGACACCGACGGCTACCCGATCCAGTTCCGCTTTCTCAACTCCGGCAAGCGCACCATCCGTCTCGACCTTGCCAGCCCCGCCGGGCAGGACGTGCTGCGTGACCTCGTCCGCAACGCCGACGTCCTCGTGCAGAACCTCTCTCCCGGGGCGATGGACCGCTTCGGCCTCGGCTACGACGAGCTCAGCCAGGTCAATCCCGGCCTGATCATGGCCTCCGGGACAGGATTCGGCTCCTTCGGCCCTTATGCCGGCGAGCCGGCCATGGACCTCACCATCCAGGCCCGCACCGCCATCATGAGCACCACCGGGTTCGCCGACGGCGCACCCGTCCGCACCGGACCCTCGGTCGTCGACTTCGTCGCCGGCACCCACATGCTCTCCGGAGTGCTGGCCGCGCTGTTCCAGCGCACCCGCACCGGCCGCGGGCAGCACGTCGAGATCGCGCTGCAGGACGCCATCGTCCCCGCCCTGACCTCCAACATCGCCGGCCAGCTCAGCAACGCGAACAGCCCCGAGCGCACCGGGAACCGGCACGGGAGCATGGCCGTCGCCCCGTACAACGCCTACCCGACCGCCGACGGCTGGATCACGCTGCTCTGCCCGACCGACGCTCACTGGCAGCGGCTGTGCGCGCAGATGGATGATCCCGTCACCGCCGATCCGCGGTTCGCGACGATGGCCGGGCGGTGCGAGCACATGGACGACCTCGACGCCGTCGTGGGGCGGTGGACCAGGACGCTCACCAAGGAGCACCTGACCCGCAGGCTCACCGACCTCAAGATCCCGTGCGCTCCGGTCGTCACGCTCCCCGAACTGATCGAGGACCCCCATGTCCGCGAGCGCGGTGTGCTCCGCACCGTCACCGACGACCAGGGGTCGTTCATGACCCTGGGCAGCCCGCTGTTCCTGTCGGACTCGCCCATCGTGGAACCCACGCGGCCGGGCGAGCTGGGGGCCGACACCGATGAGGTCCTCGCCGCGGAGCTCGGCATGTCCGCCGACGACATCGCCAAGCTCCGCGACGCCGGAGTCATCTGAGCACAGGCCGCCCGCCGCAACGGACGTGGAGAAATGGAGAAGGAGCCGACATGAGCGTGGAATCGGACCTCAGAATCCGGCACCTGAGCCCTGCCTTCCGCACCTTCTGCGGACAAGGCGCGCTCGATGCACTGCCCAGGGAACTGGCGCGCGCCGGTGCCCGGCGGGCGGTGATCATCGCCATCCCGGCCGTAGCCGCACACGAGGACGCGATGGGCCGGCTTCACGAGGCTCTTGGCGAGCGGCTGGCAGGCCAGTTCGAGGGGGTGGAAGAGCACAGCCCGCTGCCGTCGGTCGAGGAGGCCAGGGCCTTCCTGGCCCACCACGACGCAGACGCCGTGATCGCCGTCGGCGGAGGATCCTCAGTCGTCACGGCGCGCGCGGCCACCATCCTGCTGGGCGAGGGCAAGGACATACGGGAGCTGTGCACCCGGCGGGAGCCGGGCGGCGGGCTCGTCAGCCCGAGGCTCGCGGCGCCCAAGCTGCCCCAGTGGGTGGTCCCGAGCTCGCCGACAACGGCCTACGCCAAGGCGGGCGCCGCCGTGCGCGACCCGGAGACGGGGCAGCGGCTCGCCCTCTACGACCCGAAGGCCCGGGCCCAGGGAGTCGTCCTCGACCCGGTGATGGCCCTCACCGCGCCCCCGCAGCTGAGCTGGTCGGCCGCCCTAAACGTCTTCTCGATGGCGGTCGAGGGCCTGCAGTGCCGCCGGATCGACCCGCTCGCCGACGCCATGCTGGCGCATGCCCTGCGGATGGTCGTCACGTGGCTGCCGCAGGTGGCGAAAGAGCCCGACCACGCCGCTCCGCGCCTGCAGCTGATGCTCGCGGCGGTCATGAGCGGCGAGGGGACTGACCATACCGGCGGCGGGCTCGCGCAGGCCCTCTCGCATGCCATCGGGCCTCGGTCGCA
>WNGL01007662.1_pt1 | contig 12675 bp, 14 predicted proteins | sample 5400591 | NCBI WGS metagenome assembly WNGL01 (sample SAMN13153377, study PRJNA577476) | soil metagenome | isolation source: 80 cm soil or saprolite under Garry oak tree replicate 1 | place: USA:California | collected 2016-06-15
GACGGCGGCGGCCTCGAGCGCAGGGCGGGCGAGCCCGGGCCTGGCGTGGCGGCGGCCGGTACGGGAGCGGGCGCGCCGTTCCCGGGCAACGGGTCCTACATCGCGTCCCCGCCGTTCCCGGTGAGCGGGTCCTCGCCCTATCCAGGGCCGGCGTCGGGGGCATCCGGGCCCTCCGGGCCTGGGGCCCCGCCGTTCCCTGGGATCGGATCGACGCCCTTCCCCGGCAGCGGCGCCCCGTCGTATTCGGACCAGCCTGCGCCGTTCCCGGGGTGGACCCTGCCCGGCACGCCCGGCCCATCCGCCGGCCGCGCCGGCCCGGGTACCGGCCCTGGTGCCGGGCCGGGGCCGGGCAGCCCGGCGACGCCGATGACGCCGGTGGCCTCGCCGCGGCCGGGTCAGGCGTCCGCGCCGCCCTGGGAGCTGTCCCGCGCGACCGGTCCGCTGCCCGCCGCGCCCGGCGAAGCCGGGGCCGGGACCGGCCCCGGGGCCGAGCCGGGCGGGAACGGTGACATCAAGGGGCTTCCGCGCCGGGTCAAGCAGGCCAGCCTGGCTCCGCAGCTGCGTGCCGACCCGCCGCAGCGGCGGACCACGGTGGTCAGCGGCGGGCCTGCGGGGTTCTCGGCCACCCCTGGTGCGCCTGGGTTCTCGGGTCCGAGTCCGGCCGAGATCCGCCAGACCATGTCGGCGCTGCAGCGCGGCTGGCAGGAGGGCCGGTCACAGCGGATGACCGGCGAGATGCCTGGCGCCAGCCCGGACCCGTCAGCCGGCGACGGCCAGGGGCGGGATTCGACCACGAACGAGGAGACACGTGGCTCCGATGGATCATGATGCGGGCGCGGCCGACCGCGCCGGCCAGCTCGACTGGCTGCTCGACGACCTCGTGCGGCGGGTCAGCCATGTGAGCAAGGTCGTCATCCTGTCTCAGGACGGCATGGCTTTGGGCGCGTCGCAGGCGCTGGGGCGTGACGACGCGGAGCATCTGGCGGCGCTGGCGGCGGGGTTCCAGTCGCTCGCCCGGGGCGCCGCACGGCACTTCGGCGGCGGCAGCGGGGTCCGGCAGACCATCATCGAGATGGAAGCGGGATTCCTGCTGGTATCCGCCGCGGGCAGCGGCACGTGCCTCGCCGTTATCGCCGAGTCAGGCGCCGACCTCGGTCTGGTCGCTTACGAGATGGCCATCCTGGTGCGCAGGACGGGGGAACACATCAGGGTCAACACGCGCGCGTCCGCGCTCAGCGGCTGGGTGTAAAAGGCCATGCCGTCCAACGAGGAACGGTGGCTAGACGCCGAAGCCGGCCCGGTGGTCCGGCCCTACGCCCTGACCCAGGGCCGGACCAGGCACGCCGGTGCGTCGTTCGACCTGGTCGCGACCGTCATGGCCACTCAGGCCGCGATCGCAGACCTGAGCTCGCTGGCTCCCGAGCACATGAGCGTCCTGCACCTCGCTCGCGCGCCGACCACCGTGGCGGACATTGCCTCGGACGTCGATCTCCCGCTCGGTGTCGTCCGGATCATCCTCGCGGACCTGCGGGAACTCGGCCTGGTCGCGATCCGCACCCCGGTCGTGATGGCCGAGCGGGTCGACAAGCACACTCTCAGGGAGGTCCTCAATGGACTACGGGGTCTCTGATCCCGCCAGCGGGAACCCAAGAACCTCAAGCCAGCACCGCGCCATCAAGATCCTGCTGGCCGGAGGCTTCGGGGTGGGCAAGACCACGCTTGTCGGCGCCGTGAGCGAGATCAGGCCGCTACGGACCGAGGAGCCCCTCACCGAGGGCAGCCTGCGTACGGACAGCACCGTGGGAGTCGAGGGCAAGACCACCACCACGGTCGCGATGGACTTCGGCCGGATCAGCCTGCGCAGCGATCTGGTGCTCTATCTCTTCGGCACGCCCGGCCAGCAGCGGTTCTGGTTCATGTGGGACGAACTCGCCATCGGCGCCCTGGGCGCGGTGGTCCTCGCCGACACCAGGCGGCTAGCCGACAGCTTCCCCGCCATCGACTACTTCGAGCGCAGGGCAATCCCGTTTATCGTGGCGCTGAACTGCTTCGACGGCGCGCGCAGGTACGAGAAGGAAGACGTCAGGATGGCCCTGGACCTCGAGCCTGAGCTGCCTATCGTGCTGTGCGACGCGCGCAGCAAGGAGTCGGCCAAGGAGGTGCTGATCGCGCTGGTCGAGCACGTCCTGATCACCGCGTCCGAGGAGCCGCTCTCCGGCATCGTCTAGCTCGGCGCGGTTCCGCGCCCTGAGGGATCGCCGCGCCGCGCGGATCGCGCTTCACGGGTCGCGGAGTACGGCCCAGACCGCCTTGCCGTGCCCGGCGATGGGGCTCCAGCCCCACACGTGACTCAGCGCGGCGACGATCTGCAGGCCACGGCCGCTTTCCCCGCCCCAGTCGGGCTGCCGGGGCACGGGCGTCTCGTTGCCCGGATCGACCACGGCGAGCATGACCTCGCCGACCCGCCTGAGCATGCACAGCCGCAGCACGGTCAGGCCGCCGCCAGGATTGGCTCGGGTCAGGCCGGCGCGCGTCCCGTGCAGCACGGCATTGACGACCAGTTCGTCGACGATCAGCTCGGCGTCGTCCGCCAGCGCCTCGAGGCCCCAGCAGGTCAGCAGTTCCCGGACGAACCGGCGGGCGGTCCTGGCCTCTTCCGGCCGGGCGCTCAGCGCCCGGGTGGTCACCGCTGGGGTTTCCCACCAGGCCGAAGGCACAGGCAGGAGCCGTGGCATGCCGTCCGCGACCGTCGGCCACGGGACGCTGACTTCCTCGTCGTCATCCCCGCTACCGGTAGCGACACTCAGATGCGCCAACGCAACAGCTTCCTGCATGTCATTGGGCACGAAAACGATTGCCCATCACGGTGGTTAACTGCGTGCTTAAAGACATGTTGCCTGATATATTGTGCAAATGCAAGACCAGATGCACGTTCATTCGCTTTGTGCACAGGTCTCCGGATAAGCGCACGGGGGGCCGGCAGACAGGCAAGACGCATCGGCAACTTGCTCACCAGTTGCTAACTGGAGGCTACAGCGAGTGAAGAAACCCGGCCATTGATGCGTTACCCTGTTGGAAGGGATAGACATGGTCATTACCTACAACGGCATGCTCGCCGCAGAGCTCGGAGACGTCCGCTGGCAGAAGAGCTGGCACAGTAACCCGAACGGGGAGTGTGTCGAACTGGCCGCGCTGCCCACCGGCGAGATCGCGATGCGCAACTCCCGTTTCCCGGCAGGCCCCGTCTTGCTCTACACTCAGGCAGAGATCACCGCATTCCTGGCAGGAGCCAAGGATGGGGAATTTGACCATCTAACCGGCGACACGAAGCACCTTACTCGCCAGTAACAGCGTTACCGGCCGACCCGCGGCGACACGACAATGACAGCCTGGCAAACTGGTACCTCACGACCTGCGGAAACACGGAGCGATGGCGACATCTATTGAATTGTCACACAACCCCCTTCCGCAAGCGTGAGCTCACATGGGAGACTGGTCCACACCCCGCCAGGATCTAGGGTGTGACGATGCGAGGAGTGCCGGTGGTCTCGTCTGAAGACTCGGCCTGGGATGTTCCCCCCAGCATTTTCGGCACGCGTGCGGGCGGGCCGACGGTCCAGCGGCTGGTGCTGGGCAGCCAGCTGCACCGGCTGCGGGAGTCGCGGGGGATTACCGCCGAGCAGGCCGCGGAGGCCATCCGCGGGTCGCACTCCAAGATCAGCCGGATGGAACACGGCCGGGTCGGCTTCAAGGAGCGCGATGTGGGTGACCTGCTGACCCTGTACGGGGTCACCGACAGCGAGGAACGGGCCGCGCTGCTGAACCTGGCCCGGGAGGCCAACACCCCCGGATGGTGGCACGCCTATTCCGACATCCTGCCCGCCTGGCTCGAGCCCTACGTCGGGCTGGAGGCGGCGGCGTCGGTCATCCGGACCTACCAGATCCAGCTCGTCCCCGGGCTGCTGCAGACCGAGGGCTACGCCCGGGCGCTGATCGGGCAGGGCTCGGCGGCCACCGAACAGGAGATCGCCCGCCGCAGCGAGCTGCGGGCCAGCCGCCAGGAGATCTTGCGCCGGCCCGACGCGCCGCAGCTGTGGGCGGTGGTCGATGAGGGCGCGCTGCGCCGCCCGGTGGGCAGCAACGACATCGTCCGGGAGCAGCTGCGGTTCCTGATCGAGGTGGCCGATCATCCCGCCGTGACGCTGCAGATCCTGCCGTTCAGCACCGGCGCGCACCCGGCCATGGGCGGCCCGTTCACCATCTTGCGGTTCGCCGAGCCCGACCTGGCCGACGTCGTCTACATCGAGCAGCTGACCAGCGCCCTGTACCTGGACAAGCCCGCCGAGGTCGACAGCTACCTCGAAGTCATGGAACAGCTGTGCCTGCACGCCGAACCGGTCGCCAGCACCGCCAGGCTACTCCGCCAGATCCTCACCGAAACCTGAGGCCGGTCTGCGCTGTCCCGGGTCCTCCTGTGGGCTTGGGTGGGTGCCTTTCGGCGAGCCGGCCGGCTCATGTCATTCCAGTCCCCGCCGGGGATGCCACCCGGCGCAGGCGCGCCCCGCGGCCTCGTTCCGAGACGAGGAAAATGCCAAGCCCGAAGCCGATCGACACCACCGTGATCGTCCCCACGGCCAGGTCCCACCCGCTCCTGGTGAAGATGGGTGCCCATGGGGCCCAGAACAGCAGCACGACAGCGGCGGCGTCAGCGGCAACGCCCACCGCCCCGCACAGGGCCAGCACGGCCCACGGAGTGCGCTGGACTGCCTTGAATTTCTCGGGGAACGAACGCCGGACAAAGAACACGTCGCCGAAGAGCAGCACCATCGACGTACACCACACCACCGTCACCGCGGCGAGCAGCACCAGGTAGACCTTGGTGGCGTAGTTCGAGGTGGCCGACTGAATCGGGAAATAGATGATCGCGGTCGCGATGGAGGCGATCATGGTCTGTGCGAGGACGGCGTTGGCGGGAACCCTGTTCCGGTTCACCTGCCCGAACTGGTGGGGAAGGCGCCGCTCCAGGCCCGACACGAACATCAGGCGCGCGAACGAGTAGTTATATACGACCGTGTCGGACACGAAGATGAGCACCAGAATGAAGCCCACCACCGAGCCGAACGTGTGGCCGATCGCGATTTGCACGGTCTGGACTATGCCGTAGGTGGCGTTGTTCTTGGCCACCGGGACGACCAGCATGTTAGACCACGTGGCCCACAGGTAGGCGACGATCACGACCAGGCAACCCCAGAACAGGTACCGCTTAATGGAACGCTCGCTTTTGATCTCGGCGCCCATGTTCATGGGCACCTCGATGCCCAGCAGGGCGAGCACCACGGTCGAGAAGAACGTCCATTGCCCCCATCCGCTCAGCGAAGAAGCGTGGAAGGCGAAGGAGTTGGCCGCGTGGTGCCCCCCGGCCAGCCAGACGAAGCCGGAGATCCCGATCATGAGAAGGCAGAAGGAGTACAGCAGGAACTGAACATTCACGTAGCTCTGAGTCAGCCGGAAGCGCAGCGTCCCGAGCAGGCACGAGAACCACAGCACGGCCAGCACGATGAGACCCTGCTGCCACGGCTTGGTGAACAAGCCGGAATTAATCGACTGCGCCAGCGACACGACAAGTGACCCGGACAGGACCATGACCAGAACGCCCGGCCACCACGCGGCGAACCCGGCGAAGAATCCCCAGAACGAACCCAGGGCCTTATGGGTCCACACGTAGAGCGAGCCTTCCTCAGGGAACATGCGTCCCAGCTGCGCGGTGACAAAACCGCCCGGGATAAGGAACGTCAGGAACCCAAGGCCCCAGAACACGAATGACGCGGACCCGGCGAACTGCACCGTCGACGCGTTCGGTATGAACAGGACGAGGGCCACGAAGATGACCACGAGGTCGAAGGAGTTCAGTACCCTGGCGACCAGGGTGGGAGCCACCTTCTCGGAAATCATTTCTCGTTCGGGGATCATGGCCCGGTCGCCGGTCATGTCTGCCGCCATGGAACACCTCCCATGAACATCCGCTGGCAGCGTGCTCAAGCCGGCCCGGATCCGCCTTCACGCGGCGCAAGGTGCGATGCACGGCGGAGGGTGGCAGGTGCCGACACGTGCCCTGGTAACGTCAATAGCTTGTCACCTGAGCCAGCGGTGCGCCATAGCTGCGTTGCGCGTCAAGACCGGGGCCGGGTCTTGTCCAGTTTCCGACCTCGCGCTGGGGCGGCCTTGCGGCGCACCATGGCCTCACGGCCAACGAAGTCGCCCTCCTTTGTCAGCTGGCCCGGTCCTGCAGGATCTGGTCAGGGGTCAGGGGCCAGTGCCTGGAGGCTGGCCGGTGAGCCGCTCGCGCCGACGATGACCCGGCGTATGCCGGTCACGGCAGCGCTCCTTCCTTACTGACTAGACGTAATGCCTAGATAACTCCACACGGGCCGGGAAGGGAAGCCACTAAGCGTATCAAACAGAGCTAATCTGCGGGCGCGCGCTCCTCGCACGCCCACGGTGCGCCATAGTCGTTCAGCAGGTCCAGGAACGGCCGCGGCGGCAGCGCCTCGGGACCCAGCACGCCGACGCCGGACCAGGCTCCCGAGTCGATGAGCTCCAGCGCCACCACCGGGTTGACCGCGGTCTGCCAGACCACCGCCTGGGATCCGTACTCGGCCATCGACCAGGCGTTGTCGACCACGTGGTAGAGGTACACCTCGCGCGGCGCGCCGTCTATGTCGGTTCCCGTCACCCAGGTGCCTGCGCAGGTCAGGCCGCGCATCTTGTCTCCCAGGCTGGCCGGGTCGGGCAAGCAGGCGGCAACCACGTCACGCGGCCACACGCTCACCGGGCCGACCCGCACCGGGTCGGTCTTGTCCAGCCCGAGCTGGTGCAGGGTCCGCAGCACGCAGATAAACTCCGAGCCAAGGCCGTACTTGAAGGTGACCCGCTGCGCCTCGATCCACCGCGGCATCAGCAGCACCTCTTCGTGCTCCACGTTCACGCACTCCACCGGGCCGATGCCGGCCGGGAAGGTGAAAATCTCAGGCTCGCTGAACGGCTCGGTGGTAAACCAGCCGCGGCCGCGCTCCCAGATCACCGGCGGGTTGAGGCACTCCTCGATCGTGGTCCAGATGGAGAACGTGGGCGCGAAATCGTACCCGGCCACCTCAAGGTTCGCCCCGTCCCTGACGCCGAGCTCGGTGATCTCGCGGAACAGCTCATCGGCTGAGCGCATCGCAACGGTGCTGCGTGAGCAGCCCGACGGTGGCCTGCTCGTCGCGCGCGTCCAGCTGGACGGCCTCGTACCCGTCGCACGCGGCGGCGGCGCGCTGCGCCCGGCCGAGGTCGTAGTCGGCGATGACCAGCTCAGCGAACGGGCGGCGGGCGGCAATCCGGGCAAATGCCGCGCCGACCCCTCCGGCGCCCACCAGGAGAATACGCATGGGCAGATCCTAAACCTTGACCGTTCGGCTGACGAGACCGGCCGTGAGACCTAGCCGTTACTACGGATATCGTTGCCGCAAAGCGAAATTCATGCTAGAACCGTAGCATCATGGGCGCTGATTTCGTCGTCACGCCCCGGTGCTCAGATCGTGTCATCAGGTCCCGCTAGCATGGCGGACCACTGCCGGGCCCGCCACACCGGGTCAAAGCCAGGAGGGTGAGACATGGCCACCGCCGAGCAAGCCATAGAGTCGCAAGAACAGCCGCTCGACAAGGGCCTCAAGTCAGGCGCTCTCGGGCTGATCTCGAGCACCGTCATCGCGACGGCGTCGGTCGCGCCCGCTTACAGCATCGCGGCCACCCTGGTATTCGTGGTGGGTGCGGTCGCTCTCCAGGCGCCGGCCGTATCGGTACTCGCCTTCATCCCGATGCTGCTGACCTCGATCGGATACAGCGAGCTGAACAAGGCCGACCCGGACTGCGGCACCACGTTCACGTGGGCGACCCGCGCGTTCGGGCCGAGGACCGGCTGGGCGGGCGGCTGGGCGATCGTGGCAGCCGACGTGCTGGTCATGGCGAGCCTGGCCCAGGTCGCGGGGCAGTACGTGTTCCTGGAGTTCAACGCCAAGGGCATCGGGAGCAACGCGACCAGCGGCTGGGTGCTGCTGGCCGGCGTCATCTGGATCGTCCTGATGACCGTTATCTGCTACGTCGGCATCGAGGTGTCGGCGAACTTCCAGAAGATCCTGCTGGGCATCGAGCTCACCATGCTGGTGGTCCTGTCCATCGTCGCCCTGGTCAAGGTCGGCGCCGGCACGGCGCCGCCGGGACATCTCACGCCGAGCCTCTCCTGGCTCAACCCGTTCAAGATCTCCAGCTTCAGCGCGTTCGCCAGCGGGATCATCCTGATGGTCTTCATCTACTGGGGCTGGGACACCGCCGTCGCGGTCAACGAGGAGACCAAGGACCGCACCAGGACGCCAGGCCTGGCCGCGATCTTCTCCACCCTCATCCTGCTGGTCACCTACGCCCTGGTGATCTTCTCCATGGAGTCCTTCGCCGGCGTCAAGACCACGGGCAACGGCCTCGGCAACACCAACAACGCGGGCGACGTGCTGTCGATCCAGGGCAGCGCCATCTTCGGCACGCACGGCTTCGGCCCGACGTTCTACCACCTGCTGCTGCTCATGGTGCTGTCCTCGGCGGCCGCGTCCACCCAGACCACGATCCTTCCCACCGCCCGGACCACGCTGTCCATGGCCGCTTACAAGGCGCTGCCCGCGTCGTTCGCGAAGATCCACCCCAGGTTCATGACCCCCACGGTGTCCACTATCGCCATGGGAGTTATCTCGATCGTGGTCTACGTCGGGCTGAACTACAGCTCGAACGGCATCGGGGTGATCGGCGACGCGGTGATCGCGATCGGCCTGTACATCGCGTTCTACTACGGCCTGACCGGTTTCGCCTGCGCCTGGTACTACCGCAAGAACCTGACCAGCAGCGTTCGTAACCTGTTTATGCAGGGCATCCTGCCGCTGACCGGCGCGCTCATCCTGTGGTTCCTCGGCGGCTGGAGCATCTGGCTGGACTACGATGTGGCCACCGCTAACGACTACACCATGTGGACCATCCCGGGCCTCCACTGGCAGGTCGGCGGCGCCTTCGTGATCGCCGTGGCCGCCGGGCTGGTCGGGGTGGTGTTCTACCTCTTCTGCCGATTCGTCAGGCCCGGGGCGCCGTTCTTCAGGAAGCAGACGCTCACCAGGGCCACCCCGACCCTGGTGCCCGACGAGTAGCCGGCCCGGGCGCCGCCCCGGGGCGCCGCGAGGCAGCACGCCCGCCCCCGGTTAGGATGGCGGGCGTGCTCGATGACGCCGAGATCAGCCGGGTGCTCGCCATCACGGCCCACCCCGACGATGTTGACTTCGCCGCCGCGGGTACCATCGCGCGCTGGACGGACGCCGGGCTCGAGGTGGTCTACTGCATCGTGACCGACGGCGACGCAGGCGGCTTCGACGAGAGCTTCCCGCGGGACGAGATGCCGGCCCAGCGGCGGGCCGAGCAGGTGGCCGCGGCCAAGTGCGTCGGGGTGCACGACGTGCGCTTCCTGGGCTACCCGGACGGCCGGGTGGAAGCCACCCTGGGCCTGCGCCGCGACCTGGCCCGGGTGATCCGGCAGGTCCGCCCGGACCGGGTCCTGTGCCCCAGCCCGGAGCGGAGCTACACCAGGATCGGGATCGGCCATCCCGACCACCGCGCGGTCGGCTCCGCCGCCCTGGACGCCGTCTACCCGGACGCGCGGAACCCGTTCGCCTTCCCCGAGCTGCGGGACAGCGAGTCGCTGGCCGCCTGGACCGTGCGCGAGGTCTGGATCGCCGGCGGCCCGGACCCGAACCACTACGTGGACGTGACCGACACCTTCGCGCGCAAGATCGCGGCGCTGCGCGCGCACGAGAGCCAGACCGGGCACATGGACGACCTGCCCGAGCGCCTCAGGACGCGGCTCGCCCTCATGGGCCAGCGGGCGGGCCTGCCCGAGGGGCGGCTGGCCGAGAGCTTCCAGGTGCTGGACACCGGCTGAGCCGCGGGTTCGGCCAGGCCCCGGCCGACTCCGAAGCCTTCCCGGCACCGGGGGCGTCTTTGCTGACACGGACCTATACCGGGCATAATTCACTGATTGAATCCGGCCAGAGAGAGTTACACACCATGAGCATGGAGATGGACCACTCCTTCACTGTTCCCGTCCCGCCCGCCCGGGCCTGGGAGGTGCTGCTCGACGTGGAACGGATCGCGCCGTGCATGCCCGGCGCCACCGTCGAGGAGTTCGACGGCGAGGTGGTCACCGGGCGGATCAAGGTCAAGGTCGGCCCGGTGTCGCTGACCTACCGCGGGACCGCCAAGTTTACCGAGCGCGACCCCGACGCCCACGTGATCGTGCTCGACGCTTCCGGCAAGGAGACCCGCGGCTCGGGTACGGCCTCGGCGACCGTGCGGGCGTCACTGGAGCCCGAGTCGGGTAGCGAGGCGACCACGGTCAGCATGCACACGACCATGAACGTGACCGGGCGGCCGGCCCAGTTCGGCCGCGGCGTGATGGTCGAGGTCGGCGGCAAGCTGGTAGAGCAGTTCGCGCAGAACCTGCGCCAGCAGATCGTCGGCGACAGCGCGGCCGCCGCGCAAGACGACAGCGCGGCCGGCGGCAGCGGGGACAGTGGCAGCGGGAACGGCGGCAGCGGGAACGGCGAGGCCGCGGCCTCAGCCGACGCCAGGTCAGCCGGTACCGGAGCCGCGACCGCCGCCACCACCGCGACCGCCGCTCCCGCCGCGAGCACGGCCTCCGCGCCGCCCGCGCAGCAGAGCGAGGACTCTATCAACCTGGTCAGGCTGGTCGGCCCGGCGATACTCAAGCGGGTCGTGCCGGTCGTCGCCGCCGTGGCCGCGCTCGCCCTGCTCGGCCGGCGCTTCCGGCACCTGTTCCGGCGGGGCGGCAAGGAGGCGTAGAGCGGTCAGGGGGGGCGGTCACTGCCAGCGGGCCGGTCTGGGGACTGCGGTCGCTAACTGGCCGGGGCTCTAGCGGACGACGACGTCGGTGACGGGGAGGGAGGAGTCCGCGGGCAGGTCGAGCGGGGAGGGCGGCAGGCCGCGTGACACGATCTCCGCGCCCAGGGCGGCGACCATGGCGCCGTTGTCGGTGCACAGGCCCGGCCGCGGCACGCGCAGCTTGATGCCGGCCGCGGCACAGCGTTCGGCGGCGAGCGAGCGCAGCCGGGAGTTGGCCGCGACGCCGCCGCCCACGATCAGGTCGGTGACGCCGTGCCGCTGGCAGGCCTGCACCGCCTTACGGGTCAGCACGTCGGCCACCGCCTCCTGGAAAGACGCCGCCACGTCGGGGGCGTGGACCGGTTCCCCGGCGGCCTGCCGGGCTTCCACCCAGCGGGCCACCGCCGTCTTCAGGCCGGCGAACGAGAAGTCGAGCGTGCCGTCGTGGTACTTGCCGCGGGGGAAGCTGATCGCGGCGGGGTCGCCGTCGCGGGCCGCCCTGTCGATCGGCGGGCCGCCGGGGAACGGCATCCCGAGCACGCGAGCCACCTTGTCGTACGCCTCGCCGGCCGCGTCGTCGATGGTGGCCCCGAGCGGGATGACCTCCTGGGCCACGTCCGGCACGAGCAGCAGCGAGGAATGCCCGCCCGACACCAGCAGGGCCACCGCGGGCGAGGGCAGCGTGCCGTGTTCCAGCTGGTCGACCGCGATGTGCGCGGCCAGGTGGTTGACCCCGTACAGCGGCTTGCCCAGCGCGAAGGCGTACGCCTTGGCCGCGGCCACCCCGACCAGCAGGGCCCCGGCCAGCCCGGGGCCCGCGGTGACGGCCACGGCGTCGATATCGCCCGGCCGGACACCCGCGGTCGCGATGGCCCGGTCGAAGGTGGGGATCATCGCCTCCAGATGCGCCCGGCTGGCCACCTCGGGCACCACGCCGCCGAACCTGGCGTGCTCGTCCACGCTCGAGGCGACGGAGTCCGCGAGCAGGTCGTGGCCGCGAACCAGCCCGACGCCCGTCTCGTCGCAGGACGTCTCGATGCCCAACACCAGCGGGGAGGGCATCACCTGAGCGCCTTCCGCATGACCACGGCGTCGACGCCGGACGGCTGGTAGTAGCCGCGCCTGATCCCGACCTCGGTGAACCCGTGGCGCAGGTAGAGCTGCCTGGCCCGGGGATTGTCCTCCCGCACCTCGAGCAAGACCTCCTCGTAGCCTCGCTTGTCCGCCTCGTCCACGAGCGCCGTGAGCAGCGCCGTGCCGGTGCCCTCGCCCCACCGGGACGGATCCACCGCCAGCGTCACCACGTCGGCCTGCGACCCGCCGGTGAACATCATCCCCGCGTATCCCACCAGCGCGTTTCCCTCCTCGGCCACCAGGTAGAGCCGGCGCGAGGCCGGCTGGGCGAATTCCGCCGCGAACATCTCGGGCGTCCAGGCGTCTTCGGGGAACAGTTCCCGCTCCAGGGCCAGGATCCCGGCCATGTCGGCGTGGTTCATCTCCCGCAGCCGGACCCTGCTGATCTTTTCCGGGCTGACCTTTTCCGGGCTGACCTTTTCCGGGCTGACCTTTTCCGGGCTGGCCTTGTCCGGGATGGCGTTCACGACGGCGTGACCCGCTTGGGCGGGCCCGGCTCCCTGGCGTCCGGGTGCCGCAGGTACAGCGGTTCCGCTGCCAGCAGCGGCACGGCCAGCAGCGGCACGCCGCCCG
>WNGL01007663.1_pt1 | contig 12673 bp, 5 predicted proteins | sample 5400591 | NCBI WGS metagenome assembly WNGL01 (sample SAMN13153377, study PRJNA577476) | soil metagenome | isolation source: 80 cm soil or saprolite under Garry oak tree replicate 1 | place: USA:California | collected 2016-06-15
CCCTCAGCCCCGAGGTCGTCCCGGACGAATTGATCCGGCGCAGGCTCTTCTCAGACGACCCGTCCTGACCCCCAGGTCGACTCAACCGTCAGATTCCTACGCTTCGAGCCCGCCGTTCACAGGCTGGTGCTATGCCGGAACGCCACTCCAAACGGACGACGGCAACCACTGCACGATCGACAGCTGCGATCCCATCGCGGGGGTTCGTCACGTCCCTGTTCCGGCCGGCACGTCTTGCTCCGACGGACAGTTTTGCAATGGCCTCGAGGTGTGCAATGCGGCCGGCGCCTGTGTCGCAGGCACTCCACCTGACCTGAGCGATGGCAACCCCTGCACCGCCGACAGTTGCGACCCAGTATTGGGGATCGTCCACACCCCGTTGCCAGCAGGGACCTCGTGCTCAGACGGGAACGCATGCAACGGCATCGAGGTGTGCGCCGCCGGCGGGGTATGCATCGCGGGGACGCCTCCGGCGCAGGACGATGGCGACCCGTGTACTGCGGACGCATGTGATCCGATAACCGGTGTGTCGCACACGTTCATTAATGGATGCCCTGTCTTCTTGGCGGATCCAGCCACGCTGGCGCCTCCACTGGATCGGTCTGCGCCTTCCTCAATGGCGGAGGCGACGGCATTCTTGTACAGCGGTCCGATGGCGCTTCAGTACGGTGTCGCGCCCGGCACAATCGATCCCGTCCGCGTCGCGGTGCTCCGAGGCATCGTTCTAGACGTGCCGGGCGTGCCCATCAGCAGCGCAATTATTACTATCCTCGGCCACCCGGAGTTCGGGCATACCTACAGTCGTCTCGACGGAGCGTTCGACGTCGCTGTCAACGGCGGCGGTCCCATCACGGTCGAGTACTGGAAGGACGGCTACCTCAAGGTTCAGCGCCAAGTCGTGGCGCCATGGGCAGACTTCACTTGGCTCCCTGAGGTGCACCTCACGGCGGTCGACCTCGCCGTGACCGACATTCAACCGGGCGCTCCGGGTACGCAGGTAGCGCAGGGAAGCGTCGTTACCGACCTCGACGGCACGCGACAGGCGACGCTGCTCTTTCCCCCCGGGATCACAGGTGCGTTACGAATGCCGGACGGCAGCTCCGTGGCGCTCACGGAAATGCACGTTCGCGCGACCGAATTCACCGTCGGATCCACTGGGCCCTCCGCGATGCCCGCAGACTTGCCGGTCACAAGCGCTTACACCTACGCGGTCGAGCTGAGCCTCGACGAGGCGATGATGGCAGGGGCATCTTCGGTCGAGTTCGGTGCGCCGGTGCCTTTCTACCTCGACAACTTCCTCGGGTTCCCGGTCGGTACAGCGGTTCCAGTGGGTGTGCTGAACCGGGAAGTCGGCCAATGGAATCCGTCCGACGACGGTGTTGTGGTGAAGGTGCTCGACACGTCTTCGGGCATCGCTCTACTCGACACGAACGGCGATGATCTTGCCGACGATGACGCGCTGCTAGCGTCCCGCGGGATTACCGCCGCGGAGCGCTCGAAGCTGGCGCAGCTGTATCCGCCGGGCAAGACGCTCTGGCGCATGCAGACGGCGCATTTCTCCGTGTTCGACCTGAACTGGTGTTGGGGGTGCGACCAGAACCCCGATGGCTCACCTGCATGCTCGCCTCCGAGCCCGCCGACCCCACCCATCCCCGAAACTCCCGAGGTGAAGCCTGATTGCACGGGCGGGTCGATCATCGAGTGCCAAGGCCAGGTCCTTCGCGAATCTATCCCGCTGACCGGCACGCCCTTCGCCCTCTGGTACTCCAGCCGGGAGCAGACCGGCAACGCGGTTTCCCGGACCATCCGCATCCCGATGACGGGCCTCACTGTGCCCTCCGGAGCGCAGTCGCTCATTCTCGAAGTCCGAGTCATGGGTCAGCAGCTCAGGGAGGAATTCTCGCCGTCCCCGAACCTCTACCGTGAGTTCATCTGGGACGGGAAGGACGCCTATGGACGGCCCTGGCAAGGCACAGTCGACGCGGAAGTTCGCCTCGGGTTCAGCTATCGGCCAGTCTATCTCGGCGCGCTGACGGTTGCAGGACAGACACGCTCGTTCGCTGCCTACGCCCAGGGCAGCGGCGGAGGTCAGTACGGCGTGGTCCAAGGACGGGCCCCGACATTCGTGAGCTGGACCACCTTCAAGGTTCCCGTGTCCCACTGGGACGCCCGTGGCCTCGGATTGGGCGGGTGGACCATCTCGGAGCAGGTCGCGTACGACAAACCGGGCAAGATGGTGCACAAAGGGAACGGGACCCTCGCTTCCGGCGCCGACATCAGGGTCGTTGGAGCATCGGCTGGAGGAGGGCAGGGCGGCTGGACGTGGGATGCAAACTTCGGCTGGCTCCCGATCCCGGGATACCCGGCGAATGACGCGATGCTTCCGCAGGTCACCGAGATCGCTGTCGCGGCCGACGGCACGCTTCTATTCCTAGGCAGTGGATCTCTGAACGGCGGCAATAATCAATCATACCTCTGGGCGCTGGGACGCGATGGCCTCCTCCGGACTGTCGCCGGTGGGCCGGGGGGATGCGCGACGGGTGAGGGCGTTCCCGCTTCGACAGCATGCGTTGGCTCTGAAGGCTACGACAGGCCAGGCTTTGCGATCGGTTCTGACGGCAGCATCTACTACTCCGAGTACCACGGTCGTTGCGGCTCTCAAGTGCGCCGAATCTCGCCGGACGGGATCGTCCGCACGGTTTTTGGGACGCGAGCGATTGACACGATCCTCCCGGGCACCTGCCTCGCGCCAGACGACGGCGTTCCGGCGAACGTGGCTCAATTTGAACATATCCGTGCGCTCGCATTTGGGCCGGACGGCAGTGCGTATTTCCTGGAAGTCGACGATGGGTGGTATTATCCTTGGAATTTCCAACGGATATGGCGCGTGACGCAGGACGGTCTGCTTCACAAGGTCGCCGGCTTCGGCTCGAATCCCGTCAGCTGCACCAACACGAGCGACGCGGTGGGGACGACGCGGTTCTTCAACGCGAACGATGTGGCGTTCGGCCCCGACGGAAACCTCTACATCAACGAACGGAGCTGCAATCGCATTCGACGGCTCACCCCGGACGGCATCTTGACGACAATTGCGGGCGGGGGGCCGAGCTCACCCAGCGACGGCGACGGCGGGAAAGCCACGAACGCGGTGCTCCGCAGTCCGTTCAAGATCGCATTCGCGCGAGACGGAACGCTATTTATCGTGGAGGCCGACGTCTGCAGGATTCGCATGGTCTCCGCGGAAGGGACCATCACGACGTATGCGGGCAAGTACACCGCGACGTGCCCGCAATCAATCGTTGGCGCTCCGGCGATCGGAAGCACGTTCAAGTGGCCGACGACGATTGCTGCCTCGCCAGGGGGGGATGTGTACATCAATGAAGGAGGCTCTTACAGTGGCATCATCCGGCGGCTTCGCTGGTACGGCGGCGCCGACGTGATTCCGTCGCCGGATGGCACCTCCTACGACCTCTTCGACGCGGCGGGGCGGATCGCAGCCCGCGTCGACTCCATGACCGGCGTCGCCCGCTACGAGTTCCAGTATGGCTCCGGTGGCACGCTTGCCGCGATCGTAGACACGTCAGGGCGCTCCACCGCCATCGTGCGTGATTCCGGGGGCCTGCCGACGGCAGTCATCTCGCCCGACGGGGAACGGACGATCCTCGCGGTGGATTCGAACGGGTTCCTTTCGTCGGTCTCGAACCCTGCAGGCGAGTCGGTGAACCTGACGCACGCAGATAACGGACTTCTTCAGACGTTCAGGGATCCGCGCGGCCCAGGATACGAGCACTCGTTCCAGTACGACGCGAATGGCCGCCTCCTTCGCGACCAGAACCCGGCGGGCGGGTACAAGTCGCTTGCGCGAACCGACAACGACAGTACGTACTCCGTCCTGGTGTCGACTGCGCTCGGCCGGAACGAAACGTACAAAGTCGAGCCACTCTCGACGAAGGACGTGCGGTTCACTAGGATTCGTTCAGATGGGTCCATGTTGGTCGACCTGGTCACTCCGGCCGGCACGCGCACGTCCGCACGTCCGGACGGTACGACCATCACGACCTCGACCAGCCCGGACCCGCGATTCGGGATGCAATCGCCCGTGTCGACCGTGGTGACGAGCACGCCGGCTGGCAAGTCGCTAACCGTCGCGGAGAGTCGCACCGCCACCCTCGCCGACCGCGCCGATTTCCAGTCCGCCACGTCGCTCGGCGAGACGGTCGCCATGAACGGTCGACCATACTCCGCCGCGTATGACGTTGCGACGCGAACGCTCACGGCCAGCACGCCCGCCGGACGCACCACGGTCTCGATTCGGGACGCTCAGGGGCGCGTCATCGAGATCCGCCCACCGGGATATCCCGCATTGAGTGCTACCGCCATCAGTTACGATCCTGCAGGAAGGGTGAGCGCACTCACGACCGGCAATCGTGCAGTGTCGATCACCTTCAACGGCCGCGGATACCCTCAGACCATCACAGACCCGCTCTCTCGCACTGTCTCGTTTGGTTACGATGCAGCCGGCCGAGTGCAGACGCAGGTGCTTCCCGGCTCAAGGACGGTCGGCCTCGGCTACGACGCAAACGGGAACTTGAGCTCTGTCGTGCCGCCTGGTCGACCAGCGCACGGCCTCGGCTACTCCTCGATCGACCTGCTCACGAGCTACACACCGCCCTCCGCGGAGGGGACCGGGCTCCCGAGCACGAGCTATAGCTACGATCTCGATGGTGCATTGGGCCAGGTCCTCTTCCCGGATCAGAGCGCCATCACGGCCGGGTATGACAACGCCGGACGCCTCTGGTGGCTGACGAACTCTCGTGGCACGACGTCGATCAACTACGATGCCGCGAGTAGAGTCTCGAGCGTCGGCGCGCCGGGCGGCGAGACCGTGACGTTCTCATACGACGGATTCCTCAAGACGAGCGAGAGCTGGTCGGGCGCGATCGCGGGGAACGTCGGGTGGACGTACGACAACGACTTCAGGGTGGCATCGACGAGCGTCAACGGGACCGCCCTCTCGTACGCCTATGATCCCGATGGCCTCCTTACTGGAGCGGGCACGCTTGCGATCGGTCGCGAGTCGGCGACAGGTCGGATCTCGTCAACGATGCTTGGATCTGTAAGCACCTCGTCCGCGTATGACAACTTCGGCGATCTCGATTGGTATGAGGCGAGGGCGAACGGAGCGAGCGTGTACTCGTACACCCTCTATCGCGACAACGCGGGCCGGATCAGCGGGAAAGACGAGACGAGTCAGGGCATCACCACGACCTGGTCCTACGACTACGACACGGCCGGTCGCCTGTCTGACGTGAGCGCAAATGGCCAGCTCGTCGCGAGCTACGCCTATGACGCGAACGGCAACCGGATCCAGAAGACGACCCCATCCGGTGTCGAAGATGGCGCGGCGGATGATCAGGATCGGCTCGTCGCATTCGGCGCCGCCACCTTCGCGTACACCGCGAGAGGTAGTCTGGCCGCGAAGACTATCGGAGGCACGACGACGCAGTACTCATACGACGAGTTGGGCAACCTCGCGACGGCCACACTCCCGAACGGCGCCACGATCGAGTACCTCATCGATGGTCTCAACCGCCGCATCGGCAAGAAGGTGAACGGCACGCGAGTCGAGGGCTTCCTCTACGAGCGGCAGGTCCGGCCGGTGGCGTGGCTGGACGGAACCGGCAACGTGAAGGCGACGTTCATCTACGGGCTGCACGTGAATGTCCCCGAGTACATGGTCTCCGGCGGCAACACCTACCGCATCATCCACGACCACCTCGGCTCGCCCAGGCTCGTGGTGGACTCCTCCTCCGGCGCCGTCGCCCAGCGCATGGACTACGACTCGTTCGGCCAGGTGCTCCAGGACACGAACCCCGGCTTCCAGCCGTTCGGGTTCGCGGGTGGGCTCTGGGACCGGGACACGGGGCTCGTGCGGTTCGGGGCCAGGGACTACGACCCGTCGGTCGGCAGGTGGACGAACAAGGACCAGTCAGGGTTCAGAGGTGGGCTGAACCTCTACGCGTACTGCGACGATGACCCGGTCAACTTCTTCGACCCGAGGGGCCGCATGAAGTTGCCGGCGGACCCGTCGGGCCTCCCACCTGAATGGACGTTCGATCCCACACATCAAGATCCCAACGGAAGCCGTTGGCGGCATCCAAGCGGAGACTACCTCGACTTCAACAAGGGAAGACCCGGAGAGACCGGGTGGAAGGCGAAGGACCACTGGCATCACAAGGGCGGTGAGAAGCACCTGAAGCCCGGAACGGACGTTCCCGATCCGGCACCGTCCTGCAAAGACCAGAATCAGTCCGATCCTGCTGCGGACGAGGACGGCGACAATGGCGGCCCTCCGCCCGACACGTTGTTCGACATGCCAGACTGGATTCCGATACCTATCTTCCCGTTCCCTGGGGTACCACTACCGGCGCCGTTCCCGGTGCCCTTGCCCGCTGGAGCGTACTGAGACATGTGGCCAGGCCCTGAGGAACTGCCGAACGGCTTCCACGATGCTCGATTGCTCGAACTGCGCGTTGACTTCGTGCGAGCTGAGGTCCGGCTCGCCATCCGGTTTGTCATTGGAGTTCCGGAAGCCGATACGGAGGACGCTCGCGAGGCGATGCGGCCAGGCACGGTGACGCTGACGGGTGTCAGCTCAATGCGCATCGAACCGCCGGATTCCAGGAATACTTACACGTTTAGTCATCGCAACGGGGTCATGGTTGATGGCGACTTCGGTCCCTACCCCGGCGACCCGGTGCCGCCCGACGACGGCCTGGTGCGGCTCTGGTTCTTCGTCTCGACCTGGAACGCGAGGATGACGTTCACCGCGAAGAGCTGCGAGCTGGCCTGGACCGGGTGAGTTCGCGGGCGCGAGCTGGCGCCGGGCTGCCGAAGCAGCTGCGAGTCACGCCTTGGAGAGGAAGGCGTCGAGGGTGCGGAGGAGGGCCTCGCGGTCGCGCTTGGAGAGCCTGTCGGCGTCCTTGAGGCGGCGGAGGAGGCGGCGGTCGCGCGGCGCGCGGCGCGCGCACCAGAGTTCGTTCCACGGTGATCGGTCACTTGAGCATCCAGCGTAGGTGCCGGCGGTCCGGATCGCCGGGGAGGTTGAGGTTCAGCCGGCTGAGGTCCTGCAGGAAGGCGCCGATCGCGGCGCGCTCCGGCGTCGTGGCTGCGGGCATGAGCCGCACGGTCGCAGTGCGTGCCGCGAGGTGAACGGTGCCGGGCGCAGCGAACAGGTTTGGCAACGTCTTCTTCGCCTCGCGCGGCCGGTCGAGATGGCTGGCGAGCAGCACGGCGAGATCGCTCTCCGCGTTAGCGAGGGCCACACGCAGCGTGTCGAGAGTGTTCTTGTAGGTGAGCACGTGCCGCTGGAGCTTCCCAGCCAGCGGCGTATCGCTCAGCTTCGCCGCCTTCGGCACCTTGGCCCGGAGCGCCATGATCTCCCGCTGCCGATCCATGGCGACATGGATCTCCTTCTCGATCTGCTGGCGGCGTGGGTCGTCCTGCTCGAGGCGCACCAGCTTGCGCCACGCCTCGCCCTCGGCCGTGTGGGAGAGCTTGAGGACGCGCTCGAGCCGCCGGCGCTCCGGGTTCGGGATGATGGTGTCCGCCGGGTACGGCTCGACCTTCCGCCCATCGAGGTGGTTGATGCCCCAGCGCTCGACCTCGTGCTTGAGCTGGTTCTCCTGCAGGCCCCATCGCGCCAGCTGCCAGCGGATGAGCACCTCGGCCGACTGCGACGAGACCGCCACCAAGTTCACTTGACGTCCGTCGTCGGTGAGCAGCGCGATGCGCCGTACCCGGCCGCGCTCGGCGCGCAGGTTCTTCTGCGGCGCCTCCGTGTACCGGATGACGATCGGCTGGCTCGGGCGGCTCGCGACCTCGATCGAGAGCGACCGGTCGAACACGGTGGCCGGGAGCTCGGGGTACGGCTTGCGCTCGTAGGTGACGAACTCTGCGCCCGCGTCGCGCAGCTCCGCCATCATCTCAGGGAACGCCCCGCCGCGATCGAAGACCAGCACCGGCGTCACGTGCTCGCCGAGCGACAGCCTCGCAAACTCCACCGCCGGCATGAGCCACGCGCAGAGCGAGTCATGCGAGGTGGTGCTCATGCGCCACAGGGGGGAACCGGTCTCGTCGTGGACGTAGTAGTCGGTTGTGCCCGGCACCGCGCGCTTCGCCTGCATGCGCCAGCCCTTGCGAATGACGTGCTTCCCCGTGTACGGCCGCAGGTGGTTATCGATGTAGAGGACCACGCACCCGTCACCGTCAGCGGTGCGAGCGAGCAGCCGCGAGGCCATGGTGGCCTGGAACATCGTGCTGCCTTGGTCGGCGAAGGCGTGCAGGATCCGCCGCGTCCAGCTCGCGCTCACGCCACCCGCGTGGCGCAGCAGCGTCCCTGCGCTCGGCGTCTCGATGCGCCGCACGCCCTCGACGCACTCCTCCCCGATGGCGAGCGCAATCGCGGTCGCGTCCATCGCCAGGCGCAAGGACGGCATCGACACCGCGTCGCCCCGACAGCCCTCGGCGACTTCGTAGACGCCGAGCGCGTTGAGGAGGCCAAGCAACATCCAGGAGCCGACGTGCTGCACGATCCCCTGCGCCGACGCGACCTCTTCCAGGGACAGTTCCCGGCGCTCCTGCTCCGCACTGGACGGCGGCTCGACCGGCTCGGCGATGGTGGCGCCTTCCGCCGTACCGGGCGTGTCCTTCGCCACCGACGGCGCGGACGCAGCGTCTGCAGTCGACGCCGCGCCAGTCGTCCCGATCTCGTTCGCCGCCTCCAGCGGCAGCGCCTTCTGCGGCTCCGCGATGACCTCGCTCACCCTCCGAGTCGCGCGGTCGGCGAGCCACTGCGCGTGCAGGGCCTGCACCGTGCCGTAGCCCGCTAGCTTCGCCACGGCACGGTGGGTGCGGCGCGGTCCCAAGCCCTGGGCGAACAACTCCGCCAGTCGCCGATCGAGCTCCGGCGTGCGCACCGGCCTGCCACCCGGCCGTCCGTAGTCCGCTACCGCCCGGAAGCCGCCGCTCTTGAAGCGCGTCACACGCGCCCCACCGTCGCCGCCGACACGCGGAACGCTCGGGCCACCTCCTCGCGAACCCGCTCCTCGTGCTGCAGCACCACCGCGATGAGCACGTCTCGCGAGGCCACGTCCTCGGCGCCGAAGATGCCGACGAGCTCGCCTCGGACAAACACGGCGAACGTGCCGTCGTCGTGCTCCTCGACGCAGCCGCCGCTTCCGAACCAGATCCGGTCTGGCTCCGCCTCGCTCACACCCGCCAGCATCGCACTGCTTGCCGTCGCCTGCACCAGGGTCAAGTGGCAACGACCGTGGGTGAACTACAGTCCCATGCCTTGTCCCATACCCCTCAGGATCTCGTGGGCCCCGTGCGGCTTGAAAACGCGCTCAGGCAGTTGACCGGGCCCGCCTCGCCCAAGTGCCCGATTTTCGATCGCTCCCCGCGAGAAGGTGCGAACTCTGGCGCACCGGCTGGATACCCTCGGCCATCGACCCTCCAGGCCCTGCATCGCCAGACGACATGAAGTGGCTTCCTGATTGGATGAAGAAGCATCCAGGAGCGTGCAATTGATGCCCGCCAACTCTGGGTGAAAGCCATGAAAGCGCCCACTCTGGAAGTACACGGATGCGTCGAACGCGCATCACGACGCTGGGCTGTCATTGGACAGGTGTGCTTGACGGTCGCGTCGCTGTGGCTCGCCGAGAGAATCCTTCACGAACCGTTCGTTCGCGTAATCAAGGCCGAGTCTGGACGCTCGTTGCACTTCCAGCGTTCCTCGCGTGCCTCCAAGCGCAGGTAGCTCTTGTTCTAGGCGTCAGCCTCGTTCGCCGCCGGGAGAAGCGGTTCAGGACCGCGGTCCTCTTCGCATGGAGCATCCTGAGCCTGTGGTTTCTCGTGTTCGTGCCAAGGGCCTACGTCGACGACATCGCCAAGTTCCAAGCCGAGTTCAGGGCATCGGCCTCGGACTCGGCGCGCTGAGCGGGATCCGTTTCAGCAACGCCCCGAGCCTGGTCGTCCTCGAGCCAACGCGGGAGGTGGCTTCTGCGGGACCAGGACGGTTCACGCCTTGGAGAGGAAGGCGTCGAGGGTGCGCAGGGGAGAGGGGGTCAAGACCTTCCACACGACACATCCCGCGAACGGTTGCCGGCGGGCGGGGATCGACGATCTCAGGCTCGTTTCATCCTTTTCGCCCTTCGCTGGAGGCGGCGGCGATCTGCTCTTGGTGAATGAGGGCAGCGCGCAGGCCCTCATAAAGAGCGCCCATAGCAGCAGCTCGCCTCGAGCGCGGGCAGGCGGACGCGCTGCAGCTGGTGATGGGATTGCGGGGGCGCTGAGAGCGCTGATACCGCGGTGCCCCCTCACCCCGGCCCTCTCCCCCGCCGGGGGAGAGGGAGATGGACAGAGATGCTCACACGAAGTCGAAGGGGTTCACGCGATCCCCTCTCCCCCGCCGGGGGAGAGGGAGATGGACAGGGAGATGCTCAGGCCTGCGCCGAGGCGGAGCCGCGCTTCCGGTTGCGCTCCATCTTGTAGCGCGCGTTCTGGTCGAGGGCCTTCTTGCGGAGCCGGACGCTCAGCGGAGTCACCTCCACCAGCTCGTCCTCCGCGATCCACTCGAGCGCCTTCTCCAGCGACATGTCGCGGGGCGGCGTGAGGATGACGTTCTCGTCGCGTCCGGCGGCGCGGATGTTGGTGAGCTTCTTCTCCTTGCAGATGTTGTAGTCGAGGTCGCCCTCGTGGCTGTGCTCGCCCACGATCATCCCCGAGTACACCGGGTCACCGGGCTTGACGAACAGCGCGCCGCGCTCCTGGCAGTAGTTGGCGGCGTACGCCACCACCTCGCCGATCCGGTCGGCCACGATGGCCCCGGTCTTCCGCTTCTCGATCCGCCCCTGCCACGGCTCATAGCCGTCGAACTGCGAGGACATGATGCCCATGCCACGCGTCAGGGTGAGGAACTCACCGCGGAAGCCGATGAGGCCGCGCGCCGGCACCCGGAACTGGAGGCGGGTTCGTCCGGAGCCGAGCGGCTGCATGTCCACCATGCGCCCCTTGCGCGGCCCGAGGTTCTGCGTCACCCCACCCACCCCCTCGTCCGGCAAGTCGCAGACGAGCAGCTCCATCGGCTCGTGGATCTCGCCGTCGAGCGTCTTGAGGATGGGCTCCGGGTTCGAGACCGTGAGCTCGTAGCCGTCGCGGCGCATGTTCTCGACGATGACGGCGAGCTGCAGCTCTCCGCGGCCGACCACCTTGAAGGAGTCGGGCGTCTCGGTGTCCTCGACGCGGATGGAGACGTTCTTGTACGCCTCGCGATACAGCCGCTCCCGGATGTTGCGGCTCGTGATGTACTTGCCCTCCTTGCCGGCGAAGGGCCCGTCGTTGACCTTGAAGATCATCGACATGGTGGGCTCCTCGACGCTGATGCGCGGGAGCGCCACCGGGAAGCTGGGATCGCTGAAGGTGTCGCCGATGCCGATCTCCTCCGCTCCGGCGATGCAGACGATCTCGCCCGGCCCGGCGTCCTTCACCTCGACGCGCTTCAGGCCGTCGTAGGCGTACAGGCGGACGATCTTGGCCGGGACGATCTTGCCCTCCTCGCGGATGACGGCGATGGCATCGCCCTCCCTCGCCACGCCCGAGGCGATGCGGCCGATGGCGAGGCGGCCGACGTACTCGTCGTAGTCCAGGTTGTCGACGAGCATCTGTAGCGCCTCCCGCTCGCCGCGCGGCGGGGGCGGGATGTGCGAGAGGATGGCGTCGAAGAGCGGCTTCAGGGTGGTGGCCTCCATCGCGTCGGCGACCGTATGGGCGGCCCGCCCTTCGCGCGCGATCGTGTAGATGACCGGGAAGTCGATCTGGTGCTCGTTCGCGCCGAGGTCGATGTACAGCGAGTAGACGAGGTCGAGGACCTCCTTCGCCCGGGCGTCCTGGCGGTCGATCTTGTTGATGACGAGCACGCTCGGGAGCCCCATGGCGAGCGCCTTCGACAGCACGAAGCGCGTCTGCGGGAGCGGTCCCTCGGCGGCGTCGACGAGGAGCAGCACGCCGTCGACGAGGCGCAAGGCACGCTCGACCTCGCCGCCGAAGTCGGCATGGCCGGGGGTGTCGACGATGTTGATCTTCACGCCCTGCCAGGTGACGGCGAGGTTCTTGGCGAGGATGGTGATGCCCTTCTCTCGCTCGAGGTCGTTCGAGTCCATCACCCGGTCCACCATCAGCTCGTTCGTGCGGAACACGCCCGCCTGACGGAGCATGAAATCGACGAGGGTGGTCTTGCCGTGGTCGACGTGGGCGACGATGGCGACGTTGCGGATCTTCTCGCGCTGGATCATGGGCTCTTTTTCTGCGGGAAAAGCGGCAATGTATATGCCCGAGGAGGCGCCCGCGGCAAGCCCACCACACCTACATGAAGCCGATGCGGCGCGTCCCGGCGAGTCCGCGGCGCACGGCGTCGAGGAGTCCGAGCTCACGGCAGCCGTGCAGGAAGGCCAGCGCCTCGCGCTCCGGGAGATGCGAGAGCGTGACCAGATCGGCCACCGTCTTCGTGCCGTCCGCGTGGGCGAGCATGGTCGCCTCGCCGGGCGCGACCTGCAGCTCCGAGGGCGGGACGCAGGGGTCGTTGCGTGGGGCGAGCGCGAGCCGGGCGGGCAGG
>WNGL01008156.1_pt1 | contig 12673 bp, 8 predicted proteins | sample 5400591 | NCBI WGS metagenome assembly WNGL01 (sample SAMN13153377, study PRJNA577476) | soil metagenome | isolation source: 80 cm soil or saprolite under Garry oak tree replicate 1 | place: USA:California | collected 2016-06-15
ACGATTATCAGCTCAAGCAGCGTAAAGCCGGACTGTGGGCTGACGTCTGTTGACTCTGCTTTCCGGTCCATGCGTGCATTCATACGGTTATTTCGCTCCTGTTGGAGAAAGACCTGGTGAACTATATGCAGATGCTATTCCAGATGTGGTTTCCTTCTAACTGTCTCTACAGGTGGCACTTACAAGACGGGTTCGAACACGGGGGACGTAGGGTAGCGGAGGCGGGTAACAAATCGTTACATTCTGGGAGCGGCAGACCCCTCTCGGGCGAATGTATCCTTACCGGACCGGCTTAAAGAATGAATGAACGACTGCGCCATGCAATGAACTTGGGGGCGGGAGCGGAAAGAGCGCGGCGAGCGCAGGAGCGGCCCGGAGCAGGGATCTGGAGGTCCGCATCACTCCCGCCATGCTTGAGAGTCGCGCTCGAAGGGATTCGTTTGCCTGCCTGGAACAACAGAAAGTAGCGACACAGGGAAGGGGGCGGGCTCAGTTCAGCATGCATCGTCCTGAGGGGTTGGTATTTGTTGATTGACTACGCGGGCTGCGAGCATCTTGGACGCTGTGAAAACGCTGTGCTAGATTGAAAAACTGTCGCGCCTTCGGCGCACGCCGAGAATCCTGATGACACGGCGCTGTTGCTCGCGGTGGTCCTCGGAGTATTTTACCTTTTTGTGCCCCAGTGGTATTCGGCCGCGGTTCACAAACTATCGAATGCTGTCGGCGATAGCGACGCGGAGAAGGGCGCTCTCTCGCAGAACCAAGCGCATTTCGTCAATCTCGACGGCAAGGTCCAAGTGAAGAAAGTGAATTCCGTGCAGTGGGTGAACGTGGACTACCACACCACGCTCGATAAGGGCGATCTCGTGCAGACCGGCTCGGATGGCGCGGCGCGCATCGAGTTCGGGGACCGCACAACGTACACGGTGAAGCCCGACACGCTGGTGACTGTGGAAGAAAACCTGATCGCGAGCGACAGGCCGACGAGCGTTGCGGTCCGCATCAGCGTGGGCGCGGTAGACCTCTCCACGCCAAACTGGGCCTCGCCCAACTCGAAGGCTGCCGTCAGCGTTGAAGATGCGGTAGCGCAGCTCCGGCCGAACAGCCATGCCGCGGTGAAGAGCGACCCGGCGAAAAACGAACATGAGATCGTGGTTTCTGCAGGCGGAGCTGAAGTGCAGAGGGGATCGGAAAAGATGGAGCTGACGCAGTGGGAAAAGGCCAGCTTCAGCACGGGAGGATCGGTCCAGAAGTCCAGCGTTCTGGCTCCGCCGGGCCTGGTGGCGCCGTTAAATCTGCAGCCGCTCATCGTGGAGAATCCCAAAGAGGCCGCAGTGCATTTTGAATGGAAACCGGTCGCCCAGGCGGTTTCTTATATACTGCGCGTAAGCGCCACGGCGATGTTCACGAAAACAGTGAAGGAGGCCAGGGTCTCGGGGACGAGCGTCGATATCACCGGACTCGAGGCCGGCGATTATTTCTGGAACATCGTTGCGGTGGACGCGAAGAAGCGCACCAGTGATGCGAGCGATACATCCAAGTTCACGCTCGTGGCGCAGGGCAAGAGCCAGGAAATGGCGCTGGAGATTGAGGGCACGCAGCTTCACGGGCATGTCGTGGAGGTCATCGGGCGCACCGAGCCGGGCGCCGCGCTCATCGTGAACGGCCAGCCGGTGCCGAATATCGGGACGGATGGCCGCTTTCGACATTTCACTGAACAATTCGACCCTGGCGAGCATACCATTGTGGTGATCGGATCGAACCGCCGGGGAGGCACGGCGACGCGACGCGTGAGCGTCGTCGTACCGAAGTAGAGGCCGCGCCGCGGCGAGGTCTCGAGGTCGCGGGCGAATCCCGCCGGTTCGGCGGAGAGGCTTTCTCCGCGGGGGGACTGAGGGTCATGAATAAGAATGGATTCAACCTGAGGTCGGTGTTCAGCTTGTTTTCTTCCGACCTTGCGATCGATTTGGGCACCGCGAATACGCTGGTCTTCTCCGGCGGCAAAGGCATCGTGGTGAACGAGCCGTCGATCGTGGCCATCAACAAAAATACGGGCGAAGTCGTCGCCGTGGGCCGCGAAGCAAAAGAGATGCTGGGGCGCACCCCGGGTAACGTTGTTGCGATCAAGCCGATGAAGGACGGAGTCATCGCGGACTTCAAGGTCACCGAGAAAATGCTGACCTACTTCATCCAAAAAGCGCACAACCGGCGCGTGTTGGTGCATCCGCGGATCGTCATCGGCGTGCCGAGCGAAATCACTCCGGTGGAGAAGCGCGCAGTGCAGGACTCGGCGTACCGCGCGCGGGCGAGTGAAGTCTATCTTGTGGAGCAGGCGATGGCGGCGGCGATCGGCGCGGGTCTGCCGATTGAAGAGCCGTCGGGCAACATGGTGGTGGACATCGGCGGCGGCACGACCGACATTGCAGTGATTTCGATGAGCGGCATCGTCTATTCGCGGTCGGTGCGCGTTGCGGGCAACGAGATGGACGAAGCCGTGATGCAGTACTTGAAACGCAAATACAACATGCTGGTGGGGGAACGCACCGCGGAGCAGATCAAGATGGAGATCGGCTCGGCGTATCCGCTCGAAAAGCCGCTCACCATGGAAGTGAAGGGGCGCAACCTGATCGAGGGCGTGCCGCGCACGGTGACGATTGACGACAGCGAAATCCGGGAGGCGCTGAGCGAATGCGTGGCGACCATACTGAACGCGATCCGCGTGGCGCTCGAACGCACGCCGCCGGAGCTGTCGGCGGACATTAGCGACCGGGGCATCGTCCTGACCGGAGGCGGCGCCTTGCTGAAGAATCTGGACAAGCGCATCCGCGAGGAGACCGGGCTGCCGGTTTCCATCGCCGACGACCCGCTCGCATCGGTCGTGCTGGGTACGGGGAAAATGCTCAGTGATTTCAAGCTGCTGCGACAGGTCTGCATCGATTAGCAGCACAGGCTTCTGATTGCGCTCTCTGCTGGGTCGGGGCGCGGATCGCGCCGAAGTGCAGACACTCTTGCAAAACGGAAAGAAACGCACGGGCTGAAGCCTGTGCCACTGGACTCCATGGTGTTCGTTCCTTCTCGACACAGATCTTTGGTTCTATTGGCGCTCATGCTTGTCGCGCAGGTGCTCTTGCTGGCGATGCAGATCAAGCGCGATGAGAAGGGCCGGCTGCTGCGCATGTGGACGGTCGGCGCGATCTCTCCGTTTGAGCGCGTGGGCTCGTGGTGCGCGCAGAAGGTGCGCGGCACGTGGAACGGCTATTTCGCCTTGCGGGGAGCCGCGAAAGAGAACGAGGAGCTGCGGCGCGAGTTGGACGCGCTGAATCTGCGCGTCACGCAACTCGATGGCAAGGCCGCGGAGGCCGACCGCCTGGCCACGCTGCTGCATTTCCGGCAATCCCATCCAGCGGCGCCCATGCTTGCCGCCCGCGTGATTGCGGCGAGCGCGGACACGGCGAGTCGCACCATCTTTATTGATCGTGGCGAGCGGGACGGGGTCCGGAAGGACATGGGCGTGATTACGCCCGATGGCGTCGTGGGCAAGGTGATCGAAGCGTTCCGCGGTACCTCGCAAATTCTGCTGCTCACCGACAGAGACAGTGGTGTGGGCGCCATGCTTGCCGATTCGCGGCTCCAGAGCCCGGTGGGCGGCACGGGCGAGCCGCTCCTGCTGATGAAATACGTCAGCAGCGACGACGAGGTGAATACCGGCGAGCGTGTGGTGACGAGCGGCATGGACCGAATTTTTCCCAAAGATCTGCCGGTGGGCATCGTGGTGGACATCAAACCGGGCAACCCCTTCAAGCAAGTCCGCGTGCGACCCGCGGCAAACCTCGACCGGCTTGAAGAGGTCCTCGTGCTTCTGACGCTCCATCCGCTGGAAATCAAGCAGGAACCGAACGCGGCAACGAACGCGGCGGCGCCGAACAGTGAGCCGGCGCCGGTGGCCAAGCCATGAACGGCACTTTTGACCTGCGCGCGGGCGAAACGCACATCGAAGTCTACAAGTTTCGCTCGGGCGCCATCGTTTTGGTCACACTGCTTGTGCTGGTGCTTCAGGCCCTGCTGCGCGTCTATTTCCCGCGCGCGGAAATGCTTGACCTGCCGTTGCTCGTCACCATTTATTTTGGGCTGAGCCGGCGCAATCCTTCGAGCGGGCTGCTCCTGGGAACCGTGATCGGTCTTTTGCAGGATAGTTTGAGCAAGGCGCCGCTGGGGCTCTACGGAATCGCAAAGACGCTGATCGGGTACCTGGCATCCTCCATCGGTGGACGCCTCGACACGGAGCACCCGGCGAGCCGCTTCGCCCTGACCGCCGTATTCTTTGCCATGCACCAGGGAATCATCTGGCTCATTCGCCGACTACTGCTGGGTCAGCCGGAAATGTGGTTCAACCTTCGGCTCGGCGCCGCGGCGCTGATCAATGGCGGGGTCGCGGTATTCCTCTTCTTGCTGCTCGACCGGCTCCGTGCGCGATCCTAACGCGCCTAATACCTGCCTGCCAATGCACAAATTCAGGACTAGGCGGCACAGGTGCGGCTCAGCGCGCCTTCACCTACCCAAGCAGGAATTGCTTCAGGGCCTCGAACGTGTTGGGCAGAGCAATGCTCTGCTTGGGGAGCGCGAGGGGCGCGGCGAGGGGTTCCGGGAGAGGAATGCTGACGCCGGTGGCGCGGGCGACTGCATCGCGGAATTTGCCGGGGTGCGCGGTGCCCAGCACAATGCCCTGACTCGGCGCGTTGCGTTGCTTCAGAAATCTTTCGAAAGCAAGTATGCCGACGGCGGTGTGCGGATCAGTCAAATAGCCGAAGCGTTCGTGGACGGATTTCATCGCCTGCAACGTTTCGTCATCGGTTGCGGTACACCCCCAGATCTCGCGGCGCATTGCCGACAGATCGTTCTGATAAAGATCGGTCAGACGCGCAAAATTGCTGGGGTTTCCCACGTCCATCGCGCTCGAAAGCGTCGGCTGCGAGGGCCGCGGGCGGAAGCTGCCGCTGCGGAGGTATTCCGGCACGACGTCGTTCACGTTCGTGGCTGCGATGAATTGCGCGACCGGGAGGCCCAGGTGTTTGGCCATTACCCCGGCGGTGAGATTGCCGAAATTTCCGCTGGGCACGGACACGGCCACCGGCGTTCCGCGGTCCTTCAGCTTTGCCACGCCCGAGAAGTAATAGAACATCTGCGGCAAAAGGCGCGCGATGTTGATGGAATTGCCGGTGGTGAGCCTGATCCGCTCAGTCAGCTCGGCATCAGCAAAAGCTTGCTTGAGCAGGCGCTGGCAATCATCGAATGCGCCCGCGACCTCGAGCGCTGTGATGTTCTTTCCGAGTGTGGTGAACTGCTTCTCCTGCGCTGCGCTGACGCGGCCAGCGGGATAAAGAATCGTCACGCGGACGCCCGGAACCCCGAGAAAGCCCTGCGCGACGGCGCTGCCCGTGTCGCCCGAGGTGGCGACGAGTACCGTGAATTCGCCGCCGCGTTTGCCGGCGAAATAGCTCAGCAGGCGCGCCATCGTTCGCGCGCCAAAATCCTTGAACGCCAACGTCGGCCCATGGAATAGCTCGAGAACGTGAAGCCGCGGCGAAAGCGTGACGAGCGGCACGGGAATCGTGAGCGCATCCAAGAGAATCCGCGCCAGTTCCGGCTCGGGGATTTCGTTGCCGACAAACGGAAGCATCACTTCGACGGCGGTCTCCGGAAACTTCATGGAGCGCATGCGGGTGAAAAAATGGGGCGGCAGCGTGGGGATGCTCACAGGCACGTAGAGACCGCCATCCGGAGCCAGACCCTGGAGAACGGCGTCGCAGAGCCTCACCTCGTCGCACTTGCGGTTCGTGCTGCGAAATTTCATCGAGAACGCTCGAGTTGCGCTTGAATCAGCGCGAGAATACCGTCGGCGTCCAGAGAAGAATCGCGCAGCGCCGCAATCGGAATGGTGCAGTGCGCGAGCGCCTCATAGCTGCGCCGGCGCGAGGCGATGAGCGCGGGATAACAGCGCGCTACGGCATCGCGGGGCGCTTCGCCGGGTCGCGGTTGAAACGCGCCGCGCCACAAGACCGGCTTCGGTTCGGTGAGATAGCGCTCGATCAGGAGCTTTTCCTCTTCGGGTGAAGCGGCCAGATGAACGACAGTCATCAGTTTTCGCAGGCGCAATAACAGATGATTGCCGGCGTAGATCACGCTGCCGGTTGTGTCGAGAACGAGTTCGCGCTGGCGATGAGCCTCGAGTTCTCCAAGGATCTCCCCGAGCACGACGATCTCTGCCGCCAGATAACGCGCTTCGCGCTCGGCGTAAGCAGCGCTGCTGGGCCAGCCCATCCACGCGGCCACACCCCCGATGCCGGAGTAGCCTTCCCCGGCGAGATGGGTCCGCAGGCGCTCCTCGATGCGGTCGTCGCAGCCGATGGCCGGACGGCCCGTTTGGGCTAACTTTTTGGTCCAAAAGGTCTTACCGGCGCCCGACATCCCGATAAAGGCGAGGCGCAGGGGTTCAAGCAATCGCGTCGTCATGGAAGGAGTTCGCTACGATAGCGCGGCCCCCCTCTGGGCGGCAAGACAGCATTCCGCGTTCGGTCGTCTCGCCGGCTCCGGTGTCACTCGCGCATACCTGACCCTCAGGACGGGTTGCGCGGGTTCCGCCCAAGTGCTAACTTTAGCCCGACTTTTGTTGCTTGTGTGCAATAGGGTCAAGCGGCGCTTCGGAAGCTTTGCCGGGTTCGCAGGAAAGTTTCAAGAGCCTCGCGCAATGGAAAAGAAAGGCGTGACGCGAGCGGCCCCGAGTCGAGGGGCGCAGGCCGGTACGGCCATAAAAAGTTGTCAGGCTCGCGCGCGGGGTCGGCGTGTCTTACTGGTTCCGCAACGATAATCGGTTGCCGCAAACGCGGCTGGCGGTCGTCTCCTACATTACCGTAGGGATGATCGCGCTGGTGCTGCTTGGCTTCTGGAAGCTCGAAGTCGTTGATTCCGAAAAATACCTGCAACTGGCGGAGCGAAATCGCATCCGCACCATGCAGATCATTGCGCCGCGCGGGCGCATGCTGGATCGCGACGGGCGAGTGCTGGTGGACAACTATCCCTCGTTCAGCGTCCTGCTGCTCCGCGATGACGCGGCGCTGGTGGAGAAACATCTTCCCGCCATTGCCGAAGGACTCGGCATTCCGCTGGAGGATCTGAGAGAGCAGCTGAGCACTTCCAAGAATCTTTCCAAATTCCAGCCCATCGTCATCAAGCCCGAAGCTTCGAAGGCCGATGTGGCGTTCATTGAATCCCACCGCGCGGACATTCCGCTGCTGGAAATGTTGCTGGTGCACCGCCGGCGCTATCCCCCTGGCGGATTCATGTCGCACGCGAGCGGGTACGTGGGCGAAGTCAGCGAGCAACAGATTGAGGCGAGCAATGGCCGGCTCCACGCGGGCGACATCGTCGGCAAGTCGGGCCTCGAGCGCCAGTACAATGACATTCTGATGGGCACGGACGGCATGCGCCGCGTGATCGTCAACAGCGTCGGCAAAGAACTCGGCCACCTCTTGCAGCAGGAGCCCATTCCGGGCCAGCAAATTCAATTGACGATCGACTACGATCTGCAGCAGGCAGCCGAACAGGCCTTGGCAGCGCGCCCCGGTGCAGTAGTGGCTCTGGACCCGCGCAGCGGTGAAGTGCTGGCGATGACCAGCCATCCGGCGCCGGACCCAAACGATTTCGCTATCCGCGTCTCGGCGGATGAGTGGAAGAAGCTCAACGAAGATCCGCAACATCCTTTGCTGGATCGCGCCATTCAGGCGCAGCTTGCTCCTGGCTCGGTCTTTAAGATCGTGACCGCCACGGCGATGCTGGAAGACAAAGTCCCGCCGGAGAGTTTCACTGCGTTTTGCCCAGGGTATGGCACGTTTTATGGGCGGCAGTTCAAGTGCTGGGTTTATGGGAAGAAAGCTCACGGAGTTGTGAATCTGCACAAAGCGATTCTCGAATCCTGCGATGTTTTCTTCTATAACGTCGGAATTCGTCTCGGCATCGACCGTCTTTCGTACTATGCCACCAAGTTCGGTTTGGGACATAGGACCGGAATCGATCTCCCCTCGGAGGAGCCCGGACTCATGCCTTCCGCAGAATGGGTCGAGCGCGTCTTTCATCGCAAGTGGTATGCTGGCGAGACCGTCTCCGTAGCTACCGGGCAAGGCGCCGTCATTACTACGCCACTCCAGCTTGCCCGGATGATTGGCGGGATCGCCATGGGCGGTATCTTCAAACAGCCCCATCTGATCAAAAACGCGCAGAATGTCGGCGAAGAGCGATTTGAGATCTCCGAGCCCACCGTGGAAAAAATAACCAACGCGATGTACGGCGTCGTGAACGAGGGCGGCACGGGAGCGTCGCTCAAACTCGCCGGGATAGAGTTCAGTGGAAAATCGGGAACTGCCCAGGTGATCGGTTACGCCACGCGCGAGAAGGTAGGGAAACAAAAGAGATTTGAAGACAATGCCTGGTTTGTCGGCTATGCGCCGCGTCGCAATCCGGAAATTGTGGTCGCCGTGTTGGTGCAGGAAAGCGGAAAGCATGGCGGGGAGGCGGCCGGCCCCGTCGTGCGCGATGTCGTGAAGGCGTATTACGACAAGAAGGCCAAGAAGGGCGAAGGGCAATACACGGTCGAGTACAAGCGGTACAATTTCGGCAAGGGCAACAGCACTGCCGCGGCGGAAGCGCAACAGCAACAGCCGGCCATCAAGCACGAGGAAGCGGCGGCCGCTGTGCCGGCTCGCGCGGCAAGCGCCGCGAATCAACAATAGGATTTGCTGTCGCGGCGCATCTGCGCTGACCTTGTTATTTGTGACCGCATAGCGGTCAACAATTCGCGATGAAAGACGCACCAAGCACTCGAGATTACGACTGGTGGCTGCTGGCGCTGGTATTCGCCATCTGCACTATCGGTGTTCTGGAGATCTACTCCGCGACGCACGCCAGCGTGCTTGCGGGCATGCACGTGAAGCAGGTTCGCTGGCTGCTGATCGGCGTGATTTTGATGTTCGTTCTCTCGCGGCTGGACTATCACCTGATCCTCGAACAAGCTCCCATCCTCTATCTGATTGGGATCGCGGCGCTGGTGACCGTCCTGGCTGTGGGACATACGCGGTTTGGGGCCAAGCGGTGGATTCCGTTCCTGGGGCAGGTTTTCCAGGTGTCGGAATTGGTAAAGTTGATTATAATTGTGGTGTTGGCGCGCTTCTTTGCGGAGGTGCGCACCGACTACCTCTCGCTGACGGATTTGCTCAAAGCGGGAGTGGTCGTTGGGGTGCCGCTGGGACTGATCCTGCTGCAACCGGACATGGGCACAGCGCTGGTGCTGATGCCCATGCTCGTAGTCGGAGCGTTTCTGGCCGGAATGCAGTGGAAACATGCCGCGGCGGTTGCCCTTATCGCGCTTCTGATGCTGCCCATTGGCTGGCGCGTTTTGAAGCCGTATCAGAAAGAAAGGATTACCTCTTTCCTGCACCCCGAAGAAGACGCGAAAGGATCCGGCTACCAGTTGCTCCAATCGAAAATTGCGGTCGGATCAGGGGGCTTCTGGGGGAAAGGATTTGGCAACGGCACCCAGAACCAATTGGGCTTCGTGCCTGTCCGCTACTCGGATTTCATTCTGGCGGCCTGGGCGGAGGAACAGGGATTTAAGGGCGTGCTGCTTGCCTTAGGTCTGTACATGGCGTTGCTGCTGCGCCTGATCCAAAACGCCCAGCGCGCGAAAGACCGCGCCGGAATGTTTCTGGTCATGGGCGTGGCGGCAGCGCTGGGATTTCACGTGCTGGTGAATGTGGCCATGGTGATCGGCTATATGCCGGTGACTGGCATTCCGCTGCCGCTGATGAGCTATGGCGGTTCGGCCACTTTGTTTGTGTTTCTGGCGATCGGCCTGGTGATGAACGTGCGGCTACGCCGCTTCGTCAATTGAGCCGCCGCCAGTTCCGCACGCCGCAGGATTCCAGGAGCGGCCGCGGACAGGATTTTACAAGTGAGGATTGTATCGTCCGCCGTTCGGCCGGCCTTGCCCCGCCAACGGACTAACCGCAAAAGCATGAGGAAGCAAGACCCCTCCGGCTTTGAACGCCAGGCCGCGCCCGCACGGGTGTATCCGGCCACGGGCGGCCCGCAAGACGCGGGCCGATCCGTCCTGCTGACCCCGACCAAGTCGGGGTCTCAGGTGAAGCTGACCGCTTTGCGGTCACAGGCGAGAAGGAGTTTTCATGTCGAAAGAGTTAGTTATTTCCGCACCGGCCCACGAACGCCGTGTGGCTATTCTCGAAGAGGGTCAACTTGTTGAGATTTACATTGAGCGCGAGAAGGAGTTCGCGCTTGTCGGAAGCATATACAAAGGCCGCGTAACACGCGTGCTTCCCGGCATGCAGTCGGCCTTCGTGGATATCGGCCTCGACGGCGACGCCTTCCTGTACGTCAGCGACGTTTTTGAAAACTTGGAGCAATACGAGCCCGCAGGAATGCATCCGGAGCCTTCCGCTCCCGCGTTGGAGGCGCCCCTCGCGGGATCTGCGTCTGGTCCTCCAGGGGCGGAGGCGCACACATCCCGCGAACTTGCGGGCGATGAGACTGATGAGCTGACAGAAGAGCAAGCCCACGGGGCAGAGTCGTCCGACGCCGCTTCGGCCGGCCCCGCTTCCCCCGCAGCGGCTGAATCGCAGATTCGAACGGAAGATAGTGCTGGCAACGTCGAGCAGCGGCCACGCCAGAATTACCAGCCGCCCGTTGACCGCGGCGTTTACCCTGATAAAACCGGGGCGGTCACAACGGAAAACAACCGGCCGCACCAGGGAGGACAGGACTACGGCCGCGGCCGAGGGCGCGGACGCTGGGGAAACCGCGGCGGGAGGCGACACGGAGGGCCCCGGCAGGATCACGGACGTAACTTGCCGCCTTCGAAATACGCTTCGTCTCAAGGCTACGATAACCGGGGACCCGAACGGCGCGGTTTTGATCGTGCGCCGGAAGGGCCGCGCTATGCGAGTCCGGGGGGAAACACCGAGGAGCCCATCGTATTACCGGGTGAGTCCTTGGCGAAGTATCGCGGCCGCACGCCGGCGACGATGTTGCCTCCAGACGAGCCCGTGGCTCCGACCGGAGAGCCGCCCAGGGAAACCGCGGAAGCCGCCCAGCGCGCGGCGGATGCGGGAAGCGCTGCACAGCGGTCCTACGGACGGCTGCCGAGCTGGGTCCTTGCGGATGCCAGCCCGACTGCGGAAGCTGCCAAATCGAATGCGCCGGAAACCGCTTCCGTTCCGGAGCACACCGAGGCTGGCCCGGATCTCCCGGCCTCGAGCTTTGCCAAGCCCAGTTTGGAGCCCGCCACGGCGCACTCGGAAAGCGACCTGAGCGAAGAAGAAGTCGCTTCGCTGGCCGCGCGGCTTGCCGAAGCCAAGCACGAAGAGTCACAGGCTGTCGCGCCCGCCGATGCCGTTGCCGGCGACGAATTGGTCGAGGAAGAGGCGGAGGAAGCCAGAGAGATTCCTAGCCAAGTTCATGAAGAGCATGAAGAAGAGGAAGCGATCGAGGAAGAGCGGGAGGAAGCCGAGCTCGCAGAAGACGAGGCCGCGGAAGAGCTGGCCGCAGAACCCGCCGAGCAGAATGGCGAGATCGTCGAACTGCAAGAGGCGGAGGCAGTCGAGACCTCACCCGCCGAAATGCCAATCGCCCAATCCGACGAAAGCTCATTGCTACCGGGCGAAACGCGCGCGCCGCACGATATTTCGCGTCAGGAGAATTACCGCGACGATCGCCCGCGCGACTCCGCGCGGATCGGCGGCAGCCCGCGCTCGCGTTTCCAGCGGCCATATCCCGGCCGCGGTCGGGACCGGGGCGGGCGCTACGGCCGCCGCGACAGCCGTCCGCCGCAGCGCTTCGAGCGGCGGCAACACGGCGGCCATCATGCCCCGCCGCGGCGTCCGAACCTCATTTCCGAAATGCTGAAGGCGGGTCAGGACGTCGTCGTCCAGATCGCCAAGGAGCCTCTCGGGAAAAAGGGCGCGCGCATCACGAGCCATGTGGCCCTGCCCGGCCGCTTTCTTGTTTATATGCCGACGATCGATCACATCGGCGTGTCGCGGAAAATCGCGGCGGTGGAGAATCGCAGCCGGCTGCGCCGGCTGGTCAGCGAGGCCAAGGGTAGCTATCCCGGCGGATTCATCGTACGTACTGCCGCGGGCGGCGCCACGGATGATGAAGTCCGCGCCGACATCGAGTTCCTGGGAAAAACCTGGAACGAAATCAAGAAGAAGAGCGAAGAGCGAAAGGCCCCGGCGCTGCTTCACCGTGATCTAAACCTCGTCGAGCGCATTTTGCGCGACTACGTCAACGAGGACTACACCGCCATCTGGACCGACAGCGAAGAGGAGTACGGAAAGATCCTCGAATTCATGGGCCGGTTCCAGCCGAAGCTGGTCAACCGCGTCAAACTCTACTCCAAGGAAACGCCGATTTTCGAAGAGTTCGGCATCCAGCACGAACTCGACAAGGCGCTGCGGCCGAAGGTGTGGTTGAAATCCGGCGGCTACATCGTGATCAACCACACGGAAGCGCTCGTCGCCATCGACGTCAACACGGGCAAATACGTCGGCAAAGGCTCGACGCGGCTCGAGGACACCATCGTCAAGACGAACCTCGAAGCCGTGAAGGA
>WNGL01007665.1_pt1 | contig 12670 bp, 10 predicted proteins | sample 5400591 | NCBI WGS metagenome assembly WNGL01 (sample SAMN13153377, study PRJNA577476) | soil metagenome | isolation source: 80 cm soil or saprolite under Garry oak tree replicate 1 | place: USA:California | collected 2016-06-15
CTTTACGCACAACCCGAACCACAACGGAGTTGCGCGTAATTCCCGGATCATCGTGCCCGGCTTCGACCATCACCCTGATAACGAGCCTCGCGACGACGAGTGCCATCGTGTGCCAGGCCTTGGGCCGTTTGGGACGGGTTTGGCGCTCGTAGTAGCCAAACGGCCACTCGATATATGGCATGGCGGTGGAAAAGCGCGTCACCGAGCGACTTTATTGCGTCATAACCGCCGCGGGTCTCGGGTGCCCAGCGCTGACCTTCCCAGTGGGAGAGCATAGGCAGCACGCTGCCCATTAATAACTCATCAGTCGCGGCTCTAAAATCCCACCAGCGATTAGGATCGGATTCAATTTCCTTTGGAATCCAATGAGAGCCGGCAGGAGAGGGTGGGTCAGCCGGCCATCTAAACTTAGTGAGACCAGCGGCAATTTCGCCATATTGCGCCTCGTTCAGCTTCAATTTGCCGGAATTACCGAACCATTCTCGTATTTCGGCGGCGGTAATTGTCCGGGATTCTTTGGCGCGCGAAATTTTCACTTTGCATTTCACCTGTGACTTATGCGCGGGGAATAATGATGCCGAAGATTACGCCTTCCTTTCGCGGCTGAGAACTGACTACGCGGACAGCCCGCTGGCTGGCTTCGTAGGAGACTCAGCCACGGCAGCGGCGGTGCTTTTCCGGTGGGCGGTGGTAGCGGCGAAAGGAGGGGCCGCCGCCAGCGGGCTTTCCAGGGCCTCGGCGGGGGCATGTGCGCTTCCGATGCGTGCGAGCCATGGTGCTTGTGCCGCATCCAGCGCAATTGGAACGGCCCGCCTTCCGTCCCGCCGTCTCGTTTCGGACCGATTTGGGGCCATGCCAAGCGCCGCAATGAGCGCTCAGCGAAGCAGAGATCTGTGATTGCCTGTTCGGCCCAGAAAATTCCCTGTTCCGACATGTGAATTCCCCGTTACGGCGGAAAAAATTCCCTGTTCCGATGCGTAGGGAATTTGGCTGCAAGCCATTGAAGTTGCAGGTTGAATGGATGCCAGAATCACAGAATTAGGCCCGACTCCGCAAAATTCCCTGTTAATTTGCCTGTTAGCAGGGAATTTGAAGCCCGAGACGGGTTCGATCAGGACTGCGCCCCAGCCAGTCCGGAATATCGTGGCGCAGACGAGAGGATAGGCCGCTCGAGACCCGATCCGGCTTCCGGGCGACGCCGCGACCCGGTATGATCCGTGCCGCTATCGCGTAACGTCGGATGCTTTTGAAGATTGCCCATGCGTTTGATCTTCACGCTCGCCTCCCGCAACTTGTTTCACGATCGGGTTCGTTTCGTTGCCACCGTGGTCGGGATCGTGTTCTCGATCGTTCTGGTCGCGGTGCAGCTCGGGCTCTTCATGGGTTTCGAGCGGATGATCACTACCATGATCGACCATTCGCAGGCCGATCTTTGGATCGCGCCGGCCGAGACGAAGAACTTCGAGGCCACCTCGCTGTTGGGCGGACGCGAGCGGTTCCAGGCATTGGCGGTCGAAGGGGTCACGGCCGCGATCCCGGTCACGATCGGCTTCGCGCTTTGGCGCAAATCGGACGGCTCGGCGATGCCGGTGTTCGTCATCGGCGTCGAGCCCGGCGGATTGCAGCCGTGGAATCTCGCAGAAGGCAATCTCGACGATCTCTCCGCGCCCGGCGCCGTGGCGGTTGACCGCTCCTATTTCGGGCGGCTCGGGGTATCGCGGATCGGCGACACCGCGGAAATCCGGGATCAGAAGGCGCGGGTGGCTGTTGTCACCCGAGGCATCCGGTCCTTTACGACCACGCCCTACGTGTTCACCACGATCGATCGCGCGCGGGACTATATGGGGGCGCCGCCGAACAAGGCCACGTTTTTCATCGTGCGCACCGAGCCGGGGACGAGCATCGAGCGCGTGCGCGCCCAGATCACGGCAAGGCTGTCGGACGCCGAGGTGCTCACGTCGGATGAATTTCGCGGCCGCAGCCGGGTTTTCTGGCTGTTCGGCACCGGCGCGGGAGCCGCGCTGTTCGCCAGCGCCCTGCTCGGCCTCATCGTCGGAACCGTCATTGTCGCGCAGACGCTCTATTCGAGCACCAAGGATCACCTCAACGAGTTCGCCACGCTGCGTGCCATCGGCTCGTCCCGAGCCTATATCTATCGGGTGATCCTCTGGCAGGCGCTGCTCAGCGCCGTCATCGGCTTCTCGATCGCCGCCGGCATCGCCATGGCGCTGGTCGCGGCCACCCAGAACACCGCCTTGCCCATCGTGATGACTCCCGGGCTGACGCTCGGTCTGTTCGCGCTCACCTTGGCCATGTGCGCCTTCTCGGCGATCTCCGCCATTACCGTCGTGACCCGCCTCGATCCAGCCATGGTCTTCACGCGATGACCGAGCCGGTGATCGAGGCCGTGGATATCGTGAGAATCCTCGGCGAGGGGGCGTGGCGGGTCGAAGCCCTGCGAGGCATCGATCTGTCGCTCCGAGGCGGGGAGCTGACGCTGCTCATGGGGCCGTCCGGCAGCGGCAAGACCACGTTGCTCTCCGTGCTCGGATGCATCCTGTCGCCGACGCGAGGCACCGTCCGCATCCTCGGACGTCCCACGACCGGAGCGCGTGCCGAACAGCTCGCCGAGCTGCGGCGACGACACGTCGGATTTATTTTCCAGTCGTATCATCTGTTTCCGACGCTGACTGCGTTGGAAAACGTTCGCCTGGTGCTGGACGTGCGCGGCGAGCGCTCCCGTCGCGCGCGAGCCAAGGCAAACGATGCGCTGGCGGCGGTCGGTCTTTCGCACAAGGTGAGATCGTTTCCCCGGGAGCTCAGCGGCGGCGAGCAGCAGCGCGTCGCGATCGCGCGGGCGATCGTGGGAGATGCCTCCGCAATCCTTGCCGATGAGCCGACCGGGGCGCTGGACAGCGAGAACGGACATGCCATCATGACGGTGCTGGCGGGGATCGCGAAGGACCCCTCGCGCGCCGTCTTCGTCGTTACGCACGATCCGCGTATCTTGCCGTTCGCGCAGCGAATCGTGCGCATCGAAGACGGACGCATCGTCGGCGAGGAACGGGCGGGCACCGGGCCTGCGCCGGCGCAATCCGCGAGCCAGCTGGGGTAAACGTGGAGTTCATGCAAAGGCCAGGCAGGACGATAGCGGCGTTGGTAGCGGTCTTGCTCGCGGCCGTCGTCACCGCGTTCCTGGTCGCGGCGCCGTTCCGCGCCGAGGAAGCATCGACTGCGGCGCCCTCGGGCGCATCCGGGCAGAAGCGCTGGACTGCGGTTGCGCCGGGCCGGGTCGAACCGCTGTCGCGGGAGATCAAGATCGCGGCGCCCGTCATCGGCCGCATTGCCGAAGTGCTGGTCAAGCCCAACGACAAGGTGTTCGTCGGCGAGCTGCTGGTTCGGCTCGATGACAGCGAGGCGCTCGCCCGATTGGCCGCGGCCGAAGCGCAGGCCGCGCTGCGCAAGCGGGTCCGCAACGACGCATCTACCCCCAAGGGCTCGGCCGAGCGCCGCAAGGTCGAGGATGCGGTCGCCGATGCCGAACGAGCCGTTGCGGAAGCGCGTGCCGGGCTCGACCGCACCGCGGCGGCGCGCCGGACCGGCCGCACGTCGCAGGCCGGGCTCGATGCCGCCCGGCTCGCACTGTCGCTGGCGCAGGATCGGCTTCGCGAGCAGCAAGATGCGCTGCGCAGAGTAAAAGCGGCGGCTGGTACGGCCTTGCCGAGCCGACTGGAAGGCGAGCTCAACGTCTCTCGCGCGGAACTGACGCTTGCCGAGGCGGAGCTGGAAAAGACCCGGATTCGCGCGCCGCTCGCCGGCACCGTGCTCCAAGTCCAGGCCAAGGTTGGCGAGCTGGCGCCGCCCTCATCGGAGCAGCCGCTGGTGCTGCTCGGCGATGTCTCGGCCTTGCGGGTGCGCGCGGAATTGGACGAGAAGGATCTGGTCAAAATTCGCGTCGGCCAGCGCGTGTTCGTGCGTGTGGACGCGTTTCGCGACCGGGAATTCGAAGGAAAAGTCGCCTCCATCGATCAGGTCGTGGGGCCGAGCCGGATCAGCGCCCGCGGGCAGCGCAAGTTCAGCGACGTCGACGTGATGGAGGTACTCGTGGATTTGGCGGATCCCGGGCCGCTGGTGCCGGGCATGCAGGCCGATGTGTATTTCAGCTCGGACACGCCGGGGCGGCTGGGATCGCAGTAGCGGTACTCTCGCGTCATCGCTAGCGCGCGTTCTTCCAGCGGACATCGATCGTTGCAGCCATTCGCGTCGGCACCGCGAACAGCCGGCCCCATCCCTCGACCCGGCTGGGATCGATCCCGGCACTCTCCAGGCTGCCGAACACCGCGGTCGCGATGGTGTCGTAGACCGGCACGCCGAGCCCGCGCTCCCAGCCTTCGACCAGCGGCGCTGACCACAGATTCGTGCAGAAGGTCGTGAGCGCCTGGACCTTGCTCACAGCCGCCGAGCGCACCATGGCGTCGAGCTCCGCCTCGCCCACCTGCGCGAAGCTGAAATTGTCGCTGAGCGAGGAATGTCGCTCGGCGACGCACGCGAACCCTTCGGCCCGGAAGGTTTCGATGATTCGCTGCTGAATGTCCTCGGTATAGGGCGAGACGAGCGCAAAGCTTTCGACCGCGGTCCGCCGCAAGAGCTCGACCAGACTAAGGACCGAAGTGGCCGCCGGAATGCCGGTCGCCCGGATGATGCGCTCGCACAGCCGCCGGTCCTGATCGAGCCCGAGCCAGCCGGACGAAGTGCCGTTCCAGCAGATCACGTCGACCTTGGCCTCGGCGAGCAGCTCCGCGGCTTCGAGCATCGGTTTCTCGGCGAACTGCCCGAGCGCCCGATCCGACAGCGCGATCTCGGTGACGCGGAAGCGCGAAAAATGCGCGCTGACGTCGGGCAAGCCTATCAGCATCGCCTGGACGACGGGCTCCAGCACCGTGTTCGACGACGGGGTGAGCATTCCGAGCCGATATTTCGCTTTCGTCATCGTGGCGCTTCCGGTCGCGTCTCGCGCACCTGTGCTATCGGCCCTCCGACACGCGCGCAAGAGATCGCAATGCGGGTCGCGCGCGTGCAGCCTTGGTAGTACGCTTGGATGCTGGTCGGCCGAACAGGAGGCCCCGGGAGAGATCGTGGCTCAGCTCGACACCGTGATCCGCGGCGGCACGATTGCGACCGCGGCCGACGTGATTGCGTGCGACGTCGGCATTCGCGCCGGACGCATCGTCGCGCTCGGGGAGGACCTCGGCCCCGCCCGCCAGGTGGTCGACGCGCGCGGAAGATTCGTGCTTCCGGGCGGGATCGACAGTCATGTGCACCTCGCGCAGCCGTTCGGCGACGGTGTCGTGATGGCTGACGATTTCGTCTCCGGCACGCGGGCGGCCGCGTGCGGCGGCAGCACCAGTGTGCTGAGCTATTGCCTGCAGGCCAAAGGCCAGACCCTGCGCGAGGCGCTCGAGAATTATCACGCCTCGGCGAACGGAAAGGCCTACGTCGATCACGGCTTTCATCTGATCATCGCCGATCCGACCCCGGCCGTGATCGGGCAGGAGCTTCCCGCGCTCGTGCGTGACGGCTATCCGTCGTTCAAGGTGTTCATGACCTACGAGGGCCTGGCGCTGTCCGATCTCGAGATCCTCAACGTGCTGGCGGTCGCGCGCGAGGCCGGCGCGCTGGTGCAGATCCATGCGGAAAACTACGATGCCATCCGCTTCCTGACCGATCGGCTCGAGCGCGGCGGCCGCATCGCGCCGAAATTCCACGCCATCTCGCGGCCGATTGCGGTCGAGCGCGAGGCGACCCACCGCGCCATCACGCTCGCCGAGCTCGTCGACGTGCCGATCGTCATCGTCCACGTCTCCAATCGCCAGGCGATGGAGGAAATCCGGCGGGCGCAGATTCGCGGTCTCAAGATTTCGGGCGAGACCTGCCCGCAGTATCTGGTGCTGACCGAAAAGGATCTCGATGGCCTCGGCATGGAAGGCGCCAAATACGTATGCAGTCCGCCGCCGCGCGACGAAGCGAGCCAGGCGGCGTGCTGGGAGGGGATCACGAGCGGCGTGTTCAGCCTGTTCTCCTCCGATCACTGCCCGTTCCGTTACGAGGACCCGCACGGCAAGCTGCATCCGAAGGCGCGCACCAGCTTCCGCTGGGTGCCGAACGGCATACCGGGCGTCGAGACGCGGCTGCCGATCCTGTTTTCCGAAGGCGTGTCGAAGGGCCGGATCGACTTGCCGCGCTTCGTGGCGCTCACCGCGACCAATCACGCCAAGCTCTATGGCCTCTATCCGCGCAAGGGCACGATCGCAGTCGGCAGCGACGCCGATATCGTACTGTGGGATCCCGATCGCGAGCAGACGATTTCACAAGCCATGCTGCATCACGGCGCGGACTACACGCCCTATGAAGGCTTGCGTGTGAAGGGTTGGCCTGCGCTGGTGATGCTGCGCGGGAAGATCATCGTCGAGGACGGGCGGCTCCTGGGCCACGCCGGCGACGGGGCGTTCCTCAAGCGCGAAGCGTCGAATCCCATGCAACCATCCGAACATTCGTAGTGCGGGCGCTGAGACGCAGCCACAACCTGCCGGAGATTGCCAGGCTTCCGCCGTTGGTGACACACTCGATGGTCGGGTGAGACAATGCCGCGCCGTCAAGCGGGGTAGCGAGGGAGAATCACCATGCTGTATCGTTTGCTGACAGGGCTCGCCGTGGGCGTCGCCATGGCGACGGGCGCCGCCGCGCAGGAGCTGCCGAAGACGCATTTCAAGGTGATCGGGCTCAACAGCCCGACGCCGGTCTCGATCGTCGACGAGCTGCCGTTCTGGCGCAAGACCATCCCGGAGGCCTCCAAGGGGGCGGTCACCGCCGACGTCACCCCGCTCGATCAGATGGGGATCGACGACAAGACCATGCTGCGGCTGCTCAAGCTCGGCGTCATGGACTTCGCCGCCATGGACATATCGAAGATGGCCGGCGACGACCCGCGCTTCGAGGCCTGCGATCTCGCCGGCCTGACCCTCGAACCGGACAAGGCGCGCGCCGGCTGCAACGCCTATCGCGACACCATCGACCGGCAGATGCAGAAGAACTGGAACGCCAAACTGCTGGCGTTCGGCGGCAACACGCCCCAGGTGTTGTGGTGCCGCGAGATCGTCAGCGGCCTCGACAGCTTCAAGGGCAAGAAGATCCGCGTCTTCAACAACACCATGCGTGACTTCCTCGGCGGCCTCGGCGCCACCGCGGTGAGCATGGCGTTCGCCGAAGTGGTGCCGGCGCTCAACAACGGCGTCGTCGATTGCGCGGTCACCGGCAGCCTCTCGGGCAATACCGCGGGCTGGAACGAGGTGACGAAGTCGATCTACCCGATGTCGCTCGGCTGGAGCATCAACGTGCTCGCGGTGAATCTGAGCAGCTGGAACCGGCTCGATCCGAAGGTGCAGCAATTCATCCTCGACCAGATCAAGGCCTATGAGGACAAGATGTGGGCGACGATCAAGACCACCACGGCCGAGGCGGAGAACTGCAATACCGACAAGCAGCCCTGCACCATGGGTAAGCTGGCGAAATCCACCATCGTGCCGGTCAAGCCCGAAGAGGCCCAGACCCACAAGCAGCTGGTCGAGGGTGCGGTGCTCGCCGGCTGGGCCAAGCGCTGCGGCGCCGAATGCGCCAAGCAGTGGAACGAGACCGTCGGCAAGATTCTGGGGCTGAAGGCGCCGACCTCGTAACGCTTGCCTTAAGAAATGCCTCTGACCCCAACCCTGTCCCCGCAAGCGGGGAGAGGCAGTCTTTTGCGGCTCGCTTCGAGCCGAATGCGATAGCCCTGCGGAGTTTTCGGCGCATGGAAAAGCTGATGGCGGAGGTGCGCCGCTTCTCGCTTTGGGGGCTCTGGCTCGGCGGCGCGCTGGTGTTGCTGGCCGCAGTCCTGATCGGCATCGACGTCTTGATGCGAAAATTTCTGGCCCGCTCGATCGGCGGCGCCGACGAGCTCGCGGGCTACTCGCTCGCCATCGGCACCGCCTGGGGGCTCGGCGCGGCGCTGATCGACCGCGCCCATATCCGCATCGATTCGCTCTATGGGCTGTTTCCGAAGAAGCTGCGCCTCTTTCTCGACGGGGTGGCGCTGCTGCTGTTCATCGGATTTTTCGGGCTGATGAGCTGGCATGGGCTCGGCGTCGTCTCGCAATCGTGGACGGCGGGCTCGCGCAGCCAGTCGGCGCTGGAGACGCCGACCGTGATCCCGCAATTGCTGTGGCTCGCCGGGCTGCTCGGCTTCGTCGCGATCGGCATGCTGTTGCTGATCCACGCGCTGATCCTGGGCTGGCAAGGCCACCTCAACCGCATGGCCAAGGCCATCAGCACCCGTTCGGCCGAGGAGGAAGTCGAGGAGGAGATCCGCGATCTGGTGGAGCGGCAGGAAGGCGAGGCTTCCTGACATGCTCCCTCTCACCATGCTGCTCCTGGTCGGCCTGCTGGCGCTCGCGGTGCCGGTCGCAGCCGGCCTCGGCATTCTCGGCCTCGTGCTCTCCGGGGTGTATTCGCCGTTGCCGCTTTCGCTGGCGATGGGCGAGATCGCCTGGGGCACGTCCAACAATTTCCTGCTCGTCGCCATTCCGTTCTTCGTGCTGCTCGGCGAGATCCTGCTGCGCTCGGGAATGGCCGAGCGGATGTACAACGCGCTGGTGCTGTGGATGCCGTGGCTGCCCGGCGGACTGATGCATTCCAACATCGCCGCCTGCGCGATGTTCGCCGCGACCTCGGGCTCGAGCGTGGCGACCGCGGCCACCATCGGCACCGTGGCGATGGGCGAGATCGAGAAGCACGGCTATTCGGAACGGCTGTTTCTCGGCACCATCGCGGCCGGTGGCACGCTCGGCATCCTGATCCCGCCGTCGATCAACATGATCGTCTACGGTGTTCTGACCGAGACCTCGATCCCGAAGCTCTATCTCGCGGGCTTCGTTCCGGGCATCGTGCTGGCGAGCCTGTTCAGCCTCACCGTGCTGATCTTCTGCATCGCCCGGCCGGAGCTCGGCGGCAGGCCGACTTCGGCGACCTGGGAGCAGCGCTTCCGGGCGCTGCCCGATCTGCTGCCGCCGCTCATCATCTTTCTCGCCGTGATCGGCTCGATCTATGCCGGCTGGGCGACGGCGACGGAATCCGCCGCGCTCGGCGTGATCGCCGCGGTCGGCATCGCCGCCTGGAACCGGCGACTGACGCTGCGCGTCATGCTGCACGCGTTCGAGGGCACGATGCGCACCACCGCCATGATCATGGCGATTCTGCTCGCCGCCTATTTCCTCAATTTCGTCATTACCTCGATCGGCCTGACCTCTCAGCTCAACCGCTTGATCACCAGCCTCGGGCTGACCCCGACCGAGCTTTTGATCGTGGTGGTGATCTTCTATTTCATTCTCGGCATGTTCATGGAGACGCTGTCGATGATGGTGGCGACGGTGCCGATCATCGCGCCGATCATGTTCAAGGCCGGCTACGACCCGGTGTGGTTCGGGATCATCGTCATCATCCTGATCGAGCTCGCGATGATCACGCCGCCGGTCGGCATCAACCTTTACGTGGTGCAGGGCCTGCGCAAGCGCGGCAAGATCGACGACGTGATCATCGGCGCCTCGCCGTTCGTGATCACGATGCTGATCATGCTCGTGATCTTGTCATACTGGCCGCAGCTCGCGCTGTGGCTGCCGCGATTAGCGGGGAATTAGACTAACACTGAGCGTCATTCCGGAAGCCGCGAAGCGGCTATCCGGAACCTATGAACACCGGATCCCTCCGTGTGCATGGGTTCCAGGTTCGCGCGCTGGCGCGCGCGCCCCGGAATGACGGTGGATTGTTTGCTGCTGCCTCAGCCCGGCTGCATCACGATATTGCCGGCTTGATCGAGCGCGGCGCGCCAGCCCGGCGGCACGACGCAGGTCGCATCGTATTCCTCGACGATCAGCGGTCCGGCGTGCCCGGTCTTGCCGGCCACAAGATCCGAGCGTCGCAGCACCGGCGTCTCGACAAAGCCGTGCTCCGAGCCGAACCAGGCCGGCCGCGGCGGCGGCAGCGGCGGCTCGCGCCGGTTCGAGATGAGGCGCTCGGGCACGCGAGTTCCCTCGCGCAGGCCCGCACCCACGACCTGAATCGCGACGAGTTCGACCGGCTCCTCCGGACCGGCGCGGTGGCCGTAGGTGCGCTCGTGCTCGGCGGCGAACGCCTCTTCGAGCAGCGCGACCATGCGCGCGTCGATCGGGGCGTCGGGGACCGGCACCACGAGCTCATAAGTCTGCCCGCTGTAGTGCAGCGCCGCCGAGCGCTTGATCGTCGCGCGCGCGGCCGGAAAGCCCTCGGCTGCGAGCTGCTCGCGCGCCTGTTTCGCCAATAGGTTCCAGGCCGCGTCGATCTCGCCGAGATCGCCGCCTCGCAGCAGCCGGCGCAGCGTGCGCGCGTAATGATGCTCGACGTCGGCGTAGAGCAGGCCGAACGAGGAGAACAGGCCCGGGGAGGGCGGCACCACCACGCGGTCGATTCCGAGCGCGGATGCCATGCTGGCCGCGAACAGCGGGCCGCTGCCGCCGAAGGCGAACAGCGCGAAATCGCGCGGGTCGCGTCCGCGTTCGGTCGAGACCGCCTTGATGGCGCGGATCATGTTGGACGCCGCGATTTGACAGGCGCCATAGGCGGCCGGCTCCAAGGCCATGCCGAGCGGCTTGGCGATTTTTTCCATGAACGCGCCGTGTGCCTTGTCGGCATCGAGCTCGAGCGCCCCGCCGACGAGATAATGCGGGTTCATATAACCGAGCAGCACATTGGCGTCGGTGATGGTAGGCGTGGTGCCGCCCTTGCCGTAGCAGACCGGCCCCGGCACGGCGCCGGCGCTCTCAGGCCCGACCTGCAGCGCGCCGCCCGCGTCGATCCACACATGCGAGCCGCCGCCGGCGCCGACCTCGGCGAGATCGATCGCCGGGACTTTCAGCGTGTACCCGGCTCCGGTCAGCAGCCGCGAGCCGATCATGATTCCGGCGCCGACCGCATATTCCTGCGCGCGCGTCACTTCGCCGTGCTCGACGATCGCGGCCTTCGCGGTGGTGCCGCCCATGTCGAAGGTGATGAGGTTCTCGAGCTCCTTCGCGTGCGCCAGTGCCTGCGCGCCGACGACGCCGCCGGCGGGACCGGATTCGATGATGTGGATCGGCCGCTCCGCCGCGACCGCATCCGTGGTCAGCCCGCCGTTCGATTGCATCAGCAGCAGCGGGGCGGGGATGCCGGCGCGGTCGAGCCCGGCGCGCAGCGCGCGCAGATAGGTGGCGACGACCGGCATCACATAGGCGTTGATCACGGTCGTCGAGGTGCGCTCGTATTCCTTGATCTCGGGCAGCACCTCGCAGGAAATGCTCGAGGGAATGCGTGGCGCCTTGCGCCGGATCATCTCTTGGAGCATCAGCTCGTGCGCCGGATTGGCGAACGAGTTGATGAGACACACCGCGATCGCCTCCACGTTCTCGGCCAGCAATGCGTCGACCGCCTTCTCGGCATCGGCTGGATCGAGCGCGCGTTCGATCGCGCCGTTGTGGGCAATCCGCTCGTCGACGACCTTGCGCAGATAGCGCTCGACCAGCGGCGCGGGCTTGGTCCAGGCCATGTCGTAGAGCCGCGGCATGCGCAGCGTGCGGATCTCGAGCACGTCGCGGAAGCCCTTGGTGGTGATCAGGCCGACCCGCGCTCCCTTGTGCTCGAGGATCGCATTCGATGCGACCGTGGTTCCGTGCCGGATCTCCTCGATGCTCCGGCCACTCACGCCGATCGCGCGGAAAACCTCGCGGAGACCGTCGACGATGGCCGCGGCATAATCGTCGACCGTGGAGGACACCTTGCTGGTGTGGATGCTGCCGTCCGAGCCCAGCAGCACGATGTCGGTGAAGGTGCCGCCGATATCGACACCGACGCGGTAGGTCGCTGCCATCACGCGGATTTCGCGGCAGTCACGGCCGGCGGATCGTGGCGTTGCACCTTGGGCGTCTCGCGCCAGCCGCGGCTCGCCCGGATCCCGGCGCGGCGTTTCGCGGTGGCGGCGGCATCGACGCGCCAAGCCTTGGTGTCGATCACCACGCCGTAGTCTCGCTCCGCCGTTTCCGGCGAGAGCAATTCGTTGCGCACGTCGCGCAATACCGCGGCGGGGTCGCGCTCGAGCGGGTCGCCGAACCCGCCGGCGCCGGCGAGCACGTGGCGGAATACGTCGCCCTTGCGGATCGTCATGGTGAATTTCGACGGCAGCAGGCGGTTCTCGCTATCCGGATTGAGATAATTCTCGGACGGCTGACCCGGGCTGCCGCCGTAGAGGCCGAACGGCCGGTGGTCGCGGCGATCCGAGCGCACTTGGAGCACCCCTTCCGGCTCGAGGAAGCGGTAGTCGCGCCGGAACGGGACGCCGCCGCGGAATTTTCCGGCGCCGGCCTTGTCCGGCACGAACTCGTAGGCGGTGAGCTCGATCGGATGCTCCGCTTCCGTCACTTCGATCGAGGTCGATGCCATGTTGGCGAACATGTGCGAATTGCCGTCGAGGCCGTCAGCCCACGGTCTCGCGCCCCAGGCCCCGCAGGTGAAATCGACGTAGATGAACGGCCGGCGGTCGGCGTAATAGCCGCCGATGCTGATGCCGGTGTTGCCG
>WNGL01009591.1_pt1 | contig 12669 bp, 6 predicted proteins | sample 5400591 | NCBI WGS metagenome assembly WNGL01 (sample SAMN13153377, study PRJNA577476) | soil metagenome | isolation source: 80 cm soil or saprolite under Garry oak tree replicate 1 | place: USA:California | collected 2016-06-15
GGTGCGCCTGTTCCGGGGCCTACAGCTCCCCGCAGGACGTTGACCGGGCGATACTGCATATCGAGCAGCAAGACGAGACCATCTTTCCAGCGAATGCGGTAGACTTCCTGGCCTTTGAAGGAGTCGGTATCCAGGTAAACGGCGTTATGCGTCTGTATATCGTGACGCAGTTGCGTAAGGTCGAACAAGGAGTCATCGACCATCCACGAGTCCGTACCCATTTGCGCGACATGATGGATCATATCCATACCAAGCATTTCGTGGTTGTCGCTCACCACCACTACATCGACCTGGCTGTCCATCGTCGTCTCGACATGCATAGCGTCTGTGCCGAGGTCGTGATAGGTCTCCACCTGGTAGAGTTCACCATGCGTCCCGATACGGTTCTCAGTATGGAATACGACGTACTGGCTCCAGGAGAGAGTGCTGGGTAAAGCAAATGCCGATTGGGGCCCTGCATTTCCGAAGAGTCCAAAGAAGTGCGCTGAAGTAAAGAGCGCCAGCACGATGGCCGCCGCCGCGACCAGTTCACCAAAAATCCAGGCAGTACGACGACGCGGGACGCTGCGCCCCTGCGTAGAGCGGCGCATGGCAACCGGAGTTCTGTTCCCTGGCTGCGCAGCCATCATAGCTTGAACGGCAGCGTCAACCCGCGGCGACGGAGCGGTGCCGACGAAACTGCCAACCAGGTGGGTGGCGCGTTCCAGCATCGAAAATTCTTCGCCGCAGGCAGCGCAGGCGACGACATGTTCGGATAGCAATTCTACCTGTTCTGCTGTAAGATCATCGATGACCGCAAGGTATAGGCGCACAACTGCGCACACCTCGGGACCAACCTCCCCTGCCCTGGGTAATGGTGGCAAATTGCTGTTATCCATTGTCATCACTCCTGTTCTCCAGGACCTGCATCATTCATGCGTTGATACACTTCTGCAAACATGCGCTTCGCCCGTGAAATGCGGGTGGCGGCGGCATTCGGCGAGATACCTACGATGGCTGCTATTTCCTGGTATGGAACTCCCTGGGCCGCGCTCAGCACAAGCACGATAGCATAATCGCGTGGCATATTGGCCAGGGCGCGCCGGATGTGTTCCCGCTCACCAACCTCCGGGATTCCACCGCTATTCGATGGCAAATAGGATGCATCATCGTCTAGTCGGCCCTCGCCAGCATGCTCGTTGTGCTTGCCGCGCGTCAACGGCCACCAGGAAATACGCTTGCGCCGTCGTAGATGATCGACGCATAAATTGGTGGCAATGCGATAGAGCCAGGGTGAAAGATTGTCGCGATCATACAGGTCATTCCAGGCAATATAAGCCCGAGTAAATACTTCTTGCGTAAGGTCGTCCGCGTCTTCCTGGCTGCCCAGCAAACGATATAAATAGGAGTGAATCGGTCGGCGAAATTTCTCGTAGAGCATGCCAAAATCTAGAACACTCGCATCATCAGGACATGAGGTTCCATCGATGGGTTGAGCATCGCCTGGCTTGCGTGTTTTCATGCTGGCATGCGCTCTTTCCAGTCCTATCGGCTTGTTAGCGGGCTGCCTATAGACCAGTCCTTGCAGCCCTCCTGACTGTGGAAATTTCTCTTTGCTTACCCCAACAGGCCATGTTAGTAGTATACCAGCAATAGCGACGGAATAGTACATGCCGCTCTCCTTGAAATAACCATACATCGCGCCTCTACATCCTATGTCCACGTTCGACTCAACAACATTTTACAAAGCACCAGGAATCGCCCTTCGTATAGGGTACGGGCTGGGCTTGCCCCTGCCCTGGCACAGTTCGGCCTGCTTCCCCTGCCCTGCCAGAATTCGAGCTTGCCCCTGCCCTGGCATAATTCGGCCTGCTTCCCCTGTCCTGGCATGCGATATTGTCCTGCATTTTGCTGGCTGTAATCGCGCTGCCATAGTTCGGCCTGGGCTTGCCCTGCCATAATTCGGCCCGCTCTTGTCCAGGTAAAGTCCTACCCCCAGTGGACGATGTTATCTAGCATTCAGCCATACGTCAATACGTTTGGGAGCCGGGACAGATGGCTTGAAGTATATCTATGTACCAACAATTCGCAAATCTATTTGAATCAGGAGACACATCTATGGCCGCCGAGCGATTTTATGTACGTGGGAGACGTACGCGCACTCCGCGCCGGGTGCAACTATTGTTTGCTATTCCTCTGCTTTGTGTACTGCTTTTAGGAACGTTCGTTACTTATCGCCTTTTCCCTTTTGGGCACTCGAAAGATGCGCAGGCGAGCAGCCTGGTACAACTGCATGGACATGTGCCAGGCCTGGTTAAAAGAAGTACGTTACAGGGACCAACCGATCCCAATACGCCGCTGCAGCTGTTGGTCGGGTTCCAGTTGAGAAACCAGCAATTGCTCAAAAACTATGTGGATACGATGTCGCACCCACATTCCACGACGGCACATCGCTACCTCACCCCCGCGCAGATCGCCAGGGCGTATGCTCCCGCGCCTGCCAGTCAGTCCGCGCTGATTGCGTATATGCAGCAGGCGGGCTTCAGCGAAACCTCGACCTACTCGCAGCACCTGACCATAGGTTTCAAGGGAACCATCGGGCAGACCGAACAGGCATTTCATATACAGATCAACAATTATCGCGCACCCAATGGCAGGATTTTTTACGCGCCAGGCAGCGACCCCAGCGTTCCCGCGTATCTCGCGCCGGTGATTTCAAGCATCATTGGCCTGGACACGGTGCGCCAGTTCTCGCATCCTCCTGTGCTCTCGACCAAACATATGACGACCACCAGTTCTCATAACGTCAATTGTCTTGCCCAGCAGCCAGGCCCAAATTATAACTACTATGTCCCCAGCCAGACTGCTTCGGCATACAATCTTACTTCGCTCTACAGTGCGGGCTTTCATGGCGAAGGGCAAATGGTCGGGCTGCTCGAACTCGATGACTATGCGCAGGCCGACATCACGAGCTATATGGCTTGCTATGGAGGTTCCTCCGTTCCCATCAGCCGCATCCTCGTCAATGGTGGCACAGGCAGTGCGCCGGGTGCAGGGGCAATTGAGGTCGAACTGGACATGGAACTCGTGCTGAGCGCGGCCCCCAAACTGGCAGGGCTGAAAGTGTACGAGGCCGCCAACAATGCCGTCGGCTACCTCGCTGACTGGAGTCGGATCATCAGTGACGCGGTGCCGGTGGTCAGCACAAGTTGGGGAAGTTGTGAATCAAGCGGCTTCTCCCAGGCTGTGTATACCCAGGAGAATACCCTGTTCATGGTGGCCGCCGCGCAGGGTCAGAGCATTTTCGCGGCTTCCGGCGACTCCGGCAGCAATGATTGCGGCCAAACAACCCCCACCACACCCAGCGTAGACGATCCAGCATCGCAACCCTATGTGACGGGCGTCGGTGGTACATCTCTGAGCCTCGTCCCCGGCAGCACGTATGGCACCGAGGTGGCATGGAATGATGGCAAGCACGCGGGCGGGGGTGGTGTGAGCAGCCTCTGGTCCATGCCCACCTGGCAGCAGGTTCCGAGTGCCATCAATCCCACCTTTAGCTCTGGCGTACCCTGCGGTGCAGCCACGGGAAGTTACTGCCGCGAAGTGCCGGATGTCTCGCTCAATGCCGACCCCAATCTGGGCTACCTCGTGTACTGCACCATATCGGCTGCAGGGTGTAGTACAAATGCGCCCTTGATTCCGGTTGGGGGTACCTCGGCGGGGGCTCCCATGTGGGCGGCCATGATCGCGCTTGCCAACCAGAAGTCGCTGCACGACGGGAACTTCAACCTTGGGTTCATCAACCCGCTGCTCTACTCCATCGACCAGAACGCCTCATCGACCAGTTACACCAACGATTTTCATGACGTGAAGACCGGCAATAATTACACGACGGGCGACGGTAATAACGAATACCCGGCAACAGCGGATTACGATATGGCAACCGGGCTGGGAAGTTATAACGCGCTGCCACTGGCAAGCGACCTGGAAACGCTGGCTAAAGCCCAGACCAGCGCGCGCACCTCGCCCGCCAACACCACCTGGTACTTCGCGGAGGGCAGCGTCGGCGGCGGTTTCACCGAGTACCTGACCTTGCTCAACCCCGACCCGGTCAACACCGCCACCGTCAATGTCACCTATCTCTTCCAGAATCATTCCGCGGTAGTCAAACAACACACCGTGCTGCCCAGCACGCGTTTTACTATCAGCGTCAATGCCGACCTCGGCGTCTCGACCATTGCGCCGCAGCAGGCCATCTCGGCCATCGTGCAGTCGGTAGCGACGCAATCCACGCCTGCCGTGCCCATCGTAGCGGAACGTCCGATGTACTTCAACTTTCACGGCATCAAGAGCGGCACCGATGTGATGGGCGCAACCAACGCCACCACTACGTTGTTCTACTTTGCCGAGGGCGATAGTCGCCTGGCAGGGCCGACTACCAATAGCACCTTTATCACCATTCTCAATCCCAGCTCGACCAGTACCGCCCACGTGCAGGTCACGTACTACAGCAACGGCAACGCCGTGGAAAGCGATATGGTAAACGTCGGGCCATTGCAGCGCGGAACTGGCATCCCCCGCGTACACTCGCAATTCGCCATCAAGGTCACATCCGATATCGGCATCGTCGTAGAGCGGCCCATGTACTTTAATGACTATGTCTCGACGGCTGGCGGCTGGACGAGCGGCGCAGCATCCGCAATAGGGGCGACCACACTCGGGCCAAACACAGGCAGCGACTGGCTCTTCGCCGAAGGCTATACCGGCACCGGCACCAATTTCCAGGAGTACCTGGTGCTGGCGAATTTCACCAACACCAACGCTCAGGTAGATGTGAAGCTAGAATACACCAACGGCACCGTGCAGACCGTGCCGGTGACGGTGGGAGCTTTCAGCCAGAACTACTTCGACGTAAACAACGCCTACAAGCACCCCGTAAGCGGCTGCAACTGCACCCCCACCAGCTCAGTCTCGGCGGAGGTCTATAGCAGCACCCCCTCGATAGTGGCAGAGCGCCTGATGTACTTCCACTACGGGCCGCAATTCATCTCAGGTGGAACCGATGTCGTGGGCGAGGCCGGTCCATCCAGCCACACCGTCTACACCTTTGCCGAAGGCTACACCCTGGGTAGCTTCAACGAATACCTCACCCTACAGAACCCGACTACCTCGGCAGAGACTGTCGCGGTAACGCTGTTTGCCGATAACACCATTGTGCAGGAGCAACTGCAACTGCCGCCGCAGAGCCGCAGCACCGTGTTTATCAACAACCTGGTGGTACCGCTGGCAAGCGCCTATCCCACCAACCCCAGCTACATCGGCTACGAGGTCTCAATGGATATCCAGGTCATGGGCCATACAGGAACCGTGGTAGCCGAGCGCCCGCTATACTTCAACTACTTCGGCGACCCCGGCGGCACCGACGTACTTGGATACACGGGATAATAGTACCCGGCTCCCTAAAAAAGGACACCTGAGCCACTGAATGGCTCAGGTGTCCTTTTTGTATATGACCATTTTCCTATGTATCTCCCGCCAAATTTCACGATTATATACATTAGTGTACTATGACACAGTGACAATTTGTCTATTTCCTGGAAGGAGTCTGATGATGGAGCGCGCTCGCACTATCCCCACATCTCTGGCGAAACTGCTATGGATCCCATTGCTTCTACTGATCATGCTTTTTGGCATAGGAAACTCTGAGACCCATGCCGACGGGCCTGGCACCTATTCGTCGTGTCAACATTGCTTCGTATCAAGTGCTGCGCGCTCAGACAGTACACAAGGACAGCGAAGCACACCCACCGCTTTACATCCGGTCTCCATTCCGCTCCCGTCTTCAACAATCAACCCGAATCGCCCCGTACTGGCATTTTATTACTCCTGGTACACGCCATCGACGTGGTGCCCTTGCACCATGTCCGATCTGCCCACCACTCGATATAACTCCAGCGATGATGCGACGATTGATCGCCAGGTGCGGTGGGCAGCGCACGCGGGTATTACCGGCTTCATCAGTTCATGGTGGGGTCAAGGAGATAAAACCGATACCAATTTTGCCAGGGTAATGGCGCACGCCGCAACACTAGAGCAAACCACAGGCACACACTTTGCCTCGACCATCTACTTTGAAAGCGACGCGCCCGCGCTACGGGGCCTCAACAGCATCGTCCGGCAGCTTCGTTACATCCTCACTACCTACGCCAATAGCAAATACTTTTTCCACTGGCATGGCAAGCCGGTGATCTTTTTCTGGAACCCGCTGGGAAACGGGCGCACGCTCGCACTGTGGCAGGCGGTACGCAGCCAGGTCGATCCCCATAACGCCACCATCTGGTCGGCAGAGGGCGTAGATACCAGCCTGCTGAACGTGTTCGACGGGCTGCACCTCTTCAGCGCAGCCTACTGGGGAATTTTGCATAACAACATCGCCGCGGTCGACCAGGGTTTCCGCGCGAAGATCAACGCCTTTAACCAGGCACACCACACACAGAAAATCTGGGCAGCAGGAGTCCTGCCGGGCTATAACGATACAAAGGTACCTGGACGCAAAGGAACATATACTGTGCCACGCAACAACGGCGCAACATATCGCATGAGCTGGAACGGCGCCCTCTCAAGCAACCCCGACTGGGTCACCATCACCACCTTCAACGAATGGTTTGAGGGCGCCATGATCGAACCGAGCATAACCTACGGAACCCAGTACCTCGACATCACCCAGCAATACGCCACGCGATGGCACGGATAACCATCCGTAGTCATTGTAAGGGCGGGGGCGGTGTGGACGCGGGGTGGAGACCCTTGCGGTCGCCCTCGTCCCAAAGCCCACATCGCTGGCAATGAGTTTTGTCCTGACTGTTCAGGGGTGGGGACCCTTGCGGTCGCCCTCGTCCCAAAGACTACACCACATGTCCTCCAAGCGGGTGGTAGCCATGTTCCACATTGTTTGCGGTCGCCGTCGTCCCAAAGACTACACCACATACCTGTACAAAGCGAATTGGTTATTGGGATAGCCCACAAACCACAAAGCAGCACCGCCGCTAGCATCAACTGGCGTAACCTGTACCAATTGTCCATTGGTAGGAGGCATTGTCACCTGACTCCAACTATCGCTGGCGGGATCGTAACTCAATATGAACGCCAGGGACGGCTGTACATCGGGATACGAGGGTGGCACGCTATTGACCGACCCGTTTAACGGTGTTCCGCCCAAAGGTGGAGTTCCAACAGGCTGGGTAACAGCAGGCGGAGTTATGACAATTGTAGGCCGGATTGGTGGTACCGCCGTCCCAGGGACGGCGGTTCCCTGTCCTCCAGGCACACTATAGGTCATAGTTGGCGAGGCATAGACATGTCCATCGGCACTGACAAACCAGTTCTGGATGCTGGACTGGCCAGGTGCCCTGGTCGCCTGCTTCCAGGTTGCGCCTCCGTCCCGGCTGACTCGCAGCTGGAAGAAACCAATAGGATCGTTGGGTAGCGATTGCTGCGGTTGACCGCTTGGCGCCACCAATGGAAGCGGTCCAGGCGTTCCGCCGACGTAGAGAATTTGCGGATTGTTGCTGGCGATTTGCAGTTGCGACCCAAAGGGCAGAGAATGCAAAAGCAGATGCCAGTTCGCGCCGTTGTCGGTAGTCTTGTACAGCGCTTGATCGATGGCAAAACCGGGTATTGGGTTCTGCGGTTGGGTACTCTCGACGGGGAACCAGGGTTTTCCAACCAGTTCATAAATGGTCCCTGGATGAGCAGGGTCGAGAACGTAGCGCTGCGAGCCCAGCACTTGAGTAGAGAACTGGTTGTCAATGACACTCCAGGTATGTCCGCCGTCAGAGCTTGTCACCAGGCGCGGCAAGCTTTTAGCGATTGGCGGAGGAGATGGCAATTCCTTTGGAAGAGGCACGAGCCACTGTATACCGTACAGGCTTTTGCCCTCAACGCGCAATTGCTGCACGAACCAGGGTACCTTCGTGGCGCTACCAGGCACGATCAGGCCTGGCACAATAGTTTCCCATGTCTGTCCGCCATCGGTGCTATGCTTAAGTGTGGCCGAGAGCTGCGAGGTATTTGAGATGCTGACGGTGTAGATTTCGTTGCTGTTGGCGGGATTGATGGCAAGCTCGCAAGCATCACCGGTCAGCAGATGCCCGCCAATATCCTGCCAATGGCCGCCAAAATCGGCGCTGCGCAAGATGGTGACTGTGCCAGGACCATCCTGGTTGGAAACGACGGCAGACTTTGTAGCGCACGCGTACAAGACCGATGGATTGCTGGGCGCTGCCTCTAGCGAGAGGAACAGGTACCCCTGCTGGACTTGTTGCCATTGCCCGGTGGGAGGCGTTTGCGTGCTGCTATGGCGTTGACCCACTACAGCGAATACCACGATACTGGCCCCAATGACCAGTAAGACGACGAGGAACGCGCCCACGCCCGCTAGCCACGCATGGCGTTTGCGGGAACTGGCAGGCGGTGGTGCTCCCTGCGAACCTGCTGTATCTATCTCATTTGTCTGCATATTCAACTCCTCTTTGAGCGCTACCGGTTTTTGAAATCTTATATTTCCCCTACAATTCACTCCACAGTAATGACGCAAATGTATCAACAGAAGTTCCCGCACATCGGCACCTCTCCTCCCCTTCAATGCCTCTTGTCCACTTTGGGGGCAAACTGCCTGCTTCCTATGCAGAAGGAGAACTCAGGCGTGAGAAGTTTCCAGCTTGCCGACAACTGCAAGCGACCTGTAAGCCCCCAGAGTGGACAAGAGGCCTTCAATGGGACGCAATCCATCACCTCGCGTAGGGACAAGGGGCGGTGTGGGGCGGATGCGGGGGCCTCGTGCTTGTCCCCGTCCTGTTGGTTTGCCCACCCATGAACACCCTGAATACCATCGCAATCGCACCCTCCCACCAGGGACAAGCACAAGGCCCCCTCCGCTCCGTTCCGCCGCCCATTGTCCCTACAACAAACACTGCGCGATGAATCCCATCCTGTTCGTATTGACACAATGCTCTGCTGGGAATAATATATGCACGTTAGAGACGTACGAGACTGCAAACAATTTGAACGCATAGTCGGCGTACCATTCCAAGGATGATAGAATAGAATATGTCCCAGATGCATTCCGACGACTACACCACGCCACATGACAATAGCCAGGATGAACTGGAACGATTGATTTTAGAAGGCGTGAATACCAGCGAAAGTCCCCTCTCCAGCTCGGAGACAGCTACCCCTGTGTCAGGGCATAAACACCCCAGGTATACAGAGCCATATTCAGATGAGGAAGAGGACACGGACGCGGACACGGAAGTTGCTAAAGAAGGTGATCTACAGGGTGCGTTAGGCTTATTTGCAGAGTCAGCGCAGGATTTAGCGACTGCAGGGGTGGAACTGGGATTAGGCAGGCACTTCGCCTGTGCAGATTTTTGTAATCAGGCGGTGGAAAAGGCTGCCCAGGCGGTAAGCCTGCTGCGTTTTGGTCGCCGTTCGATGTATGACCACGACTTGCGCGCACTTGGCGCCAAAGTAGGCGCTCCGTCAAATATTCAGGATGAAATGGCCTTATTGACGCCGTTCCACCCCGAAGCGTTCTATGCTGACACACCGCCGGAGGAAGCCGACGACGTGATCAGCGCAGAGCAGGCACAAACATACCTACAACACGCACGCCACGTTTTGAAGTGGGCAAGAGCCATCGTATTAGCAGCGTAGTCATTGTAAGGGCGGGAGTGGAGTGGATGCCGGGTGGGGACCCTCGCGGTCGCCCTCGTCCCTCCCCAAGATGCAGAATAATTTTTTTATTAGATGGAGGCCATTCGTGACACAACAAATCACACGGTCGGAGTTGGATGGGGCCGTAAAACAATCCCCCAGGAAATGGGTCTATTTATTTAGTGAGGGCAACGCCAAAATGCGCGATCTGCTGGGAGGCAAGGGCGCGGGCGTGGCCGAGATGACCAACGCCGGACTGCCGGTGCCCCCAGGATTTACTATCACCACCGAAGCCTGCAACGCCTACTATGACGCGGGCAAGCAGTTTCCAGAGGGCATGTGGAAGCAGGCGCTGGCGGCGTTGAAGATTGTTGAGCAACAGACCGGCAAGGGCTTTGGCAAGCAGGATAACCCGCTGCTGGTCTCGGTGCGTTCCGGCGCGAAGTTCTCTATGCCCGGTATGATGGATACCGTGCTCAACCTGGGCATCAACGACGAGACGGTGCTGGGCCTGGTCAAGCTCACGGGCGACGAGCGTTTCGCCTATGACGCCTATCGCCGCTTCATCCAGATGTTCAGTAAAATTGTGCTGGATACCGACCCGCGCGACTTTGAGCACGTGCTGGATCAGTACAAAACATCCGCCGGGGTTGCCAGCGACGCGGAAATTCCCGCCTCCGATCTGAAGAAGATAGTGGCCGAATTTAAGCAGATCGCCGAAAAACAATCAGGCGAGCCGTTCCCCACCGATGTCTACCAGCAGTTGCACAAAGCCATCGAGGCCGTTTTCTCTTCCTGGAATAACAAACGCGCCATTGACTATCGCAATTTCAACAAGATCCCCCACGACCTGGGCACGGCTGTCAACGTGCAGAGTATGGTCTTCGGAAACATGGGCAATGATAGCGGCACGGGCGTAGCTTTCACACGCGACCCCAGTACGGGCGAGAAGCAGCTCTACGGTGAATACCTGCTGAACGCGCAGGGCGAGGACGTAGTCGCGGGTATTCGCACTCCATCTAAAATCAGCCGTCTGCAACAGGACCTGCCCCAGGTGTATCAACAGTTCCAGGAAATCGCCAGGCGCCTGGAACAGCATTACCGCGATATGCAGGACCTGGAATTCACCGTCGAAAAAGGCCACCTCTACATGCTCCAGACGCGCTCGGCCAAGCGCAACGCCCAGGCAGCCATCAAAGTGGCTGTCGATATGGTGGAAGAGGGTCTGATCAGCGAGCAAGAGGCCATCAAGCGCGTTGAGCCGGGTCAGGTGTATCAACTGCTGCTGCCCCGTTTCGATGAAAAGGAGAAGGAGAAGGCGGCGAAAGAGGGCCGCTTGCTGGCGAAGGGTCTGAATGCCTCTCCCGGCGCTGCCACCGGCAAAGCCGTGTTCGATGCCGACCGGGCGGAGCAACTGGGCAAAGCTGGCACGCCGGTTGTGCTCGTACGTCCTGAGACCAGCCCCGATGATGTGCATGGGATGCTGGTGGCCAAAGGCGTCTTGACGGCGCGCGGCGGTGCGACCAGCCATGCCGGCGACGATATCTCCATCGACGGCGCAACCGGCGAGGTATTCGCGGGCATCATCAAGACGGTCGACCCCGATTATGAGAAAGAGGTCGATCTCAAGAAGCTGCTGAGTTGGGCAGACAAGTACCGCAGGCTCGGCGTATGGGCCAACGCGGACTATCCCCGCGATGCAAAGCGCGCTGTGACCTTCGGCGCGGAAGGCATCGGCCTCTGTCGCACCGAGCACATGTTCATGGAACAGGAACGCCTGCCCATCGTGCAGAAGATGATCCTGGCCAAGGATAAAGAGGAACGCCAGGCCGCCCTCGACCAATTGCTGCCATTCCAGCGCAGCGACTTTGAGGGTATCTTTGCCGCGATGGTCGATCCCAAAACTGGCGAGGGCTATCCGGTCGTCATTCGCCTGATCGACCCCCCGCTGCACGAGTTCCTCCCTTCCTACGAGGATTTGCTGGTGGAGGTGACACGCCTGGAGACAGAGGGTGGACACGAAGAGGAGCTACAAGAGAAGCGCAAAATGCTAGAAGCGGTCGGCGCGATGCGCGAGATGAACCCCATGCTGGGCCTGCGCGGCTGTCGCCTGGGTCTGCTCTTCCCTGAGATCAACATCATGCAGACGCGCGCCATCCTCGAAGCCGCGCTCACCCTGGCGAAACAGGGCAAGAAGCTCCAGCCCAAAATCATGATCCCACTGGTGGGACATGTGAACGAACTCAAGGAGGTGCGCCGCCAGCTTGAGGCAGTAGCAAAAGAGATCACCGCTGAAGCGGAAATGGCTGGAGCTCACGCTGTCGAATACAAGTTCGGCACGATGATCGAACTGCCGCGTGCAGCCCTGACCGCTGACCAGATCGCACCCGTCGCAGAATTCTTCAGCTTTGGCACCAACGACCTCACACAGACCACCTTCGGCATAAGCCGCGACGATGCCGAGGGCAAATTCCTACTCCGCTATGTCGATGGATTAGAGGAGCCAGGAGCCAAAGAAAAGGTGAAGATTCTACCCGTCAACCCGTTCCAGACACTCGACCGGGACGGCGTCGGCCAACTGGTACGCATGGCAGTGGAGAAGGGCCGCGCGGCAAATCCACACCTGGAACTGGGCATCTGCGGTGAGCACGGCGGCGACCCCAACAGCATCGAGTTCTGCCACATAATCGGCCTCGATTACGTCAGCTGCTCCCCCTACCGCGTCCCCGTCGCCCGCCTGGCCGCGGCCCAGGCCGCCCTGACAGGCGAGGAGAAAGACAGGTAGGGGCGGGGAAGTGGCGCCTGATGCCCACCAGGGGCATCAAATAGGCATCAACCGAAGCCGGGAAACCAGGTACAGGGCCGGATGATCCGTAGGGGCGAGGGAGGATGATGAGGGGTTGGGAGGGCCTTTAGGGTCGCCCGCGGGGTGGGGGGTGGTCGTGTTCCCCCAAGATGGAAGCCGGATCAACAGGA
>WNGL01018577.1_pt1 | contig 12668 bp, 11 predicted proteins | sample 5400591 | NCBI WGS metagenome assembly WNGL01 (sample SAMN13153377, study PRJNA577476) | soil metagenome | isolation source: 80 cm soil or saprolite under Garry oak tree replicate 1 | place: USA:California | collected 2016-06-15
GGTCCATAGATCTCGACGATCCGCCCACGCGGCACGCCGCCCACACCGATGGCTGCGTCCAACGACAACGAGGTCGTCGAAATCGCCGGCACATCTGAAATGTCGCGCTCGCCCAGGCGCATAATCGATCCTTTGCCAAATCTCTTTTCAATGTTTGCCAGCGCGGCTTCAATCGCGCGGCTGCGGTCTGCAAATCGGTCTTCAGGCATAACAGGCATCGCTTTCTTCTGCTCCTCTTCCCGGATTAACTCTCAAAGAACTCACGGCTGAGTTCAGTGAGCATAGCACATCTCGCGCGAGAATGGAACAGGGTTTCATGGATGAAACGAAAGTTTTTTCTGACTCAAAAGCACGCCAGAATACCTTCACAAGGTCTCTCGGTCGAGAGGTTTTCACAGAAATTGATAAGAACTTAAGCAGCCAAAACCAGTTAATGACTGTAGCAACGATTCTGCGGGTTGGCTTTGCGCGGTTCCGTAGTTCTTCTTCCTAGGCAATCAACTCTCTTGCCAACCTTCCAACTCGAGCAACCGTATCTGCCGCCGAGCCGGCCTCCTCGATCTCGGCAACGATGGCTGAACCGACCACGGCGGCGTCGGCATAGCGCCAGACATCCACGACATGTTCCGGTTTTGAAATGCCGAAACCGACGGCGATCGGCAAGTTTGAAAAGCGCTTGACGCGACCAACCAATTCTTCGGCCTCGGCGCTCATTTGTTCGCGCGCGCCAGTGACGCCGGCGCTCGCCGGCCTCTTCGGGCGCGAGGTCCGTTACCAGGATTCCATCAAGACCGGCGCCTGCTGCTGCTCGCGCGAGCGACTCAAAACCAGAGGCTCGGAACGCCGACGTCTCGTCCGGGTTTTCCTTTAGGGAGAACTGCAAGAGCGGATTGAAGTAACTGAAGAGAATAATGGGAACGTCCGTTTGCTTCCTGGCGGCGGCAACCGCTCGCAGAATCTCTGCAAGACCGAATCTATGACGCAGCGCTCGTTCGGAGGCGCGTTGAATCACCGGCCCGTCCGCCATCGGATCGCTAAACGGCACCCCCAGCTCGATCAGGGTGGCGCCTGCGCGCGCGAGTTCAACTATCAGTTCGCGGGTCGTTTCGAGATCCGGATCGCCGGCGGTGATAAAAGGGATGAACCCTTTTTTACCTTCGCGTTTGAGGTTAGCGAATGTTTTGGAGATTCGATTCAAACAAATCTACGACAGAGGAAACGGAGGATTTCCAGTTTTCTCAGTGCGCCTCTGTGTCCTCTGTGGTTATTCGCTCCCGCACAGTATCAATGTCCTTATCGCCACGTCCGGACAAATTGATGATTATCACCTGGTCCCTTTTCATCTCGCGCGCGACCTTCAACGCATGGGCGACCGCGTGTGCGGACTCCAACGCGGGGATAATTCCCTCCAAACGCGACAACATTTGAAAAGCCTCCAGGGCTTCATCGTCAGAAACCGAAGTGTATGCAACTCGGCCTGAGTCATGAAGAAAGGCGTGCTCAGGTCCAATCGAAGGATAATCGAGCCCGGCGGAAATCGAATGGGTCGTCGCTACCTGGCCACGATCGTCCTGGAGCACGTAACTCATTGTGCCCTGCAGGACGCCCGGACGGCCCCCGCCATTCGAATTGAATCGCGCGGCGTGGTCACCTAAATCGTCGCCGCGTCCTCCAGCTTCAACTCCAATCATGCGCACTGGTTCATCACCTAGAAACGGGTGAAACAATCCGATGGAATTCGATCCGCCGCCGACGCAGGCAATCAGGCAATCAGGCAGACGGTTTTCCTGTTCAAGAATCTGCCTGCGCGTTTCGCGCCCAATCACGCTCTGGAACTCGCGCACCATCAAAGGATATGGGTGCGGCCCCAGCGCGCTGCCGAGCAAATAATAGGTGTCTGAAACGTTGGTCACCCAGTCGCGCAGCGCCTCATTGATAGCGTCCTTCAACGTACGCGAACCCGCGTTCACTTCACGAACTTCAGCTCCGAGCAGTTGCATGCGAAAGACATTCAGCGCTTGTCGCCGCATGTCTTCAGAGCCCATGTAAACAGCGCATTCGAGCCCAAACAACGCGCACACGGTCGCCGTCGCAACACCGTGCTGGCCTGCGCCTGTCTCGGCGATGATGCGCCGCTTTCCCATCCGCCTGGCAAGCAGAATTTGTCCCAATGTGTTGTTGATTTTATGAGCGCCGGTATGCAGGAGATCCTCGCGCTTGAGATAGATGCGAGCCCCGTTGGCTTGTTCGGTTAGGCGTTCGGCAAAAAAAAGCGGCGTCGGACGTCCCGCATAATCGCTTAAGAGCCGATCCAATTCGTTTTGAAAATCTTGATCAGCGCGGGCAGCTTCATAGGCGGCGGTCAATTCTTCGAGCGGCGCCATCAGGGTCTCAGGCACAAAGCGGCCACCATATGGTCCCCAGTGTCCGAGCGAATCAGGTTGGGTGATTGATTTCACCATTACTAACTAAATGTTAAGAGGCGGGCTACTGCCCGCCTCCGTCAGTGTAGCGCATGTGTTCCTCAACAATTAACTTCGCGGCGCAAATAGGCGGGCGGTAGCCCCCTCTAAACGGGTTGGTTAGCGAGGTGGTCACCCGCCTCTGAACAAATAATATCTGCTATGGATTTTTGTTCACTCGATGGGTCGAACGCACCCGTCCCGGCGCCTGCTCACCGCGCGCATCATCAACTACCACACGATTCTCCTGGTGATACCAGGTGAGGCGGTTCCCGTCGGTGGTTCCCTGCTTCTCGTCCTCGACGTGCGCGGGATTCCCTTTCAAGACGGCGACATCATCCGCGCTCGTGTATTGCATCCAATCCCCACTGCCTCGTTTTCCCGGTTGTGTCAGCACCACGGTCCGCTGGGCTATCGTTCGCTCGACTTCATTCGACTCTTTCATCAGGTAAACATCGGCGACGCCGGAAGTGATCCGATCCGTTCCCTGCTTGATATCGACATTGGTTTCATAGTGCAGCAAACGATCGGGATCGGAATATTTCATCAAGTCCGCTGCAGCAAAGACGGGTACAACGCTGCCGGCGCCGTTTATTTTTTTCTGCGCGCGGTAAAGCGCGCTTTGCACATGACCTCGGCCTTCCATCCGCTTTTCATCGCGGAATAATGTCAGAGTGTCCGAGCGAACAAAATTGTCGTCCTGCCACGCCCGCGCGTTGCCCGTATAAATACCAACTCCGGTGTCGTGATTGAACTGGGCCCTATCGGCGACGATGTAGACGGGACTCTTCACTTTTCCAAATGGCAGAGCGCCGTTTGTTTGTTCCTGACTGTAGTAAGTCGTCTGCACCTTGCCCCGACATATCGAAATATGATTTTGCGTGTCCGAATCGATTTCACTGGCCCTCGTGCGCGCGCGCGCGTCCCAAACTGTTGGGTCACCGCCGCGCAATCGAAGCGTCTTGTCGGCATCAGTGTAGCTGGCACTTCCAGCCGTACCGTTCCGATCCTTTTCATTGAACTTAACATCGCCCTGGGTATCGATCTTCTCGGGGTTTTGGGTCTCGCGGCTGAAAAACGCAGTCATGGTTTGGGTAGTTATCGTCCGCACTGAGCGACTCTCGACCGGCATTACCGGATCCAAAACGACCCTGGCACCGGCCGCGGCGACGGCGCTGCGCGCCAGGTTTCCATTCTCGTAGAAATCACAATCGATTTGAGGGGCGGTCAAGGTCTGCCGATCGGCCTTAGCCGTTTTCTGCACAGGATCGACGAACAGTTCAGCATTGCCCGACGCTTGCGCTCGCTCGAGATCCTGCCCCGTAGCATGCCAGGTTAGCTTGATCGCGTCCGCGGTCAAGCGCTTGTTGGCCGCGCGAGGATCATTGAGACGCGATTTCGGCGCGGAGAGAGTAACTACCGACCGCCCGTTCACGTGCATCTCTTTCAAAAGGCTGCGGTCACCCTGGGCCTGAAAAAAAACTTCCACGCCGTTCGCCCCGCTGAGTTGCATGTCGGAATCCGAATTGAGGCTTTGCGCGCGAACGTCCTTCATCGCGACCGCCGTTTGCAGGCGCTGGTCGGAATCAAAACCAAAATCCATATCGACCGCATGAACTTCCGCAGCATGGCCTTGATCCATTGTCCGCAGATAAGAGTTGCCGCGGACCTCGATCTTCTGCAACTTCTTTTGTTGATTCAGAATTCCGGTCAGGCTGTCGCCGCTCATCACATCCTGGTCCTGCTCGGCAGTTGCACCTCCGGTGAAAGCCAGACGCATGGACGCCTGATCGAAGGTTGCCTGCGGCGAATGAATCGTCACGGGCCGAGTTCGCGAGCCTTTTAATTGCGGCACCTTGCTGTTCTTCTGATCGCGGTTCGTCGCTGCTTCAGGATTGACGATGATTTCGACGTCATTTCGGAGCTCGAGTTGTTTGTTCTTTCCGTCAACCCGCGCGCCGGTGGCATGACCCGAGACATTCTCGCGTTCGAAAGTTATTAGCGCAGCGGTTTCGCCGATCTCAGTGTTTTGGTTATACGAGATTGTTTCGGTCTTGACCTTCAGTGCATCGCGAGTTTCAATCTGCACGTTGCCATTCAGTTGAATCTCACCCGTCTTCGGATCGTAAATCGAACGGCTGGCTCCGATCTGATCGGGCTTGTCCCCTGTTTCCGGAAAGACCTGAAGATTGACGTCTTCCAGTTCGTGATGACCGTCCGAGAAAGTTACGTCCCGCGCCGCGCGCAGCCACAGATACAGGCGATCACCTTTGGTGATCCGCTGTTCATAGCCGTTGACAATCCCGGTGATTTCCTTTGATAGTTCCGGCGGTCGCTTGGCCAGGCGGAAGATCGAATTGTTCCGCATCTTGTAATAAGACACGCCGACAAAGAGCGCCCCGGCGATTAACAGAAACAGTGCCACGGCCCGCGCCAGTAGGGGCGCGCGCGCGCGGATACCGACTGCGCTGATTCGTTTTCGCTGCAAAACCTGCATAACGGTGAATCGATAATCGTTTAGAGGTGGGCTACTGCCCGCCAGTCACTGTACCGATCTTCCCAATCTAACATCACCCAGTAAAGGCGGCCGGTAGCCCGCCTAAACGAATTCAAACATTGACTGGCCGCAAATCTCGAACATTCAACTGCAATCTCACGTCGCCATTCCACAGATTCGACTCGAGTTCGTAAACCAGTTCGATGCGTTCGTTGATTCGCGGCGTTCGCTCAGTTTCCTGCAAGCCGCGCCACCAGATCGCTTCAAATGGACGATTGTCTTCGCCGGCGACGCGCAGTTTCAGGTGCTGCTCTTTGATGATCTGCGGCTCGCTTAATATCCGAAAATCGCGCGTCACAAATACAGGACGGGGATTGCCGGCGCCGAATGGCTCGAGCGCACGCAAGTCCTGAGAAAGCGAAAAAGTGATTTCGCGCGCCGGCACCTCCGCGTCGATATTAAGTGTCGGTACCAATTGTTCATCGGTCAAACAGGACGCCGCATGTTCATTCAAACGCTGCCGGAATTCCAAAATGCGTTCGCGCCGAATACTGAGCCCGGCCGCGTGCGAATGACCGCCAAACTTTTCCAGCAGATCGCGACAGGAAGTCAATCCATTGAAAAGGTGATAAGACTCGATGCTCCGTGCCGAACCGTGTCCAATGTCACCATCAAGCGAGATTACGACGCAGGGCCGGTTGATTCGTTCCGCGATCTTCGAGGCGGCGAGCCCAATCACGCCTCGATGCCACCCGTCGCCGGCGATCACTGCCACATGCGTTTGCAAATCGCGATCAGGTCCGTTTTCAAACTCCTCAATTGCGCGATTGAACATTTCACGCTGGGCTTCCTGGCGCTCGCGATTTCGCGCATCCAGGTGATCCGCCAAACGGCGCGCCTCGTCTCGATTGTTGGCTTCAAATAATTCGATCACTGCACGCGCTGAGTCCATGCGACCCGCAGCATTGATGCGCGGTCCGATGCGAAATCCAAGATCGTAAGCGGTCATCTCGCTGCCCTCGCCACAACCCGCGATATCAATTAGAGCACGCAGGCCGTGATTGACTGCCCGCGGCAAATCCGAAAGGCCGAGGGCAACGATGGCTCGGTTTTCGCCAATCAACTTCGCCACGTCGGCGACAGTCCCCAACGCGACCATTTTCAGAAATCCAGGCACCTGCTTTTCGCGATCGCGAACGCGAAATAACGCGTGCACCAGCTTAAAAGCGACCCCAACGCCCGCCAGATTCTTATCGGGATAAGTACAGCCGTGCTGATTAGGATTGAGGACGGCGAGTGCAGGCGGCGCTCCTTCGTCCGCGTCCGGAAGATGATGATCAGTAACAATTATGTCGAGGCCATGCGCGCGGGCCCAGTGCAAAGGCTCGTGCGCCGTAATGCCGCAATCAACACTGACCACCAGTTTGTATCCATCATTGACTGCCTTTTCCAGGCCGGCTTGCTGGATCCCGTAGCCTTCGGTAAAGCGATGCGGCACGTGATAACCGACGGTTGCGCCCAACATTCGCAGCGCGCGCAATAACACTGCTGTTCCCGTCGTGCCGTCAACATCATAGTCACCGTAAATCAGTATTGGTTGAGCGTTATCGATCGCGAATTGCAGGCGTTCGACAGCTTCCGGCATGCCCAACATCAGGGCCGGATCGTGAAGTTGATCGAAAGCAGGCTTCAAGAAGCGCTGCGCGGACTCGAGATCCTCATAACCGCGAGCCAGGAGCAGGCCGGCGACCAGCGGTGAAATCTTAAGTTCATTGGCGAAGTCAGAAGCGCGGGCTTGATCAAGTTGCCGAATGATCCAACGCCTTGAAGAGTGCTTAACAGGCGATGAGGCAGAGCAAGCTGGGGCAAACGCGCTCTGGTTCTGATTCATCCTTCATCCTTCATATTGATTTCTATTCGGCAAACCAGCCGTCGGCTTCCAGAAGTCGCACACCAACCCTTTGTTTGCCGTCGGTTTCCTCAGTCCATATTCCGTTTATTTCGGCGTCGAGTTTTTTCCCAAATGGTGGTATGAGAACGATTCGATCGCCAACCACCACGTCTTTCTCCAGAAGAATCGTGGCGCCCCCACGGCTGATTTTCACCGCCGCGGCCTTGGTTTCGAACGGCTTACCTTCGCGCGTCCGGCCTTCAACGACCAGCGAAAAATTTACCGGAACACGCGGGCTGCGCGGGCGCTGTGGCGGCCCGTTCACCTCTACACTGCTTTCTTCTTTCATCAGGCAATGGCCTCTCTTAAATGCTTACGGACATGGCGTCCGCTGAGGAAGGGGCAATACCAGTGTAACTGATGCGGCGAGGGTTGTCAGCGGTTTGCTTCAGAAATGAGTATTTGAGGCGGACTTCTCAATCCGGCGTGTCAGTTTTCGACGATTTGCAGCGATTATCAGAGCCGGGCGAGGCGCCCGCTGAATACCATGAACAGGATCGCCCCACCAACAATCAGGCGATAGGCGATAAAGATCCCGGTCGTGTGCGTGCGCAGGTAGTGCAGCAGGAACCAGATTGAAATGTAGCCGATGATTCCTGAGACGATGATTCCGAATGCCAGCGGACCCAAACTGCCCTCCGGCAGTTTGTGAATAGCTTCCCTGAGCTCGAGCAAGCCGCTGGCGGCAATTGCCGGAATCGAAAGCAGAAAGGAAAACCGCGCCGCCGTCTCGCGCGTTTCTCCCGCGAAAAGTCCGGCCATAATGGTCGAGCCCGAGCGGCTCGATCCCGGAATCAGCGCCAGGCATTGAGCAAACCCGACGGCCAGAGAATCCTTGATTCCCAGCTCGCCCATTCGGCGACGCTGTTGGCCGACGAATTCCGCAATCCCCAGCAGGATCGCGATAACGATCATCATGGTGGCGATCACTACGAGATTCTTGGTAAACGTCCCTTCGATCTGCTTCTTGAAGAGCAGACCGAAAACGGCAACCGGAATCGAGCCGATAATTACCAGCCAGCCCATCCAGGCATCCGGTGACAAACGCGCGCCCGGTATGGTCCGATTGAAGTCATCACGCCGGCCGTTTTTCAAAATCATCAGATGATCGCGGACAAACGACCGCGTAATACTCCAAATGTCGCGCGCAAAATAAGTCAGCACGGCGACAAGCGTGCCCAATTGAATGACGGCGATCGAGGCGGTCGTTTGCTCAGGCGTGAGCGGCAGGTTCATCGCGCGGGCCGCGAGCACCAGATGCGCCGTCGAGCTGATAGGAATGAATTCAGTTAGTCCCTGGACAGTTAGTCCCTGGACGATGCCGAGGAGAATAGCTTGAATAAGAGTCATTCGCGATTTTTGATATTAGATTTACGATTTTTGATTTGAAGAGCTGAGATTTGCCGATTAGCACGCCGCTTAAAGCTGGAGTGCAAATCGCAAATCTAAAATCCAAAATCAAAAATCATCACTCGCGATACGAATTCCTCGCCATGATGCGATCGTACAAAGGAATCGGCAAGACCATACAGGCGCGGACGATAGTAGCAAGCTGCCAGGGAAACGCATAACTCTTTTTTCGCGCTGCGATCGCCCTGACCATTCTGTGCGTGCCGTCCTTCGGTCAAGGGCGTCTTTATGAAACCTGGATGAATGATTGTCACGTCGATGCCCAAGCTCTGTAGATCGACTCTCAAACTCTCGGCAAATGCGGATACCGCCGCTTTGCTGGCGCAATACGCCGCGGACTTGGGCAAGCCGCGATACGCAGCCAGACTGGAAATAATGACGAGCTGGCCCTGCCCTCGGGTGACCATTTCGGGAATTACCGCGGTCGTGCTGTTGGCCACGCCAATAACATTAACGTTAATGACCTTCGCGACATCGGCCGCGCTCAGCTTGTCAGCCGCCTTCGAACCACCGATACCGGCATTCGCGATCAAGACATCGATTGGTCCAAGCGCCTCGCGCAGTTCAGCAACAGCTTTACTAACAGCGTCAACATCAGTTATGTCAGCGGGCAGTGGGAGGGCGATTCCATCTGATGCTTCAATTTCAGAAACAATCCGATTTAGCTCATCGGCGCGGCGCGCCAGTAATCCAAGCCTGGCGCCGCGCCTGGCCAATTCCAGCGCGAGGCCGCGACCGATTCCGGATGACGCTCCGGTGATCAGAACGACTCTGTCAGACCAGTCAGTCACCAAATCCAGCCTCGCCGTTTCTCGTCCCGGAAGGACGAAATCTTTATAGCTAACGTTTTCCTGCTGATCAACGCTCATCATGAGCTACAGGGTCGCTCATGATGAGCAAATACGTTCTAAAATAGTCGGTCTGCTACGATAAATATTCGGCTCCTGACGGAGCCGATTCTAACTCTAAATTCCCAACTCCAAACTCGTAACTAGATTCTTTGTATCACTGGAACGATCACCGGCCTGGCGCCCGTTTCTTTCTGAATGAATCTTTTCAACTCCAGGCGGACATGTTCTTTCAGCAACGACTCGTCTGCCAGAGTCTGTCTGGACGCCCCTGCGAGTGCGGCGGCCACCGCCTGCTCGGCCTCTTTCATTGAGCCATTCGATGAATCAAAGCCAATCACTCCCTGGGCGACGATCTTCGGGGATGTCTGAAGCTCTCCGGTCTCGCCATTAATCGTCAGGATCAAAGTAATCATGCCTTCGTAGGCCATCTTCTTCCGTTCACGCACAGTCTCGAATTCAATCTCTTCAAAGCCGGTTTCATCAATGAACGTGCGCTTGATTTCCCGCTTATCAACGATCGCTGCGCGCTCGCCATCAAGTTCCAACACGTCGCCATTCTCAATCAACACAATTCGTTCCTCAGAAAAGCCAAGGTGATTTTTCACAAACTCTTTGTGACGGAACAGCATGCGGTACTCGCCGTGAATCGGCACCACAAACTTTGGCCGCACTGCTTCGGTCATAATGCGAATGTCTTCCTGCGAAGCATGGCCGCTGACGTGAATGAGCCGGCGCTTTTCTTCGATGATGTTTGCGCCGCGTTTGTAGATGAAACCGATAAGTTTCGAAATCGCTCGTTCGTTGCCCGGAATGATGCGCGCCGAGAGTACAACCGTGTCGCTCTCTTCGATCGTTAGCCCACGGTACATCTGCGTGGCCATCTGATAGAGCGCTGCCCGCGGCTCTGCCTGCGAACCAGTCACGAGAAAAACGATCTCATTGTCGTTGAGATGTTTAGTGTCGTTGATTCCTACCAGCATCCCGTCGTGAATATCGAGATACCCAAGCCGATCGGCAATCTCGACATTCTTCTGCATTGAGCGACCGAGGACGCAGACTTTGCGATCGAACTGCTGCGCGACGTCGAAAACGATCTGGAGCCGATGAATCGAAGAGGCAAAGGCCGCGACGATAATCCGCCCCTTAGCTTCGGCAAAAATCTCTTCAAAGGCCGGAATTACGGCCCTTTCAGAGGGAGTGCGCCCAGGGACCGTGGCGTTCGTGGAATCTGAAAGCAGCGCCAGCACGCCTTCCTGTCCGTAGCGGCGCAGGCTTCGCAAGTCAATCGGTTCGCCAATCACCGGAGTCTCGTCGACTTTGTAATCGCCGGTATGAATGATCGTGCCCACCGGAGTCTTGATTGCAAGATGAAAGCAGTCAACGAGTGAATGCGATGCGCGGATGAACTCGATTGTAAATGATCCGAGGGTGATGACGTCGCGCGGTTCGACGCGATGCAACAGCACGTCACCCAGGATTCCATGCTCGTCCAACTTGCTTTCCGCCAAACCGTGGGTGAAGTGTGAAGCGTAAACCGGAACGTTGAACTTCTTCAGGAAGTAAGGCAGCGCCCCAAGATGATCTTCGTGACCGTGCGTAAGAATGATTGCCGTAATCTCGTTCCGGTACTGTTCAAGAATTTCGAAATCGGGAATCGAAACATCTACGCCATAGACACTCTCTTCGGGAAAACCCATGCCCGCATCGACGACAATCATCTCGTCGCCAAAGCGCAGCAGCGTGCAGTTCATCCCGAACTCGCCGATACCGCCGAGGGGAATGATTTCGAGGACGCTAGACATTTAAGCTTTTACTCAACTTCTCACCGGTTCGAAGAAGTATAACACGACGAAAAGACCGGACTGTGACGCTCGGACGATGGCCAGTCTTTTGGTTCCCGTCACGCAGCCGAATGATAGAATCGAGTTCATACTCCATCAAGGTCATCGTTGAGCCGGGTGAAGATGGTTACTTTGTAGCTCACGTTCCATCGCTGAAGAGTTGCTGGTCCCAAGGCAAGACAAAAGAGGCGGCAATTCAAAACATAAGCGAGGCAATTGATCTTTACCTTGAGCCAGAACCAAATGAACTCAGCGAAGATCAGGAACTCGTTGAGTTGGTTGTGTGAAGCTCCCAATTCTTTCAGCCAGACAAGTCCTCGCTGCCCTGAAACGGCTGGGCTTTGATGAAATTCACCGAAAAGGCAGTCACGTGAAGATGAGACATTCTGATGGCCGCATTGTTGTCTTCCGTTTCACGATGAAATCGATCGCTTCACATTGAAAGGTGCACTTCGCGATGCCGATGTCGATGTCAGGGAGTTTCTTGATAAGATTCGGTAAGCGATACGCCCTTAGCGCATAACCTCGATGATTAGAGCCCTTCTATCCATCGTTTTCTTAGTCTTGTACCTGCTAACAGTATTCGCTCAGTCCCCCGAATTCAGCGAACCGTGGAAAAACCCGAACATCGCCATCGCGATCGATCCGTACGAAGGCAACGACATCGATTGGGACAAGCTCGCGACCGACAAGCGCGTCGTGGCAATTATTCACCGGGCGACGATTGGATTACGCGCGGACCGGAGATATGCGGCGAGGCAAATTGAAGCTGTGCGGCGTGGCTACAGATGGGGCGCTTACCATCTCTTCCGGCCCGGCGATCCGATCAAACAGGCTGATTTCTTTCTCTCCACCGTCAAACCGACGAAGGATGATTTGTTGGTGCTGGACCTGGAAAGCACGGATGCAAAGGACATGAGCCTCGCCGAAGCGTTGGTCTTCCTAAAACGCATCAAGCAAGCGACTGGTCGTTACCCGTTGATTTACGCCAATGACCTGGTCACGAGAGCAATCAATGATCAGTATGGCGCCGCGAGCACGTTTGCCAACACGCATCTTTGGTACGCGCGCTTCAAGAGCACAATTACCGACTTTCCCTCCGGGACATGGAAGACCTATGAACTCTGGCAGTTTTCCAGTGAATTGAATTGCAGGGCCAGCGATCGTGGCTCATGCCTTTACACCGTTCCCGGCACTGAATACGACATGGATGTTGATGTCTACAATGGTACGATTGAGGAACTTAAAAGCAAATGGCCGCTGAATAGGTGAAGAATCCTGGATGCGGTGACCTGGCGCCACTCTCGAACGCGCTGACGGGTTCGGGGCACTCGCCTGAGTATTGACTTGAAGGTGTCGAAGGTCTATCGTCTGCCCACTCAAGCATGTCCCGGTTCGGTCAAAGATTGGCCGGTTAACCTCAGGAAGGATTCAAAAAATGAAAAAGTACTTCCGCTACCTTACCCTTTGCGCCCTTCTCTCTTTGCTGACTTTCGGATCTTCAGCGTCAAATAATTCCTCTGCTGCGCGACCACAGCGTCCGCTTGATCCGGTGTGTGTCAGCGCGTGTCAACAAATATTCTCTGAGTGTTTTGCCAACGCCCCGACCCCCGCCGATCAGCACCAGTGTCTTGCTGCTTATCGCCACTGCATCGC
>WNGL01007667.1_pt1 | contig 12667 bp, 22 predicted proteins | sample 5400591 | NCBI WGS metagenome assembly WNGL01 (sample SAMN13153377, study PRJNA577476) | soil metagenome | isolation source: 80 cm soil or saprolite under Garry oak tree replicate 1 | place: USA:California | collected 2016-06-15
CGGATGCTGCCTTCCGCCTGCACGTTGCGGCGGTCTTCTGGAGCGCACGGAACCTCATGGACGGTTTCGTGCCCGAAGAAGACCTCGACCTCGTGTGCGCGCGGTTGCGCTCACCGGCACGCTTCGCTGCCGAGTGCGTGTCTCGGGGAGCCTGGCATGAAGCACGCACGCCATGCCCGGGCGAGAAATGCCCAGCACCTGTGGATAACCCCGGATGGGTGATCCACGACTACTGGGAGTACCAGCCGGCGCGGGCCAAAGTGCTCGCCGACCGCGAGGCCAAGGCCAGGGCCGGCCAGAAAGGAGGACTCGCCAGCGGGCAAAGCCGCAGGCTACGAGCCATGTAGAAGCAAACACGAAGCACCTGCTTCGGCTCTGCTTCGGTTCTGGTTGAACACCCGTACCCGTACCCGACCTTAAAACCATGTTCGGGCTTGACTTCGATGCAACGTACAGGTTCATAGGAGCTGTGGATATGTGGATAACTCTCCGGACGCAGGTGCGGAAATGACCGCTGACCTGCTCATTCTCGCCGCCGTCCTGGCCGCGCTCGCCTACCTGGCCACCGGATGGCACCTCGCCAGGAAACGGCTGCCCCAGGCCTGGGCGAACGCACGCGACCGCTGGACCATCCCCGAGTACGCCCGGTCCAGCGTCCGCTGGCAGACAGCCTGGATGATCCTGTTCTGGCTGGTCCTGCTGCCCTGCCGCTCGCTGATGGCACACGCGGACCAGGTGCTCGCCGCTGGTGACCCGCAGGAGCTGGAACGCGGGATCCGCGAGCGGGACCGGCGCATCGCCGAGCTCGAGCGGGAAACGGGCATCCGGCCATGACGGACATCTACGAGACCACGGCCCAGCTCGCCGGCCTCTGGCCAGCGCTCGCCCCGGCCCTGGCCCGCGACACCACAGGCACGCCATGAGCCGCGCCGACGTTGCCGAGGCGGCCGCCGGGCTGGCCCGCTGCCTGTGCCTCGCCGGGCAGCTCATCCCCCAGCCCGACACCATCGCCGCCAACGGTCCCGGCCTGCCCGCAGGCCCCGCCGAACCCTGGAACGCCCAGGCCGCGAACGCCTTCCTCGACGCCTGGCAGGAAGTCCGCGACCTCGAGCACGAACTGCGTGCAGAAGTCACCGGCCGCCCAGAGTGGGTGTACCGCACCAGGGGCCCGGCCCGCGGCGGATCCGATGCCAACACCAACGCCGCCCTTGCCGCGATCGCCGCGCTCGCAGAGGCGGTGGATGACCCGGCGGCGGCCGACATAGCCCGGCGCATGGGCCGCCGGGCTGCCGTCGTCCTCCAGCTGCCCGCCGTCGACGAGGCCGAGCGCGCCCAGACGGTCCCCGCCCGCTGCCCGTACTGCGGGGTCGGGATGATGCGGGTCTTCCCCAGATCGGGCAGGGTGACCTGCCTGCGGTACGGATCCTGCCGGGATTCCGGCGGCCACCACCCGGCCGGGCAGCTGGATGTGTCCCGGCTGACCGGCGACGCGATCATCGTGTGGGCGGACGGGCGCGTGACGCCATGAGCGTGTGGTGGACGATCAAGTGGGCAATCATCGGCTTCATCCTCGGCGGTGCCGTGATCATGCCGATCGCAGCCTGGGTTTGGACGCCACCCGACCTGCTCGGCGTCGTGTTTGGCGGGGTGTCCGTGATGACTGGATGGGTCATCGGTGCCTGGTGGGAAGACCGCAAACCATGAGCCTCGCGCAACCCGCCACGCACCTGCGGCACCATAGACGCCATGGCCCAGGCGATCACCTTCACCATCGCCGAAGCCGTCACCATCCTCAACCCGCCCATGACCGAACGCCAGCTCCGCCAGATCATCGGCGCGCTGGGATGGAAACCGGCCGGGTACAGGCACGACGGCCGCCCAGGCCACCCGCACCCGGTCTACGACTCGGCCCGCATCATGGGCCTGCACGCTGCGCTTCTACCGTTCATGGGAGAAGACGTGGTTCAATGTGCCTGACTCCCCATGCCCAAGTGGCATCAGGACGACAGCCAGGAGTCTGCCCAGCGGGCGGAACCTGGCTGACCGCATGCCAGCCCCCGGACGGAGCCATGGCCAGGCCTGACATGGACTGCGAGTGCGTCTGCAACCATGCGGGTGCGTGCACCGGGTGCGGCATCTGCTGGATTGAGGCGTATGGCCAGGAGCAGCAGATCCGCTCACTATCCGGCGTTCCCCCCATCACGCCCATCGGCTACCAGGGCGCTGCGCAGCACACGTACACCCCGGGCTGCGATGGCCTCCACGCGCCGGGGCGCTGTCCCTGACCATGGCGGACACCATGGCCAGACCTGACCCGCCGGAGCTGGAACGCATCCTCGCCATGGCAGAACCCGGAGCCCGGCCGGTCATCCGGCGGCTCGCTGACCTCGAAGCCCGCGACCAGCTCACCGCACTTGAGACGGCCGAGCTGAACGGCCTGCGCAGGCAGCTGGAACACTGGCCCGCGACCGGCGCCGCGCTGGCCGCCCGGCCTACCTGACGAACCAACGGAGCTGAGCCATGTCCTGGACCCTCACCGCATCCGGCCACGTCACCCCAGGCGACCCGGCCGGCCCGCCCCAGGACTCCGCCGCTGCCGAGATGGAACTCTACGAGGCGCTCAAGGCGATCCTGGCCGACCCGAAGTACGGGACCGCGGCGTCCACCTTCAGCGGCAGCCACGTGTCCGGCTCGCTGCACGTGGCGGACGCGTAGGCCATGGACGCGGCGAAGCTGATCGCGGACGCGCAGGCGTACGACCTGAAGCACCGGCCACCCAGCCAGAACTGGGCCCGCGTGCCAGACGAGCAGGTGCTCCGCCTGCTCACCGGCGCTGGCACCATGGCGGCGCAGGTGCGCATCCCGGCGCCGCGTGCCAGAGGCCCGAAGATCATTCCTGTCAAGCCGCACACCGGTCACTGGTAACCCCTGACCATGGCACTTTGCTACTCCTGCCCGTATGGCCAGCCGAAGCAGCCAGCCATCTACCGCTGGACATGCGCCCTGTCCGGCAGCACCGTCCCGCTCTGCGCGGAATGCTGCGCCTACTGGCGGATGGCTGCCCGCGACGCACCGGACCTCGCGCCGTCAGCCATCTGCCAGATCCCGCCGGCCGCCTGACCATGGCTGTGAACCAGGATGGTGACTCCGATCGGCCCGACTGGCTGCCGACTATGAAGTTCGTGACCCGGCTCAACGCGGCAAACTTCCGGCGCGGCAAGCCATGGCTGGGACCGCTGGACGGCCTGACCCTGGTGCTGTGGCACTTCGAGCAGAAAGCCCGGCATGTAAAGCCCGCCGACCTCGTCAGGATCACGGGGATCTGACCATGACCGGCACCCACGAGTACCTGTCCACGGCCTGCCTGCACGGCGAGCACGGCTACTGCCAGAGCGCCACCGGCAGCAACGGCGACACCCAGTGGGCCAAGACGCCCGCATCGTGCAAGTTCTGCGGGGCGGCGTGCACCTGCCCCTGCCACGGCTGACCATGCCGCGCACCCGCCGCGACATCCAGCGGTACGCACGCAGGGGATCCACGACGGCCCGCGACTATGGCGGCCCGCACCAGGCCGAGCAGAAGCGGCGGCTCGCACGGTGGAAGCCAGGCGACCCGTGCGCACGCTGCGGCCAGCCCATGTGGCAGCGGTGGGAGTACGTCGGGGGCAGGCGGGTCAGTGCCATGCACCTCGGCCACACGGCGGACCGCACCGCATACACCGGGCTCGAGCACGCCCACTGCAACCTGTCCGAGGGCGCGACCCGGGGCAACCGCATGCGAGGGCAGCGGCGAGCCGCAGTGAAGGCAGCGACGGCGAGCGGAACTCCTTCGGTCACCACCCCGGCCGCCATCCCCGCACCGCTGCACACCTCGCGGCAATGGTGACCTGGCAGTTCTGGCCCTCCTGGACGTTTCCGGCCGTCCCGTGCGCCAGCGTACTGAGTACGGAGCGTGATGGGGGGGGTGGGTGGTGACGCGGAGGGTGAGCTGATGACTCCGCAGCCAGACCGCGATTTACTTACAGCGCTGAAAACGCGCTGACCTGCGCAAACGTCCACGCAGCCCCCGTTTGTGCTGCCAAGCTGGCCGTGACCGCCCCGGGGGCGGTCACCCTCTGTCACATCTCAGGGAGCGCGGTGCGGACCACGAACCGGGGCCAGCTTGAGCAGACGCTGAGGGAGCTGCGCCGCCTGGGCCGGATCGAGAAGATCGACGCCGCCGCGGTCCAGGCGCTGCGCTCGATGGCCTATGCGCTGGATGCGGACCCGTCGGCGGCGGCGCTGTGGCGGCAGTACCGGGAGGCGCTGAGGGAGCTGACGGCGGATGACGATGCTGCTGGTTCCTTCGGCGAGGCTGTTGCCGCCTTGTCGGCCGAAGTACGCGACGCGCCGCCGTCCTGAGCGGGACACATTCGGCGGGGAACTGGCCGACGTAGGGCGGGCACTGAATCAGCCGTTCATGCCGTGGCAGGGTGACACGGCAGACATTGGCTGTGAGATTGACCGGGGCACGTTGCTGCCTGCGTACCGGCGGGTGGTCACGACGGTGCCGCGGCAGCAGGGGAAGACGACGCTATACCTGTCCTGGCAGATCAACAGGTGCGTGTCGCCGCGGTGGGCGCATCCGCAAAGGTCGGCGTTCACGGCGCAGTCGGGCAAGGATGCGCGGGACAAGTGGCTGCATGAGATTTTCCCGCTGATCCGCAAGTCGCGGAAGCTGAAGCCGCTGGTGGCCCGGATTTACGAGGGCATGGGAAACGAGTACATCAAGTTCGCCAACGGCTCGCTGATCATGCTGCTGTCCACGTCGTCATCGTCGGGGCACAGCAAGACGCTGCACCAGGCGGTGCTGGATGAGATCTGGCATGACACCGATGGCCGCCGTGAGCAGGGCCTCGGTCCGGCGATGCTGACGATCGAGGACGCGCAGGTGCTGGTGTGCTCAACGGCGGGGACGGCCGCGTCGGTGGTGCTGGATCGTGCGATGGAACTCGGGCGGGCGGCTGCCCAGGCCGATTCCGGTCACGGGACCGCGTATGTCGAGTATTCAGCGCCGGATGGCTGGGATCCGGATGACGAAGAGTCGTATTTCAGCTTCATGCCGGCATTGTGCCCGGCGCCGCCGTGCCGCTGTGGTCGGGGGGGGTGGCGGCACACGGTGACGCTGGACACGATCCGCAGTCAGCGGGAGTCGATGGAACCTGCTGAGTTCGCCCGGGCGTACGGCAACATCCCGGACCTGTCCGGCGCTAAGAGCGGCCGGGCTGATCTCGGCGGCTGGGGCGGCTGCGCCGACCCGGCGTCACAGGTGGCTGACCCGGTGGCCCTGGCGTTCGCGGTCGCGCCGGACGCGTCCAGCGCGTCGATCGCGATTGGCGGCCGCCGCGCTGACGGCCGGGGGCACGGGGAGCTGACCGACTACCGCGCGGGCACGGCGGGGCTGGTCGGCCGGGTGCTGGAGCTGGCGGACCGGCATGACCCGTGCGTGCTGGTGATGAACCCGGCTGGCGCCGCTGGCGCGTTCGAGAAGGAACTGATCGAGCGCGGGTTCGCGGCGGTGATGCCAGGAAAGGACCCTCCCCCGGGGAAGCGGCGGCTGCAGGTCACCAGCATGCGGGAGTACGCGCAGGCGTGCGGCGCGCTCACCGATGACGTGCGGAATGACCAGTGGCGGCACCTGGGCCAGCAGCCCCTGGACGACGCCGTGGATGGCGTGCGGACGCGGCCCCTGGCGGACGCGTGGGCGTGGTCGTGGAAGGACTCGCCTGCGGACATCAGCCCGCTGGAGGCGGTCACCCTGGCGCGGCACGGGTTCATGACGCATGGCGTCAGGGACACCCCATTTTTCGGAAGCTGGCGTTAGGGAGACCCTGAGTTGACGTCCATCGCCGAGCGTGTCCAGGTTGAGCACATCAGCGAGCAGGCGCGGCAGGCGCGCCCGGGCCGCGCCGTGGCGACAGTGCTCGTGACGGTGCTGCTCGGCAGTGGCTGGCTGGCGGCGCGGTCACTGAGCGTCTTGTGGCTGGGCACAGCATGGTGCGCCATCGCGGTCCGCCAGGGCTGGCGGGAAGGCCGGTCCCCGGAGTGGGCCGCCCATGTTGCCAGCAGGCAGGAAGCGCGGAGGGCCCGTGCCGGGCGCCCTGGACCGCGTTAACGCGGTATTCGCTGAGTCACGCGGCCGGGGCGGCGAGCAGCGGTCCTCGATCGACCAGTGGATCAGTGAGTACCTGCTGCCATCAGGAATGGTGAACCAGTTCACCTTCGGTGGCCACGTGTACGGCATGGGCAGCCCGAACCTGACCTACCCGGCGAACAAGGCGCGGGAGTTCACCTCGGATCTGCCGGGGCACACGGCGGCGGTGAAGGCGTGCCCGCCGGCGTTCGCTGCGGAGATGGTGCGGGCGCTGGTGCTGTCGCAGGCGCGGTTCACGTTCCGGAATGTGCGCTGGTCGCCGACGCCGCGGCGGACGTTCGGCACCCGTGACCTGGGCGTGCTGGAGCGGCCGTGGGTCAACGCGACGACGGGTGACCTGATCGGGAAGATGGAGTGGCACGCGGGGCTGGCCGGGAACTCGTTCGTGACGAACTGGCAGCAGCGGGCCCGGCTGCGGGTGATGCGCCCGGACTGGACCGCGATCGTCTACGGCTCCCGGTCCGAGCCTGATGACCCCACGGGGGCGCTGGACGGGGAGATCCTCGGTTACGCCTACCAGAACGGCGGGATCTTCCCGGGGAACCAGAACGAGCTGCTGACGCTGCCCCCGTCGTCGGTGGCGCACTGGGCCCCTTTGCCGGACCCTTTGAACGCGGGGCTGGGCATGAGCTGGCTGACGCCCGGGATACGCGAGGTGCAGGGGGACATGCTCGCGTCCCAGCACCGCAACACGTACTTCAGCAACGGGGCGACGCCGAACCTGGTGATCAAGGGCATCCCGGCGGCGACGAAGACCCAGTTCGACGAGATCGTGGACATGCTGGAGGAACGCCACACCGGCATCACGCAGGCTTATAAATCGCTTTACCTCACTGCTGGCGCCGACGCTTCCGTGATCGGCTCGAACATGCAGGAGCTCGATTTCCGGGGCGTCCTCGCCGGGGGCGAGACGCGGATCTCGTACCTGTCCCGGGTACCCGGCCCGCTTCTCGGGACAGTCGACGGGATGAGCGGAAGCTCGCTGAACGCGGGGAACTTCGCGGCGTCGCGGCGCATGTTCGGCGATTCGTGGATCTTCCCGACGCTGCAGAACCTGGCGTCGACCCTGGCGCCCCTGGTGAACGTTCCCGCGGACGCCGAGCTGTGGTTCGACACGGCGGATATGCCGATCCTGCGCGAGGACGCCAAGGACGCCGCGGAGATCGAGCAGGTGAAGGCGAACACGATCACCACGCTGGTGAAGGACGGGTTCAGCCCGGAGTCGGCGATCGCCGCGGTGGACGGCCAGGACATGACCCGGCTGGTGCACACCGGCCTGGTGTCGGTGCAGCTGCAGCCGCCGCGCACCGAGCTGCAGAAGGCGCAGACGATCCAGCTGGAGGCCCTGGCCGCCGAGCTGCTGGTCCGCGCCGGGTACACGACCGAGTCGGCGCGGGACGCGACGGCGAAGCAGGACCTGAGCCTGCTGAAGGTGGGCCCGCTCACGTCCCGGTACCTGGTGGTGAACCCGCTGGAGGCCGGTGCGGAGCCGGGGGTGCCGAACGGCTTCCCGAACGCCGCCGCGCTCGGCCTGCCCGGCCCGGTCGGTGCGCCAGCCGCGCCGCCGCCGCAGCAGGAGGCCGAGCCACCCGAACCATCGACCATCCCGGGGTTCACCCCGGACGCGCAGGCAGGCGACGAGCCGCAGGGAGGCATGTGAATGACTGCGATGCAGCTGGCCGGGCGGGCGTGGGACCCTGATGGCGACGGCGACGACGACTCCACCCCCGAGGGTGACACTGATCACAGCCACTGGACGGCGGACGGGAAGCAGCTGAAGTCCGTGCCGGGCCAGCCGATGCCGGGCCAGCCGCCCGCACCCCGCGCAGCCAGCAGCAAGCCCTACGGCGATGTCCCGTATGCGGATCCTGGCTACCTCGACAAGGACGGCAACCAGGCCAGCAAGTCCGGCAAGCCTGGCGTGAAGCGCTACCCGCTGACCTCCGACAAGGTCATGGCGGCCTGGTCCTACATCAACCAGGCGAAGAACGCGGGCCAGTACACCGCGGCGCAGCTCTCGGCGATCAAGGGACGGGTCAAGGCAGCTATGGCGAAGTTCGGCCACAAGGTCCAGGGCAACAGCGCCCCTGCGGACGGCGAGGAGCGCACTCTCGACCTGCCGGACATGGTGACGGCCAGCGAGAACGGCGACGGGCTCACGTTCGAGGGCTACGCGGCGGTGTTCAACACCCCGGCGCGGATCGCCTCGTGGGATGAGGACTTCGATGAGCAGATCGCGCCGGGCGCGTTCCGTGCCGTGGCTGCGGGCGCCTACCCGGCGCTGATGTTCGAGCACGGCCGCCACCCGCTGATCGGCACAATGCCACTCGGCCGGATTACCGCTGCCCGCGAGGACACGACGGGGCTGTGGATTGAAGCGCGGCTGACGGACAACTGGCTGATCCAGCCGGTGCGTGACGCTGTCCGTGATGGTGGTCTCAAGGGGATGAGTTTCCGGTTCACCGTCGATGACGGCGGTGAGTACTGGGAGGACCGCGCGGGGGACGTGGCGCTGCGGACCCTTACCTCGCTGTCCACTCCCGAGCTCGGGCCGGTGGTGTTCCCGGCCTACGAGCCGACGACCGCGAGCGTGCGGTCACTGCTTGACAGGCTTCCGGAGTTCGGGCGGCCCCCGGCGGGTGCCAGGGCGGCGAACGGCCGGGAAGGCGACGCGCCAGGACAGCGCGCGGAGCCAGTCTTCCAACCGGGACGTTTCCGCCGCGACGGCGAGGCTCTCGCCCTGCGCGGCATCAAAGGAGTAAGAATCTGATGGCTGAAGACGGCACTGGCACCCTGGAGATCCTGCCCGAGCTGCGCGGCAAGGACCCCGCCGACATCACCGCCGCGGGCGGCTACCCCGACGAGCTGCGCGGCAAGACCCCCGCCGAACTGGCGACGTTCGTGGACGTCCTCGACGCGCACCTGCGGTCCATCCACCAGGACGACAACGGCGAGCTGCGGGACAAGACCCCCGCCGAGTCCAAGGCGTTCGCGTACGGGCTGAAGCTCCGCGACCTGGCCATCGCCCGCATCGAGGAAGACCGCGCCATCAAGGAGGTCTTCAGGCGGCGCCCCCAGGCCGTGCAGACGGCCATCGCGTCGGCCGCGTTCGACGCGTCTGATGACCCGTTCGGCGCCGTGCGCCGCATGTCCGTCCCCGAGGCCCGCGACCACGCGCTGCGGGTCCTGGACGACCGGACCGCGTCCGCGCACCTGCGCAGCGACCAGAAGGACGAGGTCGAGCGGCAGATCCGCAAGAACACCGACATCGCCCGCCGGATCCTCGTCACCGAGAACGAGGACTACCGGACGGCGTGGCAGAAGCTGGTCACCGACCCGCACGCCGCCGCGTCGCTGACCGACGGTGAGCGCACCGCCATCCAGGCGTACCAGGAATACCGGGCCATGTCGGAAGGCACGACCACCGCCGGCGGGTTCGGCATCCCGGTGTTCATCGACCCGTCGATCATCATGACCGCCCAGGGGACGGACAACCCGTTCCTGGAGCTGGCCAAGCAGGTCGACGTGAACACCAACCAGTGGAAGGGTGTCTCCTCCGCTGGTGTGACGTGGCACTTCAACTACGCTGAAGGCTCGGCGGTCTCCGACGACAGCCCGACCCTGGCGCAGCCCACGGTGCCTGTCTACATGGCCCGCGGGTTCCTGCCCTACTCGATCGAGCTGGGCCAGGACTACCCCGGGTTCGCCGACGAGATGGCGACCCTGCTCGCCGCCGGGTATGACGAGCTGCTGGTGGACAAGTTCACCCGCGGCGCCGGCGTGTCGAACCTGGAGCCGACCGGCATCCTGACGGCGCTGTCGGCGAACACGAACGTGCGGGTGACGCAGACCACCGCCGGGGCGCTGGGCGCCCCCGACCCGTACAAGGTGTGGCAGGCGCTGCCGCAGCGGTTCCGCCGCAACGCGGCGTGGCTGATGAGCGTGGCGACGAATAACGCGGTCCGCCAGTTCGGCACCGCGAACGTCTACCACGCGTACACGGTGAACCTGCCGCAGGACTGGGCGGACACCCTGTTCCGCCGGGCCGTCCGCGAGTCGCCGTACATGCCCGACAACACGACGAACACCACGTCCACGATCGGTGTCGCGGTGGTGGGGGATTTCAGCAACTACCTCATAGCCCGGCGCGGCGGAATGAGCGTGGAATTGATCCCCATGCTCTTCGACACCACGGTCAGCAACCGGCCAACCGGCCAAAGGGGCTGGTTTGCCTATTCTCGAATTGGCGGCGGGTCAATTAATGACCTCGGCTTCCGTTTGCTAACCAATCTTTAAACCAATAGAATGGTGAGGCCGGGAGGGCAAACTCCCGGCCTCTGCCAGAACACCTATCTAGGAGGTGGTCCAGCATGGCCCAGCGTACCTGTTCAGTCGATGGCTGCGGCAACGTGGTCAGGGCCCGTGGCTGGTGCGAGATGCACTATGACCGCTGGAGGGCTCACGGCACGCCTGGTGAGGCTACATCGCGCAAGCGTAAGCGCACTGGAACTTGCTCAGTGGAGGGATGCGGGCGCGCTGACCACGCTCACGGCCTTTGCTCGACTCATTACCGCCGGGCACGACCCGCTGGAAACCCGGGGAACCTGGAGCTGTGGATCACGCCGCAGCCCTCCGGCCAGCGCCCGGAGGACCTGGTGGCGTGGGTCGTCTACCACTACCCGGACCTTGCCGAGGCTGAGGTGCGGCGCCGCAAGCGTGAGAAGCGCACCGGCCAGGACCGCCTGATCGTCTGAGAAGGGAAACCTTGATGGCTGAGCAGCAGCAGAAGAAGCCCGTGGAGGCCGCGACCGCGGCGCCGGGTGAGCGGCGTTCCGCCGTGCGGCCGCCGCTGGCGAAGGCGGCCGAGGCGACGGACGGGACGGTGCAGTGGCTGCTGGGTGAGCGGTACACCGCCTACCAGAACGGCGATAAGGACCGTGAGGCGTGGGCGACGGCGCAGCTGGCGGAACTGGGGTACGAGTGAGACTCGATCACGTGTTCGCGAAGGCGACGTTCGAGGGGAACGCGGGGGGTGCCCCGGTGCCGGTGCAGGGCGGCTCGCACTGGCTGGCCGATGACCCGCTGGTGCTCGCGCACCCGGGCATGTTCACCCCGGACTGCCGGTACGGGCTGGCGTGGTCGGGTGAGCCACCGGCGTGCCTGTCCATCCCGCCGGATGAGGATGGCCCGGACCTGGCCAGCGACGAGTCCGGCGCGGCCATGGCGTCGCGGGTGCGGTCCCGTTCGCAGGCGGCCCGCCGGTGACCGCTGAGGAGCCGGTGCGGTACTTCGTCCTCGCCAGCGACGAGCTGATGGCCAGCGACCCGCAATGGCCAGCCTGCCTGCGCCCTGTCGGGCCCGTACCCGGCGTGCGCGCGGATCCCGGCATGAACTGGTGGCTGTTCGAGGACGACGAGGCCCCTCCTGCGCTGAGCGGCAAGAAGGTCGGGCTGACGGTAGAGCGCGCCGATGGCGCGCCCCGGATCACTGACCGGGTGGTGACCGGCAAGTGACGGACACGGAGGCGCAGGCCCAGCCGCCCGGCGACGCGGTGACGGTCGCCTACGTCCACTCGAACGACGTCGCCTACTCGTGGCACCACTCGATGGTCGAGATGGTCGGCTACGACATGGCGCATGAAGGCCGGATCATCCGCGGCGGGTATATCGCGATGCGGTGCGGCGCGGCAGGCCTGGTCGAGGCGCGCAACAAGACGGTCACGGAGTTCCTGGCGAGCCGTGACGCGGACTGGCTGCTGTGGCTGGACACGGACATGGGTTTCCCCGCTGACACCGCTGAGCGGCTGCTGGAGGCCGCGGACCCGGCGGAGCGGCCTGTCGTCGGCGCGCTGTGCTTCTCTCAGCGTGAGACGGAGTCTGACGGGCTGGGCGGGTGGCGGTGCCAGGCGGTGCCGACGATCTTCGACTGGGCGCACCTGGATGGCGGCCAGGAGGGGTTCGCGGTCAGGTGGGACTACCCGCGTGACACCCTGACCCGGTGCGCGGGGACCGGGTCGGCGTGCATCCTGGTCCACCGTTCGGTGTTCTCCCGGATCGCCGCGTTGTATGGCCCGTGCTGGTATGAGATGGCGCCGAACCCGACGACAGGGCAGCTGATCGGCGAGGACCTGTCGTTCTGCGCCCGCGCCGGTGCGGCAGGCATCCCGGTGCACGTGCATACGGGTGTGGCCGCATCGCACATGAAGCGGGTGTGGCTGGCTGAGGCGGATTACCACGCGGAGGGCATCAGCGACACTGCGGCGCTGCTGAAGGGCGGCAGCCGCAGCATGCTGGCCGGCAAGCCGGTCAAGGTGTCGGTGGAATGGCCGGAGGGCCTGCCGGACGGGATGACGGCGGAGGACCTGGCGGCGGCGGGGGACGCGATGGATGCCGAGCGCGGCCGGGTCCGTGCCCCGGAGCCTGAGCCTGAGGCTGAGCCTGCCGGGAGCCCGGCATGAGCGCGGAGAACGGCGAGG
>WNGL01019833.1_pt1 | contig 12667 bp, 10 predicted proteins | sample 5400591 | NCBI WGS metagenome assembly WNGL01 (sample SAMN13153377, study PRJNA577476) | soil metagenome | isolation source: 80 cm soil or saprolite under Garry oak tree replicate 1 | place: USA:California | collected 2016-06-15
CAATACTACCGAACGGGTCCTGTTAAGCGGAGAGGCCAGCATCTTTTTAAGCGGGGAGTATGTAGGCACGACAAAGGTTAAGACGACCGCGCCGACGGAAAAATTCAAGATTTTCCTGGGTATAGATGATGGCATCAAGGTGAAACGGGAGCTTGTCGAGCGCCTGGTAGAGAAGGGCAACGCTCTGCAAGGGAATATCCGCCGTATTACCTATGCATATCGTATAGCTGTGCATAATTACGCAGCGAACTCACGTAGTATCATCATTCGCGATCACCTGCCTGTATCGCAGCACGAGCGCGTCAAGGTGAAAGTGCAAAGTATCCATCCAACGCCAACAGAGCGCACCAAACTGGAGTTACTCATCTGGCAATTTTCACTGGCTGCCGGTGGGGAGCAGAAAATCGACTACCGTTTTGTGGTAGAGCATCCCCAGGATATGCGAGTGATGGGATTGCCATAAATGCTATCCCACCCGGAACTGCCTATCGAAGTGCAGGATGAAGTCCAGTTCCTCATCAGTGAAACCATAGTGTTGCGCCAGCGTACGGTCGATCTCATCGATGATAGATATAGACTTGCCGGGGAACATGCATTGGATGGTCAGATGACCGAAGCCCTGGAAATGCATAGGTATCAGTTCCGAATGCCTCTGTAAATCCTGAGCAAGCTCAATAGCGAGCTTTAGTAAGGTTTGCTGTAAAGAGGCAGGTATGGTCTCTATATCCAAGGGAAAACCTAACACTTCGCGCATGTTCAGATTGCGGCAGTCACTGCTCGTAATGAGGAACCAGTAAAAGAGGTGCGAGTTCAAGGCGACAAAGGCGATGGCGGCATGGGCTGGGGTTGAGAAAGAAAGCGTTTTCAGTTCAGATGGATTGCGCAGGCTGCCCTGCCCGTCGAAGATTTGAGGAATGAACGGAGTCACCTGGACAAACCAGCTTAGTTTGCGTGTGTAATAAACTTTATGGCTTCCGGCCTTGCGCACGTAATCGCCCAGCCGGTGGGTTTGGCTGTGAAGTTTAGCATAAATGCTTCGTTCCACTGCAGAACTATAGCGTGGAATAATGCCCGGCTTTACCAGGTCGGTAACTTCGATATATTCCAGACGCTGAAATAAATAGTCCCGCAGTTCTCGCCCTAACTTGATGTAAGAGGTGGAATACACACCTGGAGATACAGAGCCTTTTTGAAACAAAATGATGCACAGGCGTGGGTGTGGAATGTCGAAAAGCTTCCCTCGCTGATCACTATACGATGAGATATAGAGCGCGATCACTATACGATGAGATATAGAGCGCCGATTGTTCTAACAGTATCTTTTGCAGGGGTATGTAACCATCGGTGCAGGTAGCGGAGGATGGCACGATCATGCCAAAGCGCCCACCGGGAGCTAGCAGACTTACGCATCTCTCGATAGTCATAGCATAGAGATTGCCTGTGGATAAGGTCTTATAGCCCGTCAACTTATATATTTGACTGGCTTTTTCATATTCCACGTATGGGGGATTACCGATTATCACGTTGAAGCCGCCATTTTGCATGATGGAAGGGAACGCAGCAAACCAGTGGAATGCTTGATCTCCTATCCCCGGAGAAGTTTCTGGTATAGGTGAGATATCAATATCTATCTCCCTGGTACAGCCAATGAGCGTATTGCCTGTACAGATATGTTGATCGATAGCAGGTAATGGTTCAAGCGCTTCTGGCTGCTCGACGTGGTTCAACAGTTTAAGGTAGAGACTCAATTTGCAAATCTCTACAGCCTCTTGCGAAACATCTACTCCATAGAGGTTAAAGGTGAGGATGGTTTTGAGGATATGGTAGCGGTGGTTAGCATGTGGCTCGGACGATAGCCGAAGATGATCGAGGCGATCAAGGCAAGCCGCGTACAGCGGCTCTAGAATGCTGAGCGCAGCAAACAGGAAGGCGCCAGAGCCGCAGGTAGGATCGAGTATAGTGAGACGTACCAGGCTTTCATAGAAGGCGTTTAGCAGATTTAGTTCCTCGCAGTTCACAATTACATCTTGCGCGAACTGGCTCAAGTCCAGGTTATAAGTAATGAGGTCATTGATGCAATGAATCTCGCCTGACGCCAATTTCGTGTAGATTTCTTCGTAGCGTCGTCGGCGTGCCACAACGTCGCGCCAGGTTTCGCCAGGTAAGGCATATACTGCGGGCGCGGGGTGTTTCCAGGTAGTGCGTTGATCGATATCATCTATTCCCTGAGCAATTTCAGGCGGTAATGCCAGTTCCATCCCATTTTTGAAATACGGATAGATATAGCGCTGTGGATGCGTGTGCAGCAGTTGCCAGATAGTCGCAGCCGGGTGGAATGAACTGCCGCATTTTTTTTCGACTGCATCGAAGAGGTACGGAATGATGGCATTTGTAGCAATGTACGAGGCGATATTCTCCCGGGTATAGAAGGCTCCCATCTGTTTCTGATTGTCCTGTTTTTCAAAAATATAACCCAGGATATCAGGAGTAACAACGGTGGAGTTTTGTGACTGAGGGTCATCTAAACGCCACCGGTATGCATCGAAGAAAGAGAAAAGACGATCAAAAGCTTCGTTGGCTATCTGGATGGTCGGGTTATTGCGCTCTAATGGATGGTCCTTAAAGAGGTCGATATTGAGGAATGGCACGTTTCCATGCAGCGTGTGATGCTCGGATGAACGTCCAGGCTTGCTCAGTCTCTCATGGAAGAGCGGCAGGAGAAAGCGGCGATAGAAGTTAAGATCACTATTCTTTGTGATCATCAAATGCTTGGGGAGATAGTTTGGATCGTTATCAAGCAAGCCCTTGTGCTGCATAAAGTAGAGGAACATGATTCTATTCAGCATGAGTGAGGCGTACCGGGTTCGCTCGCTATCCGATGCAATACCATTGATCGTTGTGAGAAAGTAATCTTTTTCGCTTTTGAAGCGAGCGTAAAAGCGTTTGTTAATGCGTACCCTCTTAGGGAGTTGTTCCTGGTAAGTGGAGGGCGTATAAAACATCGGGTTCTGAACCAATATAAACCACCCCGTTTGCTATTGCTCCTGAATAAGGAATCCAGTTACCTGTATTATAGCTCCACAACACTGTGCATGATTGAGCATCCAAGCGAGGGTGATCACCCGAGGCGAGGATGCTATTCAATCTGATGAGGTGTACGTTGGGGAGTACAGATCAGAGGATGGCCCTATCTTCTGATTGGACAGATATGTTCTTTGTGAGGTAGCGCTGTAATCCCGCCTCTCCTTCTTCCATCACGTGGTCATGGCTGGCTCGGAACATAGGTTCAAACAAAAAGCCGAGGGCATTGAGCACAGGGTTATGCACCCGTACATACCAATGATAGACAATGCGTGTCCCACCATCCGGTCGACTGAACAATAACGTTTCGAGAATGCCCACCAGGTCACCGGTGACCTGGGTTCGTAGTCGGCGCTCTTTTTCAATATCGGCGGTGACTCCCGTAATCTTAAAAGGAGGGACGAGTCGAGCAACACTTTGCGCCTGCTGCACGCGGTACTCAATCGTGCGACCATTGGGAATGTTGGCAAGGGGGGTCACACGATGCACCCTCATGGATGGCCACCACTTGTCTTGCTCTTCTGGCGTGGTCAGGGCTTTGTAAACGGTTGAAAGCGGTGCATCGATATTCCACTCGGTTTGCCAATCGTAGGCTCGTACCAATTTCCCTCCTCCGAAAATGGCACCGGCGCCGAAGCCAAGTGCAGCCAGTGCAAGTGAACGGATCCAAATGGTGTTCTTGTCTCTGCTCATAACACATTCCTTTCTGGGCGTCATGCTGTTGAGTAAGTTCTTCTTGCTTATTTGAATACTACGGAGAAACGTCTTCTTTAGATCAGTATAGCTCTACTTCATCTAAACGAAGTGTCATACCCATGAAATAGGAAATGCTGCGTTGTTTGCCTTGATAGGGGGACTATTCTACTCTATAGGGAGGTTGTTCTCACGAAATGATGCTCGCTCCTAAGCTCGCGGTTTGAATATGTAATTGCCTCATGTACGTGTAAATACTACGTACAGGAAACTCATGTAGATTCCTTTGAAGGAGGTATTACACATGGTCATCACACTTGGTGCATTGATTGTCTGGCTGTTGATTGCAGCGCTTGTCGGCTTTGTTGGTGAACTACTGGCGCATCGCCGTGCCCCATTTGGCATCATTGGGGCCATCATTTTGGGCTTCATCGCCATTTTTCTGGTGGTGGGGGTGCTGGGCATACACTTTGCTGGTGAACCGAGGCTCAACGGCGTTCCGCTCATTACCTCGATCATTGTAGCGGCCATCGTTGTCGCAATATGGAGTGCGTTTGCCCATCGCCATGCGTATGGGTATTATTCTCGCCACTACTATCGCCGGGGAAGCTATGTCCGTCGGCCACGCCGCCGTTATCGCCTGTTCAGGTAGTAGAGCATACCCTTGGGCAACAACCATGCGGTTGTTGCCTTTTTGTTGGCGTAAAAAATCATTGCCTCTCTATTTCAGGGCTTTTACCTCGTGTGAGTAATGGGCCGATCAGATATTCCATCTCTCTGCATGAGCAGAAAGTGAAAGAAAAGGAAGACATGTACAGAAAGGACACGTGTCTCTATGGCAAAGAAAGTCTGGTTCATTACTGGTGCTTCTCGTGGCTTCGGTCGCCAGTGGGCCGAAGCCGCTTTACAGCGCGGCGATCTTGTTGCTGCCACTGCACGCACCCCTGAGCTTCTGACGAAGCTCGTCGACACATACGGCGACGCCGTCCTGCCGATTCAGCTCGATGTCACCGACCGCAGCGCCGTCTTCGAAGCCGTGAATAGAGCCGCCGACCACTTCGGCAAACTCGACGTGGTCATCAACAACGCCGGCTACGGCCACTTCGGCATGATCGAGGAATTGACGGAGGACGAGGTGCGAGCGCAGCTCGAGACAAACTTTTTTGGGGCGTTGTGGGTCACCCAGGCGGCACTCCCGATCATGCGGGCGCAGGGCTCCGGTCGCATCATTCAGGTGTCGAGCCTCGGCGGTATCACCGCATTCCCGGGGATCGGTGCCTACCACGCCTCGAAGTGGGCTCTCGAGGGCTTGTCGCAGTCGCTGTCTCAGGAAGTCGCGAGCTTCGGCATTAACGTGACACTGATCGAGCCCGGCGGATACTCGACCGACTGGGTTGGTCCGTCGGCGAAGCGCAGCGAGGAGAACCCGGCCTACGCCGACGTCCGCGAAGGGCAAAGCCGCTCATGGGCTGAGAGTCCCGGCGACCCGACGGCCACCCGCAGCGCGATCCTCAAGGTGGTCGACGCCGACAAGCCGCCGCTGCGCATCTTCTTCGGCAAAACGCCGCTCGAGGTCGCGACCCAGGACTACGAGTCCCGCCTGGCGACGTGGAACGAGTGGCAGCCCGTCTCGGTCGAGGCCTACGGGGCTTTAGCATGCTGCCGGGTGATTGTCATTTATCAGTTATTCCGCAGGATGAATCATCGGTCAGACGATCCAGAGTGATGGAGGGAGACACGAAGAAATCCTTAGCATCGCTGGGGACGCTGCCTCTGGGATCGCGATCGTCGAGATACGGCACCTCGGTGGCGCACTCGCTCGTCAACCCGAAGAGGCCATGGCGTTCAACTGTCGTCACGCCCAGTTTTATCTGGAGGCGCGAGTGGCGGCTCCTTCACCTGCTCAGTTAGAGGGAGGGAAACGCTCGCTGGCAACGATAAAGCAGGCGTTACAGCCAGATATGCTGGGAGAAACCCTCATCAATTTTCTGGACGCGGGAGAGATTGCCCCGTATCTTACGAGAGCCGCCTACACACCAGGAAACTATGCACGACTACGTGCACTCGAGGACCGCTATGATGCGAAGAATGCCTTTCGCTTCAACCACAATATCGCGCCTTCTTCGTGATAAGAGGAGCGAAACGAGAGAAAGGAAAGAGGCATGAGTACCCATTTTCATGTGTCTGGAACGGGGGTGACTGGCCCGCTTGCTCGTCGAAGTGGCAACTACAAGTGGTGGGTGCTTGCCACTGCCATCTTTGGTGCATTCGTCAGTATCCTGGATACCACGATTGTCAACACCGCTCTGCCGCATATTCAGCAGGCCTTCGGCTCTGACCTGCATGTGGCCTCTTACGTCAACACTGCCTATACCCTTGCTCAAGGCGTCATCATTGCCGCATCAGGGTTTCTCGCCAATCGCTTTGGCATCAAACGGGTGTATCTGCTTTCCCTGGCGTTGTTCACTCTCGGCTCAGCCTTGTGTGGCATCGCCTGGAATATCAATATCCTCATCCTCTTTCGTGTCCTCCAGGGTGCAAGTGGAGCGGCGCTCTTTCCGCTTTCCCTCTCGCTCATCTTTGGAGCTTTTCCCGAGGAACAACGAGGTCTTGCCAATGGCGTCTTTGGCATTCCTGTCCTCGTCGCTCCTGCCCTTGGTCCCGTTCTTGGTGGCTATCTGGCTGAATATGTGGACTGGCGCTGGATTTTTTATGTCAACGTTCCCATCGGCATGCTTGGCATCGTGATCTGCTGGCGTATGCTGCATGAGTCTGAGCTTCAGCCGACGTTGCCATTTGATCTGCGCGGCTTCCTGCTGATTGCCAGTGGCTTAGGCTTGCTGCTGTTTGGACTGTCCAACCTGGCCTATGAGGGCTGGGGATCGGGGCTCTCGGTGACGGGTCCCGTGATCCTGGCACTGCTCCTCTTGCTGCTCTTCATTCCTCTCGAGCTTCGCACAGCACGTCCCTTGTTGGATGTACGACTCTTTCAGAGAAGGAACTTTTTGGTCGGGAACCTGATTACCTGGGTCGCCATAGCCAGCCTGTTCGGATCAACGTTTCTCCTGCCGCAATACCTGCAGGTGCTACGAGGCTTGTCATCTTACAACGCGGGTCTGCTGCTTGCCCCACAGGGACTCGCCTCGATTGTAGGAACCATCGTGGTGGGCCTGCTGTACAGCCGCGTGGGTCCACGTCCCCTTGTCCTGGTCGGTGGCATCGCCGTTGCTATTGATACCTATCTGATCAGTCGATGGGCAACACTCACATCACCCTTTGCGCTCTTGATTCCGCTTCTCGTTGTCCTGGGACTTGCCCTGCCCTGCATTGCTCAAACAACCGGCACTGCCGCCATGACGGGCATTGAGGGAACTGCCTTACCAGGAGCAAATACGCTCTTAGGTGTCTCGCGTTCGGCGGTCTCCTCACTGGCCGTTGCCGGATTAGTCAATATTGTGCAAGCGCAACGCCTTGTCCATCAGGCAGCACTAGCACACAACGGGCCAGTCACTGTCGCCATAACCCGGCAGGCACAGGCCCTGGCTTATCAGGATGTGTATCTGCTTTCTGCTCTGGTCACGCTTCCACTCCTTGTCCTGGCGTTTTTCCTGAGTTCGCAGCGCCGCACCCAAAGGCCAGAGCCGACAACAACGTTTGGCGTGAGTGCACAGAACCCTGATGCAGCAATTGGGTCTCGATAATGGAACATGTACGCTGTTTGTAGTTTGCTCGACTAGTGGGGCACTTGTCAATCAGCTTAGATATGTATGTGATGTAATTATAGCTGTCTCAGCCGCAGTTCTATGGTACGACATATTTTTTCGTCACTATCACACCGATAGGCCTACTCTACCAAATTGGGCCTCATCCTGCAACTGCATAGCCCTACTGAACAGTTCCCTATTGACAACGGCATAACAGTATGCTATATTTGATATAACAAATAGCTATTGTCATTGGTTCTGTGTACCTGATGACAAGAAATGCCGACACACGTACACTACAATTCGTTCATTCTCGTATTATCGCGTTTCTTTCCGGGTGTATGGTATGATACACATGTATTCTAGCGTAACAGGCGCGTTGTCTCATCTAGCGGAGGAAAAATGCCATGTTTTCGCGCCATGCTCATCATAAGAAGATAGCGCTGACGCTGCTTCCAGCTATGCTCGTTGCTGTAGTGCTTCTACTCCTAGCCCTTTCTGTCACAGCCAGGCCCGCCCATGCCGCCTCTGCCGCGCCGCATGTCGATGTAATGACGTTTAATTCTGGGATTGACCCGGCCTCGCTGCGCTATCTGACTGACTCCATCAATACCGCCGAAAGCGATGGCGCGCAAGCCCTGGTGATCCAGATTAACACGCCGGGTGGCGATATCGCATCGATGGAATCGATGAAGGTGGCAGAACTCAATAGCAAAGTTCCGATTATCTCCTACGTCTCACCCACAGGCGCGTTTGCCGCTTCCGCCGGAGCGTTTATCACCCTGGCTGCCCAGGTAGCTGCGATGGCGCCTGGCACCACCATTGGCGCATCCAGCCCCGTCACCAGTACAGGAGGCGACATCGGCAGTACAGAGAAGGCGAAGATCGAGAGTGTCCTGGTTTCCGATATGACCAGCATTCAGAACGGTTACAGTCGTAAGGGAGTCGACCCGGCGATAAAGATGATTACTAATGCTGCTTCGTACACAGATCAACAGGCACTTGACCAGGGGATCATCGATCTACGGGCATCGAGCTTAAACGACCTGCTTTCGCAGGTGAATAACAAAACCGTGACCTTCACTTCTGGTCAGATGACGACACTGCACACGGCGGGGGCCAGCATACAAAATATCAGTACCTCGCTGGTGGATAGCCTCTATTCACTCTTGCTCGACCCTAATGTTATCTTCCTGCTCTTCATTGTGGCCATGGTCGGCATCTTCGTGGAAATCTCGCATCCAGGCGCCATTTTGCCCGGTGTAACCGGTGGTATCGCACTGATCCTCTTCCTCTTTGCGGCAGGATCAATTTCTCCCGACTGGGCAGGATTAGCGTTAATGGTGCTGGCCTTCATACTGCTGATCTTAGACCTGAAGTTAACCACGCATGGCGTACTCACTGTGGGAGCAGTTGTTTCGCTCATCTTCGGCGCGCTGCTCTTCTTCAACAGCGGCGGGCCTTATCAGGGGCAGCAGGTGAACACCGTGCTGGTCTTTTCGACGGCTGGGGTGGTTGGCCTGTTAGGTTTCTACATTGTCACGATGGTAATACGCACACGTCGAAAGCCTGTGAACACGGGAAGAGAGGGCATGATTGGCGCGAATGCTATCGCGTTGACGCCACTCGCTCCGGAGGGAAGGGTCAATTATGGCGGCGAAGACTGGGCGGCTGTGCTGGACGATCCCGAAATGTCCGTTGATCCAGGCTCCGAGGTACGTATCGTATCGGTAGAAGGGCTGCATTTGCGCGTGGCCCCTACTTTTAATAGACTCTCAAACTCTACCCCTACCTACACCCAGGGGTAACAAAGGAGGAATCTTATGGATTCTGGTTCTGTTCTGACTCTCAGTATCATTGTTGTTGTCGTTATTATTCTCTTGATGCTGTTGTTCTCGGCTATCCGCGTGGTGCAGCAGTACGAACGTGGTGTGATCTTCGTGCTGGGACGTTTGATAGGCCCGAAAGGCCCCGGCATTTTCCTGGTCCCGCCTTTCATCACCCGTATGATTAAAGTCGATCTGCGTATCGTCACCCTGCCTGTGCCGCCGCAGGAAGTGATTACACGCGATAATGTGACAATGAAAGTCTCTGCCGTGATCTACTTCTATGTCGTCGATCCAGCCTCGGCAGTGGTAAATGTGATGAACTTTATCCAGGCAACCACCCAGATTGGTCAGACCACTCTGCGGAACGTGCTTGGTCAATCTGAACTGGATGAACTGCTCTCACAGCGCAACAAAATCAACCGCGAACTGCAGGCCATCATTGACGAGCATACCGAGCGTTGGGGCGTGAAAGTCACGGCTGTGGAAATCAAGGATATTGAGTTGCCCATCACCATGCAGCGCGCGATGGCGAAACAGGCCGAGGCCGAGCGTGAAAAACGCGCCAAGATCATTCATGCCGAAGGTGAATTGCAGGCGTCGACTCAACTGGCCCAGGCTGCCAATATCATTGGTTCTCAGCCCAGCGCCCTGCAATTGCGCTTCCTGCAAACCCTCACGGAGATCGCCGTTGAGAAAAACTCAACTATCGTCTTCCCCTTACCCATTGACCTGATTGAGCCAATGCTGCATGCTATAAGGCGCAGAGCGGAATCTAGCGCCGCCGATGGACACCAGGACCCCGCGCAACCACTGCCGCCTATGCCGCAATCGCCCTATCAGAGGGATTAGTGAAAAATGGGTCAGGCCCACCTCTGGATCACCTGATTGACAGAGGCGATGCATCATCCGGATGATGCATCGCCTCTTCATTATCTGCGCGAGGAATCGTACTGCTCGCCCCTGGCATTGACGCGCACAAAAGGGGGTGCAACCGTGCAGGAGGTGAGCGCGCTATAGCGGTGAGGACGGCGGAAAGCGTTGCCCATGACTTCGCGAGAGCGAAAGGCGCGCAGCGCGTCCAGGTCGAAGGTAGCCGGATAGACGTCTTCGCTTTCCCCGGCTTCGATCAGCAGCATATCGCGTTCGTCTCCCTCTCCATAGGCGATCCCGTCGAAAGCCAGTGAATGACCATTGGCCTGCGGAGCAGCGTAGTTGGTCAGAGCCAGGCCGACCATGTTTTCATAGGCGCGAGTGCGGGCCTGGGCAAGACGGTTCATGCCCAGTGGACAGGCGTTGGGTACCAGGATAATCTCAGCGCCTTTGAGCATGAGGATGCGGGCACTTTCAGGAAATTCGCGGTCGAAGCAAATCATGGCTCCAACCTTGACCGTTCCTTGCCTGGTATCCAGAGCAGCGACTGAGAAATCGTCGCCAGGAGTCAGGGAAGCCTCGTTGTAATCAAAGTCGCAGGTGTGAACCTTGGCATAGGTCATCACGTTGGTGCCATGGCGGTCGATCAGTGACATGGTATTGCGCGGCGCACCCGGCCACTGCTCAAGGTAGGTAAGGGCAATTGCCATATCGAGTTCTCTGGCAAGCGCCTGAAAATGGGTGACGAAGGGATCATTGCGCGCAATCGCCTGTCCCTGCCAGGTGAGATGCGGGTCAGGGCAGGATATGGGAGGTACCTCCGACCATCGTTCCGGCGCCTGCCAGAGGTCAGGAGTAGTCGGTGGCATGGGGTTGGCAGAAGTATAGCCAACGTTCCACATTTCAGGGAAGAGCGCCAGGTCAGCACCTATGGCATGGGCGCGTCGACAAAAGTCTTCACCTTTTGCCTGATTCGCGGCCTGATCAGTGCCATTGGCAGCCATCTGGAGCAGAGCAATCTTTATGTTCATCGTTCACGATCCTTTCTTAAAAGAGTACAGAAAACTGCTTTTGTTCTTGGAAGAGTGGGTGAAAAGATTGGTCACGACAACATGGGAGGCGCACGGCACCGGGAAAAAACGCGTCGAGCAGGGCAATGAAAGGAGACCGATATCAGGAATGCATGAAACGAGGGTTCATCTGCATGGATGAACAGGGGCAGGTTTGGATAAGTAGTGTTAGTAGGAATGCTACAACGTCAATAACGATGACGCATCTTCTCTCCTCCGTCTGGGCGACCGCGAGGACCGCCCATATAGCGCTATATTTATTACGTGTCGTTACATACTGTTGCTGCGATTTTCGCTCTGCTTGCTGCGTAGATATTCCGCGCAGGTGTGGTAGGTTTCTTGCGAAATCAGGCCACGTGACATGTAGTGGTTCAGCATGATATCGAGCTTCAAAATACTGATCAGGTTATAGTTGTGCCGCCGTAAACGTTCGGCTGCTCCGTGTTCTCGGTCGATAAGCACGATGACATCTTTCACCTTCAGCCCATTTTCTTCAAGAAGTTCGGCTGTTTCCAGGATGCTACTTCCTCGTGTGATCAGATCATCGATGATGAGTGCGGTATCGCCTGGATTGAAGCGGCCTTCAATGCCACGTTTCCCTGTCCCTTCTGGTCGGATACGCGCATAAATCAGGGGAATATTTGTCTCCAATGAATACGCTGTTGCCAGGAGAAGCCCGCCAACCGGAACTCCAGCCACGACGCTAAAGGTACTCACACGCGCACGACGCAGCGACTGCGCCAGGTTAATTTCCTGCTGCATGAGTTTACTTGCTACACGCAGGGCGGTTGGATTACTGATAAGCACCTTGGGGTTGACAAAAACGGGAGAGCTAACGGCTGACTCACTGACGGTGAAATTCCCAAATTGGACACCTCCAAGGTCGTATAGCGTTTGCGCCAACCAGAGATTGTCTAGAGACTGCTCTTTCGCCACTTCTCAGCATCCTTTCTTTACAAAAATGGGGTTTTGTGCGCTCTCAGTATTATAGCCGTTTTTAGGAAATATAGCAAAATATGGACACATCTGGCGTTTTGTGACAGCGAAATTGCCCGTTCGACAGGCCAAAGAGCATAGTGTACTTTGCCTGAAAGGTAATTCTACACAAGGCGAGGCCTCCAGGCTACTGACTATCCATATTCAGTGGCGACCACCTGGTCGCTCTCGTTTCAGAAAGTCGAACAGGCCAACCCTGCGTCAGCCGAGCTCTTACGCCTCTGCGCTTTCCTGGCTCCCGATGCTATTCCAGAAGAACTCATCAGGGGCGGAGCAACTTATTGGAGTCCCCCGCTTCAACAGATTGCCACTGACCTGCTTGCTTTCAACCAGATGATCGAGGAGCTTCTCAAATTCTCCCTGGTGACGCGTCTCGCCAGCATCCATACCCTCAGTATCCATCGTCTAGTGCAAGCTGTGTTAC
>WNGL01007668.1_pt1 | contig 12666 bp, 13 predicted proteins | sample 5400591 | NCBI WGS metagenome assembly WNGL01 (sample SAMN13153377, study PRJNA577476) | soil metagenome | isolation source: 80 cm soil or saprolite under Garry oak tree replicate 1 | place: USA:California | collected 2016-06-15
CGACGGGGCCTTCGGCGCCCTCGCCATTCTGGCGCCGGATCTCGCGCCGCGCCTTGCCGGGCTTGATCGTGCCGATTCGCTCGCCTTCGATTTTCACAAATGGGGCCAGGTGCCCTACGATGCCGGTTTTATCCTGGTGCGCGACGGTACGCTCCATCGCGAGACCTTTGCCGCGCCGGCCGCCTATCTGCGGCGCGAGACGCGCGGCCTTGCCGCGGGCTCGCCTTGGCCCTGTGATTTTGGCCCCGATCTGTCGCGGGGTTTTCGCGCGCTGAAAACCTGGTTCACCTTGCGGGTCCACGGCACCGACGCAATCGGCGCCACGATCTCGCGCAGCTGCGCACTCGCGGGCTATTTGGCAGGTCGCATCGCAGAAACGCCGGAGCTCGAGCTCCTGGCCCCCGTGGAGCTCAACATCGTCTGCTTCGGCTATCGCAGCGCTGATGCCGATCGGATCAATGCGCGGATCGTCGCCGATCTCCATGAGTCCGGCATCGTCGCGCCGTCAACGACGACGATCGACGGCCGATTGGCAGTCCGGGCAGCAATCGTCAATCACCGCACCCAGGCCTGCGACATAGACGCGTTGGTCGAGGCGACACTCGCCTTTGGCCGCGCCCGAGTGAGCAGCCTTGCCGCTTAACGGGATCATCGGAGAATCATGAACCTTATCGCTGCCTCGCGCGAAGGCGCGAGCGGTTACCCGCTGACGGTCTCCCTCATTGGTGTTGCCGAATTGGCGAAGATGGCCTTCGACTGCGTTGATATGGCCCCCTTACAGCAATCGCTGATCGACCGGGTCCTCCGCGATTCCGGCGATAGCGCCGCGCTGATGGATCTCGCGGCAATCAAGCAGCTGTCGGGCGGTCGCGCCGATGGTCTGCGTCTGCAAGCCCACGCGCTCGAGCAGAACCGCCTCTATCGGCGCCCTGCGGCGGGCAATACCGGCGGGACCCGGCTGCTCGCCTTCATGGCGCCAGGCGATTTCATGGCAAACGCACCGCTCGAATTCTTGCTGGAGGGTTCGAACGTCAGTCTCGATATGCTCTATGTCGTGCCTGGCGCACCGCTGCCCGAATTCGTTCCAGAGCACGATTTGGCAATCGTCGCGGTCGGCGAATCCGACGCCAACCGTACGGTGCTCCACGAGATTGCCTCTTTGGTCGGTCGGTGGCCGCGGCCGATCCTCAATCTGCCGACACGCATCGCACAGCTGTCACGCGATGCGGCAAATGCACTCCTTGGTACCGTCGCCGATGTCGCTGTCCCGACGACCGCGCGGATCCCGCGGGCGCAGCTGTGTGAAATCGCTACCGGCCAAGCAATGATCGCGAGCGCCCTGCCCGACGGTGCGTTTCCCATCATCGCGCGGCCGATTTTCTCGCATGCCGGCGAGGGGTTGGCGAAGCTTGACGATGCAGCGTCGCTGGCCGCCTACCTGCGGCTGCGGCTGGAAGAGGAATTCTACGTCTCACCCTTCGTCGACTATCGCAGTGCAGATGGTCTTTTTCGCAAGTATCGCATCGCTTTGATCGATGGACGTCCCTATGCGTCCCATATGGCCGTGTCGCAGCATTGGATGGTACACTACCTCAATGCCGGAATGACCGAATGTGTGGCAAAACGCGACGAGGAAGCGCGTTTCATGGCCCGCTTCGATGCGGATTTCGCCGTACGCCACGGCGCTGCGTTGAGCGCCATCGCCGATCGGGTCGGGCTCGAATATTTCGCCATTGATTGCGGCGAGTTGCCCGATGGCCGCCTCCTCCTGTTCGAGGCCGACGTCGCGATGATCATCCACGCGATGGATCCTTCCGACTTGTTCCCCTACAAGAGGCCGCAAATGCGCAAGGTCTTTGCCGCCTTCGTCGCCATGCTATGCAGACACGCACAGCCGACCTGACGAGGCTTCTCGCGCGCCAACGGCGAATGCGATACCCTCTGCGCGACAAGATTGGATGCGCAAAGGGAGGGTCGATCGATGCTGCTGCCGCTCGCGGGACGCCGACTCTACTACGATATTGTTGGGCCGGAAGGCGGTCCGGTCGTCTGCTTCACCCACTCATTGTCGTCCGATAGTGGCATGTGGGCTGAACAGCTCCCACCCTTGCTCGCGGCGGGGTTCCGCCTGCTCCGCGTTGACATGCGCGGTCATGGCGGTAGCGATCCGGTCGCCGGGGATTACACGATGGATCAACTCGCTGCCGATGTCGCTTCGGTCATCGATGCACTCGGCATCCATCAGGTCCACTATATCGGCTTGTCGATCGGCGGCATGATCGGCCAAGCCTTTGCGATCAACTACGGCGAAAAGCTGAAATCGTTGATGCTGTGCGACACCTTGCCTGCCACCCTGCCGGATGCGAAGGCGGCTTGGGCGCCGCGCATCGCGGCCGCGACCGAGGCCAACTCGCTGGCGGCCTTGGCCGACGGCACGATGGAACGCTGGTTCACCGATGCCTTCAGGCTGCGCAATCCCGGTCGCTGGAGGCAGATCCGCGATACCATTGTCGGCACCAGTGCCCGCGGCTTCCTCGGTTGTGCCGCCGCGATCCTGAATTTCGATTTCACTACACGCCTGCCTACGCTCAAAATTCCCAGCCTGGTCGTCTGCGGGGCCGATGATCAAGGAACGCCGTCCGCCGAAAACAAGCGGATCGCCTCGCTCATTCCGGGCGGCCGCTACGAGGAGATCGCGCGAGCGCGTCATCTCCCGAATGTCGAGCATCCGGGGATCTTCAATCCGCTCATGATGGGCTGGCTCGGCACTCATCGCTGATCGGGAGGAGGGGGCGTGATGACGACCGCCATCGGACGGGCCGGTTGGCTCCCCGGTTTGCTTCTGGGTCTTCTCGCCAGCTTGGCGAATCTCGGCGCGCACGCCGAGACGGATCAGCTGCGCATCGGCTTACAATACGGCTTCATCTACCTGCCGATCGAGATCGCACGCAGCGAGGGCTTTATCGAAAAGCGGGCGCAGGCGCTTGGTGTCGGCAAGCTCAAGGTGACCTTGCAGCGCTTCAGCGGCACTCCAGCGATGAACGATGCGCTGCTCTCCAACAACATCGATTTTGGCGCGCTTGGATTGCCAGGATTGCTGATCGTGTGGGAGAAAACGCGCGGCCGACTTGCGATCAAGGGGCTTGCCGGCATGCCCCTCAATGCGTTCTTTCTCTATTCCAATAGGCCGGCGATCAAATCGCTGGCCGACTTTACCGAGCAGGATCGCATCGCCGTTCCAGCACCCAATTCGGGGCAAGGTATCCTGCTGGAGATGGCGGCGGAAAAGCTGTTCGGTCCAGGCCAATATGGGCGCGCCGATAAGCTGATGATCAGCCTGCCGCATCCCGATGCGACGACCGCCTTGCTCGCCGGCGGCACTATCGCCGGCTATTTTTCGGTGCCGCCTTATTCGCAGATTCTCGCCCGCGACAGCCGCGTTCATCTCGTCACCACCTCGAAGGAGATCTTCGGCGGCTTCGAGGCGAGCGGTGCGGGGTTGGCTGGCAGCCAGCGCTTCGTCGACGCCAACCCGCTGGTCAGCCGCGCATTGCTGTTGGGGCTCGACGACGCCATGCGCCTGTGGAAAGAGGATCCGCGCCGCGCCGCCGAAATCTATCTTGCGGCCGAGTTGGCCAAGCTCAGCCTCGATGAAGTCGTCGAGATCCTGCGCGACGGCTCGACCGTTCCGCAGGTGGCGCCGCAAGGCGTCATGGCGCTCGCCGGATTCATGGCCAAGACCGGCATGCTCAAGACGCCACCGCAATCGTGGAGGGAGGTCTTTTTTCCACTTATCCACGACCGCGACGGCAACTAAAGTCGCTCTGGCTAGCGCTCGCACGACAGGTGTTCCGTCGTATAAGCTGGCGCATGAGCCACCGCCGCCAGAGGAGATTTTGCCATGCGCATCGAGCAACGACTTGCTGAACTGAAGATTGTTCTGCCGACGCTGCACCCGCCGCTCGGCACGTACGTGCATGCCAAGCGGGCGGGTGACCTCCTCTTCCTTGCCGGCAAGGGGCCCGGCGACGCGCAGGGCAAGATGCTTGTCGGCAAGGTCGGCGTCGGGGTGACGACCGAGGAGGCTTACCAGCACGCCCGTCTGGTTGGCCTGATGCTGATTGCCGTGATGAAAGACGCGCTCGGCGATCTCGACCGCGTGAGTGATATCGTCAAAGTGCTCGGCATGGTCAATGCGTCGCCGGATTTCACCGATCATCCGAAGGTCATCAACGGCTGCTCGGATCTCTTCGTCGAAGTGTTCGGCGAACACGGCAGGCACGCCCGCTCGGCGGTCGGTATGGGGGGGCTGCCCGGCGGCATCACGGTCGAGATCGAAGCCATCGCCGCGGTTCGTTGAGGAGGAGGGATCATGGCGCATCAGCGGCTGCGTAAGTTCAACACGGCGACGGTCTACGAGGGTGGTAAGATCGCCAACGACATGTGCATGGTGGTGCGCGCCGGCAATATCATCTTCCTGCGCGGTCAAACCGGTTTCGATCTCGACAACAGATTCGTCGGCAAGGGCGATGCGGCAGCGCAGGCCGATCAGGCGATGAAGAACGTCAAGGTGCTGCTCGAGGAAGCCGGCGGCAAACTCGATCATATCTGCAAGATCACCACCTACATCACCGATCGCGCGTATCGCGAGCCGGTCTACAACGTCGTCGGGCGCCACCTGAAAGGCGTCTATCCCTGCGGTACCGGTCTGATCGTCAACGGTCTTGCCTTGCCAGAGATGCTGGTCGAGATCGACATCGAGGCAGTCATCCCAATGGATGAGGCATGAGAGCGCTCTGCGATGCCGCATGACCGACTGCGCAAGTTCAACATAAGCGATTGGTTCGGCCAGCGCATTGATTGGGACGGCAGCATGGCGGTCCGCTGCGCTGACGAGCTCTATCTTTCCGGCGTCAATGGCAGCGAGCTCGATGCCAGCCGGACCCACGGCACCGGCCGCACGCCCGAGGATGCGGCGATCCAGGCCGATGTCGCGCTCAACAATTTGAGGACGCTGCTGGCGGAGGCGGGAGCCAGCCTCGACGATATATGCAAGATCAATGTCTACATCTCGGATCGTGCCTATCGCATCCCGATCTACCGCACGATCGGTCGCCACCTGCGCGGCATCCACCCGGTCTCCACTGGTCTCATCGTCAACGGCTTCGCGCGGCCGGAAATACTCTTCACGCTCGACGTCTGCGCGGTGCCGCAGCACGGCACGCCGCATGCGCGGTTGCACCGCTATCACTCCGACAATACGCGCTATGGCGTCGAGCGGCAGCAGATCGGCTGCGATTTCTGCCAGGTCGTGCGCGCCGGGCGACGCATCTATCTGCGCGGCCAGACCGGCCAGAACCTTGACGACAGTCTTACCGATCTCGGCGATGCCGGAACGCAAGCGGCCCAGGCGATGCGCAATGTCGAGGTCCTGCTCGGCGAGGCCGGCTCAGGGCTGTCGGATATAACCAAGGTCGTTCTCTACGCCACTGACCGCGCCCACCTTGCGCCGGCGCGTGTTTCTGTGCTGCGCCATCTCGGTGACGTGCCTTGCGCGCTGAGCGAGATCATCGTCAAGGGTCTCGCAAGCCCCGACTTGGCGATGGAAGTCGACGTCTTCGCGGTGCAAGCCTAGTCTAGCCAGCGATCGGGGAGGGAGAACAGAACGATGACCTTTGCGCTTGCCGCACGCTGCCCGCACACGGGCATGCTCGGGGCCGCCGTCGCGACATCGAGTCTGGCGGTCGGCAGCCGTTGCGTCTTCGCTCGCGCCGGCATCGGTGCCGTGCTGACGCAGCACCGCACCGACCCGCGCCTCGGGCCGCAGGGCCTCGAATTTCTCGCCGCCGGCAAGAGCGCGCAGGAGACGATTGACGCTCTGGTCGCCTCGACGCCGCATCACGGCTGGCGCCAGCTCGCGGTTGTCGACAAGGACGGGCGGACAGCGCATTTCTCGGGCAAGCTCATCACCTCGATTCATGGCGGCGCCACCGGCGAGAGCGTCGTCGCGGTCGGCAATCTCCTCAGGGCGAGGGAAATCCCGGCGGCGATGATACACGACTTTGCGCAGCGCTCGGAACGGTCGCTGGCCGAGCGTTTGGTCGGCGCGCTGGCCGCCGGCCTGTCCGCCGGCGGCGAGAACGAGCCGGTGCGCTCGGCGGCGCTCCTCGTCGTCCACCAGCAGAGCTTCCCTTACGTCGATCTGCGTGTCGACGACGACGCGGCGCCGATCGAGCGACTCGTGGCGTTGTGGCGCGCCTACGCGCCGCAGGCCGATGATTTCGTCAACCGGGCGATCGCGCCGGATGAGGCGCCCGGCTTCGGAGCTGCCGACCGGGCACCCTGAGGACGCAACTGCGCCGCGTTCGCCCGGCCCGATCGACCTGCCGCCGTCAGTGGGCATGCGGCAGCCGCCGTTCGATAGGATAGGGCTCGCGTGCGAGGCCGACGCAGAAGCGTCCGACGATATCCTCCAGCTGGTGCGCCAAATTCCTCAACTCGCCCGTCTTGGCGCGCAGTTCGGCGACGCGGTCGGCGATTTTGCCGCGCAACGCTGCAATGTCGATGCCGGGAAAACGCCCGTGTTCGAGCACCATCCGGCCGCCGATCATGACGCTGTCGACGGCGCCGCCATTCTCGCTATGGACGAGCTGGTTTACCGGATCGTTGAGCGGAATGAGATTGGGATGGTCGAGATCGAGGAAGACGACATCGGCCCGATAGCCGACGGCTAGCTTGCCGATCACGCTGCCGAGGCCGAGCGCGCGGGCACTGCCTTCGGTCGCCATGGCGAGCACTTCCTCGGTGCGCAGCCAGTCGCGATAGTCGGTGCCCAGGAGCCGGCTGGCGAAGGAGGCGAGCCGCATCGCCTCGAACATGTTTTGATTGTCCGAGCAGCTCGCTCCGTCGGTGCCGATGCCGAGAGCGACGCCGCGCGCCGCCATCTGTCGCGCCGCCGCTATGCCGGAGCCGAGCCGCATGTTGCTGCCGGGATTATGCGCAATGGCGCAGCCGCGATCGGCGAGGCGGCCGATGTCGTCGACGTCGAGCCAGACGCCGTGCGCGCCGGTGAAGTTCGGCCCCAGGAAGCCGAGCGCATCGAGATGCGCAGTCAACGTCTTGCCATAACGACGCAGGCCCGACACTGCCTGGACTCGCGACTCCGCCAGGTGCATTTGCAAGCCGGCGCCGAATTCGTCCGCAAGGTTACGGCAGCCGACGATGAAAGCGTCGCTGCAATGGAGCGGGATGGTCGGGGCGAGGGCAATCCGCGTCCGCTCGCCATCGCCCCGCCAACCCGTGACGATCGTGCGCAACGCGGCCAGTATCTCCTCCGCCGGCGCCAGCCGAAAGCGCTCGACGGCGCGGGCAAGGGCGGGCGGCAAGGCGTCGATCAGCCCGGGAATGGCTTGGTAGAAACTGTGATCGGCGACCATCGGCGCGAGGACGACGCGCAGGCCCACCTCGCTGTAGCCGCGCGCCACGGCCGCGAGCCCGTCCGCCGTCGGGAGGGGAAATTCGTGCATCAAATCATAGCAAGCGGTCGTGCCAGAGCGGATCATATCGAGCCCGCCGAGCAATCCGCTGAGATACTTGTCCTCGAGCGAGCGGTAGCCGTTGAGATAGGGCCCGGCATTGAGCAGGAGCTCGAGCGTCCAGACGTCGCCCATGCCCTTGGCGAGATTGCCGTGGCCGTGGGTATGCGCATTGATCAGGCCGGGCATCAGCATGCGGTCGCTGGCATCGACGACCACGGCATCTTGGGGCGCCGCGAGACCAGGCGGGCCGATCGCCGAGATGGTGTCGCCGGCAATCAGAATGTCGGCCGGCCGCGCCGCATGCTCGGCAATGTCGAGGACGAGACCGTTGCGGATGACGGTGTGGGCCGGCGCTGCCATCGCCCTAGCCGATGATCTCGAAATGCGCCTCGGTCGGTTTCAAATGGCGTCCGTTGATCGGGATGATGTCCTGCGGGCAAGCCGAGAAGGCGATGACGAGGTCCATCTCGGCGCGCAGGCTGACATAACTGCCGGGCGGCGCGATGGCCGGCTCGAAGGAAAGCGCGACGCCGCGCGCCACCGGGATGTTCATGAAAAGATTGAGCGGCGACGGCGTCTCCGGCGGCGAGAGCCCGAGCGCGCCGAGACCGGCGGCGAGATTGTCGGTGCAGCTGTCGTGAAAGCCCTTGACGCCCAGGCCCTCGTAACGATAGCGGTCGCAGGCCGCCATCAGCGTGTCGTGGATGCCGCCGGAATTGTCTTCGAGGAAGGTCAGGATCGGGCGCCGATGGTTGGTCAGCATGGCGTCGCCGGGCGCCGGGATGATTTTGAGGATTTGCGCGCGGCTGTGCTCCATCGACATGAACTCGGTGAGATCGGCGCGATTGAACGCCCAGGTGTCGACGACCTGTTGGCCATGCGTGTTGATGACCTTGATCGTCTGCCCCTTGGCGACGAACGCCGCTTTGCCCTTGCGGGCCGGGATGGTGATTTTCGACATTGCCGATGCTCCCCTTCGTGCCGCGAGGATTGCCCGCCGCTTGCTAGGCTAATCCTCACGGCGCATCGGTGGAACCGGGATTCTGTCAGCGCGACGGCAAGGCGCCAGCTTGGTCTGGAGCGCCTCGATGGGCTACTCGCCGCTTCGCCGCGGGGCCCTCAGGCGGCGAGGCGCCGCCGCCGGGAGATCGATTTGCTGGCGACCGTCAGCACGACCCCGAGCGCAAGCCCAATTGCGCTGACCGCAGGATTCGGCAGCATCACCGAGTCGAGGCTTAAAGCCAGCCGGGCCGCCAGTGCCAAGATCGCCGCCTGGATCAACACCGCTCCGGCAAAGGCAGCCAAGGTGGCGACGCGCGCGGTCGAGATCTGCGCGCCGAGCGCGGGGTCGGTCGGATTGCGGGCACCAACCCCGCCGCGGAACGAGGTCAAGCCGTCAGCCGATTGCGGGAAGCCAATAGTTTGGTAGGCGCTCATCTTGAATGTCCTGGCGTTTGCTCGTCTGCTTTTGATCAGGCACCCGGACGCGGCTCACGGCTGTGACGCTCGGCACAGGATGGAGCCGGCGGGTGATGGCGATCACAGGGCCGCGCGCGATGGCCGCGGCGCCTCAGAAAAGCGGCACGACGAGACCGTAGACCGATGCCGCGGTACATAGCAGAACCAGTGGGTGGACCGGTCGCCAGAGCAACAGCGCCGCTGATAGTCCTGCGGTCGCGAAGGCGCCCAGGCCACCTTGTGTCGCCTCGAGCACGGCATAGGCGCCGGCGAAGATGAGGCCGACGGCGATCGGCGCGAGGCCGCGCTCGATAGTGGCGCGCCACGGCGAGCCGCTGAAACGCTGCCACAATACGGTGACGGCCGCGAACAGCAGGCTCGACGGCACGAAGAGGGCGAGCGTCGCGACCAGCGCACCCATCCATCCGGCGACCTTCCAGCCGATCAGGGTGACGATGAGGATGCCGGGTCCCGGGGCGACGCGGGTAATCGCGAAAAGATCGACGAACTCGCGCTGGGTCAGCCAGCGATAGACGTCGACGGTCTGGTGCTCCATCTCGGCGAGGATGGTGCCGCCGCCGCCAATCGACAGGAAGGACAGCGGCACGAATATCCGGAGCAGCCCGAGCAGCAAGTCCTCATCCACGGCCGGCTATCCATGCCAGGCCGATGCTGAGCGGCGCCAGGATTGCGACGACCACCAGCATCGGCCAGCGGAGCAGGCCGACGGCGACGAACACCGCGGCGGCGATCGCGATCGGCGCAAATCTTGTCGTGCTGCGCCGCGCCGACTTGATCCCCGTGCTGATGTTCATGCCGACCGCCGCAGCGGCAACCCCGTCGAGGACGAGATGGAGGGTGGGCAGCGTCGCGAACCGCGCGTAGATCGTGGCGATCGCGATGACGGCGAGGATGGGCCCCCCGATCAGGCCGAGAAGCGCCGTTATCGCACCGCGCAACCCGCGCAGGTGGATGCCGAGGAAGAGCGACATATTGACCATGTTGCCGCCCGGCAGGACTTGGCAGATTGCCAAGCCGCTGAGGAATTCCTGATCGCTGAGCCAGCGTCGGGCCTCCACCGCCTCGCGGTGCATCCAGGTGATCAGACCGCCGCCGAAGCTCAGCGCACCGATCCGCGAGAAGACCGCCGCGATGGCGGGCAGGGGTACTGGGGGAAGATTGCGCGGGGTCATGGGGGAGTACCGAAGCCGGCGGCGGAAGATGCAGCATGACCGGCAACCGGGCTCGGCGGCCATTGTCCCGATCGGCCAGACCGCGCGCCGCGCAATCCTCCCATGCGCCAGCCACCCCTGGGCTTATGCTGCACTGCAGCATATTTGTTCAACAAGCAAATTGGCCAATGAAAGGTGCTTGTCATGACCGCCGTAACCTTCCCCCTGCGCAAGTCGGCCGCCGCGTCGCCTTGGCGTCTCGCTCTCACGGTCCTGCGCAGCTTGCACAAGGCGCGCCAGGAGCGCCTCGTCGCGGCGGAGCTCGCGAAGCTCGATGATCGCCTGCTCGCCGATCTCGGCCTCGCCCGGGGCGACATCCAAGCCGTCTCGCGCGGCGAACTGCGCCGCTAGGCGCCGAACCACGCGGCGTTTGACCACTTCTACCCGCCGCGGCGCCGTCATATAGTCGGCGCGATGAAGCTGCCCGCCGCGTCCTCTGCGCTCCTGGCCTTTGCCCTCGTCGGCTGTTCGCTGTGGGACAAGCCGGTCGATTCCGCCGATCTCTCGCTTTCCTGCGAGGTGACGAAGTGCGAATGCCGCGCGCCGAAATCGGCGTGGTCGTTTCATGACAACCCCGCTCAGCCGGTGGCATGGCGGAGCGACGGCTCGGCCTATTGCCCGCAAGGACTTTCGCTGAACCGGGTCGGCAATTGACGCTGCGGCGGGCGTGAGGATCGCAACATGAAGTCTCCAGCCGGCGATCCGATCCTTTCCGAGCTTATCCCGCCCGGCGCGCCGTGGAGCACCATCCTGCGAGCCGGGCAGGTATTGCGGATCGTCGACATTGAGGGGCAGCAGGGCGTCGATTTTCTCTGCTACTCCGCTTCCAATCCGGAAGAGCGCTACCATGCCGCGAACACGCTGAAGCGTGCCGGGACGCTGCGCATCACCACCGGACACGTGCTCTATTCGGATGTCGCGCGGCCGCTGATGACGGTGGTGGGCGACAGCTGTCACTATCACGACACGATCGCCGGCTGTTGCAGCGCGCACAGCAACGAGCTGATCTACGGCATCAAGAACGTGCCGGGATGCCGTGAGAATTTCCTCGCCGAGCTGGCGAAATACGGGCTCGGCCGCAAGGATATCGTCGCCAATCTGAATTTCTTCTGCAACGTCCCGGTCGGCGCCGGCAATCGATTGGCGCCGACCGTCTTCGAGCCCGCGGCATCGAAACCGGGCGACTTCATCGAGCTGCGCGCGGAGATCGATCTCATCGCGGTGATTTCCAATTGCCCGCAGGTCAACAACCCGTGCAGCGGCGGCCATCCGACGCCGATCCGGGCGATCGTCACAGCGGCCTAGCCCCGCCGACGACATCAGATCACCACTTCGATGAGGAACGGGCCGCGCATCGCGAGGGCGGCGCGGAATGCGTCGGCGAAGGCGTCGATCGTCGTCACCCGCTTGCCTTCGACGCCCATGCCCTTGGCGAGGCTGACCCAATCGAGGGCGGGATTGTCGAGGCTGAGCATGTCGAGGGCCTTGCGGCCGGGATTGCGTGCCCCGACAGCGGTGAGCTCGCCGCGCAGGATCGCATAGGAGCGGTTCGCCCAGATCACGGTGAGCACATCGAGGCGCTCGCGGGCCTGCGTCCACAGGGCCTGCAGCGTATACATGCCGCTGCCGTCGGCCTCGAGGTTGATCACCTTGCGATGCGGCGCGGCGACGGCGGCGCCGGTCGCCAGCGGAATGCCGAGCCCGATCGCGCCGCCGGTGATCTGCAGCCAGTCATGCGGCGCGGCGCCGCGCGTCAGCGCGAAGAAGCCGCGCCCGGTGGTCACCGATTCGTCGCAGACGATGGCGTCCTCGGGGATCAGCGCGCCGAGCGCAGCGGCGATGCTGTCGAGGGTGATGGCGCCGCTCGGGAGAGCGGGTTGCGCCAGCTTTTGGCGCGGCGCCTCGCTCTTGCGCGCCCCGACCGCTTCGGCGAGCGCCGCCAGCGTGCCGGTGAGATCGTCCTCCGGCGTCGCCAGAATGCGAACGTCGCAATCTTCCGGGATCAGCCTGCCAGGCTTGCCGGGATAGGCGAAGAAGGCGACCGGAACACTGGCGCCGACGAGCACGAGGTGATGCACGTCCTTGAGGACGGCAAGGGCGGAGTCGACGGGGTAAGGCACCCGCTCCACCGGCACGCGGCCGGCGCCGCGCTCGACACGGGCATTGGAGCCCTGCGCCATCACGCGACAGCCGGTCTTGGCGGCGATCGCCCCGGCCCAGTCGAGCCCGTCCTGACGCAGCGCCATGCCGCCCAGCATCAGCATCGTCCCGCTGCCGGCGCGCAGGATCTGCGCCGCCCCGGCGATCGCGGCTTCGGATACCGGCTTGGGCTCGGCGCTCGGCGCGGTGCGGGCAACTTTGCCGCCGTCGCTCCATGCCGCGTCGGCTGGCAGGATCAAGGTCGCGATCCGTCCCGGCGGCGCCGCGGCCGCGGCGAT
>WNGL01012039.1_pt1 | contig 12666 bp, 7 predicted proteins | sample 5400591 | NCBI WGS metagenome assembly WNGL01 (sample SAMN13153377, study PRJNA577476) | soil metagenome | isolation source: 80 cm soil or saprolite under Garry oak tree replicate 1 | place: USA:California | collected 2016-06-15
TGGCTTTGCTTGATCATTTGCAACTTGAGACAGTCCTGCTTGTTGGATATGATATTGGCTCGCGTGTGGCGCAGACCGTAGCGCAGATGGCTCCTGGGCGCGTCCAGGGTCTCGCATTATCAGCGCCGGTCTATCCCGGTTTTGGCACACGCCCTTTGGAGCCAGCAGCCCAGAAGGAGCGCTGGTACCAGCATTTTCACACGATTACGCAAGCCGATCAACTCATCGGTCATGATCGGGAAACGGTGCGTCTCTACTTGTCTTATTTCTATGATCATTGGGTCGGCAACAAGCAAGCTCTTCGTGCCAAAGAGTTTGAAGCGATTGTAGATACCTATACGCAGCCGGGAGCTGTCCGGGGAAGTATTGCCTGGTATCGAGCGGGGGGTGGGTCTGGACAAGTGGCCACCTCCTATCCGCAGAGTCAACTGGCCCCCATCACTCACCCGACCGCTGTCGTGTGGGGAGAGGCTGATCCTGTCCTCTTGTCAAGTTGGGCAGATCGACTGGAGGAATATTTTCCCCATCTTGTCCGTGTGCAGATGTTAGCGGGCATTGGTCACTTTGTGCCGTTTGAAGCCCCTGATGCCCTTGTGGAGGCCATTCGCACTGTTCTGTAGCCTCCCTTTGTGGCTCTTACGCAGCCTCGCTCCTCTCTCCTATCACCGAAGCTACATAAGAGCCAAATTAATGGACAAAGAATAAATCACAGCTATTCTCTTTCCTTCACATGTATTAAATACATTAAATGCTGTTAAAACTTGTTTTACACTATCTTACTCTGCGCTGTAGACCTATCATGCTCCTCAAATACTTGTCAAGTGTCCAAAATAATAGCGAGCAAGATGCTCGGTATTCTACATAAATCGCGAGCATTGGCCAGATACCATTCCCTCTTTAGCAACTGGCCACCTTTTAGAATAGCTTTTCATAGCGTACAATCATCTCATCAGATTTGATCATAAACAATAACCGTTGAAGGGATAACTCTATGCAAACTCTCCTTGGGATTGACCTCGGAACGACAGGAGTCAAAGCGGCTCTCTTCTCCGCGGAAGATGGGCATGTGCTTTCCTCGGCCTTTGTCGATTATCCGCTGCTGCACCCTCAGCCTGGTTGGGCTGAGCAAGACCCGGCAGACTGGTGGCAAGCCACAGTTGTGGCTATTGAAGCGTGTCTAACAGGGGCTGCGCGTTATCACGTGCAGCCATCGGATGTACGTGGCATCGGCCTCTCCGGTCAAATGCACGGCGTTGTATTGCTGGACGAGCATCAGCAGGTCTTGCGACCGTGCATCATCTGGGCGGATCAGCGAAGTGAAGCCCAGTGCCGCTGGATGACCGAGAGAGTAGGTGCTGCCCGCCTCATCAAGCTGGTGAGCAATCCCGCGCTGCCAGGTTTCTCTGCCCCCAAATTGCTCTGGATTCGTGACAATGAGCCAGAGATATTTGCGCGGGCACGCACCATGCTCTTGCCCAAAGACTATATTCGCTTCCGCTTGACTGGTAAGTTGGCGATGGAGATTTCAGATGCGGCAGGCACCTGTCTCCTGGATGTGAAGCAGGGAACATGGTCTCGCGAGGTGCTGGAGGCAATAGCGCTCGATCCAGCCCTGCTGCCGCCTGTTGTTGCCGCTGATGCTGTGAGTGGCACGATTACCGGTGAAGTAGCGGCCCTGACCGGCTTACTACCGGGCACTCCTGTTGCGGGTGGTGGAGCGGATAACGCCTGTGGCGCCGTTGGCAATGGCGTAGTGCTGCCCGGCCTGGCGCTCGTCTCTATCGGGACGAGTGGAGTAGTGCTGGCCTATGCTGACACCCCGCAAGTCGATATGTCTGGCCCTGTGCCTCGAGTTCACACGTTTAACCACGCTGTACCACACGCCTGGTACCTCATGGGAGTGACGCAGGGGGCTGGTCTCTCGCTACGCTGGGTACGCGATAACATTGGATTACCTGAGCGAGCATTAGAGCGCTGGACTGGATTGGACGCCTACGAACTTCTTGCCAGGGAGGCTGAAAGTGTACCTGCTGGAAGTGATGGACTGTTGTTCTTACCTTATCTACAGGGAGAGCGCACTCCTCACCTCGACGCCTACGCTCGCGGCGGCTGGATTGGCCTCACTGCCAGTTATGATCGCCGTCACTTGGTCCGTGCTGTCTTTGAGGGTGTGGCTTTTAGCTTAAAGGATTGCTTCTTGATTATTCAGGAGCAGGGTCTGCCCTTGGAGCAGTTGCGTGCTACCGGCGGCGGCGCAAAGAGTGTGCTCTGGCGTCAAATTATCGCGGACATTCTGGGGGTGGAACTGGTAACAACAAATGCAACGGAAGGGCCTGCCTTTGGCGCCGCCTTGTTAGCAGGCGTTGCCGGTGGCATCTACAGTTCAGTGCCGCAGGCCTGTGAGGCTACCATACGTGTGGTGGAGCGAACTGGGCCAGATAGGGGAAACGAGGTGGCCTATGCCCAGGCGTATGGGACCTACCGCGCACTCTATCCAGCTCTGAAGCCAATAATCAGTAAACCACTATAGCAAAACGGCTCAGCAGGCAATGGGGCCAGGTGGAGCCGCTTTTTGTGTATGTTATGATATTAGCACGGCACATTCCTGTTCGTTCCCAAACTCTAAAACGCCAAGAAGGATAAACAACGATGTCAGATGTCGTAACCCCCATTGAAAAAAACGAACGCACGGTCAACGTGCAGGGCATTGCAACGCACATATTTGAAGCTGGTTCACCTGCCGCTCCGCCTTTACTGTATCTCCACGGCACCAACCTGGGGAACTTGTGGCTGGATTATCATCGTGCCCTCGCCCAATACTTTCATCTGTTCGCACCCGATATCCCTGGTTTTGGTTTAACTGAGAGGCCCGATTGGATGCGTGATATGAGTGACTATATCCTCTTCTTCCGCGACCTGTTGAACGAGCTAGGGCTGGACACGGTCATGCTTGTTGGGCATTCGATAGGAGGATGGATGGCGGCAGAGATAGCTGTATGGTATCCGGAACGGGTTAAAAAGCTGGTGCTCTCCAATGCCGCTGGCATCCGGGTGAAGGGTTCATCTATCGCCGATATCTTCGCTATGAACGCTCAGGAGTTAATCGCCGCCTGTTTTGATAATCCCATGGCTGCAATGCCTCTGATGCCTGCCGAATTTAATGTAGATTTCCTGCTTGTGCAGTATAAAGAGCGTACTACCCTCGCTTCACTGGCCTGGAATCCCAGCTATGACCCGAAGTTGGAACGGCGCTTAGCCAGTATCAAGTGTCCAACCTTAGTGATCTGGGGAGCAAATGATCGTGTCATTCCCCCGGTATACGGCGATACGTTTCACCGGCAAATCGCCAACTCTCGACTGGTAAAGTTGGAAGGCACAGGACATATGCCCATGTTTGAGAAACACGAGGAATGGGCCAGGAGTATCTGCGAATTTCTTGAGCAAGGAAAGGATTAACTTCCCGTGAATAAGCTGCAGTTCCACTACTTCCACTTGATGCCCTGGCCCTACCTGCCCGCGGATTATGATCAAAAGTACGACTCTGCGTGGGTAACACTGCCCAATTCGATCTATGATCCGATCAAGGGGCACGCGTTATATAACCGATATCTTGATGAGATCGAACGAGCCGATAAATTGGGGTGGGATAGTGTCATCGTCAACGAGCATCATCAGAATGCTTACGGGACCATGCCTTCGCCAAATATTATGGCTGCTGTCCTGACGCAGAGGATAAAGCGGGCAAAAATCGGGATTGTTGGCAATGCACTGCCGCTGCATGATGACCCACTTCGGGTGGCCGAAGAGATTGCTATGCTCGACGTGATCAGTGGCGGACGCATTATCTCCGGCTTTGTGCGCGGCACGGGCATGGAATATTTCAGCTACAGCGTCAATCCAACCATTAGCCGTGAACGTATGGACGAGGCGCATGACTTGATTATACAGGCCTGGACCCGCCCCGGCCCATTCGCCTTCGAGGGTGAACATTATAACTATCGCTACGTCAATATCTGGCCTCGTCCTATTCAGCAGCCTCACCCACCCATCTGGTTGCCTGGTACTGCCAGTACCGAGACCATCGATTTTGCAGCGGGACATAAATATCCCTATATGACGGTTTTCATGCCAATGGACCAGCGCAAGCGAGCATATGACATGTACCGCCGGCTCGCCGAGGAAAAATATGGCTACGAAGCGCAGCCAGAGCAACTCGCATTCTGTGTTCCCTGTGTCGTGGCCGAGAGCGATGATATTGCTATGAAGGAGGGGGAAAAATATGTGATGTGGCTCTTTAACAAAGCCCTCAAGGTCCGCCCCGAATTCTTTGTACCGCCCGGCTATATGAGCGTACGTAGTCTCAGAGGGATGCTTGAAAGTGGAACCTATGGTCGAAAAGCCTCCTTCAAAGAATTGGTAGATACAGGTGTTGTCATAGCAGGCAGCGTGGATACCGTCGTTGAGAAACTTGCCTACTTGACCGACGAGCTTCATGCCGGTATGTTGGTCACAGGCGGTCATGTTGGTGAAATCCCTGATTACCTCGTCCTCAAGAATCAGACGATGATGGCGGAAGAGGTAATGCCGCACTTCCGTGAAAAGCTCGTCAAGGCTGAACCCAAACCTGTCGAGATTCAAACTGTGTAAAAAGTTTAGATTTGATCATCGATATGCTGCGTGAGTTTGAGTACTGCGCCGCGGCTCAGTTTGGCTTCGCCGCGAGCAAGAGCGTCGAGAGTGGCATAGGCTAAGGCAAGAGGAGTTTGGATAAAGTATACGAATTTGATAGTCATATTTCCTTTCGGCATTGCATCAGGCGAAGATCAAGATTGTCTCAACGAACGTTAAGAGCCTGCTAAAGGTTTCAGGGGTCGTCCACCATGCGTTACAAACGCGACAAGTGCAACATGTGCAACATGTGCAACAAGTTTAGGGAAAAACTCTCACATCGGGTTAACTGTAGCTTGGTAACTTATGTGATACCATGAATGGGTGCAACCCCGTTTAATGTAAAACGTAGATTGTTCAGGATGTATCTTCTATCAATGAGGCGAGGTACAAGATAATGAAGGACAATGACGAGAAAAGATCCTGGTTGCTAGTGGCCCTCTGGTTTGGCTCAATTGCTGTTATAGGTTTGCTGAAGCGCACCCTTGAGAGGGCAAGACCTTTTTAGGATACGTTAGGAATACATTTGTCTTTTGAAATTGCAGCAGTGAGGAGAAGCAGGTCGAGTACAAGGCTCGACCTGCTTCTCCTCTTTCGTGAAAAATGAAACGGCTATTGGTGGGTGAAACGTGTTGCTGAGTCTGCCTGTCGATGCGTACGATGCGTGCGATGCGTGCGATGTGGCGATATTACCAGGAGTATGCTATACTCGACTTCGCCGAAAAGAAAAATGTGCCATTTGTATACTATGTTAGGGTCATATTATGTTCTACGATCATACAAAAATTTTTGTCAAGGCGGGTGATGGTGGAAACGGCTCGCGTCATTTCCGGCGGGAAAAGTTCGCGCCGCTGGGAGGTCCAGACGGGGGTGATGGAGGTAGGGGGGGTAGTGTATACCTGGAAGCTACAACTAATTTGAATACCTTGATAGATTACCGCTATCGCCACCATTTTAAAGCTGGGGCAGGTGAGCCGGGAATACGCCAGAAAATGCATGGAGCCAAAGGCGAAGACATAGTGCTGTCTGTACCCTGTGGCACCATCGTGCGCGATGCAGAAAGCAATGAAGTAATTGCGGATCTTGTAGAAGAAGGACAGCGAGTGATGGTGGCACGAGGGGGGCGTGGAGGACTGGGAAATGTCCACTTTGCTACGTCAACACACCAGGCTCCGCAAGAGGCCCAGAAAGGTGAACCGGGTGAGGAACGCTGGATACAGCTTGAACTGCGCTTAATTGCCGATGTTGGGCTGGTTGGTTTTCCGAATGCGGGTAAGTCAACCTTGCTCTCAGTGGTTACAGCAGCTCGTCCAAAAATAGCTGACTACCCCTTTACCACGCTCTCACCGAATCTCGGCGTTGTGGCTGTGGGACAACCCGGCAGCGGCGATGAATTTGGCTTTATACTTGCCGATATTCCCGGTCTCATCGAAGGCGCCGCGCAGGGTGTTGGCCTGGGCCATGAATTTTTACGTCATATACGGCGAACTCGTCTTTTGATTCATATGCTCGATGGCGCTTCGTTCGAGCGAGATTCCTGGCAGGACTTTCAAACGATCAACCAGGAATTGCGTGAATACGATGAACAGCTGGCTCAGCGTCCGCAGATTGTCGTACTCAACAAGATGGATTTACCAGAAGCTCAGGAGCGCTGGCCAGCGTTGAAAGCACAGGTTGAGAAGGCTGGCTACCCTGTTTTCGCCATTTCTGCGGCATCCCATCAAGGAACTGAGGAGCTGATGCAGTTTACCGCCCAACGATTGAATGAAATCCGGCGGGAAGAGGCCGAGCGCGAAGCTGTGCAAGTCAATACTGAGATGCCAGGTACTGTTCTGCGGCCCCAGCCAGAAGACGCTTTTACTGTTTCTAAGGATGGCGATACCTATCATGTCCGCGGCAAGCGAGTCGAACGCGTCGTCAGTATGACCGACCTGGAAAATGAAGAAGGGATGGATCGCTTGCAGGTAACACTGCGAAAAATGGGTGTCACAAAAGCACTTGAGGATGCGGGAGTCAAAGTCGGCGATACAGTGCGCTTCGGCAAAGTTGAGTTATACTGGGGTGAATGAGATGCAGGAATTGCCAGATAGAACTCGTTCAAAATCTGCTTTCTAACAAAAGAATTGTGGGTGTATGAATTGGTTGTAGGCAAGCAAGGGAAAAAGGAGTATCCTCATCTGGACAAAAAACCATCAACCAGAGAGGAGACTCACGAATGGAAACGAATGAGCAGATACGAAGGGTACTGAGCAAAGCACTGGAAGAAGAGTTGGAAAGCTTTCTCGAGCAGGTGAGCCAGATGACCGAGGGGGAACTGAAGCAATTGGAAGAGCAGGTAGTCAAGAGCAGTCAAGCCATAGGCAGAAAGCTGATGGAAGGAGTCCTCAACAGTCGGCTGCACGAGCGGCGTCCGGTGGCGCGGCGCGAGGGGAGTTGCGGGCATATGCAACGGTTGGTGGGAGAACGTCCCAAGGAACTGATTACGCTGGTCGGCCCGGTCAGTTTTGTGCGTCCGTACTATCAATGCCTGCATGGAGGAGAAACGCAAGAGGAGCAAGCGTGTACCCATGGAGAAGCGGAGGCTTTTGCGCTGTGGGGCGTGGACAAGCAGCGGACGACTCCTGGGGTGCAACAGCACATCAGTTATCTGAGCGCGCGCCTCACGTTCGAGGAAGCGGCCCAGACCATGTGCCGCTCGGTGCCGATTGGCATGAGCGGGCGGCAAGCCCTGAACTTGATGCGTCCGGTGGGAGAAGCGTTGGCGGCTGAAGAAGACCGCCAAGTCACCGTCTTACAGGCCCAGGCCAAGCAAGCGCAGAGCCAGCCGTGCGCGCAACGGCAGCCACCCAAGGAGATTGAGCGGCTCTACATCGAACTAGATGGCGTGTTAGCTCGGATGCGACGGGGCAGCGTGCCGATGGAGAAAGAGGAACTGCAACGCCAAGGCGACATCTATCGTGAGATCAAAGCCGGAGCAGTGTTTCGCGCAGAGCGGGGACCTCAGCGTTCAGAGCTAGCTCCTGGCGTCTATGTGGATACGCCAGCGCCAGACAGTGTGCGCTATGTGGCTCGCCGCACCGCTAAGGGGGGCTTTGCTTGGTTGCTCTATCACCTGGCTAGGCAATGTGGACTGGAGCAAGCCCAGCAGGTGGTGGTTCTGGGTGACGGCGCCCCCTGGATTTGGAACCTGGTCGCCGAACACTTTCCAGAGGCAGTGCAGATTGTGGATCTCTATCATGCCAAAGAACACGTGTGGGACGTGGCTCACGCCGTCTTTGGACGCGGCACAGCAGTGGGAACAGCTTGGGCCACGCACGCCTGTTCGCTCCTTGAACAAGGGCAGAGTGAAGCGCTCGTCTCCGCGATCCAGGCGTTGCCGCCCATTCCACCGGAACCAGGGCAAGCCCGCAGTATCCCTGAACGGGCCGTGGATTACTTTACCACCAACGCCCAGCGCATGCGCTATCCTGTCTTCCGTGCTCAAGGGATGCACATCGGCAGTGGCATCGCCGAGGCCGCTTGCAAAACCATCGTCAGCACGCGCGCCAAACGCTCCGGCATGCGCTGGACTCCTGAAGGCCTCGATGCCCTCTTGCCTTTGCGCACGGCGGTTCTCAATGACACCTATGATTCATTCTGGGAAGAGGAATATGCCGCTTGATTGCCTACAACGAATTCATACACCCGACGATTTGTGACTATTCAGGTAGGCATTATGGTGAAGGCTCTTTTCAAGTCAGATCATGAGGTATCCCTGTTATCATCGTCTTTGACTTGCCTGACTTTGGAGGCGACTTGAAAAGGGTACCTGAGTAGGTACTTTATCGATAAAGCGAGTCGACGTGTCTGGGTCGATGGCAAATTGAGACCAGGGAGATTAACAGAGAAAGAATGTAAGCTGGTGCTCTATCTGGCCTCGCGCAATGGAGAAATTTGTTCGCGAGAAGAGACTGTTCGGGCTGTCTATCTGAGTACCTACCAGGTAAAGATCGATGATGACCGTTTGGACGCAATAGTGGGGTGCGCTCGTAGAAAGATCGAGGATAATCCGCGTTCTCCACGATTTCTGATAACCGTTAATCGCCAAGGCCAAGGCTGCGAGGCTTTAATGGTTGAAGGAATTTAACCACAAATCGAGTTTCGCTGTGCTTTCTTAACTGAAATGTAACCTCAGTCGGCATAGAAACATGCTATTGTATTGATCGTACTCCAGCTGGAGTTTAGACTAAATTCTTGCGAAGCAAGGTGGGAAGCCGTGCGAGCCATATTTTATGGAAAGCGCGTGAACCCAGACTACAAGCCGATTGATGTGAAATTAGTCTAAACATCAACTATAGAGGATGTTCTATTTATCCCTTTATTCTGTATTAGATAAAATATTATATTGAAGCTATCCTGATTATTAAGTAGGCTATGACTCGAATTTTGAGTTTACAGATACTTCATAAATCGACGTAACATGGCAGATAGGCAGCACATGGTCGAAGATGCCTTTTGTTTAGAGACAGCAGATGATTCTAGGCTCTGTTGCACTTTTAGTGATTCAAGGGCTATGGAGGAAACCTGCCCAAGTGAAGGCCTGCTGCGCAAGCCAACCGACGTCTGCTTACTCCTGTATGGACGAAAGCGATTCACGGAAAATGCAACGGAGCCTGATTCTAGTGACGTAGAGGTACTCACTAATCTTGTTCAAGGAAACACGCCTACATTTGACTTAAAGGTAGATGCTGCTCAGCCTCCTCAGCAAACCGCAAACGAAGATACCACTTCTTCATCTCTATCACCAAAAATACCGAAATCTACCCTATCCGCACCTATCATATTTGAAGATCTCTGGGGAAATGATGTTGGAGAACCAACTGTTACCGAAACTCCTTCTGCTAACGAGCAAATAGTGTATACGATGGAGGAACCTGGCATTGATTGGGTTGTAGATAAGGAATTGTTGGTTGAGATTTCCGATAACGAAGTACTCATTAGACCAACTGAGACGAACGACATTGCATCCTCATATGTAGAGCTTCCATTAATAGAATTTGAGAATGCGCCAGATTTACTGACAGAGTTTGAACAGGTAATTTCTTCACCTGTTTTCGATAACGAACTTGAGCAGAACTTCCTGCTGGATGATATTGAACTCCTAGATATTGATGCTGCACTGGCCGAGCTAGACGAAGAAAAAGCGTCTCGTGCAGAGGGGTTTGCCGAACTCGAAATAAGCGAGGCTACTCGCGCATTTGTTATTCAAGCCGCTCGCGCTGCCAGATTACCACGTCGTCAAGAGCGAGAGCTGACTACTAAGCTCGATTATACTCGCAAGCTTTTGATTCGGTTACCAAAAAGTAATGATCCTGAAAATGATCCTCATGCCAGTGAACGTACAGCTCTCAGGGCAGAAATTGCCGATTTAGAACGAACACTTGTATACAAAATGCAATGGGTGGCTGTAAAGAAGGCAACGCAATTTGTGGGTAAAGGTATTGACCTGGATGACCTTATTCAGTTTGGTATGCTAGGGGTAATTTCCGGTGTGAAGCACTATGATGTAGACAGAAATGCACGTCTGTTGGTTGTGGTCAATTGGTGGGTATTTCAGTCGCTCAATCGAGTTGTTTCTGAATATGTGCGTCTAGTACGTGTGCCGATTTATATCGCTGAAACACTTGCAAATATTAAGAAGCAAGATACCGCGTTACAAATGTCTCTAGGGCGTCTGCCTACTCTTAAAGAGCTTGCTGATGTTATTCAAGTACCGGTTGAACGTTTAAAACAACTCTTACACTTAAATGAAAAACCTATTTCTATAGAATGGTGTAAGCATGCTGAAAATGCTCATGAAGGGTATTCTTTTCAGTCACTTCAGTACACTTCAGTAGTAAATGAGGATACTTTCGATGATGAAATGGACAAGTTTGATATTAAGCAAGATATCGAGGCTATGTTACAATTGTTGCGCGTCAGGGAAAGACAAGTAGTTGCACTACGTTATGGGCTGTATGATGGAGATGAGCGAACTCTGGAAGAGGTTGGTAAAATCTTGCACGTAACGCGAGAACGTGTGAGACAGATTGAAGCTAAAGCTTTCAGGAAAATCAGGAGAGATTACTCTCAACATGGCTTTCTATTGAGAAGAGTTCCTGATTAGGAAGCTGCAGGTGATAAGCCAATAATCGATAAAGGAGAACAAAAAAATTGCTGGAAAAAATTCATAGAGTAAGAAAAAACCTACGTTCATGACCTTACATTTTTTCGCATCGATGACAGCAGCACCAAGTGACTTTCGTAAAATAGAAAATCTTTTAACCAAGGTACATCCAGGTAGCGACCCTTTAGCTCACGTGCTGACTACACCACTTTTTATGAATAGTGAAGCGTTGGGTTTTGTGAAGCGTTTCCAAACAGAGCGGGGAAGCGAAATTTGTTTTGATAGTGCAGGCTATTATGTACAGGTTGGTAAGATCGGGTATCTTGAGCTGTATATGAAGCTTCTGAACTGCTATCGTGCTAACCGATGGGCCGATCGATATGTATTGCCCGATTATGTACCACTATCTAGTGATACTGATGAGCAAGTAGCAGAGAAGGTGCGTGAAACGGTGTATTACTCTTCTCTTTTTTTCGCGGAGATGCCGGATGAGTTAAAGGCGAAGGCAATGCCCGTGGTGCATGGTCGAACGAAGGCACAAGTTGAATACTGCCTGGAACATTATTTGAAGCTGGGTGTTGAATGGGTTGGCTTTGGCAGCTTTGGTACTTTCGGTAAAAACAATGAAACGAATATGGCTACGCAATCAGCGGTTGAGAATGCCCGGCTCGTTGTGCAAATCGCAAATAAACATGGTTTGAGGGTACATCTATTCGGCATAGGTGCGCCTGCCCTCGTAGGTATGTTGCACAGTACTGGCGCGGCTTCTTTTGATTCGGCGTCATGGTTTAAGGCGGCTGGCTTTGGGCAGGTGCATATGCCACTGATGCGGAGTTATAACATCACCTATAACAATGGTGTGTCGGAACTACAGCAAGGTATCACCTGGGAACATTTTACACGGCTCAAGCAGGTTACAGAGCACGAATGCATCTACTGTGCTGACTATCATACGTTGTCGAGTCATAAAATGCATCGGGTGATACATAATCTCTTAGTCATTAACGAGTCGGTACATATGCTCAACTCAGGCCAATTTGAGCGGGCAAGAGCTATTTATGAACAGGGTTCAATAAAATATAAGGAGGAGTATAAGCGATGGCTACCACTACTTCTGGGCTAGTTTTTCACTTTCCCGTAGCTGCTAGCTCCGCGAAGATACCCACGTTGCTGCGAGTCCTATCCTATGCGGACTCACCTGTATTGAAAGGCAGTATTCTGGATCAGCTGGCGCTAGAGCAAAGCACAGATAAAAATCGCTTCGATGAGGCTCGTAACTTATCTGAGAATATTTTAGGCTTAATAAAAACGACGAAGGAAGGTTTGCTTTTAACTCCTCGCGCTCAAGTTATTCTTAAAAAGCGTGAGTCAGTTCAATATGATCTCCTCCATTATTTATTCTATACGGCTTGGAACGCTGAAGAACCAACAAAATACACTCGCTCCTGGTTTTACCGTGCCATCTGTGAAAATCTATGGAGTATGCAAGAGGTTATTCTGGATAGAGAGATGCGCCAAATGTTTACCCAGCAACTCAGTAACCAGGTTGTAGAGGATTTTCAAAAAGTACCAGACATCTCAAAGGTGTCCATAGGTATTCAGACAATGGATGGTGCACGAGAATGGTTGCGCAATCTTACACCTGCGGTCATTGATACCTCTGTTAGAAAAGAAGAAAAGTTTCATCGGCGTGTGACATGTTCCGCTGAATTGTTCTTGTTAGCCCTGAGCCGTAGCTGTGAATTGTTGGGCTCAGAAATGGAGATGGATGTGTTGCTTTCGGTGCAGAGACGCGAAGAGATCAGCCGCCTTTGTCTCTTGGAGCCATTGCAGTTTGATCGTGTACTGGATTG
>WNGL01007672.1_pt1 | contig 12663 bp, 10 predicted proteins | sample 5400591 | NCBI WGS metagenome assembly WNGL01 (sample SAMN13153377, study PRJNA577476) | soil metagenome | isolation source: 80 cm soil or saprolite under Garry oak tree replicate 1 | place: USA:California | collected 2016-06-15
CAGCGTCAGTCGCAGCGCGCGGGCACGGGACGGCTGTCCGGCGCTCGTGCCCGACAGGATGCCGGCGGTGATGGGGATCATCGGGTAGATACACGGCGTGAGGCTCGTGACAAGGCCGGCGCCGAACAGCGTCACCAGCGCGAGCAGCGGGTGGTGGGTGAGCGTGTCACCCAACCCGGTCAGCATCCGTCGCGTTCACGCTGGTCCATGCAGTGGAATGTAGCACGGCCCCGAGGGACGCGGTTTGCGGTGTAGGGGCGCAGCATGCTGCGCCCCCACGTACTGATCGTGCTACACGCTCCAGCCCGAGCGATACTCCGAGCGTACGTACTCCGCCGGGATCTTGGTGTTCGCGACCTCGCCAGTGTGGGAATCGATCTCGAGCACCTGGGCCGTACGCACCGCGAGATTGCCCAGCAACACCATCTCGGTGAGCGGGCCAGCATGCCCGGGGAAGTTCGAGCCCGACGGCGCGCCGCCCTTGCACGCCGTGATCCACTCGGCGTAGACGCTCTCGAGGCGAGGATACTTCTGCGCGGGCGGGTGGGCGATGATCTCCGCCTGCCGTGCTTCGTCCAGCAGGCGCGGCTCCTCCCCGTACATCCCCGCGACCAGCTTACCCTGGTCTCCGATCCACAGCTGGCCGCTGGTATCGAACGGCCACGCCGCCGGGTCCGCGACCTCCTTGGGGCGCGCCGGATTGAGGCTGCCGTCCCGCCACACGACTTTCACCTCGGGGCGATTGCCCTTCGCCGCGAAGCTATACGTGATGCGCGAGCACGCCGGCGCGCTCTCGCCGAACAGCTTGGTCGATTCGGGCTCGATCCGCGTCGGGTAGCCGAGGTCGAGCGCCCAGAACGACGCATCCATCGAGTGACAGGCGATGTCGCCCAGGGCGCCGGTGCCGAAGTCCCACCAGCCGCGCCATTTGAACGGCGCGTACGCGGGATGATACGGCCGCGCCGGTGCGGGGCCGAGCCACAGGTCCCAATCGATCCAGGGCGGCGTGTAGTACTCCTCGAGCGGCCGCTCGATCGCCTGCGGCCAGATCGGCCGGTTGGTCCAGAGCTGGATCTCACGCACGGTTCCGATGGCGCCGGCCTCGACCCACTCGCGAATCTGGCGCGTGCCTTCGCCGGCGTGGCCCTGGTTGCCCATCTGGGTGGCGACCTTTGTCTTGCGAGCCGTTTCGACCAGCTGCCGCACCTCCCACAGAGTACGCGCCAGCGGCTTCTGGATGCGGATGTGCTTGCCCATTTTCATCGCCATCATCCCGGCCACGGTGTGCGTATGGTCGGGGGTCGAGACGGTGACCGCATCGATGTTCTTCCCCTCCTTCTCGAGCATCACCCGAAAATCTTTGAAGCGTTTGGCCTTGGGGAACGCGGTGAAGGACGCCGCCGCCTGGTGCTCGTCCACGTCGCACAGGGCGTAGATGTTCGCTCCGGCTTTCGCGACGCCCTTCACGTCGTTCGCTCCCATGCCGCCCACGCCGATGCAGGCGACGTTGACGGTGTCGCTCGGCGCCCGGCGCCCGCGGCCGAGCACGTGCCGGGGCACGATCGCGAATGCCACGCCGGCGCCGACGTCGCCGACGAATTTCCGTCTCGAGATGCGCTTCCGTGCCATGATGTGACCCTCCTCAGTCGGCCGCCACGGGATCGCGCGCGCGCGCGCCCCCCGGGCGAAACAGCGCCGCGAATAGGAGCAGGACCACCGCGGCAAACGCGGCGGGCAGCACCCAGAAGCTGGGCCAACGCTCGAGGGTCAGGCTGGCCGCGCCGCCGAGGAGGCGGTTGTAGACGTTGCCGGCCACCTGCGCGCCGATGACCATACCGATGCCGTAGGTGACCAGCACGAGGAATCCCTGCGCCTGGCCGCGAACCGCGGGCGTGGATTTCTTGTCCACGTAGATCTGGCCGGTCACGAAGAAGAAGTCGTAGCAGACGCCGTGCAGCAAGACGCCCAAGATGATGAGCGAGAAGACCGCGTTGGGCGCCGCGATCGCAAACAGTGCGTAGCGCAGCACCCAGGCCGCCATGCCTGCCATCAGCATCCGCTTCACGCCGAGCCGCGCGAAGAAGAGCGGCATGAGCAGCATGAAGACGACCTCGGACATCTGTCCCAGCGACTGCGTCGCCGCGATCTTTTTGACTCCGGCGTCGCCCAGGAAGATCTGGGTGAAGTTGTAGTAGGCGGCCAGGGGGATACACAATAACAGCGAGGCGGCGATGAACACGTAGAAGGGGCGGTCGCCGAGCTGCGCCAGCGCGTCGAGGCCGACGATACTGCGCAGCGAGACGCGCTGCCCCGCGCCCGGGGGAGGCGTATGGGGCAGGGTGAAGCTGTAGAGACCGAGCAGCACGCTGGCCCCCGCGGCCGTGTAGAGCGGCAGCGCGGTCTGTTCCGGGACGGCCGCCACCAAGGGGCCCAGGACGAGGCTGATGAACAACCCGGCCACGATCCAGCCGAGCGTGCCGAATACCCGGATCAGGGGAAACTGTTTTTCCTGCGACTCGATGTGGTGAAATGCCAGGCTGTTCGCGAGGCCGAGCGTCGGCATGTAGCACAGGTTGTAGAACAACAGGAGCACGATGAACACCGCGGGCGCGCCCGTCGCCCGGGGCACCGCGAACATCACCACACCGCCCAGCAGGTGCAGCATGCCCAGCACCTTCTCGGTCGCGAAGTAACGGTCGGCGACGAGCCCCAGGAAGAACGGCGCCACGATGGCCGCGATCGGGTTCACGGTGTAGGGCCAGTGCGTCAGCGTCTCCATCCCGTGGTGGGTCATGTACACGGCGATCGTCGTGTACCACGCGCCCCAGATGAAGAACTGGAGGAACATCATCGTCGACAGCCTGGCACGAACGCTCACGGCAGCACTCGGATCTTGATGTTGCGGAAGGCCACGCGGAACTCGTGTTCCTGCAGGCCGATGTAGCCCTCGGCGTTCCGGCCGTACCGCGGATGGTCCGCGAACTTGCTGGCCTTCACCTTCGCCTCCCAATCGGGACTCCCCAGCTCGTACTCGACGACTTTCACACCGTTGAGCCAGTGCTCGACGTGGTTCCCGTTCACCAGGAGGCGCACCTGGTTCCACTGTCCCGCCGGCTTCACGACCCCGGCGGGCGAGGGATAGAGACCGTAGTCGGAGCCGGCCGCTGTCAGGCGCGACTGACCGTCGGGGTGTCCCGCGTCGTCGAGAACCTGCATCTCGGGAGCGCTCCAGTAGATGGCGTCGTCGCCGGGGTCCTCGCTCGCGCGATAGAAGATTCCGCTGTTGCCGTTCTTGGCGATGTTCCACTCGAGCGTAAGCTCGAAGTTTTTGAACTTGTCGGTCGTGATGATGTCGGCGGCCGGGCGCACCCGCGTCAGCTCACCCTCTCTTACGCCCCACCCGGACGGGATTGTGTCCATCTTCCACCCCCGCCAGCCGACCGTGGAGTGGCCGTCGAACAGGAGGCGCCAGCCGGCGGCGCGCTCGGCAGCGGTGAGCGTATTGAGAGCGACGGGGCCGCTCGTCGCGCCTGCATGTTGGGCAAGGCTCGGACGCGGGGCGGCGATCAAGGCCGCCAGCAGCGCAAAACGGGTCACAGGGTTCACGTCGCCTCCTCGTTCGGGGCGGAAATGGGGCGTCAACAGTACGTTGCGGCAAGGCGCACCGGAAGTTGCGCGCCTGCCACGGCTTTAGTCGGGAATACCGGCTAGCTCCTTGAGACGCGTCTGCACGGCGCGACGAGCACGCTCGCTCCTGGTAATCACGAGGACGGCGTCGTCGCCCGCGATCGTTCCGATGATTTCCGTCCACCCCGCGGCGTCGATGGCGAGGCCGAGCCCCTGCGCGCCACCCGCGGGCGTCTTCACCACCAGCAACGGCCCCACACCCTCGACCGACACCAGCACGGTGGGAAGCAGCTGCCCGAGATGTGGCCGAATAGCCGCGCCCGCCTCGAGCGGGGGCGCGTAGTGCGACCCGCCGTCCGGGGCCGCCACTTTGGCCAGGCCCAGCTCGCGGATGTCCCGGGACAGGGTCGCCTGGGTGACGTCGAACCCCTCGGCCCTGAGCAGCTCACGCAGCTGCTCCTGACTCGCGACCTTTCCCGAGCGGACGATCTTCAGAATGGCCGCGTGGCGTTGGGTCTTCATGGGGCGGGAATCTATCCGTGAACTACGCGTCCGGCGACGAGGGTGAGAAGGGCGGTAACGGGCGGTAAAAGGCGGTAGAGGGCGGTAGAGGGAAAGACCGCGAGGTCCGCTTGCTTCCCGACCTCCAACGACCCGATCTCACCCTCGAGCCCCAGCGCCTGGGCGCCCTCGATCGTCAACATCCGCAGCGCGTCCTCTCCGTCGAGTCCAGCGGCGGCCGCCTCGGCCAAGAGACTCGAGTCCCCTACGCTCACGACCGAATCGGTGCCTAGGCCGACGCGCAGGCCGGCCCGACGGAACGCCGCGAGGGGTGCGGCCCCCTGACCGTGAGCCCGGTTGGACCGAGGGCAGTGGGCTACCGCCACCCCGGCATCCCGGAGGAGATCGATGTCAGGTCCGTCGACTTGGACGCAATGGATGCACAGCCACCCCGTTGCACGTTGTAAGACGCCAAGTCGTATGAGATACTGGACCGGCGAGCAGTGGTGCGCAGTGGCGGGGATGCCGCGGGCACGCAGTGCGTCGGCGAACGGTCCGCTCCCCTCGCGCACGAACTCGGTCTCCGCTGGTGACTCGGCGAGATGCATCGCAACCGGCCACCCTTCACTCCGCGCCAGCTCGGCGACGGCGCGATAGAGCGGCTCGCTCACGGTATACGGGGCGTGCGGGGAGACGCCGAGGCTAAGGAGCGAAGAGGCGAAGGGGCTAAGCCGGTCGAGCGCTCGCCGCAGCTCCTTCATGCTGGCTGCGCACTTTGCAGGGTCGGGACCGAAGACCTCCTGGTAGTAAATCCCCCGGCCCCCGAGGCGTGCGAGCGCTTCGAGCGGCGCTCCGGTGCTTCCCGTGTCCGCCACGCAGGTCACGCCGGCGGCCCACGCGTCGCGCACCCCCTGCTCCGCCGAGCGCGAGAACTCATCCGGGCTGGTGGCGTCCTTGAGGACGCGCAGCCCGCGGATCCATCCGGCGAACTCGCGCTCCGTGTTCTTCCCGATGAGATGGGTCAGCTCGAGGTGCGTGTGAGTGTTGACGAGGCCGGGGAGGAGACGGGCGTGAGGAAATTCGAGCGCCCGCGCCCCGGGCGGCGTCGGCACGACGGCATTCGGGCCCACGGCGGTGATGGTGCCGCGGTCGTCAACGAGAACGGCGCCGTCCGAAATCGGTGGCGCCGTCACCGGGTGCACGAACTGGGCACGGATGCGTAACATCAGGTGCCGTCCCGGTAGGCGGTGAGCGGTAAGTGGTGAGCGGTCGGTGGACGTGAAGCCACCGCTCACCGCTCACCGCTCACCGCTTACGGTGACACCCCGATGCCGAATGGCGCGTGCACCGGACAGGCCTGGGTCGGCTCGGTGCCCGGGTAGAACCAGTCCCAGTGTCGTACTTCCTGGGGACAGAACGGCGTGGCGAGGTAGCCGTTCGACCAGTCCACCTCGCGTGTGATGAGCGAGTCGGGTCGCACCCAGTCGGGCGGCGCCGGCCGCCGGTCGTACACGTCGCGCATGAACGCGGTCCACGCGGGCGCGACGATCTTTCCTCCGCCCGCGTTGTGCTCCAGGATGCGCTGCTGGATATCGTACCCGACCCAGATGCCGGTCACGAGCTCGGGCGTGTACCCGATGAACCAGGCGTCGGTGTAGTCGTCGGTCGTCCCGGTTTTTCCGGCCGCCGGCAGCGTGAACCCCGCTTTCCACACGGCGGTGAACGCCGTGCCGCGGCGGATCACGTCCTTCATCATGTCCACCATGAGCCACGTGTGCTCGGGATCCATGACCGGCTCGCGACGCATCGCGGGCTGCCACAGGATGTTGCCCTGCCGGTCTTCCACCCGCAGGACGCCGACCGGCTCCGCGCGGGTGCCGAGCGTGGCGAACGCGGTATAAGCGGCGATCATCTCGATCGGACGCACGCCCCTCGCGCCGATGTGGATCGACGGATACGGCGGCAGCGGCGTGGTGATGCCGTAGCGACGCGCTTCGCCGATCACCGTCTGCTCCCCCAGCGCCATGCCGAGCTTGATCGTCGCGAGGTTGCGCGACAGGTACAGCCCTTCGCGCATGGGGATCAGGCCGAGCGTCGTGTCGTCATCGTCTTTCGGCTGCCACAGCGTCGAGTCGAGCTGGATGACCGGCGGATTGAGGGGTGAGTCGTCGACGATCTCGGTCACCGGGTGGCCCGCCCGGACGGCCGCCGAGTACACGAACGGCTTGAAGGTCGAGCCCGGCTGGCGGACCGCCTGGGTGGCGCGGTTGTACTTGGAGTCGTCGAAGTCCCGGCCGCCGATCATCGCGCGGATGTATCCGGTGTTCGCCTCGAGCGCCACCAGGGCGCCCTGGAGGTAGGGCGTGAACGGTCCATGGTCCTCGCCGGAAGCCTTGGACGACTCGAGGTACTCACGATAGGTGGTGCGCCCCGGGAATTTCCCGTTCGAATACACGCCGGCCTCGATGGCGTCGAGCTGCGACTGCACCGCCCGCTCCGCCGCCTCCTGCATGTCGAGGTCGAGCGTCGTGTAGATGCGCAGACCACCCTCGTACAAGTCCCGGCCGAAGCGCGCGTCGAGCTGCACGCGCAGCCACTCGACGAAGTAGGGGGCGACGTCGCCGTAGTTGGTGCGGTTCCCGGTGAGCACGAGGGGATACGCCTGCCACAGCTCGGCCTCCTCCGCCGTCAGGAACCCCTGGTCGTGCATCAGGCCCAGCACCACGTTGCGCCGGCGCACGGCCCGCTCCGGGTGGGTCCGCGGGTTGTAGAAGGCGGGCAGTTTGGGGAGCGCCGCAAGGGTAGCCGCTTCCGCGACGTTGAGCTGCTGTGCGTGCTTGCCGAAATAAATCTGCGCCGCCGCCTCCACGCCGTGGGCGCCCGCCCCGAGGTTGATCTGGTTCAAGTACAGCTGGAGGATCGTATCCTTGGGGAAGTTGCCTTCGATTTCCACCGCCACCCGCGCTTCCTTGAGCTTGCGGGTGAGCGTCTTCTCGCGGCTGATCTCCTCCGGGAAGATGTTGCGCGCCAGCTGCATCGTGATGGTCGAGAACCCCTGCGCGAAGCTCATCGTCACGAGATCGTTCTTGATGGCGCCCAGGATGCGCCAGAAGTCGATCCCATGATGGTCGTAGAAGCGCTTATCCTCGGTGGCGATGAACGCCTGACGCACGGGCAGGGGGATCTCGGTGAGCGGGAGCACCGTGCGCCGCTCGGCGCCGAGCTCGCTGATGAGGCGCCCGTCCGCCGCGTACATCTTCGACGTTTGGACCTGGACCTTACCGCCGGCCCCCTGGGGATACAGCCGGGAAATGCTCGGGCAGTGCTCGCCCGCACACACGCGAGTCCACGCGCCGTACGAGAGGCCCAGCAGGTACGCGCCCGCGAGCACCGCGATCGCGATCACGCGACGACGCACCTTGGGCTTCTGCCACCACGAGCGAGGCCCGGGAAGCGCAACGGGAGGGGGCGCTGGGATGGACACCATCGCGTTACAACCTAGTGAGGGCGCTCGGCGCTTGCCAGCGGTTGGGGGTTCTCGTACGATTCCGCGCCATGCCGGACCTCCTGGCCGAACTCGAGTGGCGCGGCTTCATCCATCACGCCACACGCGACCTCGCGGGTCACCTCGCTGCGGGTCGCCGGACGCTGTACTGCGGCTTCGACCCCACCGCACCCAGTTTCCAAGTCGGGAACCTGATGCCGCTGATGCTGCTGCGGCACTTTCAGCTCGCCGGCCACCGGCCGATCGTATTGATGGGCGGGGGCACCGGCCTGATCGGCGATCCCAGCGGCAAGCAGAGTGAACGGCCGCTCCTTTCAGAGGAGCAGATCCGGGAGAACGTGCGTCGCCAGCGCGACCAGCTCGTGCGGCTGTTCGACTTCGACGTGAAAGAGACCCGCGCCCTCGTGATGAACAACGCCGACTGGCTCGTGGAGCAGCGGCTCGTGGCCTTTCTGCGCGATGTCGGCAAGCACTTCAGCGTCAATGTGATGATGCAGAAGGAGTCCGTGAAGGCGCGACTCGATGCCGGAATCTCCTACACCGAGTTCAGCTACATGTTGCTCCAGGCGTACGACTTCCTGCATCTGTACCGGAAGCAGCAGTGCACGATCCAGGTCGGTGGCAGCGATCAATGGGGCAATATCACGGCGGGCATCGACCTGATCCGCCGCGTAGAAGGCGGCGAGGCGCATGGCCTCGTCGCCCCGCTCTTCACCACCGCGACCGGGGCAAAATTCGGGAAGACCGAGGGCGGCGCGATCTGGCTCGATCCTGTGACGACGTCGCCCTATCGGTTTTACCAGTTCTGGATCAACACAGACGACCGGGACCTGGAGCGTTATCTCAAGCTCTTCACCCTGCTCTCGCAGGACGAGATCAAGGCCCTGGCCAAGGCACATCACAAGGATCCCACCCGGCGCGAGGCGCAGAAGAAGCTGGCGAGCGAGGTCACCCAGCTGGTGCACGGCAAGGACGCCTGCTCCAGCGCCGTCGCCGCGAGCGCGATCCTGTTCGACGAGTTCAGCCCGCGCGATGTCGAGCCCAGCGCGTTCGACGCCCTCGCGCAGGAAATCCCCACCGTCGCGCTCGAGAGCGCCGACGGGCTGGCGCTGGTCGAGGCGGTCGTCCGGACGGGGCTCGCGAAGTCGAAGAGCGAGGCGCGGCGTGCCATCGAGCAGGGCGGGATCTACGTGAACCAGCAGCGCGTGAAAGACGCGGCCCACACACTCGGCCCCACGGACTGGCTCCGAGGCGGCAACCTGCTGCTGCGCAAGGGAAAGAAGGATTACGGATTGCTGCGGCTTCAGCGATAGGGGGCTCGAGGGTGGGGGGATAGACATCGGGAAGCCGTTGTAGGACGCTACGACGCTACGTTGTAAGAGTGCGCACACGTATAACGTAGCGTCATAGCGTCGTACAGCGGTTTTTTATTCCAGTTGGTCCATCACATCCAGTACCCGCTCCATTTCTTCGACGGTGTTGTAGCAGTGCGGCGCGAGCCGGATGGCACCCTCGCGCAGCGAGCACACAACATGGGCTCGTTTCAGCGCGTGGTAGGCCTCGACGGGGTGGGCGGGGGCCAGGCAGACGATCGCCGAGCGGTGGGCCTCCGCGCGCGGGGACACGACGCGCACGCCGGTCTCGTCCGCCCAGCGGAACACCGGCTCGTGCAGCGTGCGCGCGTATTGGGCGATGTCGTCGATGCCGAGCTCCGCCAGCATCCCGACCGAGGCGGTCATCCCGTAAAAATCCTGGAAGGGGAGCGTCACCATCTCGAAACGGCGGGCGTCCGAACGGAAGGTGGGGTTGTACTCGGTCAGTCGCGAGAAATCGTCGGTCCCCTCGAACGCCATCCAGCCGGCGACCGCGGGCTCGAGCACCGAGATGAGCTCCCGGCGCACGTAGACGAACCCGGATCCCCAGGGCGCCAGCAGCCACTTCTGCCCGCCGCATGCGAGAATGTCGACCGGCGTCGCGCGGACGTCGAGCACGCAGTTTCCCACTCCCTGAATCCCGTCCACCACGAGGAAGGTGCCGTTGGCGCGGCAGGCCGCCCCCAGCCGGGTGAGATCCGCTCGGTACCCGTTCGAGAACTGGACGAAGGACACCGCGAGCACCCGGACGCGCGGGTCGTGCAGCCGCTCGACGAGGTAGTCCTCGTCGGGCCAGCCCTCGGGAGCGCAGGGCGCAAGCTCGACCTCGACGCCCCGCTTCTTGAGCAACATCCAGGGATACACGTTCGCGGGGAACTCGCGGTCCGAGACGAGCACCACGTCGCCGCGCTGCAACGGCAGCGCGGAGGCCGCGAGGTTGAGGCCATGGCTGGTGTTGGTCGCGAGCGCGATCTCGGAGGGCTCGGCGCTCAACAGCCGGGCCACGGCGACGCGCGCCGCCTGCAGCCCCGCCTGGAGCTCACGGTCCGGAAGCAGGTGCGGAGCGGTTCGCTTCGCGGTGAATTCGTCCAGGGCGCGACGCGTGCGCTCGGGGATGGGACCGATGGACGCGTTGTTCAGATAGACGGTGTCCGCCGTCCACGGAAACTCGGCGGCGCGCAGCGCGCGGAACTGATCGCGCAGGGCGCGCAGCCGGGTCGGGTGGTAGGCGATGTCCGTCATGCCCGCACGTCGAGCGCGTCGCGCAAGCCGTCGCCCACGAGATTGACACCCAGCACCGTGACGCCGATCGCGAGCCCCGGGAAGAGCGACACCCACGGCGCAACGCGCAGCAGATCCCGTCCCTCGGCGATCATGGCGCCCCAGGAAGGCGTCGGCGGCTGCGCACCCAGGCCCACGAACGAGAGGGCCGCCTCGGCCATGATGGCGCCCCCGACCCCCAGGGTCGCGGCGACGATGACGGGCCCGAGCACGTTGGGGAGGACGTGCCGCGCCACGAGCCGCGCGTCGGACGCGCCGAGCGCGCGGGCCGCCTGCACGTAGTCGAGCCGCCGCGCCACCAGCACCTGCCCGCGCACCAGCCGCGCCATCCCCGCCCAGCCCACGAGCCCGATCACGACACACACGACCGGGAGCGATGGTCGCACGGCGGCCGCGACGGCAATCAGCAGCAGGAGCGAGGGGAACGCGAGGGTCACGTCGGCTACGCGCATCACCACGGCGTCGACCCAACGACCGTAGAATCCGGCCGTGAGACCGAGCGCGAGGCCCGCCGCGAGCGCGATCACCTGGCTCGCGAGGCCCACCGCGAGCGACAGCCGGGCCCCGAACAGCACGCGGCTCAGCACGTCCCGTCCCTGGGCATCGGTGCCGAGGAGGTAGGCCGACGAAGGGGAGCGCAGCGCGGCGGTGAGATCGCCGCGGGTCGCGTCGCCGGGCGCGAGCCACGGCGCGGCGAGCGCCGCAAGCCCGAGCAGCGTCACGACGGCGAGGCCAGCCAGTGTCCAACGGTTCCATACAACGCGATGACGCATGAGTAGCGCAGGGCTGGGGGCCACGACTACGTTACTCGGAGGCTCACCTTCCGGGCAAGCGGCGTCACGTGAATAAGCAAACCCAGTTCACCCTCGTGTTGGGCGGCGGTGGGATGAAAGGCGTGGCCCACGTCGGCGTGCTGCAGGCACTGACCGAGCGTGGGCTCGTGCCGTCGCAGATCGTCGGCTCGAGCGTGGGCGCCCTGGTGGGCGCCGCCTGGTCCGCCGGGAAGAGCATCGCCGAGCTGCGTGAAATCGCGCTCGGCCTCGTGCGCAAGGACATCTTCGCCGTGGCGCACGCCGACATGGCATTCAAGCGGATGCGCTCCCCGGCCCTGTTCCGGCGCGAGCCGCTGGACCACCTGCTCCACCGCCTCGTCGGCGACATCACCTTCCAGGACCTCGACAACCCCCTGATCGTCAACACCGTGGACTTGAACTCGGGGATGCAAGTGTTCTGGGGGCTCGACGGACTCGACGAGGTACCGGTGAGAGACGCGGTGTTCGCCTCCTGCGCGCTGCCCGGGTATCTCCCACCCCGCGAGATCCGCGGACGGTTCTACATGGACGGCGCCACCGTGGACAACCTCCCGGTGGGCACGGCACGCATCCTCGGTGCGGATGTGATCATCGCGGTGGACGTGTCCGCCTCGAACGCCCTGCGGGCCGACACGCAGGACGAGGGCTTCGCATCGGTGTTCGCGCGGGCGGCGGAGATCGCGATGCAGACCATCCTGGAGCTGCGGCTGCGCGAGTGGACTACGCCACCGATCTACTATATCCACCCACGCGTCGAGCACATCTCCGCGTTCGACTTCGATCACCTGCGCGAGGTGGTGGAGGAGGGCTATCGGGCCACCGTCGCCGCGCTCGACCGGCCCGAAGAATGGCCCGCGCCGGGCGACGTCGGCGTCCACCCGCGTCGCCCCGTCACGGTGCGGGTACAGCGCGAGCGCTGCATCGGGTGCGGCGCGTGCCTGGTGCAGGCGCCGCCCGGCATGTTCGTGCTCGATGCCCAGGGGAAGGCCGTCGTCACGCGACCCGACCAGGAGTGGTCGCCGATCGACGGCGAGTTCATCCGGCACTGCCCCACCTACGCGATCAGCGCGCGGCCGGCGGCGACCCCGAAAGCCGCCGGCGCGGCGAGTTAGGTGGCGGTATTCGCACGCTGCGGCCTCATAGCCTCGACCATGTCGCGCGATACGTTCCGGTTTCTACGAAGATCTGCAGGCCACTGCGTCATGTTTCTTCATCGCACGGGTCGCCGGCTCGATGCTATACTTCCGAGCAGCGGCTCGGAACGTGGGCGCCATGGGTAGGACCCCAGCGGGAGCGTCGCCGTGAAAAGGGCACTCGTGTGTGGAGCGGGCGGTTTCATCGCAGGGCACCTGGTGAAACGGCTCAAGCGGGAAGGGTACTGGGTCCGCGGGGTGGACATCAAGTCTCCCGAATTCTCACCCACCACGGCGGATGACTTCCAGCTGCTCGATTTGCGGGAGCCTGGTGCGTGCGACGCCGCGTTCTCTCTGCCATCGGGTCGCGTTGATGAAGCGTATCAGCTGGCGGCGGACATGGGCGGCATGGGCTTCATACACTCGGCCGA
>WNGL01011668.1_pt1 | contig 12663 bp, 9 predicted proteins | sample 5400591 | NCBI WGS metagenome assembly WNGL01 (sample SAMN13153377, study PRJNA577476) | soil metagenome | isolation source: 80 cm soil or saprolite under Garry oak tree replicate 1 | place: USA:California | collected 2016-06-15
CCGGTCACCACCGCGCGCGACCTGAGCTCACCGTCGGTGGCCACGCACACGCCGGTGATCACCCGGTGCTCGGCGCCGGACAGCCTGCGCAGCATGCGCTGCGCGTCGGCACGGTCGCGCGGCTTCTCCAGGACCTCGTCGCCGAAGACCACCACGGTGTCGGCGGCGAGCGCGACGACGGGACCCTGACCCCCGCGCTTCTTCCACGATTCGAGGCCCGCGGCCGCCTTCTCGCGGGCCAGCCGCTCCGGATAGGCGATGATCCGCTCGCCGGGCGCGCGCTCCTCGGCGACGCGCGGGACCTCGACGTCGAAGCGCAAGCCCAGGCGGGAGAGCATCTCCCGGCGGCGCGGAGATCCGGAGCAGAGCACCAGGCGCATGTGCGGCGCTGTAGCAGCCTCTGCGCCTGCGTCAAGCAGGAAAAGCGGATCGGCGCTCGCGGATGTTACACTCAGTCGATGCAGGCCCGCGACCTGCTCCGCCAGCTGCAGCGCACCGTGGACGAGCTGGCGGTGCTCAACGAGATCGGCAAGGCGCTCACCTCGTCGCTCGACGTCGGCGAGGTGATGCACCTCATCCTCGCCAAGGTGTCGGAGCTCTTGAAGCCGCGCAACTGGTCGCTGCTCTTGCGCGATCCGCAGACCGGCGAGCTGTACTTCAAGGCCGCGGTCGGCGCCGGCAGCGAGATGCTGATGCACCTGCGCCTGCAGCGCGGCGAGGGCATCGCGGGCTGGGTGGCGGAGCACAACGCGCCGCTCATCGTCGACGACGTCACCGCCGACCCGCGCTTCGCCGCGCGCTTCGACAAGACCTCCCGCTTCCACACCAAGTCGATCCTCTGCGTTCCGCTCACCTTCAAGGGCCGGGTGCTGGGCGTCATCGAGCTGGTGAACGGCGAGGGTGACGGCAGCTTCGACGCGGAGGACCTGCGCATCCTCAGCACCGTCGCCGAGTTCAGCGCCATCGCCATCGAGAACGCGCAGAACTTCGCCAAGGTGCAAGAGCTGACGGTGCTCGACGATCACACCGGGCTCTTCAACTCGCGGCAGCTCAAGCGCACGCTGGAGCAGGAGATCGTGCGCGCCACGCGCTTCGGGCACCCGGTGTCGCTGATCTTCTTCGACCTCGACCACTTCAAGCAGGTGAACGACACGCACGGGCACCAGGCCGGGTCGCGCGTGCTGGCGGAGATCGGCCGGCTGCTGCTCGGCACGCTGCGATCGACCGACGTGCCGGTGCGCTACGGCGGCGACGAGTTCGTCATCCTCCTGCCCGAGACGAGCAAGGACCAGGCGATGGAGTGCGCCAAGCGGCTGCGCGGCGAGATCTCCCGCTGGAAGTTCCTCGCCGAGGAGCCGTACGGGCCGCTGCAGATCACCGCCAGCCTGGGCGTGGCCTCGTTCCCCGACGACGCGCGCGTTCCGGAGGAGCTGCTCCGGCGCGCGGACGACGCCATGTACCGGGTGAAGGCGGAGCGGCGCGACGGGGTGGCGGCGGCGCTGCCGCAGCAGGCGCCTCCGCGGGAGCAAACCTTGACCCGGGGAGTATCCTCCTAGCCATGAAGCTGACTCCGATCGACCTGCAGCAGAAGTCCTTCCGCAAGCTGCGCCTGGGCGGCTTGGACGAGAAGGAGGTCCGCGCTTTCCTGGAGCTCTGCTCCTCCGAGATGGAGGACCTGATCCGCAAGCTCCACAAGCAGGATGAGGAGCTGCGCCGGCTCGTCGCCCGCATCGAGGAGCTCCGCTCGCGCGAGCAGCTCCTCCAGCAGACGCTGACCACCGCCCAGAGGCTGGCCGAGGAGGTCAAGGAGCACGCCCGCAAGGAGGCGGAGATCGTCCTCTCGGAGGCGGAGCTGCAGGGCGAGAAGATCGTCCAGAACGCGCAGCAGAAGCGCCTGCAGCTGATCAAGGAGATCGACGATCTCAAGCGCACCCGGCAGGTCTTCGTGCAGCAGCTGTCGTCCCTCTTGGACACCCACAAGGCGCTGCTCGACTCCGCCCGCGGGGAGCCGGCCGCCCCCCCGGGCGCGTCCCCGGCGGACGACAACGTGTCCTTCCTCGCACCGCCCACCAAGCGGGCGGACACGAAGAAGTAGCGCCCGTCCGAGCCGGATCACCTGCTCGCGGCGCACCTCGGCCAGCTTCGCGTGTGAGACCTATGCAACCGGATGGTTGCACCGGCGGCCGGGCACCCGGGCGACGGCGCCCGCCTTCCGTCTTGCGCGTCGCCTCGAGGCCGCCTAGAACGCATCGCGATGTCCGTCCCGCACGACTTCCAGAGCCTGCTGCTCGCCCTGCAGACCTACTGGGCGGAACGCGGCTGCGCGCTCTTGCAGGGCTACGACCTGGAGGTCGGCGCCGGCACCATGAACCCGGCCACCTTCCTGCGCGTGCAGGGCCCCGAGCCGTGGAGCGTCGCCTACGTGGAGCCCAGCCGTCGCCCCGCTGACGGCCGCTTCGGGGAAAACCCCAACCGCCTGCACCAGCACCACCAATTCCAGGTGATCCTGAAGCCCAGCCCCAAGGACGTGCAGGACGTCTACCTGGGCTCGCTCGCCGCCATCGGCATCACCTCCAAGGACCACGACCTGCGGTTCGTCGAGGACGACTGGGAGAGCCCCACGTTGGGCGCCTGGGGGCTCGGCTGGGAGGTCTGGTGCGACGGCATGGAGGTGACTCAGTTCACCTACTTCCAGCAGGCCGGCGGGTTCGAATGCCGCCCGGTCAGCGCCGAGCTGACCTACGGCCTGGAGCGCATCGCCATGTACCTGCAGGGCGTGGACAACATCTACGACCTGCGCTGGGTGGGCGACTTGACCTACGGCGAGGTCTTCCACCAGAACGAGGTGGAGCAGTCGAAGTACAGCTTCCAGGCCTCGGACCCGCAGCTGCTCTTCCAGCTCTTCCAGAGCTACGAGAAGGAGTGCGACCGGCTGCTCCGCCTCGAGCTGCCGCTCCCCGCGTACGACTACTGCTTGAAGTGCTCGCACGTCTTCAACCTGCTCGATGCGCGCGGCGCGATCAGCGTGACCGAGCGGCAGGGCTACATCCTGCGGGTACGGGCGCTCGCGCGGCGCTGCGCCGTCGGGTACCTGCTCGCGCGCGCCAAGATGAAGTTCCCGCTCATCAAGGACCGCGAGGCGGGGGCGCGGCTCGCCGAGGAGACGCTCCGGGAGCTGCAGGAGAAGAAGATCGTGGGAGAAGACTTGAAACCCGTGGAGCGCACTTCTTGACGGCCGCGATGCAAGACACAGCGGCGCCCTATGGGCGCCGGCTGGACCTGGTCTTCGAGATCGGCTGCGAGGAGCTGCCCGCCGGCTCGCTCAAGCCGGCGCTGGAATGGATGGCCGCGGAGATGAACCGCGCCCTCGACGACGCCCGGCTGAACGGCGAGGGCAAGGGGCAACGCGCGAACGTCTCCGAGTACGCCACGCCGCGCCGCCTGGCGCTGGTGGTGACGGCCATCGCGGAGCGCGCGCCCGACGTGAAGAAGACCGTGCAAGGCCCGCCGGCCAAGGCGGCGTTCCAGGACGGGAAGCCCACCAAGGCCGCGGAAGGGTTCGCGCGCAAGGTCGGGGTCCCCGTGTCTGCCCTGCGGGTGGAGAGCGATCGCGTGGTGGTCGAGCAGGAGATCCGCGGCCAGTCCGCCGCCGAGGCGCTCCCGGGCATCCTGGAGCGCCTCGTGCGCGGCATCCCGTTCAAGAAATCGATGCGCTGGGACTCGCTCGACAAGGACGCCTTCGCGCGCCCGGTGCACTGGATCGCCGCCATGCTCGACGGCAAGCCGCTGCCGGTGGCCTTCGCCGACGTGAAGAGCGGCTCCACCACGCGCGGCCACCGGTTCGCCGCGCCCAAGCCCTTTCCCGTCCCCTCCGCGAAGAAGTACGTCGCGGAGCTGCGCGCGGCGCACGTGCTGGCGGACTGGGGGGAGCGCAAGCAGCGCATCTGGGAGGAGGTGCAGCGGGCCGCGAAGGAAGCGCGCGGCGAGCCGCTGCCGGACGACGACCTGCTGGAGACCGTCACCGGCCTGGTCGAGGAGCCCTTCGCCGTGGCGGGGCACTTCGAGGAGAGCTTCCTCGAGCTGCCGCCCGAGGTATTGGTCTCCGAGATGCGCGGGCACCAGAAGTACTTCTCGGTCCGCGACCCGAAGACGCAGCGTCTCCTGCCCGCGTTCGTCGCCGTGTCCAACACGCGCGTCGCGGACCCTTCGGTGTCGCGCCGCGGGTACGAGCGCGTGCTGCGCGCGCGCCTCTCCGACGGCAAGTTCTTCTACGACGAGGACCGGAAGGTGACGCTGGCGGCGCGGGTCGAGCGCCTCGCGCGCCGCACCTTCATGGACAAGTTGGGCACCGAGCTGGACCGCGTCGAGCGCCTGCGCGAGCTGTCGCTCTGGTTGCACGGGGTGACCGGCAAGGGCGAGCCGGCGGTGCTGCGCCGCGCGGCCGAGCTGTGCAAGGCCGACCTGACCACCGGCATGGTGGGCGAGTTCCCCGAGCTGCAGGGCGTGATGGGGCGCGTCTACGCGCAGCACGACGGAGAGCCGGCCGAGGTGGCCGAGGCCATCTTGGAGCACTACCTCCCCCGCGGCGCCGAGGAGAAGCTGCCGCGCGCCGACGCGGGCGCGCTCCTGGGGATGGCGGACCGGCTCGACCTCCTCGCCGGAGTGTTCGGCATCGGCAAGGAGCCCAGCGGCACCGCCGACCCGTACGGCCTCCGCCGCGCGGCGCTGGGGCTCTTGCGCATCGCGCTGGCGCGGCGGTACCGGCTGGACCTGCGCCAGGCCCTGGCGGAGGCGCAGAGGCTGCACGGCGCGCAGCGCGACCGCGGGGCGAGCAACCGCGTCTCGCAGGACCCGAAGCTGGTGGAGAAGGTGTGGGGCTTCCTGCAGGGCCGCATCGAGGCTTCCTTCCGCGAGCGCGCCGCCCCCGATTCAATTCAAGCCGTGCTGCACACGGGCTCGGCGGACGTGGTCGCGCTGGAGCAGCGCCTGTCGGCGCTGACGCAGGTGCGCGAGAAGAACCGCGCGCACTTCGAGGCGACGGCGGCGACGTTCAAGCGCATCGGCAACATCCTCGCCCAGGCGCGCGAGAAGGGCATCGCCCCGATGCGCTTCGACCGCTCCGCGCTGCGCCCCGAGGAGCCCGCCGAGGCGGCGCTGGCCCAGGCGCTGGAGCAGAGCGGGGAGAAGGTACGCGAGGCGCTGGAGGCGGAGAGCTTCCTCGCCGCCTACGCCGTCCTCGCCGAGCTGCGGCCTGCGGTCGACGCCTTCTTCGACGCGGTGCTGGTGATGCACCAGGACGAGCGGGTCCGCGACAACCGGCTCGCGCTGCTCCGCTCGCTCCACGAGCTCTTCTCGCCCCTCGCCGACTTCGGCAAGCTGCAGGTAGAACGTGCTTGACCCGAGGGGGCGGCTCGCCTAGCGTCCGCCCCCTTCCATGCCGCGTGTCGCCGCCCTCTGCGCCAGCCTGCTCTGCGCCTGCAGTTTTCCTGGGGCGCCGACGCTTCTCCCGCCTCCCTTCGGGCCCGATCCGGCCCGGCCCGAGCCCGCGCGGCTCTTCTTCCCCACCGGCATCGCCATCGATCCCACCTCCCGCTGGATCGTGGTGACGAACTCGAACGCGGACCGCCTGTACGAGGCGGGAGCCATGTACTCCCTGCGCGCGGCGGACCTGCTGCAGTACTTCCCGCCGGGCGCGCCCAGGAGCACGAAGGACTTCCCGGCCAGCGCGCTCGCCGGCGCGGTCCTCACCGGCAACTACACCGGACCGCTCCTTCTCGCCGGCGGGACGGCGTACACCGGATCGCGCGACACGAACCGGCTCAACGCGGTCACGCTCGACCCGAACACCGGGGCGCTCACCTGCCGCGGGCAGGGCGGCGACGACTGCCGCGCGGGCTCCATCGACCTGAACAACGCGGCCCAGCTCGAAGGCCCGTTCGGGATCGCCGCGGCGACGATCCGCCCGCCCGGGTTCAAGGACGAGCTCCCTGTGGTGCTGGTCAACCAGTTGGTGCCGCACATCGAGGACATCCAGAGCGGGATCATCTTGAGCAGCTCGCGGGTCGCCGCGCTCGCTGTAACCGATCCGACGACCGTCCTCTTCACCTCCACGGTCACCGACCGCGCGAACGGCTCGGGATTCGGCGGCGGCCCGATGGTTTTCGACGACAACGCGCGCGAGGTCATCGTCGCCGGCTGCTACACCCGGTTCAGCGCCGCCTCGGCGGGCGGCGAGCTGTCCACCATCAAGTGCGGGACGCTCGCTAGCGGCACCAACCTGCTCCGGTTCGTGCCGGTCGAAGCCGGGAGCTCCGCGAAGACGCGGCTCGTCGACCTGGGCACGCAAGTGCCCTCCACCGAGACCACCGGCCTGGCGCTTGGCGACGTCGACCCATCGAGCGGCGGGCGCAAGCTGTACATGACGACGCGGTTCGCGGACACCGTGGTGCGCGTCGGACTACCGGCCGACCCGGCATTCGTGCCCGTGGTGGAAGCCGTCGTGCCCATCTCCTCGCAGCCGTCGCAGGTCCTCCGCCTGGAGCGGCCGCCGTCGACCAGCGGTCCGGATCTCCTCGCCATCACGGCGGTCGCGACGTACGAGACGAGCACCACGGCGGGCAAGCTGGTGCTGATGGACGGAATGCTGGGGCGCGTGGTCGGCCAGGTGGACGGTCTGGGCGACACGCCGTTCGCCATCGCCCAGTTCCCGCCCCTGGCAGGCGACACCAGCGCCCGCCTCGCCATCACCCTTTTCGGGAGCTGCAGCGTCGCGCTGGTGGACGTGCCGTACGATCGCCCGAGCGACGCCTCGCTGCGCGCCAACCTGGGGAGCTGCCCTCCGTGAACCGCGTCTCGTTGCTCGCGCCGCTCGTGGCAACGCTGGCCTGTGGCTCGAATCCCTCGGTCATTCCCGCCGGCGATTTCTCCGGACCTACCGGCCTGGCAATCGCTCCGGTCATAGACCGGGACCTGTTGTTCGTCGCGAACCAAGGCAGCAACGAGCTGCGCGCGATCATGCTCTGCACCGCGCCCGCCGGAGCTCCGACCACCTGCCCGGACCGGGAAGACCAGCAACTCCTCCCGGCGCCCATCCGGCTCGTCTCCGGGTCCATCGCCGCGGGCAAGCGCCCGTTGCGGCTGGCGGGAGCGCGGCTGTCGGCGGGCGGGGTGCCTCACGGCGCGGTGCTGGTCGCGGGCCTGGACACGGACCCCAAAGCCAGCCCGCCGAAGGATGCACTGCGCGTCATCGATGCCGCGGACCTGTTCGCCGCCTCGCAGAACCGGATCAAGGCGAAGGAACCGAACTACGTGGACCTGCCCGACCCGCCCATCGACGTGGTCGCTGCCGACGCGCAGGGGACCTCCGTCACCGCGGTGGCCGCAACCCAGCCGCCGGCGGGAGGGCCCGGCACCCTGACCGTGCTCACCGTTACGGTGGACGGCGACAGCGGGCTCGCCATCGGGACGGCGACCCGGCAATGCGCCCTGGACTTCGTGCCCGCGCGGCTGGCCGTCGTGCCCGGAGACACCGCCCTGCAGCGCGTCTACGTCGCCGACGGGACGCCCGGCGGCACGCCCGGAGGGATCGGCGACGGCGCCGTCGAGGTGTCGGTCCCCGACATCCCCGCGATCGCGGCGTCTCCGATCGTGCCGGCCCCCCCGTGTCCGGTGACGAGGCGCTTGCCCGCTAGCGATCCCGCCGATTCGCCGCGGCTCGCCCGGCCGCTCCGCTCGCTCGCCCTCAACCCGACCTTCACGAACCCCACGGATGGCGCGCAGGTGGGGCCCGGCTCGCTCCTCCTCGGCGTTACGTCGGAAGACGAAGCGCTCTGCACCGACCACGCGGCGCTGACTTGCCCGGCGGACCTCCCCGTCGCGGCCGGGGCGATCTGCGTCGACCACGGAACCCGGAGCTGCGGAAGGGGCAGGCTGGTCCTCATCAGCACCAACGTCGGTGGGCAGTCGGCGCTGCTGCCGGCGCCGCCGACTCCGCTGACCGCCTCCGGCGCGCCGCCGATGGTCCCCCTGAGCCCGCCTACGCCCGCCCGTGAGGTCGCCTTCGCGGTCACCGGGTTGCGCTTGTTCGCCAGCGGTAACGTCCCGACCCTCGTACAGCCGCCGGTCGTCGGGCTCGTCAGCACCGAGGACGGGACGACCTACTTCCTCGACGTGGTGAATCGCAGGTTCTTCAACGACTCCCGGGACACCGGCGGCTTGCCCCCGCTGCCGCAGTTGAACCTGCCGTCGCCTCAGTCCGGCACGGGGCCGACCTTGAAGCCCGCGGCCGCCGCCGGTGGCGCGAGCACGCAGTTCGCCGGCTGGGTCAACCCGGGCGTGACCCGCTCCGCGCAGTGGAAGGTGGTGTGGCACAGCACGATGCCGCGCCTGGAAAGCCTCAGCGGGAACCTCTCCCGCGCGCCGGGGTCCCCGACCGTCGCCTTCCAGCTGCCGCCGGGCAAGAGCCTCGCGCCGTGGACCTCGGCTCCCGAGCTGCAGCTCGGCGCCGGCGACTTCGTGCGCGTCCTCTCCTACTCCGGGAGCAATACCTGCGCGGCGCTGGGCACCGTCCCCGTGTCCGTGGACGTGCCGATCGCCGCCATCGACCCGAACGGCGTGGGAATGCAGCTGCAGCCCATCGCCGGATTCGACCCGGGGCCGGAGTGCTTCGCCTCGGGTGTCGTCGGAGCCGTGGTCGAGGTGCATGCGGGGTCCACGGCGGCGGGGGCCTGGATGGTCTTCGAAGGCCTGGACGCGCTCGGGCGGATGCCGACGGGCGTGCAGTTCGTCATCCTGGGTCCCCGCTTCGACTATCCGTTCAACCCGCCGGATCCTCTGCATCCTCCGCCTCCGCCTCCCGCGCGAGACGTCGTCGTGTCCTTCACCGTGACGGGTAACGAGCCGACCACGGCGGGTAGCTTCTTCTCCTTCACGGTCCAGCCCATCTTGAACGGCACGCCCATCACCGACGGCCAGGCCATCACCGGGATCCGCGACAACAGCACCACGGGCCTGGCGGGGTTCGCCGGACCGATCGTGGTGTACAGCTCGCCGCGCCGCCCGGATCCGAACTTCTTCACCGCGCTGACCGGAGCCAACTCCCTCTTGAGGGCGACGCCGTCGCAATTCGGCCTGCCGAATACAGAGTCCGTCAAGTTCTTCTACTGACCGGATCGCCGTATACTGGAGCGGACGTTGCGAAGCGCTCCCATGCCCGACGACCGCCCGCGCACGCCGCGCAGCCTGCTCATCCCGGACCACCTCTGGGACGCGCTCGCCGCCATGGCTTCCGAGATGGGCGCCGACCGGGACGCGCTGGTCAACCAGGCGCTCTACACGTTCGCGCGCCTCAACGGCTTTCTGGTCCCCTCCGATCTGCGCAGGCTGGCGGGCGGCGAGGCGGAGCGCGCGCCGGGCGGCCATCCCACTCCGCGCGAGCTCTCGCCGGTGAACGGGCGGGACAACGTCGAGGTGGACGGCTCGATGCTTCACGAGGAGGTGGGCGCTCCCACCAGCATGGACCTGCCCAACATGGCGGAGCTCGGGCTTCCGCGCCGCGGGCGTCAGCCGGAGGAGCCCGAGGCGACGCCGAGCCCGGCGCCCGGGCGGGTGCTGGTGCTGTTCGCGGACGGGCGCGAGCTGGAGCGGGTGCAGAAGGACCGATTCGTGATCGGCCGCGGCAAGCACTGCGACCTGATCATCAACTCGGGCAAGGTGAGCCGCGAGCACGCCGCGATCGTGCGCAGCGGGAGCGACTGGTTCATCGAGGACCTGGGCTCGTCGAACGGGACCTGGTTCGACAAGCGGCGGATCAGCCGGCGCCAGATCCAGGACGGGGACGAGTACTACATCTGCGCGGAGAAGCTGAGCTGCGTGTTCAGATGACGCCCTGGACCGTTCGCGCCGCGCTCGCGACGGTTTTGCTCGCGCTCGCGATCAGCGTGGCGTCGGACCTGCGGGAGCGCCTCATCAAGAACTGGGTGACCCTCCCCGCGCTGGCGCTCGTGATCGGGCTGTTCGGCGCGGCCGGCGGATGGCCGCTGGTGCAGATGGGCGATGTGAAGCTCATGGCCGTCTGCGGCGCGGCGGCCGGGTTCCCCGCGGCCGTGGCGGTCCTCGTGCTGGTCACCGTCGCAGGAGGCCTGCAGGCGGCGCTGCAGCTCGGCGTGGCGCGGATCCGCGGAACCGGGAGGCCGACACACGTGCCGTACGCGTGCTCGATCGCCGCCGGGACCGTTGCCGCGTTCCTCCTCGGCAACCGCTTTCCCTGAGCGCAGCCACCAGGGACGCGCGGCGGCCCAGAGGGCAACTGCCCGATGTCCGCGCGAGATGGCGTCCGCTACCGTCGCCTCGATCTCGCAACCGGGAGCGACGTGCCGTGACCGGACAGCCGCACTGCCGCATCGCCTCCGCCCTCCTCGCGCTCACGCCCGCCGTGGCGTTCGCGCAGAGCGACGGCGGGACCATCCACCTGGGGGTCGGGCAGCAGAAGACCTTGTCCGTGCCGGACGTGCAGCGCGTGGCCATCGGGGACACGGAGGTGGCCGACGTCAAGCAGGTGGGCGGCGGGAACGAGCTCCTCCTCACCGGAGTCGGCGAGGGACGGACCAGCCTGCTCGTGTGGAAGCGCTCCACCCTTCGCCTGAGCTACGCGGTGGTGGTGCGCAAGCAGGACCCGCGCGAGGTGATCAGCGAGATCCGCGCGTTGCTCGGCGACCGGGAAGGGATCCGCGTCCGCGTGGTGGGCGACCGCGTCTACCTGGACGGCGAGACCCTCACCGCCGACGACCAGGCACGCGTCCAGCAGGTGCTCTCGCTCTATCCACAAGTCAGCTCGTTCGTGCGGCCCTCCTCGAGCGCGAAGCGGCTCGCCGCCGAGTCCATCAACCGCGCTTTCCAGCGCGCCGGCCTCGAGGGCGTGCAGGCGGCGGTGGTCGGCGGCGCCGTGCTCCTGGAAGGCCAGGTGGAGTCGAAGGAGGACCTCGCGAAGGCCGATCTGCTCGTCAAGGCGATGGGCGAGAAGGCGGAGAACCTGCTCACCGTGGGCAGCCGGCGGATGGTGCTCGTCGAGGTGGAGTTCGTGGAAGTGGCCTACGACCAGAACAAGGTGCTGGGCGTCAAGCCGCCGCTGCAGCTCGTCTCGGGCCCGGGCTCCGGCGCCGTGTACCAGGTGGTCCGACCGCTCCCGGGCGACTCCGGCACCCAGCCCGTGCACTCCATCGCGGGCACGCTCTCGGCATCCGCGGACTTCTCGGTGGGAGCGCGGTTCGACGACGGGTACCAACGCATCCTCTCGCAGCCCAGGCTGCTGTGCGTGAGCGGGGAGAAGGCGGAGTTCACGGCCGGAGGCGAGATCCCGCTCCTGGTCGCCACCCAGAACCAGTTCGCGGTCGAGTTCAAGAAGTTCGGGATCATCCTCCAGGTCACGCCGACCGCCGGCCGCGGCGGCACCATCGCGACCGAGGTCTACGCCGCCGTGAGCGACGTCGACCGCGCCTTGTCCGTCCGCGCCAACGGATTCGACGTACCCGGCCTCCGGCTGCGGGAGGTGCGGACGAAGGTGGCCGTGAAAGACGGAGAAACCATCGTCCTTTCCGGACTCTTCAACTACGACGAGGCCAAGGAGGTCTCCAAGGTGCCGCTCCTGGGCTCGATCCCCATCCTGGGCGAGCTCTTCAAGAGCCGCCAGTTCGTCGAGCGCAAGACGCAGCTCGCCATCTACGTGACGCCGCGGCTGGTTTCGCCGGCCTCGGACCGCGTCCAGGAGCTGATCCAGGGCGGCCGCAAGGCCTACCAGGACGCCTCCTCCTCCGTGTCCTTCAGCCTGTTCGATTGACGGTGGACTTCGTGCGGGGCTGCGCTTTGCACGGCGCGGACATTATGGAATGCTTTGCAGGCTGCGCCGCGAGGGGGAGCTTGGACATGGGATTCAGCATCATCCTCACCGAGAAGGGCGGCCCGACCCAGCGGCTCGACTTCGACGCCGAGGAGATCACGGTCGGGCGCGTCGACGAGAACGACATCTGCCTCCCCAAGGGGAACATCTCCAAGAAGCACACCAAGATCGTCGTCAAGGACGGCAAGATCATCGTCCTCGACCTGAAGAGCACCAACGGCACGTACGTGAACGGCAAGAAGCTGGCCGGCCCGCAGGTCATCCAGCCCTCCGACACCGTCTACATCGGGGACTTCATCCTCAACGTCGAGCCGCCCGACCTGGGCGAGCCCGCGGATCTCGCCGACGGAGCGGAGCAGCCTCCCGACGCCGCGGAGGAAGACGCGCCCGTCTACATCGGCGAGGAGGCGACCCACCGCGGCGCCGGGCGCCCCGCCCCTCTGGCGGAGGAAGATTCGACGCCGACCTCGGCGCCGGGGAAGCTGCGGATGTCCCGGGTCGCGGTCACCACGCCTTCGCCCCGGCCGGCGTCCGCCGTTCCGGCGTCGAAGCCGCCCGCGCGCGCCCGCGCAGGCCGCCCCGCGGGAGGCGACGGTCATCCCGCCGCCGTCCCGGACCACGGCAGGACCCTGACCCTGGTGCACGATCGCCTGATCGAAGCGATGGACCTGCGCCGGCTCGACCTCGACGCTCTCGGCAAGCAGGAGCTGCGCGACAAGACCGAGGGCGCCATCCGCCAGATCGTGGGCAAGATGGATGCGGCAGGCGAG
>WNGL01007673.1_pt1 | contig 12662 bp, 6 predicted proteins | sample 5400591 | NCBI WGS metagenome assembly WNGL01 (sample SAMN13153377, study PRJNA577476) | soil metagenome | isolation source: 80 cm soil or saprolite under Garry oak tree replicate 1 | place: USA:California | collected 2016-06-15
GTGGAGACCGGTCGCGCCGCGGAGGTGCTCGCGCCGCAGGCGCAGGCGCGCCACCCGTACACCGCGGCCCTGCTCGCCTCGATCCCGAGCGCGGAGACGATCCGCCGCAAGAGTTATCTCCAGGCGATAGAAGGCGAGGTGCTCGATACCATCGAGGTGCCGCGCGGTTGCCGCTTCTACGGTCGCTGCAACCGCGTCACCGAGGCGATCCGCGAAAGCTGCGCCGGTCTCGAGCCCCCGCTCGAAGAGGTCGCACCCGGTCACAAGGTGCGCTGCTGGCTGTACCCTGCGGCGGGGAAGGCATGAGCCAAACCATTCTCGAAGTCACCGACCTGCGCAAGGACTACAGCCAGCGTCGCGGCCTGTTCTCCATGCTGACCGGTCACGGGCGCGTGATTCCGGCGGTCGACGGCGTGAGCTTCTATATCAGGGAAAACGAGACCGTCGGCTTGGTCGGCGAGTCCGGCTGCGGCAAGACCACGATCGGGCGCACGGTGCTGCGGCTGACCGACGCGAGCAGCGGGCGAATCGTGTTCGACGGCCGCGACATCACCACCTTGAGCCGAGCCGAGCTGCGCCCCTTAAGGCGCGAGATGCAGATGATCTTCCAGGACCTCGACGCGGGGCTGAACCCGGGGATGCGCGTGCGCGACATCCTGCGCGAGGCGCTCACCGTGCACGAGCGCCCGAGCGACGCCGAAATCGCAGGCCGCATCCGCGAGCTCCTGGAGCAGGTGAGTCTCAAGGACAGCAAGCTTGCGAACTTCCCCTCGGAGCTTTCCGGCGGCGAGAAGCGCCGCGTGGGGATCGCGCGCGTGCTCGCGGTGCGCCCGCGCCTGATCGTGGCCGACGAGCCGACGAGCGCCCTCGATATCTCGATCCAGGCACAGGTGGTGAACCTCCTGCGCGACCTGCAGAAAAACCTGGGGCTCACGTATCTGTTCATCTCGCACGATCTCCCGGTCGTGGAGCTGGTCAGCCAGAAAGTCGCGGTCATGTATCTCGGACGCATCGTCGAGATGGGTCTGGCAGAGAACATCGCGCACCAGCCGCGCCATCCCTATACGGGCATCCTGTGGTCGTCGTTCGCGGACATGGAGACCACCGAGGTGAGCCGGCGAACGCGCAGCGTGACAGTCGAGCGCGAGCGCCGCGCCTGGGGCGTGTTCGACTTCGAGCAGCCGACGAGCGGCTGCCGCTTCGCTCCGCGCTGCCCGCTGTACAAGGACAAGGGCCACCCCGCGGTCTGCACCGACCCTGCCTCCGAGCCGAAGCTGAGGGACGTGGGGCACGGGCACGTGGTGGCGTGCCACTTCGCGTAGGGGCCGACTGGATCCCCGCTTTCGCGGGGATGACGCGCACTCGCGCGTCACATGTTGCGGCGGTATTGGCCTCCCACCTCGAACAGCGCTGAGGTGATCTGGCCCAGCGAGCAGCAGCGCACCGCGTCCATGAGCACCGCGAAGACGTTTTTGTCTTCGATCACCGCCTGCTGCAGCCGTTTGAACATCGGACCGGATTCGCGTTCGTGGCGCTGGTGGAAATCGGCGAGCCGCTTGAGCTGCGATTGCTTTTCTTCTTCGGTCGAGCGGATCAGCTCGATCTTTTGTGGCATCGTCGCCCCGCGTGGATTGCGGAAGGTGTTGACGCCGATGATCGGATACGAGCCGTCGTGCTTCCTGTGCTCGTAGAGCATCGAATCTTCCTGGATCTTGCCGCGCTGGTAACCGGTCTCCATCGCGCCGAGCACGCCGCCGCGCTCGGCGATCGCCTCGAACTCTTTCAGCACCGCTTCCTCGACGAGATCGGTCAGGGCCTCGACGATGAACGAGCCCTGGTTCGGATTCTCGTTCTTTCCCAATCCCCATTCCCGGTTGATGACGAGCTGGATCGCCATGGCGCGGCGCACCGACTCCTCGGTCGGCGTCGTAATGGCTTCATCGTACGCGTTGGTGTGCAGCGAATTGGTGTTGTCGTACGTCGAGATCAGCGCCTGCAGCGTGGTGCGGATGTCGTTGAAAGCGATTTCCTGGGCGTGGAGCGAGCGTCCTGAGGTCTGCGAATGGAATTTGAGCTTCTGGCTGCGCTCGTTCGCGCCGTACTTGTCCCGCATCGCTATCGCCCAGATGCGCCGCGCCACGCGCCCGAGCACCGCGTACTCGGGCTCCATGCCGTAGCTGAAGAAAAACGACAGGTTGGGCGCGAAATCGTCGATCCTCATTCCGCGGGCCAGGTAGGCCTCGACGAAAGTGAACCCGTTGGCGAGCGTAAAGGCGAGCTGCGAGATCGGGTTCGCACCGGCTTCCGCGATGTGATAGCCCGAGATCGAGGCCGAGTAGAAATTGCGAACGTCGTGCTCGATGAAGTACTCCTGGATGTCGCCCATCACCTTGAGCGAGAACTCGGTCGAGAAGATACAGGTGTTCTGCGCCTGGTCTTCCTTGAGGATGTCCGCCTGCACCGTGCCGCGAACGCTTGAGAGCGTCCGTGCCTCGATCTCCCCGCGCTCGGCGGCCGTCGGCTCGCGGCCATCGCTCTCTCTGAACTTGTCGATTTGTTGGTCGACGGCGCAGTTGAGAAACATCGCCAATATGGTCGGTGCCGGCCCGTTGATCGTCATGCTGACGCTCGTCGCCGGATCGCAGAGTTCAAAGCCCGAGTAGAGCGCTTTCATGTCTTCGAGCGTGGCGATGGACACGCCCGAGTTGCCGACCTTGCCGTAGATGTCCGGGCGCTGGTCCGGGTCGAAGCCGTAGAGCGTCACGGAATCGAACGCGGTCGAGAGGCGCTTCGCCGGCACGTCTTTCGACAGCAGATGGAAGCGCTGGTTGGTGCGGAACGGATCGCCCTCGCCGGCGAACATGCGCGTCGGATCCTCGTTCTCGCGCTTGAAGGAGAATACACCTGCGGTGAACGGGAATGAGCCGGGGAGGTTCTCGCGCATCCGCCATTTCAGGATCTCGCCGTGGTCTTCGAAACCGGGGAGCGCGACTTTCGGGAGCTTCGTTCCCGAAAGAGAAATCGAGTTGAGTCGGGTGCGGATTTCCTTTTCGCGTACCCTGACCACGTGCTCCTCGCCGGAGTAAGTCTTCTTCGTCTCCGGCCAGTCTTCAATGAGCGCCCTGGAACGCGCGTCGAGCTTGGCGTCTTTCTCTTCGATGAGCGAATCCAGCGACGCGGCGTCACTGCCTGCGGCGGCGAGCATCGCCTTTGATGCGAGCAGCTGCTGGCGCTCGCGCGCTATTCTCGATTGCTCGCCGGCGCGCGTGTGGTAGCCGCGCACCGTGTCCGCGACCTCGGCAAGGTAGCGGCTGCGCGAGGGCGGGACGATCGCGTTTCTTGCGGAGGAGGCGCGCGTCTTGACCGGGGGAAGCGTGCCCGGCTTGATCTTCAGGCCGTGCTCGGCGAGCGCGGCGAGGATGCCCTGGTAGAGCGCGGTGACACCGTCGTCGTTGAAGCGCGAGGCGATCGTGCCGTATACCGGCATCTCTTCGGCGGAGCGGTCGAAGAGCTTGCGGTTGCGCTGGACCTGCTTGCGAACGTCCCGCAGCGCGTCCTCGCCGCCTTTGCGGTCGAACTTGTTGATGGCGACGAAGTCGGCAAAATCGAGCATGTCGATTTTCTCGAGCTGGCTCGCCGCGCCGTACTCGGGCGTCATCACGTAGAGCGACGCATCGACGAGCGGCACGATCGCCGCATCACCCTGGCCGATACCTGAGGTCTCCACGAGCACGAGGTCGAATCCGGCGACCTTGCAGGCCGCAATCACGTCGGGTAGGCTCTTCGCGATTTCCCCTTCCGCGCCGCGCGTGGCGAGCGAGCGCATGAACACGCTGCCTCCCGCGATCGCGTTCATGCGGATGCGGTCGCCGAGCAGCGCCCCGCCGGATTTCCTGCGCGAAGGATCGACGGCGAGGATGGCGATGCCGAGCCGGTCTTCCTGGTCGAGCCGGAAGCGGCGCACCAGCTCGTCGGCGAGCGAGGATTTTCCCGAGCCCCCGGTGCCCGTGACCCCGAGGGTCGGTATGGAAAGCTCCCCGGCTTGCTTCAGTACCTGCTCGCGGAGCTTGGAGTGCGTGGTGCCGTTCTCGAGCGCAGTGATGAACCTCGCCAGCGCCCTGCGCTCACCGGACTTGATCGCCTCGAGATCCTTCGGCGCGTGCTGCGACAAGTCCTCGTCGCAGCGCTCGAGCATGTCGTTGATCATTCCCTGCAGGCCCATCTTCTGGCCGTCTTCGGGCGTATAGATGCGCGCAACGCCCCAGGCCTGCAGCTCGCGGATCTCATCGGCGACGATCACCCCGCCGCCGCCGCCGAACACCTTGATGTTCTCCCCGCCTCGCTCGCGCAAGAGGTCGATCATGTACTTGAAGTACTCGATGTGGCCGCCCTGGTAAGAGGAGACCGCGATGCCCTGGACGTCTTCCTGCAGAGCGGCGGTCACGACTTCCTCGACAGAACGGTTGTGCCCGAGATGGATCACTTCGGCGCCGCTCGCCTGCAGGATGCGGCGCATGATGTTGATCGCCGCGTCGTGGCCGTCGAAAAGCGACGCCGCCGTCACGAAGCGGACCTTGTTCTTCGTTTTGTATTCGGTGTGCCGGGAGGCACTCAGATCGGTCATGGCTGCCCAATGCGTCCGGATCTGGCTGGAAAAAGGAGGCTACTTTACGTTTACGTAAACGTCAAGCTCGTTCCGCCCTTCTGCCACGGTCTATCCCTTCGTGCGGCAGCGCGTCCTGCTAGATCGCGGCACGGCGCAACCTCAGTGCGTTGACGACGACCGACACCGAGCTCGCGCTCATCGCGGCCGCTGCGAACATCGGATTCAGAAGCAGGCCGGTCCAGGGGAAGAGCACCCCCGCGGCAATCGGCACGCTGAGAGTGTTGTAGGCGAACGCGAGGAACAGGTTCTGGCGGATATTACGCATCGCCGCGCGCGAAAGCCGCCGCGCCCGCACGATTCCGCGCAAGTCGCCTTTGACGAGCGTGATGCCCGCGCTCCGGAGCGCCACATCGGCCCCGGTGCCCATGGCGATGCCGACGTCGGCCTCGGCGAGTGCCGGCGCGTCGTTCACGCCGTCGCCCGCCATCGCCACGGCGTGACCCTCCTCGCGCAGCGCTTTCACGACCGCACCTTTTTCCTGGGGGAGCACGTCCGCGCGAACTTCCTCGATCCCGAGCCGGCCGGCCACCGCCCGCGCGGTGAGCTCGTTGTCTCCGGTGAGCATCACGACCCGAACGCCTTCGGCTGCGAGCGCGCGCAGCGCCTCCGGGGTGGACGCTTTGATCGGATCCGCCACGCCCAGGATGCCCACGGCATGCGAACCTTCGACGAGGAACACGACCGTTTCGCCGCTCCGGCGCAGTACATCTGATCGATCTATCAGCGTTTGAGGCACGCTGGCGATCGACTCGGCGAAGCGAAGATTCCCGAGTGCGACCTGCCTGCCCCCGATTGTTCCCGTGATGCCCTTGCCGGTGATGGAGACGAAATCCGAGACGGACCCGGGCTTCACGCGGCGCTCCTTGGCTCCCTGCAGGATCGCCGCGGCGAGGGGATGCTCGCTTCCGCGCTCCAGGCCCGCTGCGATCTGAAGCACGCGGCTCTCCGCGACGCCGTCGGCAGCGAGGATGGAGGTCAGCCTCGGCTTGCCTTCGGTCAGCGTGCCGGTCTTGTCGACCACCAGCGTGTCGATCTTTTCCATTCGTTCGAGCGCCTCGGCGTTGCGTATGAGGACGCCGCCTTGAGCGCCGCGCCCGGTGCCGACCATGATCGACATCGGTGTCGCGAGCCCAAGGGCACAAGGGCAAGCGATGATCAGCACCGATACGGCGCTCACGAGCGCAAAGCTCATCGCGGGCGGCGGGCCGTAGATCGACCAGACCACGAATGCAAGCAAGGCGATGCCAACGACCGCGGGAACAAAATAAGACGAAACCAGATCGGCGAGGTTCTGGATGGGAGCGCGCGTGCGCTGCGCCGCGGCGACCATCTCCACGATCTGCGCGAGCAGCGTTTCCGCGCCGACGCGCTCCGCGCGCATCACGAAGCTGCCAGTACCGTTGATCGTGCCGCCCGTGACTCTCTCTCCGGGATGCTTTTCCACCGGCAGGGGCTCGCCCGTGACCAGGGATTCGTCCACGCTCGAGCGGCCTTCCAGAACGTCGCCGTCAACCGGCACCTTGTCTCCCGGGCGCACCCGCAGGCGATCCCCCCGCTGCACTTGATCGAGTGGCACCCCCTCATCGCTGCCGTCCCGGCGGATGCGGATCGCGGCCCGGGGAGCGAGCCTGAGCAGCGCGCGAATGGCGCCGCTCGTGTTTTCGCGCGCACGCAGCTGAAGAACTTCTCCGAGCAGCACCAATACCGCGATCACCGCGGCCGACTCGAAGTAGAGACCGGCTTCTCCGTGGGAGTCGCGAAACGCCGGAGGAAATAGTCCGGGCGCAAGCAATGCGACGGCGCTGTAGGCGAACGCCACGCCGATTCCGAGCGCAATCAGCGTGTACATGTTGAGGTTGCGCGACGCGAGCGAATTCCAGCCGCGCACGAAGAAAGGCCACGCGGCCCAAAGAACCACCGGGACGCTCAGGATGAACTGAATCCAGCCGGAGAATTTTGGATTCGGCAACCCGGCGTGCAGGCCGGGCAGGTGTTCGGCCATTGCCAGGCCAAAAACCGGAACCGTGAGCGCGAGCCCGATCCAAAACCGGCGCGCCATGTCGAGCAGCTCGGGGTTGGGCTGGTCGTCCGCGCTCGGCGCGACAGGCTCGAGCGCCATGCCGCATTTCGGGCAGTTGCCGGGCCCGGGCTGTCGGATCTCCGGGTGCATCGGGCAGGTGTAGATCGCGCCCGGAGTCGCGACGGGCTTCCCTGCGGCCTTGGCGTGCCGCTCGGGCTCGGCGGCGAACCTGTCGAGACAATGCTGGCTGCAGAAATACCAGCGTTGGCCCGCGTGCGAGTGCTTGTATTTGGCGGCCGAAGTATCCAGCGGCATGCCGCAAACCGGGTCGAGTGCGAACCCCTGGGAGGGCGGTGCATCGCTGCGCACCGACCCGTGATCGTGAGAGTGCATCGGGGTTCTCCGTGTGGCGCGCGCCGCCTACTCCACGGTCACGGACTTGGCGAGATTCCTGGGCTTGTCCACGTCGTTGCCCCGCTCCAGCGCCGCGTGGTAAGCGAGCAGCTGCAGGGGCACGGTATGCAGGATCGGGGACAGAAAACCGGCATGATCGGGCATTCGGATGACGTGGATCCCGTCGCCCGCGACCATGCGCGTGTCCTCGTCAGCGAGCACGTGCAGCTCGCCGCCCCGGGCGCGCACTTCCTGGAGGTTCGACTTGAGTTTTTCCAGAAGCGCGTCCTTGGGCGCGATGGCGATCACCGGCATGTTCTTGTCCACGAGCGCGAGCGGCCCGTGCTTGAGCTCGCCCGCGGCGTAGGCCTCGGCGTGAATGTAGGAGATCTCCTTGAGCTTCAGCGCACCCTCCATCGCGATCGGGTAGTGGATGCCGCGCCCCAGGAACAGGGCGTGCTGGAGCTGCGCGAATTTCTCCGACCACATCTTCACCTGCGGTTCCACGTGCAGCACGCGCTCCAGCGCCCGCGGCAAATGCCGAAGCGAATGCAGCAGTTCCGCTTCGCGCTCCGCCGGCAGCCGGCCTCGCATCTTGGCGAGGGTCATGGTGAGGAGCGCGAGCGCGGCGAGCTGCGTGGTAAACGCCTTGGTCGAGGCCACGCCGATCTCCGGTCCCGCGCGCGTGAGGAAGCGCAGATCGGATGCGCGCACCAGAGAGGACTCCGGCACGTTGCAGATCGAGAGCGCGTAGCGGTGCCCGAGTGACTTGGCGTATTGCAAGGCGGCGATGGTGTCCGCCGTCTCGCCGGACTGCGAAACGGTGACCACCAGCCCCTTCGGGTTAGGCACGGATTCCCGATAGCGGTATTCGCTCGCAATCTCGACGCTGCAGGGGACGCCGGCCAGCGCCTCGAGCCAGTAGCGCGCGACCATCCCCGCGTGATAGCTCGTGCCGCAGGCGAGGATCAGCACCGAATCGACATCGCGAAAAACGCGCTCAGCCTCCGCGCCGAAGAGCTGCGGGGAAACGGACCGCGCGCCCGACACCATCTCCAGGGTGTTCGCCACCGCCATCGGCTGCTCGAAGATTTCCTTCTGCATGTAGTGCCGGTAATGCCCCAATTCGACCGCGTCGGCGGTGAGCTGCGAAACATGCACGGGACGGCTAACCGCCTTGCCCCCCGAGTCGCTGACGCGCACCCCGTCGAGCGTGAGTTCGGCGCAGTCGCCGTCCTCGAGGTAGACGACGCGCTGCGTGACCTGGACGAGCGCCGAGGTGTCGGAGGCGGCGAAATTCTCCCCTTCGCCGAGACCGAGCAAGAGCGGCGCCCCGTGCCGCGCGACCACCAATCGCGAGGGATCGGACTCGCTCACCACCGCGATCGCGTAGGCACCGACCAGCTCGACCACGCTCTTCTTCACGGCATCGAACAAGGTCGCGCCCGCCTGCAGGTTCGAGTGAACCAGGTGGGCGATGACCTCGGTATCGGTATCGGAGACGAACTCGTAGCCCTTGGCGCGCAGGCGCCTGCGCATCTCTTCGTGGTTCTCGATGATGCCGTTGTGCACCACCGATACGCCGCTGGAGAGGTGCGGATGGGCATTTTTCTCCGACGGCACGCCATGGGTGGCCCAGCGCGTGTGTGCGATCCCGATGTCCCCGGCGAGGCCCTGCGAACCGGCGAGCTTCTCCAGCTCCGCGACGCGGCCCGTCGAGCGGACGCGGCGCAGCGTCACCCGCGATCCCGTCGTCATTCCGTCGAGGACCGCGACGCCGGCGGAGTCGTAGCCGCGATACTCGAGCCGCTTCAGTCCCTCGATGAGGACAGGAACGATGTTGCGTTTGGCTATCGCCCCGACTATTCCGCACATGCGGTTTGCCTTTCGATCACTTCTTCTTTTCCGGCCGCTGCCAGTCCGGAATCGACACCTGCTTCACGCGGGAGAGGGTCAGCTCCCCCGCCGGGGCGTCCTTGGTGAGCGTGGTTCCCGCACCGAGTGTCGCGCCCCGCCCCACGCGTACCGGCGCGACGAGTTGGGTGTCCGAGCCTATGAAAACGTCGTCCTCTATGACGGTGCGGTGCTTGTTCGCTCCGTCGTAGTTGCACACGATCGTACCCGCGCCGACGTTGACGTTTCTGCCCACCTCGCTGTCGCCGATGTAGGTGAGGTGATTCGCCTTGGATCCTGCGCCTATGCTACTCGCCTTGACCTCCACGAAGTTACCGATGTGCACTCCCTCGGCGAGGCGCGTGCGGGTGCCGGGACGGATGCGCGCGTAGGGGCCGATGCGGCAGTCCGCGCCGATGTCGGCGTCCTCGAGGTGGCAGAAGGGCTCGATGCGCGTGCCCGCCCCGACCGTCACGCCCTTCAGCACGCAATTCGCGCCGACGGACACGCCGTCGCCGAGCTTCACCTCGCCTTCGAACACGCAATTGACGTCGACCGCCACGTCGCGGCCGCAGGCAAGGATTCCGCGCACGTCGCAGCGCGAGGGATCGGCGAGCGCCACCCCGTGCTCGAGGAGCGAAGCGGCAAGCTTGCGCTGGTAAATGCGCTCCAAATCGGCGAGCTGGCCGCGGCTGTTCACGCCGAGCGTTTCCCACGCCGCGTCCGACTGGATTGCGGTCACGGGTACGCGCTCCTTCGTTGCGAGCGCGACGATATCGGTGAGGTAATACTCCTTCTGCGCGTTGTCGTTTTGCAGCTTCGCGAGCCAGGACTTGAGTTTCTTGGTCGGTGCCACGACGATTCCGGTGTTGATCTCGCGCAGGGCGCGCTGCCGCGCGTTGGCGTCCTTTTCCTCGACAATTCCCACCACCTTTTTTCCATTTCGCAGGATGCGCCCGTATCCGGTGGGAGTGTCGAGCGTCGCAGTCAGAAGGCCCAGTCCCGTCCCCGTCGCGTCGACGAGATGTCTCAAGGTTTCTGCGCGAATCAGCGGTACATCGCCACAGAGCACGAGGGTCGGCCAGCGCTCGTCCAGATGAGGGGCGGCCTGCATCACCGCGTGGCCGGTGCCGAGCTGAGGCTCCTGCATGACCCAGACGACGCCGTTCTCCTCGACAGCCTGGCGCACGAGCTCGCCGCCGTGGCCATAGACGACGCAGATGACTTTGGGCGAGAGTTGTTTCGCGGTATCGAATACGTGTGCGAGCAGCGCCCGACCCGCCAGGCGATGCAGCACCTTGGGCGTGCTCGAATGCATGCGCTTGCCAGGACCCGCGGCGAGAATGACGATATTCACAAAAAGCGGAAGCGATCAGCCGGAGGCGCGATGGTAGCCTATCGCGGCAGCTCGGAGAACCCCATCAAGAACTCATCGACCGCGCGCGCGCACTGGCGGCCCTCCCGGATCGCCCACACGACGAGCGACTGGCCGCGGCGCATGTCCCCCGCGGCAAAGATCTTGGGAACCGAAGTGAGGTAGCTGCCTCTTCCGTCGGTCGTCGCCTGGGCGTTGCCGCGCGGGTCCCTCGCGACGCCGAACGCCTCGAGCACTTCCGGCACCGGCGAAACGAACCCCATCGCCAGGAGCACAAGATCCGCGGGGAGCCTAGCCTCCGACCCCGGAGCTTCGCTCATCTTGCCGTCCTTCCATTCCAGGCGAACCGTCCTGAGCCCTTTGACCTTCCCGTTCTCGCCGACGAACTCCTTGGTCGCGATCGACCAGTCGCGATTCACACCCTCTTCGTGCGAGGACGAAGTGCGCAATCTCGTCGGCCAGTAGGGCCAAACCGGATTCAATTCGGGATCCGGCGGCATGGGAAGCAGCTCGAACTGTGTCACCGATTTCGCGCCGTGGCGGTTCGAGGTGCCGACGCAGTCCGAGCCCGTGTCGCCTCCGCCGATCACGACGACATGTTTGTCGGTCGCCCAGAGGTCCTGCACGCCCTTGTCTCCCGCGACGCGCCTGTTTTGCAACGGCAGGAACTCCATCGCGAAATACACGCCGTCGAGCTCGCGCCCGGGCAGCGGCAGGTCGCGCGGCTGCTCGGCTCCGCCGGAGAGCACGACTGCGTCGAAGTCGGCCATCACCTTCCCGGGGGCGATGGTTTCCGCGGCCAAATCGGTGACGCCCTTCCCGGCGCGCCCCTTGCCGACGAAGACACCGGTACGGAACATCACGCCTTCAGCCTTCATTTGATCGACCCGGCGGTCGATCAGCCCCTTCTCCATCTTGAAGTCGGGTATCCCGTAGCGCAGAAGACCACCGATCCGGTCGTTTTTTTCGAACAGCGTGACGTCGTGCCCGGCGCGCGCGAGTTGCTGGGCGCAAGCCAGTCCCGCCGGACCGGAGCCCACCACCGCGACCTTCTTTCCGGTCTTGTGCTCGGGCGGCTGTGGCCTTACCCAGCCTTCCTCGAACGCCTTGTCGATGATCGCGTGCTCGACCGACTTGATGCCGACCGGGTCGTCATTGATTCGCAGCACACACGCTTCCTCGCACGGAGCCGGACAGATGCGGCCGGTGAACTCAGGAAAATTGTTGGTGGAATGCAGCGTCTCGATGGCGCGGTGCCAGTCCTCTTTGTAGACGAGATCGTTGAAATCCGGAATGATGTTGTTGACCGGACAGCCCGACATGCAAAACGGCGTGCCGCAGTCCATGCAACGCGCGCCCTGGACCTTCGCCTCCGCTTCGGTGAGGCGGAGGATGAACTCCCGATAGTGCTTTTTCCGCTCCTCGGGCTCCTGGTGCGCTTCCTCGAGCCGCTGGAACTCGAGAAATCCCCTGACTTTCCCCATCTACGCTGCCGCCTTGCGTTTCGCCGCGGCGAGCTCGCCGAGGGCGCGCCGGTATTCCTTGGGGAAGATCTTCACGAAACGCGTACGGTACTCCGCCCATTTTTCGAGGATCTCCCTGGCGCGGCGGCTGTTCGTGAGCTTGGCGTGCCGCTCGATCATGTCTTTCAGGATCACCTCGTCTACCTGACCCTTGTGCCAGAGCTCGTGGGAGAGCTTGCCCTGCTGCTCGGACTCGGTAAGGACAGGCTCCAGGTCCACCATCGCGGTGTTGCAACGCTTCACGAATTCGCCGTGGAGGTCGAGCACATAGGCGATGCCGCCGGACATTCCGGCGGCGAAGTTGCGCCCGGTGACGCCCAGGACGGCGACGGTCCCGCCGGTCATGTATTCGCAGCCGTGATCTCCGACGCCTTCGACGACGGCGGTGGCGCCCGAGTTGCGCACGGCGAAACGCTCGCCGGCCACGCCGCGGAAGTTCGCCTCACCCGCGATCGCCCCGTAAAGGACGACGTTCCCCGTGATGATGTTTTCGGTCGGCTCGCCACGGAACTTGGGCGATGGCGAAACGATGATGCGGCCGCCCGAGAGCCCCTTCCCGCAATAATCGTTGGTATCGCCGATCAGATCGAGGGTCACACCTCTAGCGAGGAACGCCCCGAAGCTCTGGCCCGCGGACCCGGCAAACCGCGCGTGGATGGTGCCATCGGGCAGCCCCTCGTGCCCGTAACGCCGCGCGATCTCATGCGAGAGCATCGTGCCGACGGTACGGTTGCCGTTGCGGATCGGCATGTCGATCGAAACCTTCTCGCCGCGCTCGAGCGCGGGTCGCGC
>WNGL01007677.1_pt1 | contig 12661 bp, 12 predicted proteins | sample 5400591 | NCBI WGS metagenome assembly WNGL01 (sample SAMN13153377, study PRJNA577476) | soil metagenome | isolation source: 80 cm soil or saprolite under Garry oak tree replicate 1 | place: USA:California | collected 2016-06-15
TGTAGAGCGCCCGCAAGCCCATGAACCGGCAGCGGTGGGTCACTTCCACCCCAGGCCAGTTCGTCTCCACAATGAACGCCGTGATCTGGTCTTTGGGTTTGCCGGCGATCAGTTTCGGCGGCGTTTTGGCCATGACCACAATGACGCCGGCCTTGGTGCCGTTGGTGCACCAAAGCTTTTCTCCGTTGAGAATGAAATACTTTCCATCCGCGGTTGGAAGGGCTTGGGTTTGCATCGCCGCCGGATCGGAGCCGACACCGGTCTCGGTGAGGGCAAAAGCGGAAATCTCCCCCCGAGCGACTCGCGGCAGGTATTTGCGCTTTTGCTCCTCTGTGCCGAAGAGGATGAGCGGCTGCGGGACGCCGATAGATTGGTGGGCCGAAAGCAGCGCCGTGAGGTTGCCGCACCAACTGCCCAACAACATCGCCGCCCGGCAATAATTCGTCTGCGAAAGCCCAAGGCCGCCATACTCAGGGGAGATTTTGATCCCGAAGGCGCCCAGCTTGGCGAGTTCCTCGACCACCAACTCCGGGATTTCGCCGGTGCGATCGATTTCGTCAGCATCGACTTTCTCGCGCAACAGTGCTTCCAACCGCTTCAGAAACGGTTCGCCCTGGCTGCGGTCTTCGGCGCTTTGCACTGGGAATGGGCGGATTTGAGCCAGGTCGAACCGGCCCATGAACAGTCCGCTAACAAAGGTCGGTTCCTGCGCCGCTTCGCGTGCGGCCTCAGTCAACTCCAGCGCCGCGCGCTGGCCGGCGGACATCTTGGCGGTGTCTATCACCGAAGCCGGTTCCTCAACCTCGGGCTTTGGCCTAGGTTCAGGTGGGGCTGACTTTAAGTCGCTCATCGGTAGTTTGCTCGTTCTTGCTGGTCTGCTTTGTCCATCAGTCGGAGACTACAGCAGTCAGGGGCCAGGAGTCAGGAGAAAAATCCACTGGAACTCGGGGCTAGGACCTTTTTCTTCAGGCTCGGCCACGACCACGGCGAAGCGCCTCCAACTTTGGCCTTTGAACTTGGCTCTCTGGCCCGTATATAGAAGACATGCTCTTGTTGCCAGCGTTGCTATCCAAAGGCGGCCTGATGTTATGGCTTATTCTGCTGGCCAGCGCGGTCGCCATCGTCGTGTTCATCGAAAGGTTCTTACACTTTCATCGCGCCCAAATCAATTCGACGGAGTTCCTCAATGGCGTGCGCAATGTCTTGAAGCGCGACAATGTGGTCGAGGCGCTCTCGATTTGTGATGCCACGCCCGGGCCGGTCGCGCGTCTGGTCAAAACGGCCATCCTCAATCGGGACCATGGCCGCGAGCGAGTGCGCGAGGCGCTCGAAGAAGCCGGTTTGGCCGAAGTGCCGCGGCTGGAGGAGAAATTGAATATGCTCGCCACCATTGCGCAGCTTGCGCCTCTGCTTGGCCTGTTGGGAACGGTGTTAGGTTTCATTCGAACTTTTTCGGACATGCAGAAAGAAGGTTTGAACGCCCACGTGGGGCAGCTTTCCTCCGGGATTTGGCAGGCGATGGTCTGCGCCGCGGCGGGTTTGGCGGTGGCGATCCCGGCCCACGCGGGCTACAACTATCTGGTCAGCCGCGTCAATTCCATTGTCCTCGACATGGAACGGGCCGCCACCGAAATCGTCAACATCGTCACCGAGGGGGGTGCCCCGCTCAAAGCCCCATGAAATTTCCCCGCAACGCTCGCATCTTCCGAGGCCCCCTGGATGTGGCGCCCTTCGCGTCAGTTTTCTTCCTGCTGATCATCTTTTTGATGATCGCCTCGCTCGTCTATACCCCGGGAGTCCGGCTCGAGATTCCCTCGGCCGATGACCTGCCGGGCGTCGCTGGCCCGCGCGTTACGGTGGCCGTTGATGGCAACGGACGGCTCTACTTCGAGAACCAATGGATCGAGGAGAACGAGCTGAGAACGCGATTGCGCCTCGCCGTCACCAACTCAGAGGAACCACTGACCCTGGTGGTGCAACCGGACAAAGCCGTCACTTATGAGATGCTGGTCCACCTGGCCTTGGTGGCGCGCGACGCGGGTATCGCGCAAGCCCTGCTGGCCATTCTGCCCTCGGTCAGTTCATCGGCGGCAACCGCCGATCCATGAACGCCACCTCGCTTCAACCGCGAGGCTGGTCGCAGCGCCGCTGGTGGTGTGGCATCGCGCTGATCTTCATTGTGCAGGTGGGATTGATCTGCTGGTTTAACGACAATTCACCGCTCCGTCCGCGCCCGCCGGCGGCGGCCCCTTCATTTCGCCTGGCCGGAAATGCTTACGACGAGCTGCTGGCCCTGAGTGATCCCACCTTGTTTGCCCTGCCGCATCAGCAGGGCTTTTCCGGGCCGGCGTGGATAAAGATTGCGCCGTTGCCATTCCGGCCATTCGATTGGTCGGAGCCGACGCAGTGGCTGCAGTTGCCCATCCGCAAGCTTGGCCAGGCGTTCGATCGCTTCATCCAGACCAACAATTTTGATTCTTTTCAAAGCTCGGCCAACTCCCAGCCCGAGTTGAGGCTCCCGGAACCTTTGCAGTTGACTGCCGCCCGGCAACACTCCGCCTTGAGAGTCGAAGGGGACCTGGCGCGGCGGCGCCTGCTGGCGCCGCTCGAGTTGCCCTCCTGGCCTCACCCTGATCTCTTGACTAACACTGTGGTGCAACTGCTCGTCAACGCTGACGGCGAGCCTGTGTCACTGACCTTCCTTTCCGGCTGCGGTTACAGCCCGGCGGACCAGTACGCGCTCGACCAAGCCAGGGCTGCCCGTTTCCAGTCGCTCTCTGGCAGCGGCCCCCAACGCCTCGCCAGTCCCATGGCGCATTTAACCTGGGGCACCATGATCTTCGAATGGAACACTTTGCCGATCACGGCCACCAATGCGCCGGCGCCAATCCCACAGCCATGAGTAGCTCCAAGTTCTGAGCCCCCGAAAGTCAATGCTCCAAGAAAAGAACCAAATCGCAAATCCACCCCGAAGTGCTGCTGAGGATGGTGGTCTGCTAGGAGCTTGGCGCTATTGGTTCACCTGTTACTGCACGATAATATGTCCATCCCGAATCTGATCTTAGCCTACGTCATCCTCACGATGGGCGCGCTTATCGTGGCAGCCATCTATTGCGAGCTTCGCCGGCGCCGCTTTGCGCCCAGACCCAGCGAAGATCACATTTTCCGCTGTGCCCGATGCGGCTACGTTTATACCGACGACCCCGACGTGGACCGCTCGCGTTGCGCCCAATGCGGCCGGATGAACGAAGCGATCGAGTTCTAACCGAGTAATGGGTGGCAACAGTATTTCGTCGCCCCAATATTCCATCTCTCCATTCTCCCACCACTCGATTTCCTCAGCTTCCCGTCTTAAGCTCCACCACGTCGTGGGGCCCGGCCTCACGCTGGCCGGCGGGGCTGACTCGAATGAAGCGCGCTCTCTGGCGGAGTTGTGGCAGGTTGGCGGCGCCCAGATAGCCCATACCGGACTGGATGCCGCCGATGAGTTGGGCCAGCACGCGGTCCACCGAGCCGGAAACTTCCTTTAACGCTTCGACGCCTTCGGGCGCTACTTTGCGTGTCGGGTCGGGCGTATGGCCGTAACGGGCGGCCGAACCTTGTTTCATCGCGGCTAAACTGCCCATGCCGCGATACTGTTTGTAGAGCTTGCCGCTGATCTCCATTACTTCTCCGGGCGTTTCCGGGCAGCCGGCAAAGATGCCGCCACAGATTACCGCATCGGCCAGCGCCAGTGCCTTGACGATGTCGCCCGACTTGGTGATCCCGCCATCGGCGAGGATCGTTACGCCGCTCTTTCGGGCGGCGCGTGATGCGACGTAGAGCGCGGTCATTTGCGGAATCCCAACTCCGGCCACAATGCGGGTGGTGCAAATCGATCCGGGACCCTGGCCGACCTTGATCGCGTTGCCGCCGCAACTGGCCAGGTATTCGACCCCGGCGGCGCTGCTGACGTTGCCGGCGATGATGGGAAGTTTCGGAAAAGCATCCCGCAGCATTCGCACCGTCTCCCCAACGCCTTTGCTGTGACCGTGCGCCGTGGAAACAGCCACCGCGTCCACACCGCGCTCCACCAGCGCGCCCGCGTGCGTCAGGATGCGTTTCCGATCCAGTTCGCCAAATGCGTTGCGTGTCGCCGAGAGTGCCGCCCCACAGACCAATCGGAAATGGGCATCGCGGGCGGGCTTGAATTGCGCATTACGTTCCTGAGTGATCCGCTCCACGTCGCTCATGGTGAAAAGTCCGCGCAACCGGTCCTGGTCATCCACCACCAGCAGCTTGTGGATGCCGGGATATTCGGTGAAGAACTTGTCCGCGCGAGCGATGGGGTCCGGGCCCAGTTCCTTTTGGTTGATGGTGTGCACCTGGCTGCGAGGGGTCAGCGCCTCCGCCACTTTGTGTTTGGCGTAGCGCGGCTTGACCGCGTGGCCCGGCAGCAACCCCGCCAGTTTGCCCTGGCCATCTACCACTGGAAAAGTGCTGAACGCAAACCGCCGCTTTTCGATCAGGCCCAAGACGTCGCCGATTGACTCTTCCGGGGCCACTTTGATCGGCTCCTGGATCAATCCGTGAACGTTGTTTTTGACCCGGCTGACTTCGGAGAGTTGCTGGCGCTCCGGCATGTTGTAGTGAATCAGCCCCAGTCCGCCGTTGAGCGCCATGGCGATCGCCATGCGCGCTTCGGTCACGGTGTCCATATCTGAGGAAATAATCGGTATGTTCAACTGCAGCCCTTCGGCAAGCGTCGTGTCCAGTTGCGTGTCGCGCGGGAGAATCTCCGAGTAAAGCGTGGCCAACGTGACGTCGTCGTAAGTCAACCCCAACTCGCTGTAAGCCGAAAAAAACGCCTCCGCCGTTTTGTAAAACTTGGAATCGAGACTGTCAGTCTCTTTGGTTGCTGCCATGTCAGAAAATGCCTGCGGCGAGATGCTTTTGGCAAGCGCAAAGCGCCGCAGGCATTTCAGCGGTGCTGTGGAAGGAAGGCTCAGTGGACTAGCCAAAAACAGCCTACACCCATCGCGGCGGCTGAGCACAGACCCATCAACCCGCGATAAACCTTGGTGCTGCCCGCAGCGCACCGAGAGGCCAGGATACCCATCACCCAGGAAAAGGCCCCCATGGATGCAATCGTGCCGACGGCGAAGGCTGCCAAGTAAGCCAGCGCCTGAGTGCGCGTCGGTAGCGCCAGGACAGGAAGCACGCCTAGAAAGTGAGAACTGCCTGCCAGGCCGTGCAATACCCCGATGCCAAACGCCGCATGCGTGTGGTGATGCGCCTGGACTCGCTCGTGCTGCACGTGTGGCGCGTGCGCATGGAGGTGCACGTGGCGCGCGCCTTCATGTTCATGCTCGTGCGCGTGCACTTTGAATGCTTTGCGCAGCGCCCACACTCCAATCGCAAACAGCAGCACCCCGACAAACCGTTCGCCCCAGGACGAAACCAGCTTAACGGGCAGCAAGTCTCGCAGCCAAAGCGACAGCAACCCCACCACAGCCACACCTGCCGAATGCCCCAGACCCCACCGCAAGCCAGGCGACCACGCCCGCTGCGGGCTGCGCACCGCCAGCGGCGCAATCGCCGCCAAGTGGTCCGGCCCGGACCAGACATGGATTACGCCTGCGACAAGTCCTGTGATGGCGGCGATCATCGTTCTTGCTGTTGTGGCGCGTTCCAGAAGTGGGGCGGCGCCTGTTCAGGCGGCGAATGTGCGATACTTTCCGCCGAACCGCAAAGAAAAGTTGTTCCTGCTCGCCGCGCTGTCGCGCCGTCGCAGCGGGCCGGGAGTAATAGGTTTCCAACAATCCATCGATCCGGCTCAGCCATTTTCCGCCGGTCTTTGAGTTTCCGCCAAATGCCGCTTGAGCAAGTGCATCGTGGCCTTGACCGCCAGTTCGATGGGAAATACCGGTTTGGCGATGAGATCATCGCCGCCACTCAACACGACTTTGGCGCGGCTTTCAAAATCGGTGTGCACCGTCACATAGATGACCGGTGTTTCTCGATAGCCCGGGAACGCTCGCATCCTCTTGCAGAATTCGAATCCGTCCATCTTCGGCATCTCAATATCCAGCAGGACCAGGTCATATTTGGTTTGCTGAAGCCACTGCAGCGCGAACAACGGGTCTTCTGTGCTGCGGGCCTCAAGCTGCACGTTTCGCAACGCCGAGACCACCAGACGATTGGAGATCGGGTCATCGTCCACGACCAAGGTCCGGGTCGTAGGTGACGCCTCGGTAAACGGCTCCCGGACCCGCTCAAAGAGCAGCCCGAAGAAATCAGTCGTCGCCACGATGGTCCGCTGGACCGATGGACTGATCAAGACCGGGTTGCCCATGATCTCGAACAGCAGCGCCTCGAAAGCGCTGGCCATCTGTCCAATGTAGCGGCTTCCCGCCAGACCGGCCGTCGCAGTAATGAAATGAACCTTGCGGTAAAAATTCTGCAAACAGAAGTCGCGTTGAAGTTCGTTCCGCGAGTTGGTCAACGCCTGGCAGAGGCCGCGCAGGGCGGCCGACGTCGCTGGCGCATGTTCCAGGAAATCCCGATGGGTTTTGGCGCGCAATTCCGCCGAGGCAGCCTCTCCTGCGCTCGGACCCTGGGCGGGTGCTTCCGCCCTGGCCGGACCGGCTCCGATAGTCGCTGAAACCGGTGGAGCGGAGGGCGCAGCGCCCCCGGACTGCGGAATGACCTGCTCAGGATCGGGGATGGTCGGCCATTGTGCGAAGTCCTCAGCGCTGGTTCTCCCGGCGAGAATGTCGCAAATAACCCCCGCCAGAATTGGCGGCGAGCAGCGCACTTTGAGCAGCGCCTTTTCGACGCCCAGCGCGACCGCCTCCCGGGCCAAGTCGCCCATATACGCATTGGAGAGCACCACTACCGGCAGTTTTGCCAGGTCCTTCTGCGAACGGATAAACTTCAGTACGTCCGAACCCGAGAACTTCGGCATCATCAAGTCCAGAACCACCAGGTCCGGCTTGCTGCCGCTGCGCAGAGCTTTTACCGCCTCCAGGCCGTCACCCGCACTCTCTACCTGGAAGCCGCGTTTGCCCAGCCCCTCTGCATAGATTCGGATCACGAGAGGATCGTCGTCCACTAGGAGCACCTTTTTCATAGCCAATTGGTTGACGGCTCTCGTTGCATCGTTGCACTCACCTTACCGCCAGCGACCCAGCCAGCCAAGACAAAGCATTCTTAGTCCGGATATCCCTGCGGATGCGTCCTGTGCCACTCCCAAGCCGTGGCGACAATCTGCTGGAGCTTCGGATACCTTGGTTTCCAGTTCAATTCACGGAAAGCCTTTTCGGCTGAAGCTACCAGCATGGGCGGGTCGCCGGGACGGCGGGGCTTCTCGATTGCGCGAATTTTTTTGCCGGTAACCGTTTCGCACGTCTGAATCACTTGCCGCACCGAATAACCGTCTCCGTTGCCCAGGTTGTAGAAGCCTTGCGCTCCTGGCGCCAGAGCCAGCATGTGCGCCTCGGCCAGGTCAACAATGTGAATGTAATCCCGAATGCAGGTCCCGTCCGGCGTGGGGTAATCTGTCCCAAATATTTCGCAATGGGTTGCCTGGCCCAAGGACACTTTCAACACATTCGGGATGAGATGCGTTTCGGTGCGATGATGTTCGCCGAATTTTTCACTCGCGCCCGCGGCGTTGAAGTACCGGAACACCACGAACTCCAAGCGGTGAATCTCGTGGTACCAATGGAGCATCCGCTCGAACATCAGCTTCGATTCACCATAGGGATTGATTGGCCTTTGGGGCAATTCCTCCGTCAGCACCGACCGTTCCGGCGGACCGTAAGTGGCGCAAGTCGAGCTGAACACAAATTTTTTCACGCCCGCCGCCAGCGCCGCGTCCAACAATTTGAGTCCATTGGCCACATTGTTGCGAAAATATTTCCCGGGATTCGTCATGGATTCGCCAACTAATGCGTTGGCTGCGAAATGAACAATCGCCTCGGGTCTGGCATCCTGGACGGCCTTGGGAATGTGGTTGTCCTCTTCCGGCCGACCTAGCACGAACCGGGCCCGCCCGTCAACCGCTGACCGATGTCCTTCTGAGAGATCGTCATAGACAGTGACATTGTGTCCTGCGTTGAGCAATTCCTCCGTGCAAATCGAGCCGATGTAGCCGGCGCCCCCCGTGACGAAGACATTCATTGGGCCAACTTAGTCAGTCCCAGGCGGCAACTCAACGGAAAAGACCCTGACCCCCTGACACTTCGCCGATGTGACAATCTTTGACAATTCCGTAGGAAACTGACAATCTGCTTGCGGAACAAATCGTCAGGCATGAAGAATTTCCTGCAAAATTTATTGATCTTTTTCGCACTTTGCCTCTGCGGGTTGATTGCCTTTCAGTGGGTGCGCGAGACCGACTTGCGCAAACAGGTCCAGGCACTGACCGACAACGTCCATGACAAGTTGGAGGCCATCCAGAAACTCCAGGCCACCATTCGCAGCGACCAAGCGGAGATCCAGCGGTTGGATGGGCTCAGAAGCCAATTGACTGAGATGGTCAAGTCCAACCAACTGGATATTGCCAGACTCACCAAAGATCTCGACAAAGTCACGGCCGAAAACGACAAAAATTTCAAACAACTCGAGATTTACAAAGACGCGCTCCAAAAAGCCAATGACAATGTGCTGGCAGCCAATGAAAGGATCAAACAACAGAGTGACGAGATCAAAATCCTGGCCCAGCAACACACATTGCTGGTCACCAATATGAACGAGATTACCGGCAGCATCAACGAAGTGGCTAAGCGGTGGAGCAGCCTGGGAGAAGACTTCCAAAAAGCCAGCCCGGCCGCACAACGCGACCTGGCCATCACCAATCTCAACGCGATGTCCAAGGACTTCAACGGCTTGGCCTCCAAGTGGAACCAGATGCTGGTGGACCTCCAAAAGGCCGGCAGCAACAGGCCCCCCAACCAGTGAACCAGGGCCAATGGAGGTAGGGCGCGTCACTCCGTGCGCGCCGCCCGGTTGGGTCCTCGGTGGTCGGCGCCGCGCGTCGCTCGTTGATGACAATTCCGAATGACCGAAACTCCAAACCCAACCCGCTGCGACGGCGCGACAGCGCGGCGAGAGCTGCCCGCCATCTCGGTCGTTACACCAAGCTTTCGCAATTCGGCCTGGCTCAAACTCTGCATCGCCTCGGTGGCCGACCAGCACGTTATAGTCGAACACATCATTCAGGACGCCGGCTCCGATGACGGCACGCTGGATTGGCTGCCCCAAGACCGCCGCGTCAAGCTGTTCGTCGAACCAGACCAGGGCATGTACGACGCGCTCAATCGCGGTCTGCGCCGTGCCAGGGGCGAGATTTTGGCCTGCTTGAACTGTGACGAGCAGTATTTGTCGGGTGCCTTGATGGCCGTTGCCGGTTTTTTTGAGCAGCGGCCGGAGATCGACGTGCTGTTCGGCGACGTGGTGATGGTTGACACTCAAGGCCAATACCTTTATCACCGGAAAGTTCAGACTCCACTCAAGTTCCACACCTGGACCTGCCACTTGTCCACGCTGAGTTGCGCGACTTTTTTCCGCCGCCGGCTCGTCTCGGAGGATGGCTTGACTTTTGATCCCCGCTGGCGGGCCGGGGGTGACGGCGAGTGGATCCTGCGATTGCTCCAGCGCAGAGTCAGGATGGCCGCCCTGGGATGTTTCACCTCCGCTTTCACTCAGACAGGTTCGAACATGAGCGCCGGCGCCAACGCCCGGCGCGAAGCGCAGGAGTTGTCCCAGTGCGCCCCGTGGTGGGCGCGCCAGCTCAGACCGGCCTTCATCGTCCACCACCGCCTGCGCCGGCTATTGGGGGGAATGTATCTGCAGAAACCTTTTTCCTATCTGCTCTTTACCCGCCAAAACCCGGATCGCAGGCAGTTGCTCCAAGTCCGCCGGCCCAGAATCCGACCCCAGGTCCAGCGGGCGCTGAACCTGAATCCGCAACCAGTCCGGCAAAGGACGTTATGAATTGGGCCTGCCTGCGGCATTTTCCATGGCTCGATACCCGCGCGGCTTTTGTGGCCGCCATCCCGACCGCCGCCGCCCTGCTGGATCTCGGCTCCTCGGATGGAGAAACGCTCAGGCACTTCGCCCAGTTGCGCCCAGACTTGCGCCTCTTTGCAGCCGACAAAGTGGGTCGGCCGGAGAATTATCCTGCCGGATGCCAGTTCCAACGCGCTGACTTGGAGCGGGAGAAGTTGCCCTGGGCCGACCGCTCCATGGACGCAATCACCTGCATGCACTTGATCGAGCACCTGCATGATTTGACGCTGCTGCTGCAGGAGGCGGCCCGGTTGCTCAAACCGCGCGGGCGAATTTATTTCGAGACGCCCCATCCCAAATCGCTCGCGCTGTCCAGTCCGGCAGGCGCCGCCGCCGGCACCTTTACCCTCAATTTCTTCGATGATCCAACCCATGTCCGGCCCGTGGCGGTCGGCGCGCTGGCCCAACTGTCGAGCCGAGCGGGGCTGCGGGTGCTTGCCAGCGGGATTTCACGCAATTGGCTGTTTGCCGCGGCTTATCCTGTGTTCGTTCTTTTGCCGCCGAGCCGCAAGAAGTTTACCGCGCGCGTCCACTGGCTCGGTTGGTCCGCCTATCTGATTGCTTGCCGCCCGCCGTGAGACCGAACCTTTTAGTGGTGGAATTGTGGGGCTTGGGCGACCTGGTCATCGCCACGCCCTTCCTGCAAGCCGCCAGCCAACAGTACGCGGTTACGCTGTTGGCCAAACCCTACGCAAAAGACTTGCAAGCCCACTTCTGGCCGGGCATCAAGGTGGTTCCCTTCGTTGCGCCGTGGACCGCTTTCAAACACAAATACCGCCTGTTCTCCTGGCCGTGGTGGGAAATGTTCCGGTTGCGCAACCAATTGGCGGCTCAACGCTTTGATTTGGGCCTGTCCGCTCGTTGGGACCCGCGCGACCATCTGCTACTGACGCTGGCCCGGGCCGGCACACGCATCGGTTTTCCCCGCCTGGGCAGTCAGTGCTTATTGACTCAACCACTGGCTCGGCCTGCGCCGCGCTCGCATCGCTTCGAGAATTGGCGCCGGCTCTCGCAAGCTCTGGGCTTCGAACTGCCTCGACGTGAAAAACTTCCTATCCCCAGGTTTCCTCCCGGCGGTGAAATCCTCGTGCACACCGGCGCCGGCCAGCCCGTGCGGGTGTGGCCGCTGGACCGCTACCGCAATCTGATCAGCAGGCTCCGTCACCAAGACCATCGCGTCCAGGTCGCCTGCGATCCGGACCAGCAAAACTGGTGGCTACAAGCCGGGGAAAAAAATGTCTGCTGCCCGCACACCGTGCGCGAGTTGCTCGGGTTGGTTGCCCGCGCCGGTCTTTTCATCGGAAACGACTCCGGGCCGGGTCATCTGGCCGCCTTCTGCGGCGTGCCAACCTTCACCTTGTTCGGGCCGCAATTGCCCGAATGGTTTGCGCCGCTGCACCCGGCCTCGGAGTGGCTCGAAGGCAAGGCCTGCCCCTACAAGCCCTGTTCGGATTACTGCCGCTTCGCTGTCCCATACTGCGTCGTGAACGCTTCCGAGGAGGAGGTCTGGACGGCGGTGGAAGCGTTCGTAGCGCGGACCTTGCCGGGGCGGAGCCTTTAGGCGTACAAGTTGGTGAGGCCGCCCGTTCCCGTGCAACCCGCTGCGCCGGCCCCAACTTTGTGCGTCAGGCCGTGCCGCTGAACGGCTTCCAAGTAACGTTCATTCATTTGCGCTCCTTTCTTGTCCCAATCGTAATGAGTCAAAACGGCTTCGCGAGCAGCTTTTCCATGAGCCAGCACCGCGGCGCGGTTTTCATTATACCAACCGATGGCCGCCGCCAGGTCCGCGATAACCTTTTCGCGCCGGCCAAGAGGAACTTTGATGCCGCAATTGCCCTGGACGGCCACTGCCGGCCCGCCGCAGTCTAGACAGATCACCGGCAGTTCATTGAACATGGCTTCGATCACGGCATTGGCGCCAGTGTCGTGCAGGCCGGGAAATAGGAACACGTCATAATCCGCATACATTCTCAGCACCTCCTGCCGTGGCCGGTGACCTCGAAAGGCGAGCCGGCCGCTAAGGCCGAGCCGTTCTCCCTGTTCTTTTGCCGCCTCCAGATAATTGCCGGCGCCCACCAGTGTGAACGTAGCATCGCTCCGCGATTCCCTTAAGGCTTCCAGAGCCAAATCCACTCCTTTTAGCGTAATGATATTGCCCACAAACAGAAGTCTGAGAGGCCCTTCGTGCTCGCGGCGCGGTTGATAGGGCAGTTCGCCCGTCTGCAAACCGATCGTCGGCATGAGCTGGCTTTCAAAACCGAGTTTGGCGAACGCCTCTTGCATCTCAGGCGTCGAAACCAGGATCAGCGTCGTCGCGCGCGCGCGCTTCGGCAGGACATGGTAAGGTGTAACTTGCAGCAGATTGTTCGCGTTCCGGAACAATTCGTACGCCAGCGGAACCGGATGATGCCACGGCAACAACTGACTGGGGATGGATTCGATCCCGCCGATAGGCCCCCAAATGCAAGCCGCTCCATGACCCCAAATTGCCACAGGATACCGGAAGCTAGCGAAGGTGACGTGGTGCATCAAATCGTATTGGTGCGCTTCATGCAACCGTCGGACGACCTGCCGGGCCGACTTTTGCCATAACAAATAATACAACTGG
>WNGL01008370.1_pt1 | contig 12661 bp, 7 predicted proteins | sample 5400591 | NCBI WGS metagenome assembly WNGL01 (sample SAMN13153377, study PRJNA577476) | soil metagenome | isolation source: 80 cm soil or saprolite under Garry oak tree replicate 1 | place: USA:California | collected 2016-06-15
ACGAGGAAACAGAAACCGCAGCCGCGCCCGGTGGCGCGGCGCACTGCGCCGCCGCCAACGGTGCCGCCAGTGTCGCCGGCCGAAGCTGTCAGGCAGAAGAACAACAGTTTCGATCAAGCGCGCAGCAATCTCTACACCACGGCCGGCACGACGTCGGACACGCTCAGCCACGACACGATCCAGGCGCTGCCGCAGGGCACTAATGCGCCGACCGAAAAGGTTCTGTTGCAGGCACCCGGCGTGTCGCAGGATTCCGCGGCGGCCGGCTTCCTGCATGTGCGAAACGATCACGCCAATGTACAATACCGCATCAATGGCGTGATGCTGCCGGACGGCGTCAGCGGCTTTGGCAGCATTCTCGAGACAAATTTCATCGGCAGCCTTTCGCTGATCACCGGCGCCTTGCCCGCCGAATTCGGCCTGCGCACGGTTGGTCTTGTCGACATCACCACGCGCAATGATATTTTCAACAATTCCGGCAGCATCAATTATTACTTCGGCAGCCGCGAGACCATTCGGCCAAGCTTCGAATATGGCGGTACTTTTGGCGCCAACTGTCCGAGCGCGAGCGCGCCCGTCGTGGCAAAGGCGGCACCGTCGTCCACCTGCTTTGGCGGCGTGCAATATTTCTTCACCGGCAGCTATCTGCAGACCAATGAGGGCATCGAAAACCCGCTGCCGACTCTTAACCCGATCCACGACTTCACGCGGCAGGAGAAAGGCTTCGCCTATCTTTCAACCTTTCTCGACCCGAATTCTCCTGGCCAACCGACCATGCTGACCAGCGCGTTTGGGGTGACTAACTTCGATTCGTCGAAACTCAACGAGCGGCAGAACGAGAGCACCCAATACGGCGTGCTGGCTTTGCAGCGATCGGTCAACGGGTTTGACGGGCAATTCTCCTATTTCACGCGTTACAACAATTTGCATTTCATCCCTGATCCGACTGGCGATCTCCTCATCAACGGCATCTCATCCGATGTCAGCCGGCAATCCTATACCAACGGTTTCGCTGGCGACGCGTCTTATGCGATCGCCCCGGCGCATAGGCTGCGCGCCGGTTTCACCGTCAGCGCCGAACAGGTCTGGGTCGACAACACCTCGCTGGTCGAAGCCGGCTCCCCGCCCGGCGTCGAGCCGCCATTCGCCGTCACCGACGACGTTCACAAAGTCGGCTGGCTCGCCGGCGTCTATGTGCAGGACGAGTGGAAAATCACCGACAAGCTGACGATGAATGCCGGCCTGCGCTTCGACCAGATGTGGCAATTCGTGCAGGCCAATCAATTGAGCCCGCGGCTGAGCTTCACCTACAAACCGTTCGAATACACGACACTGCACGCCGGCTACGCGCGCTACTTTACGCCTCCGGTGCTAGTCGAGGCGGCGCCGAGCAATATCGCGTTGTTCAATGGCACGACTGGAGCGCCGCCGGGCAGCGGCACCAGCCCGGTCCTGCCGGAGCGTTCGCACTACTTCGACGCCGGTATCAACCAAGTCATTCCGCTTGGCTGTTATTCCGCACTGAAGCGGGATTGCGCGAGTGCCGAATTCGGCATCGATGCCTATTACAAGATAGCCAAGGACCTGCTCGATGACGGAAATTTCGGCCAGGCCTTGGTGCTCAATGCATTCAATTACGAGAAAGGCATCAACGAGGGCGTTGAGTTTTCCGCCAAATTCCACTCAAGCTATCTCGAAGCCTATTTCAACTATGCCTACGCGCGGCAGAAGGCGACACATATCGTCTCTAATCAATTTCTGTTCGATAACATGACGCCAAACCCCGCTCTCGGCGGCCAGACCGAGTTCGATTACATCGCGACTCACTGGATCTTTACGGACCACGCCCAGATCCAGACCGCGTCCGCCGGCGCCGCCTTTCGTTTCTGTGGCCGCCAAGCGGAAATTTACGAGGCGTGGTCGTCCTGGTGCGGCACCAAGGTCAGCGCTGACATGATTTATGGCTCGGGGCTGCGCCAAGGCGACGCCAATCTCGATCACTTGCCACCGTATGTCCAATTCAACGCCGGAATTTCTCGCCAGTTCTCGATGCCTGACGGCCTGCCGGTGACGCTGCGCTTCGACCTGGTCAATGTGCTCGATACGATCTACGAGATTCGAAGTGGCAGCGGGATCGGGGTGTTCGCGCCGCAATTCGGGCCGCGCCGCGGCTATTTCTTCGGTATTTCAAAGAAGATTTAAGGTGTAGCGCGGCACTGGCTCATTGCCGTTGCACTTCGACGGTGACGTGCGACAAGGCGCGGAAGCGGCCGAGCAGCTTCTGATAATAATCAGGGCCGCGCTCTTGCCGCGTCGCGACCGAGACAATGGCACCCAAATGGCCGGGTCCGAGCCGCCACAGATGCAGATCGGTCAAGCGGTCGCCATCGGTCTCGATCATCGCCCGCATGCGCTCGGCCATGCCGCGATCGGGCGTCATATCTAAGAGAATGGCAGCGGTATCGCGCACGAGCGTATAAGCCCAGGCCGCGATCACAACTGCCCCAATGAAGCCCACAGCCGGGTCCATCCACGCCCAGCCGAGAAAACGGCCGAATAGCAGGCCGACAATGACCAGCACGGAGACGGCCGCATCCGCGAGCACATGAATGACCGCCGCCCGCAGATTATTGTCGCGATGCGCCGCGCCGGTCACGTACGCATGTTCATGGTCGTGCTCATGAGCGGCTTCTCGATCGTGCTCATGACCGTGCCCGTGTCCATGCCCGTGTCCGTGTGCATGTCCATCGGCGCCGCCGCTGAGCAGGAGCACGCTGGCGACATTGACGATCAAGCCGAGCCCGGCGATGGGGATCGCCTCGTTGAAGCTGATCGGAACGGGCCAGATAAACCGCGTAAGCGCCTCGTAACCGATGAGGAGCGCGATCATGGCAAGTACGATGGCGCTGGTGAAACCGGCGAGATCGCCGAGCTTGCCGGTGCCGAAGCTGAAGCGGTCGTCGGCGGCGTGGCGGCGCGCGTAGCGATAGGCCAGCGCGGCGAGGAGCAGGGCGCTCGCATGCGTGGACATATGCAGCCCGTCGGCAACGAGTGCGATCGAGCCGAACAGAAGCCCGCCGGCGATCTCGGCGACCATCATGAAGGTGCACAGTACGATTACCGTCCAGGTGCGGCGCTCGTTGCGCTCGTGGCCTTCGCCGAGAAAGACGTGGCGGTGAAGATTGGTGATGCTGTCCGCCATGATCCTGTCCTGCGCGGTTTGCTACGCCGGCTACCGGCATCTCACTTGAGATAAGCCTGCACCGCCTCGATCAATTCTTCGGCGCCACGGTTACGCTCAGCGTCGCGCACAGGATCGACAACATGAAGCCGGATATGATCCTCGATCACCTCGGTCATGAGGCTCGAGAGCGCGCCGCGTGCGGCGACAATGAGATGCAAAACATTGGCGCAGCCTTTTTCCTCTTCGAGCGCCCGCTCGACCGCCTCGATTTGACCGCGCGCCCGCCTGACCCGGTTCAGCAGCTTGAGCTTTTCGCGCTTGGTGTGGGACACGCTCAGCGGCTCCGCTTTTTGATGGCCTATAGGGTAGGGGGTATGGTATACGGCGGCACCTGCAATGTCGAGTACTGCCCCTATTCGTAAACGCAACAGATCATGGGCAGCACCGGCTATGGCGCTGCCGCTATTAGCGGAACGGCGGCGCCTAACATTGACGAGATCGATTGTGGAACAATCGGCCGCGAGGGGACTGGCGCTGCGGTTTAGCGCAGTAAGCTAGCCGGCCACCATTTGCTCACAGTGGGGCGAGCCATTGTCGCGCTTTTGTTGGCATTGCGCTGGCAGTAATGGTCATAGCGGCAGGTGATTGAGTCGGGGACGTTATGAGGGGGCGAGGTCTTCTTGGGCTGGGCCTGCTTGCGATCGCGGGCGGCACTCAAGCGGCCGATCTGTCGAGCGTGCTGCCGAGGAAGGCGCCGCCGCCGACAATTGCACCTTACGATTGGACCGGATTTTATGCTGGCGGGCATCTCGGCTATGCCGCTGGATTGTCCGACTGGACAGCGACTCAAGGCGGCACGACAACGCCGAGTTTGTCCGGCTCGCTCGACCTCTTCCAGGGGTATGATTTTTTCAAGGGGACCGGCAGTTATCTGCTCGGGTTTCAGGCCGGCTACAATTACGTGCTGACCTCACGCGTCATGCTTGGCGCCGAGGCCGATATATCGTTTCCGAGCGTGCTGGGCGCCAGCCAGGCGATAGCCTCGCCGCTGATCGGCCAGGCGATTTACCGCGACCAGGTCGAAATGTCCGGAACCGTGCGCGGCCGTGTCGGTTATGCGCTCGGCCATTGGCTTTTGTACGGGACCGGCGGCTTCGCCTACAGCTTCGATCATCTCACGCGCAGCCAAGTCTCGGGCGCCGTAGTTGGCGGAACGGCGGCGGCGGGCACCGTCGAAGATCTTTTTATGGTGCCGCGATTCGGCGGCGCCGCCGGCGCCGGCGTCGAAGTTGCGCTGACGCCGCACTGGCAGGCGCGTTTTGAATATCTCTACACGGATTATGGCTCGCACACCGTGAGCTTCCCCGCCGGCGGGCAGCGTTTCACCTCCGATCTCGCGGTCCATACGATGCGGATCGGATTGGATTACCGGCTCGGCCGAGACGGCGTCGATCCGCAAATCTTCACGAAGGGACCCGAAACGCTTGATCTCGGCTCCTTTGCCGTGCACGGCCAGACGACCTTCGTCGAGCAGTATGCGGCGCCGTTCCGCTCGCCCTATGTCGGAACCAATAGCCTCACGCCAAACCAAGGCCGCGAGACCTGGGACGCGGGTTTAGCTGTGGGCGTTAAGTTGTGGCAGGGGGCCGAATTCTGGTTCGACCCCGAGATCGATCAGGGCTTCGGCTTGAGCCGCACCGAGGGTGTCGCCGGATTCCCGGCTGGCACCGCATTCAAGGTCGGCGCTTCGGTCCCTTATGCGCGGCTGCAAAAGATGTTTTTGCGCCAGACGATCGATCTGGGCGGCGAGACACAAAAGACCGATGCCGCCTTCAATCAATTTGCCGAATCGCACACGTCTAATCGCCTAGTTATCACGCTCGGAAAATTCGCCGTCAGCGACGTGTTCGACACCAACAAATATGCCAACAATCCGCGCCGTGATTTCATGAATTGGGTGCTCATCAATACCGGAACGTTCGACTATGCCGCCGATGGCTGGGGCTACTCTTATGGCGCCACCGCCGAATGGTATCGCGGCGACTGGACGTTGCGTGGCGGTTGGTTCGATCTGTCGGCAATCCCTAACAGCCAAGAACTCGACTCGCGTTTCGGTCAATTTCAATGGCTCGGCGAGATCGAACGCCGTTACGAATTATGGGGCCATCCTGGCAAGATCGCCGTGACCGGCTTTCTCAGCCGCGGGCGAATGGGCAGCTTCCAGGACGCCATCAATCTGGCGCAGGCGAGCGGCAGTCCCGCCAATATCGCCGCGGTCCGCAAATATCAAAGCCGCGGCGGCGTGAGCATGAATGTCGAGCAGGAAATCACGGGCGATCTCGGTATCTTTCTGCGCGCCGGCTGGGCCGACGGCAATGTCGAGCCCTATGAATATACCGACGTCGATCGGATCGTCGCCGCTGGCCTCGCGCTAAAGGGTAAACAATGGGGCCGGCCCGATGACACGTTCGGCCTTGCCGGCATCGTCAATGATATTTCCAAGGTGCATCAGCAGTTCCTCAATGCCGGCGGTCTCGGCATTCTTGTTGGCGATGGCATGCTGCCGCACCCGGGCGCCGAGCAGATCATCGAGACCTATTATGCGTTCCCGCTGTTTGCCGCGACCGTAACGCTCGATTATCAGTTCGTCGTCAATCCGGCCTACAATCGCGATCGCGGCCCGGTTTCGGTGATCGGCGCGCGCGTGCACTCGGAGTTCTAAGAAAAGTTCGCGGGGTGAATGCTTCGGGAATTTGGCGCAGCCGATCAGCGACCGCCGTGGCGGGCGAGCACCTCGCGTACCGCTTCGACCAGCTTGTCCTCCGGCACCGAGCGCTGCGCCTGCGCCTGTTTCTGCAGATGCTGTTCGCGGCCTTTTTCCAGCTTGGCGAGCTCGGCGCCGACGATCAGATCCTTGATGGTGACTTCGCCGCGGGCTTTTTCGTCGGAGCCTTGAATGACAACGCAAGGCGAGTTGCGTCGGTCGGCATATTTCATCTGCGGCCCGAATTTTCCAGCGCCAAGATAAAGCTCAGCGCGAATACCCGCGTTGCGGAGCTTCATCACCATGTTCTGATAGTCGGCGATACGGTCCTGGTCGAACACGGTCACGACGACCGGGCCGCGCTCGGTAGCGAGGTCGAGCTTGCCGAGATATTCGAGCGCAGCGAGCAGCCGCGAAACACCGATTGAGAAACCGGTCGCCGGCACCGGCTCGGCGCGAAAGCGCGAAATCAGTCCGTCGTACCGTCCGCCGCCGCCGACCGAGCCGAAGCGCGGCGAGCCGTCCTTGGTGTCGGTTGGGAAAGTTAAATCCACTTCGAAAACTGGCCCGGTATAATATTCGAGTCCACGGACGACGGAGGGATTAATTATTATTCGGCCGTCAGTGTAACCTGCTGCGGAGCTCAGCTGCCAAATCGCTTCAAGTTCGGCACGCCCATCTTGCCCGGTTCGGCTGTTCTTCAAACGTAAATCGATCTGCGCGATTTTTTCCGTGACATCGGTAACGGGCTCGAACACGCTCATTATCGTTTCGATCGCTCGCGCGTCGAGGCCGACGCCCCTGGTGAAATCGCCCGATTCATCCTTCCGCCCTTCGGCGAGCAATTGCCTGACGCCGCGGTCGCCCAACCGATCGATTTTATCCATTGCGCGCAGGACATTTAGACGGCGGTTGGCGTTTGGTTCACCGCTCAAACCGGTAGTTTCGAGTAATCCATCCAGGACTTTTCGGTTACTGACCTTCACCACATAGCCGCCGCGCGGAACGCCAAGCGCCTCCATCGTGTCCGCGGCCATCATGCACAGTTCGGCGTCTGCTGCAGGCGAGGAGGAGCCAACCGTGTCGGCGTCGAACTGCATGAATTCGCGGAAACGGCCGGGGCCCGGCTTCTCATTGCGGTAAACGTAGCCGACCCGATACGAGCGATAGGGTTTCGGCAGCGTGTCGAAGTTTTCTGCGACATAACGCGCGAGTGGTGCGGTGAGGTCGTAACGCAGCGATAGCCACTGCTCGTCGTCGTCCTGGAACGAAAACACGCCTTCGTTCGGCCGGTCCTGATCGGGCAAGAATTTGCCGAGCGCGTCGGTATATTCGATCGCCGGCGTCTCGACCGGTTCGAAACCGTAACGCTCGTAGACGGCACGGATTTTTTCAATCATGTGCCGCGTCGCAGCGATTTCGCCCGGGCTGCGATCGATCAGCCCGCGTGGCAGCCGCGGCTTGAGCTTATTCGATTTTTCCGACTTGTCCGCCATCTTGTCAGCCATGACTTTATCGATTTTGGCGCGGTGGTAGCAGTCGCGTTGGCGAGCGGCAAGCGATAGGATCGGATCACGCCCCATCGGACACGATGCCGGAGAGTGATAATGGCCCAAACGCGCCCTGCAGCGGCGACCGCGCCGAACGATCTGGAATCTTATTGGCTGCCGTTCACGCCCAATCGCAGCTTCAAGCGCGCGCCGCGAATGATCGTTCGCGCCAAGGACATGCATTACTACACGGCCGAAAACCGTGCGGTACTCGATGGTACCGCTGGACTATGGTGCACCAATGCCGGCCACAACCGCGACCCGATCGTCGCGGCGATCAAGCGCGCAGCCGAAGAGCTCGACTATTCGCCGGCGTTCCAGTTCGCGCATCCGGCCGCGTTTGAGCTCGCTAGCCGGATCGCGACACTGGCGCCCAGCGATCTCAATCGCGTGTTCTTCTGCAATTCGGGATCGGAAGCGGTCGACACGGCGCTCAAAATTGCGCTCGCTTATCATAATGTGCGCGGGGAGGGCGGCCGCACGCGACTAATCGGCCGCGAGCGCGGCTATCATGGCGTCGGTTTTGGCGGTATTTCGGTTGGCGGTATCGTCAACAATCGCAAATTCTTCGGCGCGCTTCTCAGCGGTGTCGATCACCTGCCGGCGACCTATAGCCGCGAGCATCAGGCCTTCACCAAAGGCGAGCCGCAATGGGGCGCGCATCTTGCTGACGAGCTTGAGCGCATCGTCGCGCTGCACGACGCTTCGACAATTGCCGCCGTGATCGTTGAGCCGATGGCCGGCTCGACCGGCGTGCTGCCGGCGCCGCAGGGCTATCTGCAGCGGCTGCGCGCGATCTGCGATCGTCACGGCATTCTCTTGATCTTCGACGAAGTGATTACCGGCTTCGGCCGCCTCGGCTATGCCTTCGCCGCCGAGCGCTATGGCGTGGTGCCAGATCTGATCACCTTCGCCAAAGGCGTCACGTCGGGCGCGGTGCCAATGGGCGGCGTGATCGCCCGTGACGGCATCTACGAGGCGTTCATGCGCGGGCCGGAGCACGCCATTGAACTCTTTCATGGCTACACTTATTCGGCGCATCCGCTCGCCTGTGCCGCCGGGCTGGCAACGCTCGAACTTTATCGCGATGAGAAGCTGTTCGCGCGCGCCAAGGCGCTCGAGCCGCACTTTGCCGAGGCCGTGATGACGCTCAAGGGCCTGGCCGGCGTGCTCGATATCCGGACCGTGGGCCTCGCAGCCGGTATCGACCTCGCCTCGCGCTCCGGCGCGCCGGGCCTGCGCGCCTATCAGGCGATGGAGCGCGCGTTCCGAGACGAAGGTGTCATGATCCGCGTCGCCGGCGAGACCATCGCTTTGTCGCCGCCGCTGATCGTGACGGAGGCGCAGATCGATGAAATCGTCGACAAGGTCGGTCGCGCGATCAGAGCGGTGGCGTGAGACTTCTCTCTCGCGCGAAGAGGTGATCACCGCGGCTTCAAGATCGCCCAGCCGACATGAACTACGCCGTCGTTACGGCGCATCGGTAGGTCGAATGGCGTGCCGATTTCGGCGCCGGGTGCGATCGCGGCGAAAGCCGCCGGCACTTGCCGGGGATCGCTTTGCGTCCATACCAGCATCGCCCCTTTGTCGCGCAGATCGTCGAGATCGATCCAGGGCGCGCGGCGCGGCAGCCCGTCGATCAGTACCTCTGGCTGGTCCGGCGAATAATGCGCCAGATTGCCGCCGTCCCACATCGTGCCGATCACATAGCGCAGTGGTGCGCCCGTAGCTTCGTGAAAGCGCGCCGATAATGCCGCGCCCAGTCGGTCGCCGGGAAACAGCGCCGCGCGATAGCGGTGATCGAAATACGGCAGGACCAGATAATTGGCGACGAACGCGACTACAAATACCGTAAACACTACGGCCCAGGCGCCGACAATCCGCGTCAAGCGCGCGGTATCGAGGCTGACGCGTGCCGCCATCACGAGCCATAGGCCGAGGAAGAGCCACAGCGGGTAGCCCCACATCGCCACCGCGCCGCGGCCAGTAACCGACGCCAGCGCAATCATCGTCAGCGCCGGACCGAAAGCCAACAGCGTCACGATGCGACGGTCAAAAGGATCGATCGAACTTTTCTTTCCCTCACGCGGCCAGAACAGCGCCGCGGCGATGAATAACGATGGCAGCAAGAAGAAAATCTGACTGCCGAGGAAGACGGAAGGATGCAGCACGTGATCGAACCAGCCACGTATCGGCGCGGCACGATGGCTGGCATAAGCGAACGGCAGGAAATCGCTTTGGAATAACCACAGGATATGCGGCGATGCGACAAGCAGCGCGACCAACAGCGAAAGCCACGGTCCAGGCGTCGCCCAGGCGCGGCGCGCTTGGCGGTCGAACAGCATGAACAGCGCACAGGGCAGCGCCAGCACAATCACAAAATATTTTGCCCATACCGCGCCGCCGACGGCGAAGCCGAGCAACATCCAAGAGCCGGGGCCGCCGCGCCGGAGCGCGGCATGAAAGGCGTAACCGGCCAGCGCCCAAAACGACAGCTGAATGACGTCGTGATTAAATTTCACCGCCGTGTACTGGAAATAGTGCAGGCCGTCGATAATCAGGATGCCGACCAATGCGCCTACCGCGCCGACGAGCCGCCGCGACAAGGCAAAAACCAGGGCAAAAGCGGTCAACACCGCCGCCTGCGCAGTGGCGTAATAGGCGGCATCGGCGCCGAACGCGCGATGCACCGCTTCAATAAGCCACCATGGTAAAGGCGGCAGCTTGTCATAGCCGAGCTGCCACTCGCGGCCGTAAACGAGCGCCTCGATCAAATCGAGCGGCAGGTTGGCGTAAAGCAGCGCAGGCAATATCGTCCACACTGTAAGATGTAAGACCAGGAACATGCCGAACGCCGCGCCAGGCCGGCGCTCGACCCAGCGGATCAACGCGGCGGCCGGGGTAGGCCCTGCCAGGCGTACGGCGGCGAATATTTCGGGCATCTCGTTAATCGCTCGTCAGATTTGCCCTTATAAAAGCACCGCCGGGCATTCGCTACGTTTAGCATGCACGATTTCGGAACTTGCAGCCTGCCCCGAGCTTGTGAACACTGGTAGCGTCGGGCACGGCCCGAAGCGGAGGTGGTTCGCCACATGGTGCGCATTAGCGCCTTCTTGATCGCCTTGTGCATGGTGCTGATTGCCGCCTCGCTCGGCGTCGTCGTCTATGCGCGGTTCGGCTTTACCGGCGCAGAGTCGGCACTGGCGGGGGTTGGTGCGCTTACTGCGCTGACCGTCTATTACGCGGTCGCCGCCCGCAGGAATGATCGCCTGGAAACGAGCAACCAGCTTGCCAAGCTGGCGCGCGGCTCCGGCGATCTGGCGGGCCAGTTTGCCGAGTTCGGCCGCCGTTTGAACGCGATCGAAGGCAAAGTTGACTCAGTGGTCGATCGCGCGGTGACGAGATCTCAACCGCTGGCCGAGGAAGTCGAGCAACTCGCTACATCCGTCAAGCAGCTTACCGCCTCGGTAGCGGCACATGACGCTGCACTGCGCGATCACTCGACGAACCGACACTCTACGGTCGAACACCTCCCGGCCATTATTGCGGCCGAAGCGTCGACCAATCCGCCTGCGGTAGCGCGGTTGCAGTTTGCCGCATCCACTGCCGCATCTACTGCCAGAGCGACGCCGACCAACGGCAAGACCGCGCCCGTCGCGGGATTAGATCGCGAGATGATGATGGAGGCGCTGCGAAACGCCATTGCGGCGGACATTATCGAGCTTTACCTCCAGCCCGTGGTGACGCTGCCCCAGCGTAGATTGCGTTACTACGAGGCGGTGGCGCGGCTCCAAGCCGGCAACGGCGAGATCATTGGCGTAGGCGACCTCCTGTCCGAGCCGGAAGCCACGACGCTTATCGCCAAGCTCGATTATCTTGCCGCGGGGCGTTGCGTCCAAATCGTGCGCCGCCTGTTGCTGCAAAAACGCGAGGTGGGGCTGTTTTGCAATGTCGCAGCGGCGACGTTGGCCGATGCCAGCTTCTCGAAGTTTCTTGCATTGATGGACGCCAATCGCGCCATCGCCGCAGCGCTGGTCTTTGAATTTACCCAGAGCGCGGTACGTGAAATGGGCCCGGTCGAGCACGCAAGCCTTGCTGCACTCGCCGAACGCGGTTTCCGCTTTTCGATAGATAACCTTAGCGACCTTCGCGTCAACGCTCGTGAGTTGAACGAGCGTGGCTTCCGTTTCGTCAAGGTGCCGGCGCCCCTCCTATTCAATCGGCTCGGCGCCGTGACGGCCGACATTCGTCCGCCGGAATTTTCCGATTTGTTGGGTCGCTTCGGCATTGATCTGATCGCCGACCGGATCGAGCACGAAAACACCGTGATCGATCTGCTCGATTATGACGTTCGTTTTGGTCAGGGTGCCCTGTTCTCACCGCCCCGACCGCTCCGTGCTGGAGTGCTGGAAAGTCCGGACGCCCAATCGGAGGACCTGGCTGCCGCGAACGACGCCGCCGCGGCGTCAGGCGCGGATTTCACGCCGCTCGCGCGCGCCGGCATGAGACACAACTGAGCGCGTCCATTTCTATTCTTTCGCAACAGCATTGCTTCGCTTTGCCGGCAAGGCGCATAAATATTACCCGTGGCCGATTTCATCGAAAGATTTGAGCTGGTTGCGCGCGACTATGACGTCGTCTTGTGCGACGTCTGGGGCGTGGTGCACAACGGACTTGCGGCATTTCCGGCTGCTTGCGACGCGCTGATGCGTTTTCGAGCGGGCGGCGGAACTGCGATTTTGATCACGAACGCGCCGCGCTCGGGCGAAGCGGTGGGGCGGATCCTCGACCGGCTGAAAGTCTCGGGCGACGCCTATGACGCGATCGCAACTTCAGGCGACGTGACCCGCGGCATCGTCAAAGCGCGGCTTGCCGAACGGGTCTTTCATCTCGGTCTCGAACGGGATCTGTCGATTTTCGCTGGACTCAATGTGCAGTTCGCTCCGCCCGAGACGGCCGACTACGTCGTGTGCTCGGGCCTGTTTGACGACACGATCGAGACACCAGAGAGCTATCGCGAATTGCTGGCGGCACTGCGCGCACGGTCGCTCTTCATGGTTTGCGCCAACCCGGACATCGTGGTCGAACGCGGAGACGCGCTCGTTTATTGTGCCGGCGCGCTGGCCGACGCCTATGCCGCGCTCGGTGGTAAAGTGCTCTATT
>WNGL01007679.1_pt1 | contig 12658 bp, 7 predicted proteins | sample 5400591 | NCBI WGS metagenome assembly WNGL01 (sample SAMN13153377, study PRJNA577476) | soil metagenome | isolation source: 80 cm soil or saprolite under Garry oak tree replicate 1 | place: USA:California | collected 2016-06-15
CTCCCCCACCGGAGACTGGTCGTAGGGCGGGGGTTCATCCCCCGCCGCCGAGCACGCGGACCTACCAGCTCGAGATCTCTGGCGCCCGCGACCTCACCGCCCACTTCACCCTCGACGACGGCGGCGCCTACCGCTTCCGCTTCTTGAAGGGGAAGCGGCTCGTGGCCGAGGGCCCTGCGGCTGCGATCACCATCGAGGCGGACGCCTTCCCCGAGGTCCGCATCACCGCCCCCGGCGACGAGATCGAGGTGGCGGCGAACGCCCGGCCGCGGGTGGAGTGGACCGCCTCCGACGACTTCGGGCTGCAGGCGCTCACGCTCGTCACCAGGCCTCCCGAGGGTGAGGAGCGCCGCACGCCGCTCCGCGACCTGGGCGGCTCTCGCCGTGAGTCGGGGGTGAACGAGCTCGACCTCGCCCCTTACCGCCTGGCCGAGGGTGAGCGGCTCGCCTACTGGCTCGAGGTCACGGACAGTGACGTCATCTCGGGTCCGAAGAAGTCCGCCTCCAGCCCGCACACCGTCAAGATCTACAGCCAGGCCGAGCACCACCGCGCCGCCCTCATGAAGGCGCAGGCGCTGTGGGAGGACATGGTGAAGGTGCTCGGCGACCGCCTCGACTTCTTCGACGGCGCGCCCGGCTGGTCGGACGAGCGCGTCGCGGCCGCGCAGGCGCTCGACGGGCGCGTGCAGACCCTGCACGAGGGCCTGCGGTCCGCCGCGCGCGAGCTGAAGAAGGACCGCTCCGCCCCGCGCCAGCTCCAGGCCGCGCTCGCCAACGTGGCCGCATCGCTGCGGGCGGTCGAGCAGGATCTCTCGCAGCTGCGGGCGACGCTCGCTCGCATGCTGCGCTTCCGGCTGGGCGGCCAGGGCGGGCTCATCGACCGGGTGGCCGAGCTCGACGGGAAGCTCGACCGGGAGCTCGAGCGGGACATCCTGTACCTCGAGGAGTTCTTCGACCGCCAGCGCGCGGAGGACCTGCTGCAGGCCGCGAAGGACCTCGCCGCCCGGCGGCGCGATCTCGCCGCGGTCCTCGATCAGTACCGGAAGGCGCCCAGCGAGCAGGCGAAGAAGGAGCTCCTCGCCCAGGTGGCCCGCATGAAGTCGCGCATGCAGGACATGCTGCGCCGGATGGGCGAGCTCGCGAAGGGCATCAACGACGAGCACATGAACCAGGAGGCGCTGGCGGAGCTCGCCAAGTCGAAGGACGCCATGGGCGGCCTCGACGAGGTCGAGAAGCTCCTGGCGAAGGGCGACGTCGAGGGCGCCATCAAGGCGCTCGATCAGCTCGGGAACGCCATGCAGGAGATGCTCTCCTCGCTCGAGCGCACCGCCGGCCGGCCGGGCGAGAAGAACGCCGCCCTCATGAAGGACATGCTCGCCTTCAAGAAGGAGCTGGAGGACGTGCAGGCCGCGCAGGAGCAGGTGGCCCGCGCCACCGAGGAGGTGAAGGGCGCCTACCAGAAGCGGCTCGGCGAGAAGATGAAGCAGCTCGACCGCGGCGCCGAGAAGCTGCGCGCCCTCGCCGAGCAGGCGCGGCGCGAGCTCGGGAAGGCCGAGCCGGGCGTCTCGCTCCGCTCCGAGGACGACTTCGCCCAGGCGCGCGACCGGCTCTCCGACCTCGAGAAGGCCCTCGCCGCCAGGGACCTCGACGCGGCGCTGGAGACCTCCCGCCGCGCCCTGCCGCCCCTCCAGCGCTTCGCGATGGGGCTCGCCGACGAGGCCTTCATGTCCGAGCGGTACCGGCCGCTTCGCGGCAAGGACCCGCAGGCGCTCCGCGAGGCCCAGCGCCACGCCGCGGGCGCGCTCCCGCCGGCGCGCCAGGTGAAGGACGAGCTGGAGCAGATGTTCCCCGATCCGAAGACCGTGCTGGGCGAGCAGGATCAGCGCCGCCTGGGCGAGCTCGCGCAGCAGCAGGGGAAGCTCGAGCAGCGGGCGGGCGAGCTGCGCCGGAAGCTGTCCGAGCTGGCGCAGCGCGCGCCGGTCTTCTCGCCCGAGGCGCAGGACATGCTCGCCGGCTCGCAGGGCCACATGCAGAAGGCGCAGGGCGAGCTGGGCCGGAAGAACCCGCAGGGCGGCCACGGCGAGCAGCGGCAGGCGCTCGACGACCTGTCGCGCTTCAAGCGCGGCCTCGACGAGATGGCGAAGAACTCGAAGCCCGGCGCGGGGAGCGGCGGCGGCTTCCCGTTTCCCTTCGGCGAGGAGCAGGGCGGTCGCGAGGGCGACGGCTCGGACGCGTCGCAGGAGAAGGTCGAGATCCCGGGAGCCGACGCGTACAAGGTGCCCGACGAGTTTCGGAAGGACCTCCTCGAGGCCATGAAGCAGGGCGCGCCGGAGCCCTACCAGGGCGAGGTGAAGCGCTACTACGAGGAGCTGGTGAAATGAGGGCGATCGCTCGGGTGGCTCTCGTCGTCCTGGCGCTGAACGCGCCCCTCTCCCCGGCCCTCTCCCCGCTGGCGCGGGGCGAGGGAGTGTCCTCCTCCCCCTCTCCCTGGAAGGGAGAGGGTCGGGAGTCCTCTGTCATGCCTGCCCTGCGCCAGGTGGTCTCAGCGCTGGAGGACGAGGACGTCGTCCGGGCGGAGGCGCTCATTGCACCTATAGTCAAAGCGCGTGGCCAGGACCGGGCCGTCATGACGGTGGCCGGCCTGGTGCGCTATTACCAGCAGCGCTATGGCGAGGCGGCCGAGCTCCTCGAGAAGGGCGGCTTCCCGACCGGCGGCCTCGACTACCTCGCGCTCTCCCGCGCGGCCCGCGACGTCACGAAGAACCACGCCCGCGCCGAGAGCGAGCACTTCATCGTGTCCTACCCGAAGGGCAAGGACGAGGTGCTCGTCCCGTACGTGCTCGACGCGCTGGAGGCGCAGCGGAAGGCGCTCCAGGACGACCTCGGCTGGGCGGCGCCCGGCAAGGTGGTCATCGAGATCCTGAACGACACCCGCGAGCTGGCGCGGCTCTCGACCCTCACCGACGAGGAGATCAAGACCTCCGGCACCATCGCGCTCTGCAAGTTCAACAAGCTCATGATCGTGTCGCCGAAGGCGCTCGTGAAGGGCTACGACTGGCTCGACACGGCGGCGCACGAGTACACGCACTACGTCGTCACCGCCCGCACGCGGAACAGCACGCCCATCTGGCTGCACGAGGGGCTCGCCAAGTACTCCGAGACGCGCTGGCGCGGCCCGGGCGGCGAGCTCTCCGCCGCCTCCGCCGGCCTCCTCCGCGAGGCGCTGCGCAAGGGCGAGCTCGTCACCTTCGCGCAGATGCACCCCTCGATGGCGAAGCTGCCCTCGCAGGAGGCGGCCGCGCTCGCCTTCGCCGAGGTCGCCCTGGCGGTCGAGTACCTCGAGGACAAGGGCGGCCGCCCCCTCATGAACCGGATCCTCGACCTCGTGCAGCAGGGCAGCACCGCCGAGCAGGCGGTGGCGCGCGCGCTCGGGGTGACCTTCGACGGCTTCCTGGCCGATTGGAAGCGCTACATGGCCGCCAGGCCGCTGCCGGAGGCCGGCGCGCACACGGAGGAGAAGCTCCGCTTCAAGGGCGACCCCAAGCACGGCGGGGCGCACTCGGAGTGGTCGGAGATCCCGGACGAGCGGGCCCGTGGCTTCGCGCGCATGGGCGAGATCTTCCGCGAGCGCGGGAGGTGGGGCGCGGCGCGCATCGAGTACGGCAAGGCGGTGGCGCGGGTGGGGAAGGGCATCGCGGTGCTCTCCGACAAGTACGCCCTCGCCGCCATGATGTCCGGCCACGACGACGAGGCGCGGAGCGCCCTCGTCGAGGCCCTGCGCCGTCACCCGCAGTACGCGGCGCTCCACCTCCACCTCGCGCGCCTGCACGTGAAGACGAAGGCCTGGGTGGAGGCGAAGGGCGCGCTCCTCCAGGCGAATGCCACCGATCCCTTCGACCCCGAGATCCACGCCGGCCTGGCCGTCGTGGACGAGGCGCTCGGCGATGCCGGGGCCGCCTCGCGCGAGAAGCGGTTCGCGCAGCTCCTCACGCACTGAAGATGAGGCATCATGAGAGGCCCCGTGAACATCGGAATCCAAATCCCCTCTCCCCCGCTGGGGGAGAGGGCCAGGGTGAGGGGGACATGATCATGGACACCACCGCCGCTCCGCCGCCGCTCCCCGCCAGCTCGCCCGACGCCGACCTGGCGGCGGTGAAGCAGCTCGCCGACGCCCGCCGCCTGATCCTGGGCGAGATCGAGAAGCGCATCGTCGGCCAGCGCGACGTCGTCGATCACCTGCTGACGGCGCTCTTCGCGCGCGGTCACTGCCTCTTCGTGGGCGTGCCCGGCCTCGCCAAGACGCTCCTCATCTCGACGGTGGCGGAGGTGCTGCACCTCTCCTTCAACCGCATCCAGTTCACGCCCGACCTCATGCCCTCCGACATCACCGGCACCGACGTGCTGGAGGAGGACCACACCACCGGCAAGCGCGCCTTCCGCTTCGTGCAGGGGCCGATCTTCGCGAACCTCATCCTGGCCGACGAGATCAACCGCACCCCGCCCAAGACCCAGGCGGCGCTGCTGCAGGCCATGCAGGAGTACCGCGTCTCGGCCGGCGGCGAGACCTACCCGCTCGAGCTGCCGTTCCTCGTCTTCGCCACCCAGAACCCCATCGAGCAGGAGGGCACCTACCCGTTGCCCGAGGCGCAGCTCGATCGCTTCATGTTCTACGTCGACGTGCACTACCCGTCCGCGGAGGAGGAGGTCGAGATCGTCCGCACCACCACCGCCGCCACCCGCTCCACGCTCACCCGCGTGCTCTCGCCGCAGAAGATCCGCGACCTGCAGGACCTCGTGCGGCGCGTGCCGGCCGCCGACCACGTCATCCGCCACGCGGTGGAGCTCGTGCGGCTCACCCGCCCCAAGGAGCCCGGCGCGCCCGACTTCGTGAAGGAGCTCGTCGAGTGGGGCGCCGGCCCGCGCGCCAGCCAGAACCTCGTCCTCGGCGCCAAGGCGCGCGCCATCCTCGACGGCCGCATGGCGGCCTCGGTGGAGGACGTGCGTGCCCTCGCCGGGCCCGTGCTCGTCCACCGCATCATCACGAACTTCCGCGCCGAGTCGGACAACGTGAAGTCCGCCGACATCGTGGCGCGGCTCCTCGAGCTGGTCCGGCCATGAGGCGCGTTGTCCGGCGGGGGACCACCCACCGGCTTCGCCGGCGGGTACCCGCCCGCCCTACGGTTGGAGCGGTTCGTAGGGCGGGGCCTTGTGCCCCGCCGCCCAGGTCGCCATGAGCACCCTCCTCGACCCCGTCGTCCTCGCGCGCCTGGCGGCCCTGAAGCTGCGCGTGCGCGCCATCGCCGAGGGCGTCCTCACCGGGCTCCACAAGTCGCCGCACCACGGCCAGTCGGTCGAGTTCGCCGAGCACAAGGAGTACGCCCCCGGCGACGACGTCCGGCGCATCGACTGGAAGGCCTACGGGAAGTTCGACAAGTACTACGTGAAGCAGTTCGAGCAGGAGACGAACCTCCGCGCCTTCCTCGTCGTCGACGGCTCCGGCTCGATGGGCTACCGGGGGGCCCCGGAGCGAAACTCGAAGCTCGAGTATGCGAGCGCGCTCGCCGCCTCGCTCGCCTACGTCCTCGTCCGGCAGGGCGACGCGGCCGGGCTGGTGGTGGTGTCGGACCGCGTCGTGAAGACGGTCCCGCCCCGCGCGGCCGCCTCGCACCTGCCCGCCCTGGTGGAGGTGCTCTCCGCGCTCGAGCCGAAGGGTCCGACGCGCCTCGCCGCCGCCGTCGACCACGTCCTCGAGCACGCGCCTCGCCGCAGCGCGGTGGTCGTCTTCTCGGACCTCTTCGACGCCGAGGAGAAGGTGCTGAAGCAGCTGGCGCTGCTGCGCCGGCGCAAGCACGAGGTGACCCTCTTCCACGTGCTCGATCCCGACGAGCTCGAGTTCCCCTTCGAGGACCCCACCCTCTTCCTCTCCATGGAGGACGGCCGCCAGGTGGAGGCGAACGGGCGCGACGTGCGGAAGGGCTACCTGGAGGTTGTGGAGCGCTGGCTGGCGGACGTGCGGCGCTCGGCCGGCGAGGCCGACCTCGAGCACGTGCTCTGCCGGACCGACGCCCCGCCGGAGCAGATCCTGCTCCCATTCCTGGCCCGCCGCGAGCGGCGCGCCGCCTGAGCCGATGGGCCTCTCCTTCCTCCACCCGGCGCTCCTGTGGGGCCTCCTCGCGGCGGCGGTGCCGCTCGTCATCCACCTCTTCTTCCGGCGCCGCCCCAAGCCAACGCCCTTCCCCGCCATCGACTTCATCCTGCGGGCGCGGCGCGAGACCGAGCGCCGGCTGCGCCTCAAGAAGCTCCTCCTCTTCACCGCGCGCACGCTCCTCGTCGCCGCGGTGGCGGCTGCGCTGGCCCGGCCGCGGCTCCAGCGTCCGGAGGAGGCGAGCGCGGCGGTGGCGCGCGGCCCGGCTGCCGTCGCGCTCGTCCTCGACGCGTCGGGGAGCATGCGCTACCGCCTGCCGGCGGGGATGCTCTTCGAGCGCGCGCGGTCCGATCTCCTCGCCGCGCTCGACGGCCTCTCCGGCGAGGAGCCCGCCACCGCGCTCGTGTGCGGGGGCCCGGCCGCGCCGGCGGCTCCGCCGCCCACCTTCGACAAGGCGGCGGTGCGGCGGGCGCTGCGCGAGGCCGAGCCGAGCTACGGCCACGCCGACCTCTCGGCCTGTGTGGCGGCCGCGGTCCGGGCGCTCGCCGAGTCCGACACCGGCGCCGGGCTCTCGAAGCGGCTCGTCGTGGCGACCGACCTCGCCGCCTCGGCCTGGCGCCTCGACGCGCCGCCGCCGATGGTGCAGGGCAAGGGCGGCGCGGAGCGCCCCGAGGTGACGCTCCTCGACGCGGCGCGCGGCGCGGCGCTCCCGAACCTGGCGGTCTCGGAGCTCACCGCCGAGCCGGATGCGTCGGTCGGCCCGCGCGGCTACCGGGTCACCGCCACCGTGACCTCGTACGGCGGAGCGATTGGGACGGGGGCGGCCGACGTAGGGCGGGGGCTCGTCCCCCGCCGCGGCGACCCCCGCGACCTCGAGCTCCAGCTCCACGCCGGCCCGCCCTCCGCCCCGGTCGCCATCCGCAGCTACGCGCAGGTGGACCCCGGCGGCGCGGTGAAGAAGACGCTCGCCTACCGCTTCGCCCAGGGAGGCCCCGCGGCCATCTCGATGAGCGCGCCCGCCGACGCGCTCGACCTCGACGACGCCCGGGTGGCCACGGTGGCGGTCCCGCGCGACGTGAAGGCGCTGGTGGTGAACGGCGTCCCCTCGCCGGTGCGCTACCGGGACGAGGCCTTCTTCGTCGAGGCGGCGCTCTCCTCGGCTGCCTCGCCGGTGCGCCCGACGGTGGTCGACGCGGAGTCGCTCGGCAAGGCGCGCTTCGCCGACTACGACGTGGTCTTCCTGCTCAACGTGCGCGCGCTCGGGCCCAAGGCGGTCGAGCTGCGCGAGTTCGTCGAGAAGGGCGGTGGGCTCTTCATCGCCATGGGCGACGAGGTCGATCCCGACCGCTACGACCTGGAGCTGGCGGCGCTCCTCCCCCGTCCCTTGCACGTGGTGAAGACGGCCGCCGAGCGCGGGGCCCCGGGCGCGGCCGCCCGCACCGCCCGCTTCGCCGACGTCGACTGGTCGCACCCGGCGCTGGAGGTCTTCAGCGGCGCCGCGCGCGAGGGCTTCGAGAGCGTACGGACCTGGCGCTACATGCTCCTGAAGCCGGTGGAGAAGAAAGGGGACGCCCGGGACCGGGTCCTCGTCTCCTACGACGACGGCGCGCCCGCGCTGGTCGAGGCGCGCCGCGGGCAGGGGCGCGTGCTGCTCTACACCTCGACCGTCGACCGGAGCTGGTCCGACTGGACCATCCGAACGAGCTTCTTGCCCTTCGTGCAGCGCATGGCGGCCTGGCTCTCGGGCGGCCTGGAGGAGCGGCGGGACGTGCCCTCGGTGGTGAACGTGCCGCGCACTGTCGCGGTGGGGGAGGGGCAAAAGCTGGCCGCGCTGGTGGACCCGGACGGCCGCGAGCAGCCGGCGAGCGCGCTCCGCCGCGAGACGCCCGGCGGCCCGGTGAGCTTCGTCCCCGAGCGCCCTGGGCTCTGGCAGGTGAAGGTGGAGGAGCGCGGCCAGACCCGCCTCGACCCGCGCCTCGCCTTCGCGGTGCTGGCCGACCCGCGCGAGAGCGACACCACGCGCCTCGACCCGCAGGAGCTCACCGCCTACTTCGGCGGGGCCGGCCATGCACACCTAGCCCAGGAAGGCGTCCAGGGGCCGCGCCAGATCCCGCTCTGGTCCGTCCTGCTGGCGCTGGGGCTCCTGGCGTTCCTGGGGGAGGGCCTGTTGCTGGCGTGAGGTGAGCCCCCTCACCCGGCCTCTCCCCCGCCGGGGGAGAGGAGGTTTGGGGGCACCTGGGGGCACGGGTTGGACTCTCCCTCTCCCCGCGGGGGAGAGGAGGTTGGGGGCACTTGGCGGTACGAGCTTGGACTCTCCCTCTCCCCTGCCAGGGGAGAGGGTTAGGGTGAGGGGTAGCAGGAAGCAAGGGAGCATGATGTGACCGCGAGTGATCTCGACCGCCAGATCGCCACCCTCTTCACGGTGGGCTTCCACGGCACCACTCCTTCACCCGAGGTGCTGGAGCTTCTCCGGCGCGGGGCGGGCGGGGTCATCCTCTTCTCGCGGAACGTGATCGACGCCGAGCAGGTGGCGACGCTGGTGGCGGAGCTGAAGCGCGCCGCCGGACGGCCACTCCTCGTCTCGATCGATCAGGAAGGGGGACGGGTGGCGCGGCTACGTGCGCCGCAGGGCTTCACCGAGCTCCCACCCATGCGCGCCATCGGTGAGACCCGCGACGCCGCGCTCGCCTTCGAGGTGGGCGCGCTCCTCGGCCGCGAGCTGCGCGCGGTCGGCGTCGACCAGGACTACGCGCCGGTGGTGGACGTCGACACGAACCCGCGCAACCCGGTCATCGGCGACCGCAGCTTCTCGCGCGATCCGGGCGAGGTGGCGCGCCTGGGGGCGGCGCTGGCGAGCGGGCTCCAATCGGCCGGCGTGGCCGCCTGCGCCAAGCACTTCCCCGGGCACGGCGACACGAGCCAGGACTCGCACCAGGCGCTGCCCCACCTGGCGCACGACCTCGAGCGCCTGCGCGCGGTGGAGCTCGTGCCCTTCCGCGCGCTCGCCCGCGCCGGCGTCGCCTCGGTCATGACCGCCCACGTGGTCTTCGACGCGCTCGACGCGGGGCGCCCGGCCACCCTGTCGGCGCCGGTGCTGCGCCTCCTGCGCGAGGCGTGCGGCTACGACGGCTGCGTCGTCTCGGACGATCTGGAGATGAAGGCGGTGGCGGACCACTTCCCGCTCGAGGAGGCCGTGCCCGCCGCGTTCGCGGCCGGGGTGGACTCCCTCCTCGTCTGCCACCAGGCGGAGCTGCAGCACCGGGCGATCGACCTCGCGCGCACCGCCGTCGAGTCGGGAGCGGTGAGCCGGGAGCGGCTCGCCGAGGCGAGCCGGCGAGTGGCGGCGCTGCTGCGCTGGGCCGGGCCGCCCCCCGATCCGCGCCGCGCGCGCGAGCACCTCCGCCGGGAGGAGCACCTGGCGCTCGCGGCGAGGATCCCGCCGCTCGCGACGGGGCGCGATCCGACCGCGGTGTGATCTTCGGCGGGGGACAAGCCCCCGCCCTACGTCCTTGGGTCCGTGGGTGTGATCTTCGGCGGGGGACGAGCCCCCGCCCTACGACCTTGGGTCCGTGGGTGTGATCTTCGGCGGGGGACAAGCCCCCGCCCTACATCCGCAGGTCCCATCGCCGTAGGGCGGGGCCTTGTGCCCCGCCGCCGCGGTTCACGCTACGTCCTTGGGACCGTGGTCGTAGGGCGGGGCTTCATGCCCCGCCGCCGCTCCCGCGTTTCAGACCCGCTTTTCCAAGATCTCGAGCGCCACCAGCGCCCACAGGCTCGCCCGTACCTGCGCCTCGGGCTTCTGCGCCAGCGCCACCAGCTCCCCCACCGTCCGCGTGCCATCCACGTGCGGCAGGAGCTGCGCCTCCCAGGTCTCGAGCTCCGCCTCGTGCAGGCCGAAGGCCGGCTGCTGGGTGGGGATGAGCCGCTCGCCCTGCGGGAGGAGGCGCGCCAGCCGCGCCGGCCGGTAGAGCTTCTTCACGCCGCGTGAAATGAGGTGAGCGGGGTGGAGATCGATCTTGGTGTCCTGCTGCGCGGCCCGATCGGCGAAGTGGATGCGGTAGCGCCCTTCCTCCCAGCCGAAGAGGGAGTAGACGATGGCCTTCATCTGCTGGGCGACGTAGTAGAGCTTCTCCGTCTCCTTGAGGATGCCCATCTCGACCAGCGCGTCGCCGACGCGGCGGCCGCGCTTCTCGGCCGTCTTCGCGCACAGCTCGTGCTGGGCGGTGGTGAGCTTGCCGACGCGGACCAGGAAGGGGCCGAAGCGGTCCGCCACCAGGTTCGAGATGGCGAAGCACGGGCGGCCGTTCTCGAAGTAGATGGTCTTCTTCACCTTGCCGCGCTGCACCGTCAGCTCGCCGGTCTGCTGCGCCAGCCAGAAGGCGGTGACGAGCTCGGGCAGGTTGTCCTGGAGCTCGCCCTCGTCGGGCGGCTCCACCCGCGCCAGCCGGGACGCGTCGAGGATCTCGGCCGAGGGGAGCGGCGGCGGCCGGGCGGCCACCGGCGCCGCCTGCAAGGACTCGCCACGGATGACCGCCGAGATGCGTCCGTCCTCGGTCACCTCCACCTTGCCGGTGAGCGAGAGCGCGTCGAGCGCCTCCTCCGACTCGACCGCCACCTCGACGTCGAAGTCGTCGCTCGAGCTCTCCCGCGCGGTCGCGAGCGCCGGCGAGGGCGGCTCCTGGATGGGCGGCGGCAGGAGCCCCCGCAGCGCCTCGAGCAGCTTCTTCGCCTCGAAGGGCTTCTCGAAGTAGCCGGCGGCGCCGTGCTGGACGCGCGCCTCGGAGGCTGCGCGGCCGCCCTTGAAGATGCCGGTCATGAAGACGTACGGCACGCCGGCCTTCTTGAGCACCGCGCCGATGTCGTAGCCCATCATGTCGGGGAGGAGCACGTCGACCACCGCCACCGCCGGCTTCTCGAGCGGGATGGCATCGATGGCGCTCTTGCCGCGCGTGCAGCTCACCGCGCGCCACCCCTCGCCCTCGACGAGGCGGGCCAGGAGCCGCAAGAGCTCCTGGTTGTCGTCGACGAGGAGGATGGTGTGGTTGGTTCCCATGGACGGGTGTCACCCTATCCTGGGACGCAGCCGGTTTCATCCCTCTCAGGCGCTTGGACTTATTCACCCTCTCCCTGGAAGGGAGAGGGCAGGGGTGAGGGTCGGCGTTCCACCCACCTACTCCCCGAGGTAGGCCTTCCGCACCTCGGGCGACGCGAGCAGCTCGGCGCCGCTGCCCTGCATCACCACCTCGCCCGTCTCGAGCACGTAGGCGTGGTGCGCGATCTGCAGCGCCTTGTGCGCGTTCTGCTCGACGAGCAAGAGCGCCACGCCCTGCGCCGCGATCTCCTTCAGCACCTGGAAGATGCGCTCCACCACCTGCGGGGCGAGGCCGAGCGACGGCTCATCGAGGAGGAGGAGCTTCGGCCGGCTCATCAGCGCGCGCGCGACGGACAGCATCTGCTGCTCGCCGCCGGAGAGCGTGCCCGCCACCTGGTTCATGCGCTCGCGCAGGATGGGGAAAGTGACGAACATCCGCTCCCGGTCCTCGGCGATGCCGGCGCCGTCCCTGCGCAGGAAGGCGCCCAGGTCGAGGTTCTCCTTCACGGTGAGGTTCAAGAAGATGCCGCGCCCCTCGGGCGCGTGGGCGAGCCCGCGCGCCACGATGTCGTGCGGCATGAGGCGGGTCAGCTCCTCGCCCTTGAAGCGCACCGAGCCCGCGCTCGGCCGGAGCATGCGGGAGATGGCGCGCAGGGTGGTGGTCTTGCCGGCGCCGTTCGCGCCGATGAGCGCCACCACCTTGCCCTCCGGCACTTCCAGCGAGACGCCGCGCAGCGCCTCGATGACGCCGTAGTGGACGCGCAGGTCCTTCACCGACAGGACGGGTTCGCTCACTTGGCGGGCTCCACGGGGACCGCGATGTGCTTCTCCTCGAGGTACGAATCGCCCAGGTAGGCCTCGATGACCTTGGGATCCTTGCGCACCTTCTCCGGCGATCCCCTCGCGATGGTGACGCCGTGGTCCAGCACGACCAGGCGCTCCGAGACGCCCATCACGAGACGCATGTCGTGCTCGATGACCAGGATGGCGAGGCCGAACTGGTCGCGGATCTTCCGGATGAGCTCCATGAGCGCGATCTTCTCGGAGGCGTTCATGCCGGCCCCCGGCTCGTCCAGGCAGAGGAGCTTCGGGCCGGTGGCGAGCGCGCGCGCGATCTCGAGCCGCCGCTGCTCGCCGTAAGGCAGGTTCCTCGCCAGCGTGTCGCGCCGGTGGGCGAGGCCCATCACCTCCAGGTACCTCTCGGCCCGGGCGGTGATGTGTTCCTCGTCGGTCACGTACGACGGCGTGAGCAGGAAGGCGGCCGTGAAGCCGGCCTTCCGCCCGTGGTGGCAGGCCACCCGCACGTTGTCGATGGCGGTGAGCTCCTTGAAGAGCCGGATGTTCTGGAAGGTGCGCGCCACGCCGGCGATGCAGATCTGGTGCGGGCGGCGGCCGTTGACGCGCTCGCCCGCGACGAACAC
>WNGL01008349.1_pt1 | contig 12656 bp, 10 predicted proteins | sample 5400591 | NCBI WGS metagenome assembly WNGL01 (sample SAMN13153377, study PRJNA577476) | soil metagenome | isolation source: 80 cm soil or saprolite under Garry oak tree replicate 1 | place: USA:California | collected 2016-06-15
ACGAACCATGTGCCAGCGTCGTACAGCGTCTCGGCTTCGACGCCCTCGATCCTGGCATGCGTGATGTTCTGATACTGGAAGAACTGGCTGAAGGTTCCGAACGGCGGCACCGGCACCGGCGCCGAGGGGACGAGATCGATGTAGCCGTCGATGTCGTTGCGGAACAGGTTGAACTTGCCGCGGAAGCTGTCGCTGGCGGCGAAGATGCCGTCATACTTTAGATTGGCGCCGGCTTCCTTGTTCTTGCCGACCTCCGGCCGCAGGTTCGCATTGGGCAGGAAGCAGAACAGTCCGGTGGTGCCGTCCGGGCAGTTGAAGAATGTTGGACCGCCGCCGGTCGCGTGCGCGCCGGAGATCAGCGTCTCGGTGATCGAGGGCGCCCGATAGCCTTCGGCGTAGCTGACATAGGGGGTGAACCCCGCCACCGGCGTCACACCGACAGTAATCTTCGGAGAAAATCGATCACCTCCCGCAGATACATTGGCCGAGTCCAGGTCGTAGCGATCGTAGCGGATCGCACTGACGATCTCGAGCCAGGTCGAGTAATTGTTCTTCAACTGCACGAAGCCGCCGGAGACGGTCCGCTGGCCGCTCGGCGTCGTGATGTTGGAGTTTCCGCGGCTGTCGAATGTCTTCACATCGTCCTGAAACGCATCAAACCCATAGGTCAGAGCGTTGCGCCAGCCGCCAACGTTGAAGCGAGTTGTGTTTTCCAGGTGATCGTTCCGGTATAGTTCTTGGCATCGGAAGCATAGACCGACGTGCCTGCGATCGCTGTAGGCGCGGCAGCCGTGGTGGTCGGCCCGCGATTGAACTGCCCGATGTTGTATTGGTAATCCTGAAACACGGCACCAAACTTGATCTCATGGCCGTCGGCGGGCCGCACGGTGACCTTCATCAGGCCGGCGGCGATTTCATTGCCGGTATTTCCGATCTCGGTACCAGCTCCGTCCTTGTAATTGCCCTGCGTGCGATAAACCGCGCCGCCAAACACATCGACCGTCGGATCGGCGCGCACGCCGCCGAAGATCGAGCCAAGCCCGCGGTCCTTGTTGGTGCCATATGAACCGCTCATATCGACGCCCCAGCGCTCGCCGGGACGAACCACGTCGTCGATGTCCTTGGTGCGGAACGAGACCACGCCGCCGATCGCACCGGAGCCGTAGATGTTCGCGGTCGGGCCGCGCACGATATCGACACCGCCGACCAGTTCGGGATCGAGGAAGAACGAACCGTTGGCGTTGTGGCCGGTGCGTTGATAGTTCTGCCGCGCGCCATCGACGACGACGGCGACGCGGCCAAAGTCCTGCAGGCCGCGAATGTTGATCGCGGTCGCCGCGTCGTCGCCGCGGTCCTGGAATGACACGCCGGGCACGTTATAGAAAATATCGGCCAGCCGCTTCGGCTGCAGTCCCTGGATCTGATCGAGCGTCACGACGCTCACGGGCGCAAGCGCGTCGATCGCACGCTCTTCGGTCTTCGACGCCGCGACCGTGATGGTATCGAGCGATTGCACCGGCGTGCCGCCGATCTGCGCGTACGCAGTTTGAACCGGCGTCGCTGCTTGCTCCTGTTGCGGCTTTGCGGGCTTGCGTTTGGCTTGTTTTTCCTTCTGCCGCTCTGACGACCGGCCGGCCACTTCGCTGTCCACCGTCTGCGCCAAGCCGGCATCCGAAAAAACCAGCGCACTTGAAATCATCGACGCGCCCAATATCAAGGCGCGCGAACACCTAGCCCCGTCCGCCATTACAACCCCAACCCGATGATATGCTTTTTGGGCTCGGCTGGCGGGCACTGCGACAAATGCAGCTGCTTGCTGGCTACCAGTTCAGACTCGGGCGATCCGCCCGCATTCTGCCGTTCTTGGTTACGTGGCGACAACGGGGCGGTCAAGAACGACACGATACACTTTATATCGATTGTAAATTGCAGCGGTTGGATTGGGCATCCACCAGCCTGTAAGAGTATCCATCGCCAACTATTTCGGGATGCAGCGAACGAATGCCTGCGAGTTCAGGAGACAACATGAGAGACGCCGGAAAGCATGCCGGAACAACCTCTCCTGTGACACGATCTCTGATCATGAGCGGCAACCGGATCGACAGCCGCGACCTGTTCTCGACCGAGCGCGAGATCATGATTGTGCATGGCGAGGAGGCCTACCGCCTGCGGCTGACATCGCAAAACAAACTGATCCTGACGAAATGATCCGGCAATGACATTTTGTCGCAGCCTCGTTTGTGTCGTCATGCAACTCGCCACCGTCAGCGGTTATCTCGCCATGAATTCCGCGGCGGCGGCCGAAGGCGTGGTGGTGCGCGACGCCCGCAACCGCGAGGTCACGATTGAAAATCCATCGCGGATCGTCTCGATCGGCGGCGCCATCACCGAAATTCTCTACGCACTGGGCCTCGAACAACGCGTGGTAGCCGTCGACACCACAAGCCTGTTTCCGGACACCGCACTGCGCGACAAACCCAACGTCGGCTACATGCGCCAGCTTTCAGCGGAAGGCGTTCTCGGGCTTAACCCCTCGCTTGTGCTCGCCATGCAGGGATCCGGTCCGAAGGAAACGATGGATGTCCTGGAGGCAGCCAAGGTGCCTCTGGTGCTGGTGCCGGAAGTTTACTCGGAGGACGGGTTGCTCGAGAAAGTCAGGCTTGTCGGTCACGCCATGGGGGCGGATGCACGAGCCGCGTGCCTGACGACGGCCGTTGCAAACGATCTGACGCAATTGCGCGAACTCCGGGCCAAGGTGACAAAACCGGTCCGCGTGATGTTCGTCATGTCGCTCTTGAGCGGCCGGGCCATGGTTGCCGGTCAAAACACCTCCGCCAATGAAATCATCAAACTGTCCGGCGGCATCAACGCGATCGACAGTTACGACGGATACAAGATGATCAACGACGAAGCGATCGTCGCGGCCAGGCCCGACGTCGTGCTCTCGATCCCGCGCAGCCGCGATTCGCTCGAGGCGGAAGCCGTCTATGCCCACCCGGCCTTCGCCATGACGCCGGTCGCCGCCAACAAGGCCTTCATCTCGATGGACGGCCTCTATCTTCTCGGCTTCGGACCGCGCACCGCCGCCGCCGCGCGCGACCTTTCGATCAAGCTCTATCCATCGCTGGCACCGCAAGCCGAGAAATTCGCCTCTGCCGCGCTGACGGCCAATTGCCGGCAATGACGGCCGAAGCAGGACCGGGCCGCGCAACACGTCGTGCCGGGCGTCCGATGCGCCCCACCGCCTTCCTTACCATCGTTTGTCTGCTCGCGGCGCTGGCCGGCGCGGCCATCATCGCGCTGACGATGGGCGCGGCGGGAATTCCCCTTGCGCGGCTCCCTGCCGCGCTGGGCTATTGGCCGGAGCATCCCGTCAACCCCCTGACATCGCGCGACCAACTGGTGCTGTGGTCGATCCGAATTCCGCGAATCGCGGCCGCGGCCATGGTCGGAAGCCTGCTCGCGGCGTCAGGCGCCGTCATGCAGGGCCTGTTCCGGAATCCCCTCGCCGATCCGGCACTGGTCGGCGTTTCCAGCGGTGGCGCATTTGCTGCTGCCGCAGCGATTGTCTTCACCGACAGCAGGGTCGGCGAGAGTCTTCGGTTGCTGCAAAACGAATTGCTGCCGATCGCCGCATTCACCGGCTCGCTGGCGACGACTGTCATCCTCTACGGAATCGCAAGCCGCGCCGGCCGCACGTCGATCGCCATCTTCCTGCTGGCAGGCCTTGCCATCGCCGCCATTGCCAATGCCGGCATCGGACTTCTGGTGTTCATGGCGGACGATCGCCAGTTGCGCGACATCACGTTCTGGCTGTTGGGATCGTTGAGCGGCGCGACCTGGGTCAAGACGGCAACCATCGCGCCGGTACTGGCGGTTGGCCTCGCCGCATGCCTGTGGATCGCACGCGGGCTCGACGTGCTCGTGCTCGGCGAAGCCGAAGCTTTTCACAGCGGCGTCGACGTCGAACGATTAAAGCGCATCTCGATCGTGTTGGTGTCGGCCATGACCGGCGTGGCGGTCTCGGTCTGCGGCGTCGTCGGATTTGTCGGCATCGTGGTGCCGCATCTGCTGCGGCTGGTGATCGGACCCGCGCATCGGCTGTTGTTGCCGGCCTCGGCCTTGCTCGGCGCCGTGCTGCTGGTGGGGGCGGATACGCTGGCCCGCACCATCGTCGCGCCCGCCGAAATGCCGATCGGCATCCTGACCGCGGCGGTCGGCGCGCCGTTTTTTCTGGCCATGCTGCTGCGGCAACGCGGGCTGGCCGGACTATGACGCCCGTGATCGAGGCACGATCGGTCTCGATGGCGATCAACGGCGCGACGCTGGTCGATGCGATCGACTTGCGTATCGACGGCGGCGAGACGGTCGCCATTGTCGGACCGAACGGCGCCGGCAAATCGACGCTGTTGCGGTTACTGTCCGGCGACCTCCGCGCCACCCGCGGCGAAGTCAGGCTCAAGCTGCGAGAACTTCACTCCTATCCTGCGCGCCAGCTCGCCTTGCATCGTGCAATGCTATCGCAGCACGTCAATGTCAGCTTCCCTTTTACGGTCGAGGAGATCGTTCACATGGGCGCCGGCGATAGCGGTCGCGCGGCGGCCCAGCGATTTGTCGATGCGGCGTTGCACGAGGTTGGATTGAACGATTTCCGCCAGCGGCAATTGCCGACGCTTTCCGGCGGCGAGCAGCAGCGTGCGCATTTCGCCCGGGTCCTGGTTCAGCTCGCATGCGGAGAGGCCCTTCATGGCCCCGGCCTTTTGCTGCTGGATGAACCGACATCCAGCCTGGACATGCGCCATCAGATCGATCTCGTGGAGACGGCAAAGCAACGCGCGGCAAACGGCACCGCGGTCGTCGCGGTGCTTCACGATCTCAATCTTGCCATGCGCTTCGCTGACAGGATCATCCTGCTTCACCAGGGCCGGCTGGCCATCGATGGCGGTCTGCGCGAAACGGTGACGCCGGAAATCATCGGACGAATATTCGGGGTCGAGGCCACTGTTCAATATACCGACAACGGGATTCCGTTCCTGCTGCCGCAAACGATGCGGCCGCTAGAGCATGATCCGGAAAAGTGGGAACCGGTTTTCCGAAAAGATCATGCTCAACCAAAAAGATAGAGCGGGATGACGATTCGAAGAAAAGACATCCCGCTCTAACGACAGGACAGCTGCCCTCGGACTGAACGGGTGTTTTCGAATTACGCGCGGCCGATATTAGCGCATCACCAGGAGACGCCGTAGTTCGCGGCGATGCGTCGCGCCTCCGCCTCTTGATTCTCATACCCCCTTGCATGGATCCCGTTCGAAGGAGCGTAAGCCTGTCTCACGAGCTGTGAAGCCTGTGTCGGAGGCCTGTAAGCCTGCCTCACAGTCTTTGAGGTCTGTGTCGGAGCACTGGAAGCCTGTCTCACGGGCGTGGAAATCGCCTTGACAGGCTTGGCGGCCTCCGGCTTGGCGATCGGCTTCTGCTCCCGGGGGTTAACCGATTCAATTCTCTCGTTCGGTTCTTCACCGAACGCGAGAAGGCCCCTGTTCTGGCCAGCCTGAGCTGTCACGGATGTCAGAGCCAGAACGGATATCAGGATAAGTTTACGCATGTGAATCTCCCGTGCTTGATGACGGGAAGCTAAACCAATGGCTCAATCGGTTATGTGAGCCCGATCACGCAGGCCCACAACGTATGGACGGCGGCTGACGGCGGCGTAACGCCACACGTTCGCGCGCCGGCGTCGTCAGCACTTCACAAAACCGTCAGCGCGCTGTAACGCGCGCTCCGCAGAACAGCCGCCTGGCCGCTCACAGAAGACTCACCATGCGGATTTCCTGCTCTGTTCCGTCGCGTCGTTATTCCTGGCTTCAACCGCAGCGTTCGCGCAAGGCGAAGGCGAATTTCGACCACAGGAAGATCCCTCCCCTTCGGGAGGGATTTTTCATTTCTGGCCAGGGCGCGGCCCACGGGCTGATGGCCACTCACTAGGATCCGCTCAACAACGATCTTCCTTCATTCGTTCGAAGCTGAAAGACCAGCCAGCAACAGCGGATGCATAACGATCCCTCATCGGCGCGGAGGGTGAGGATCACATGAAGTCTTCAAGAGGAACGCTGTTGTCGCGACGCGGCTTCTGCCTCTGCTGCGTCGGGAGCGCGGCGTTTGCCGCAACCAACGGCTGGCTGACACCTCGCGAAGCCTTCGCCGAGGCGCGTGGCCTCGTCAGCCTGATCAAGGACAGCGCGGCGGCATCGCCCATCGTTACGCACGGACCGCGCAACAATATCAGCGTACTCGAAGGCTCAGGCGGCAACATCGCCGTCCTGACCGGCTCGGATGGCAAGGTGCCGATCGATGCCGGCACAAGATTGGTCTACGAAGGCGTTTGATCGCGGGTTTTGCGTCGCACCCTTTTTGAATTGTAAGGAGTTGTCATGTCGATCACCGTCAGCACTCTAGCCGCCATGGCCGCCTGCACCATGTTCGCAAGCGCCGCCTTCGCCCAGAGCGCCAGGGATATTCGGGGGCCGTCACCGCTGGTCGCGATCGAAAACGAGCCACCCGCCAGGCTGATTGTCGATCCGCCGCTTGCCGAACAATTGGCCAAGGGCCTCGTCTTCATCCAGTACCGGACCGAGAATTTGCGGGTGGTACCGGTGTTCGGCAAAGGCGCCCTCGACGTCTCGCCGCGCATCGGCCATCTCCACATCACCGTTGACGACGCGCCATGGCATTTTGTCGACGCCAGCGGCGAAACGGTGATCGTGGTCGGCCTGAAAGCAGGCCCGCACAAGGTGCTGTTCGAGCTGGCCGATCCCACGCATCGGGTGATCGACAGCCAGACGGTTAGTTTTGAAGTGCCGGAACATATGAGCACGCGCTGACGATCGCGGCGCGTTGCGCTGCTTTTGGAGAGAACGCGTAGCCCCGCGCAACAAGATACGGGACGAGGCGAGCGGCGGATCGGAACGTCGTCAGCCGCCGCCGCTCGGTTCGCATTATCCAGCCGGCATCATGACGACGCCCTTGTCCTTGGGCCAGCGCACTCGCCATGCGAAGGCAATATCCCTGACCTCGCCTGCCTTGGCCTCGAAAGCCCATTCCAGCACGCCGCGCCGGTCGCGCAAATTGGTTGCGGCCGGCGGCGTCGTCGATGGCAGCAATTCGACCTGGATGTCTTCATTTTCGCTGACGGGCAATTGATCCTCGATTGCGATCCTGATCGGGAAATCATGACCATTGCGAATAACGGTCTTGAACGAGCGTTCGTCGGTCTTCGATGTCGTCAGGATCAGGCCCGCCGATCCTTCGTTGCGTTTGACGACGGAGCGTTCGACCTTGACCTTGTCATCGGCGCCGAAACCGAGCCGCACCGTTTCGTCCTTACCGGCGGCAGCCATGTGACTGCGACCGATGAACACTCCGTCACGATAGATCGCAACCCGGCCCGGCAACAACGGCGCGTCCTCGCTTTGTGTGAAGCTGGCTTCGAGAAACGCGGTCGGATCGATCACCGGAACCGAACGCACGGCAAGATCGGGCGCAATGCTCGCGGTGGAGACGCGCAGGCTCTTGGCGCCCTCGCTCGCGCCGATGCTGACGCGGCCCGGAATCCTGAATACCACCTGGAAACCGCCGACTTCCGCCGCGGCCTGCTGTTCGTCGGCCTTTTCCCGTTCCGCAGGTTGATCGAACGCCTTGGACATCGCGCGTGATTGGGCAGGCGGCCTCACATTGTCCATCGCAGCGCCCGCGGGCGCCGCCGGCCGCGGCGGAGGCGGATATTGCACGATCAGCGAATTCAGCTCAGGCGCCCTGCCGCCGCGCGCGCTGCGCACGGTCGAAACGCTGAGCGCAATATTCGGCCAGTCCTCTCCCGTGGTTTGGGTGATCTCGGCGCGGCGCACCAGTTCGAGCGCGGGCTTGCGGTCCTTCGCGCCGGTGTCGAGACGGGCGTCATAGAGCGGCGTCCAGCGCGCGGCGCGCACCGCATAGGTCACCCGCAGCGTCGCCTTGGTCGCGGCGGCAGCCGCAAGATCGATCCTCACCTCGAGCTTGCTTGGCGGCTTGATCGCGCGATCGGATTCCAGCCGGGCGATCTCTCGGTCGATATCCCGTTGCTTGCGTTCCGCGTCGCGAATGGCCGCGTCCGCGGAAGCTACTTCCTCGGCGACCGCGGCAAAGGCCGCGCGCCAATCTGCGATCGGACGGGCCTCACCCTTCTCACCAATTCCCGCAGGGGAGGTTTCGGCAAAACGCTCGGCAAATTTGCGACGCGCGGTGGCAGCAGAAATCGCACCTTGCAGGTTGGCGCGCTCGTCCTTCAGCGCCTCGATGCGCTGGTCGAGTTCGGGTAGATTGACCGGAGGTGCGGCGCGGGGCGGCCTGGTATCGATCGCCCCGATGGTAAGCTTCGCACCCGCCTCGCCCTCCACCCGCAGCGAGGACGGATCGAGCGTGAGCGGGAAATCCTTGATCACCAGGGTATTATCCCCGCCGGGAAGGTCGACCGCGATGGCGCGCGTGACGCTGGCGCCATCGGGGTAGACGGTGACGGCATCGACCGCCGATGTCCCCTCGACATTCGCCGCCCTGGCCTGCATCGCAGCGAGTGTCGTAAAAACGATGAGGCTCGTCATGACAAGGCGGTTCGCAACAATAGGCATGATTTCTCTCCCGCAAATATCCACGCGTCGCCGGCACGGCCGGAGATGGTCCGGCAGGACCAGACGCATGGAAAATCCTATCGCCCCCAATGATGAGACGTCACGACAAAGGAATTGGTTCGATTGAGGTTTCGATAAGGCGCCGCCTGGGCGGGCCGCGGCGGACTGGTGGATGCACTTTACCCTCCCCCGGGGCGAGCCTGCAGGGGAAGGGAAGAATGCCGTTGCCTGAAACACCAGCGCCTCAAAACACCAAAGCCTTGGCCTGCTTCACCTGCGGCAGCGCCTGCACCTTGGCGAGCAGTTGCGCCGGCACCTTACCGTCAACCTCGACCAGCGCGATGGCATCGCCGCCCGGCTTGTTGCGGCCGAGATGGAAGGTCGCGATGTTGATTTTGGCGTCGCCGAGCAGGCTCGCGAAGTGGCCGATGAAACCCGGCTTGTCCTCGTTGGTGACGTAGATCATCGATTTTCCGAACTCGGCGTCGACGCGGATACCCTTGATGTCGACCAGGCGCGGCTTGCCGTCGTGATAGACGGTGCCGGAGACCGAACGCTCCTGCCGCTCCGTCATCACCGTCACGGTGATCAGGCTCTCATAGTCGCTCTGCGCCGCGCGCACGATCTCGTCGACCACCATGCCGCGCTCCTTGGCGACCACCGGCGCCGAGACGACGTTGACCTCGCCCAGCATCGGCCGCAGCAGGCCGGACAGCGCCGCCGAGGTCAGCGCCTTGATTTTCATTTCGGCGACGTGGCCCTCATAGGTGATCTGCACTTTCAGGATGCCGCTCTCGGTGAGCTGGCCTGCGAACGAGCCGAGCTTCTCGGCAAGCTCGATGAACGGCTTCAGCTTCGGCGCCTCTTCCGCCGTGATCGACGGGAAATTCACTGCGTTGGAAATCGCGCCGCTCAAGAGATAGTCCGACATCTGTTCGGCAACCTGAAGCGCGACGTTCTCCTGCGCCTCGGTGGTGGCCGCGCCAAGATGCGGCGTGCAGATCACGTTGGGATGGCCGAACAGCACGTTTGACGTGGCCGGCTCCTCGACGAATACGTCGAACGCGGCACCGGCGACATGCCTGGAATTCAACGCATCGACCAGCGCCTGCTCGTCGACCAGACCGCCGCGCGCGCAATTGACGATGCGCACGCCCTTCTTCATCTTTGCCAGCGCCGACGCGTCGATGATGTTCTTGGTCTTCTCGGTCAGCGGCGTATGCAGCGTAATGAAGTCGGCGCGCTTGAGCAGATCGTCGAGTTCGACTTTCTCGACGCCGATGTCCCTGGCGCGCTCCGGCGACAGGAACGGATCGAATGCGATCACTTTCATGCGCAGCCCCAGCGCGCGATCGGCGACGATTGAACCGATGTTGCCGCAACCGATCACGCCGAGCGTCTTGGCGGTGATCTCGACCCCCATGAAGCGGTTCTTCTCCCACTTGCCGGCGTGGGTGGAGGCGTCGGCCTGCGGAATTTCCCGCGCCAGCGCCAGCATCAAGGTGATGGCGTGTTCGGCCGTGGTGATCGAATTGCCGAACGGGGTGTTCATCACGATGATCCCCTTGGCCGTGGCGGCGGGAATCTCAACATTATCGACACCGATGCCGGCACGGCCGATCACTTTCAGCCGCGTCGCCTTCTCGATGATTTTCGCGGTCGCCTTGGTGGCGGAGCGGATCGCGAGGCCGTCGTAATTGCCGATGATCTCGGCAAGCTTGTCCTTGTCCTTGCCGAGATTGGGCTGGAAATCGACATCGATGCCGCGATCCTTGAAGATCTGAACGGCGGCAGGCGACAGCGCGTCGGAAATGAGAACTTTGGGTTTGGACATTGGTCTGATCCGTTGATGGACGATGAATTTGATATCGTCATCCGCGGGCCAAAGCGCGAAGCGCGTGTTCGCGCTAGAGACCCCGCGGGTCCATCTTTTTTCGATGGATGGCCGGGTCGAGCCCGGCCATGACGATGATGGGATGAACGAACTTACGCCGCCTTCGCGAGTGACGACTTCATCTCCGCGAACGCCCAGTCGATCCACTGCGTCAGCAGCGCGACGTCGTTGGCTTCCACGGTCGCGCCGCACCAGATGCGCAAGCCGGCTGGCGCATCGCGATAGTGCGCGAAATCGTAGCCGGCGCCTTCCTTCTCCACCAAGGCAACGAGCTTCTTGGCAAAGTCGGACTGCGCGTCCGGTGTCAGCGACATGATCGCGGGGTCGACCACCTTCATGCACACCGAGGTATTGGAACGAATAGCCGGATCCTTCGCCAGGAAATCGATCCACGGCGTTTTCGCCTTCCAGTCGGCGAGCACCTTGGTGTTGGCGTCGGCGCGCGCCATCAGACCCTTGAGGCCGCCAATCGATCTTCCCCAGTTCAGCGCATCGAGGTAGTCCTCGACGCACAGCATCGACGGCGTGTTGATGGTTTCGCCCTCGAAGATGCCTTCGTTGAGCTTGCCGCCCTTGGTCATGCGGAAGATCTTCGGCAGCGGCCACGCCGGCTTATAGCTCTCGAGCCGCGCCACCGCGCGCGGTGAAAGCACCAGCATGCCGTGCGCGGCTTCACCGCCGAGCGCCTTCTGCCAGGAGAACGTCACCACATCGAGCTTGGCCCAATCGAGCTTCTGCGCGAACGCCGCCGAGGTGGCGTCACAGATGGTGAGGCCTTCGCGGCTCGCGCTGATCCAGTCGGCATTGGGGACGCGCACGCCCGAAGTGGTGCCGTTCCAGGTGAACACGATGTCGGAAGCAGGATCAGCCTTGCTCAGATCGGGGATCTCGCCATAGCCGGCATGCAGCTTGGTCACATCCTTGAGCTTCAATTCCTTGACGATATCGCCGACCCAGCCTTCGCCGAAGGATTCCCAGGCGATCGTGGTCACCGGCCGCGCGCCAAGCAGCGACCACAGCGCCATTTCGACCGCGCCGGTGTCGGATGCCGGCACGATGCCGATCCTGTAACCGGCAGGCACTTCAAGCACTTCGCGCGTCAGCTCGATCGCGAGCTTGAGCTTGGCCTTGCCGATTTTTGCGCGATGCGAACGACCGAGGGCGGCATCCTTGAGATTTTGGGCGTTCCAGCCGGGGCGCTTGGCACAGGGGCCGGACGAAAAATGCGGCGCATTCGGCCGCAAAGCAGGCTTCGCTGCAGTCATGATCTATCCTTCCAGATAGCTGCCTCTCGGTGGGGAGAGGTTTCCCGCCGCGGTGCATAAGGGAATCAGCTCAAATGGTCAAGGAGCTTTGGATGGATCAGGTATGGCGCCGGGATCACGGCCGGTTGATGGCTCGGCGTCCGGCGGCGCCGGCGGGGGCGACTGCGAATCCAATAGTTCGGCCGCGTCGGTGACAAGCCTGGCCGCCCTTCTCCTGCTGGAGATTTTCAGGACGCTCTTTTCGTTCGCCCGCACGACGTACTCGTTGCCGATCCTGACAATCGAATAATTTTTCATCTGGGTCCCCAAGCTGCCCGAGCCGCCCCACGGGATACGTCAGGTTGTCATGGATCGTTCCGCAAAAAAAATCACGAAGGGCCAGTTAGTTTATCGCGCGTTAACCGGATCGAATGGCAAAACACGTTTCGCAATGGACGCAACGCCGCCCGGATCGGTGGCCACGATTGGCTGTATCAAAATCGCAGCGTCATCCCGACATGGCTCGGCTGAAATCCCAATCGCGCGTAGAATCGCTGCGCGTCGACGCGGCTGTTATGCGTGAACAGTTCGACCAGCTTGCAGCCCCTGGCGCGCGCTTCCGTGATGGCCCATTGCACCATGCGCTCTCCGATGCCGCGGCTGCGGCAATGGGTGGCGACGCGAACATCCTCGATCAGGCCGCGCGAGGCGCCCTGCGAGCTTAGCCCCGGCAGGATGCAGAGCTGCAGGCAGCCGACGACGGCGCCTGCGCCATCCTCCGCTACCACAAGCTGGATGTGCGGATCATTGGCGAGCGCTTCGAACGCGTGGAAATACGACGGCGGCAGCGGGTCTTCG
>WNGL01009953.1_pt1 | contig 12656 bp, 13 predicted proteins | sample 5400591 | NCBI WGS metagenome assembly WNGL01 (sample SAMN13153377, study PRJNA577476) | soil metagenome | isolation source: 80 cm soil or saprolite under Garry oak tree replicate 1 | place: USA:California | collected 2016-06-15
CAGGCGCTCCGCCTCGCCAAGCGGATGCGCCGCCAGGCCCTGCAGGAGGGGGGGCGCGACGAGCCCGAGCGGATGGAGGAGACGGCGGAGCACCACTTCGGCCTGCCGACGCCGTCGCTGGCGTACTGGAAGCGGTCTCAGGCGCAGCGGCCGTGGCGGGACCGGGAGGCTTGATGAAGCGGGGATCGCTTCGCGGTTACGGCCTCCGAGCATCCATAGCCTGGATCCTGCGAAGCTCGTCCGCCGCATAGCGGACCTTCAGCGGGCGCAGCAACACGAACCCGACGACGGCCGGGAGCACACCGAGCAGCAGGAGGGGATACCAGACATAGCGGGGCTGGGAGCTCAGCATGGCCGCAGCCGCGAGGAGCGCCACGCAGCCGCCGACCACGACCATCCCGATCAGCAGCCCGAGCACGAGCCGACGAGCCTTTCCCCGCCCGCCCAGCACGCCGATAATCGCACCGACGACGCCTAAGCAGCTCCCGAGCATCGCGCCGAACAGAGCCCCGAACCGCCGGCTCCACCACGCCCCCCGCGCCCCAGCCGTCGCGGAGGATCGGTCGAGCCGCAGCGGCCCGAGCCACACCGTTCCTCGCCCGGGCAGCACGAGGTTGACCTCCAGGCGGGTCGGCCTCTGGGCGCCAGGGTCGAAGGGAAGCTCGAACCCACGCCAGCCCGACCCACCGTTGAGCGCGGCGAGGGTGGCCTCAGTACCAAGGGTCCGGCTGAAGAACCGTTGGCCGTCCGGGAACTGGCTCCACATCTCGAGGTAGCCCTGCCCGTCCACGTCTTCGTACCGCACGCGACCCGCGACGACGTAGGGGGCGCCACCGACCGGCGGCTGGTCGATCGTGACCAGATGGAATGAAGCGCCCCCGGGGCCAGCCGCTTGCAGTTCGAGCGCGGTCGCGCCGTCCGGCCCCGCGCCGACGAGCGTCCGCCCCCCGATCACCGCGGTCCGCGACCAGTCGATGGTAAGTCCCTGCGCGGCCGCCGTGCGGGCAGCCACGATGAGCGCCAGGCCCGCGCTAGTGAGCACTCGTCTCATGTCGATCTCCCCGTTGTTTAGTGTAGGCGTCGAGGAGCGAGCGGAACGTCTCCGCATCGAGCCGGCCGTCCGCATAGGCAGCCCGTAGCCGCCGCTCGAACGGACTGGCATCGGCTGCCGAATCGAGCACCTTGACCTTCTCGATCAAGCGGTCCAGCCGGAGCCGCACGGTGGGATAGGAAATCCCGTACTGCGCCGCGACGTCCTTAAGCGTCCCCGAGGCCAGCAGGAATCGCTTTAGGAAGGCCAGGTCCTCCTCGCTCAGATACTCGATCCACGATCGCCCCACGAAACTTCCTTCATTATATGAAAGTAAAATTGAATATTATGAAAGCTATTATTAAAGTCAAGTTTCAGAAAACAGAATGGAGCGTGTCTAGTGTCGTAAGTGAAAACACGACAGCGGCTTGTGATGGGATGTCCGGAAGGATGGGACGCTAGCGCGCCCGCTAATCTTTGCCCAGCAGAACTTCCTCGAAGTGATCCCCCTTCCACTGGTACAGGAGGCTTCTCTCCTCATCCATCACCGCACTGAGTTCGGGGGGGTAACCAGGCTCGGAACTCACGTGGAAGAAATACGCTTCCGTCGCAGGCACAATAGCGAGGACGAAGAGTTGGTAGGTCGTGCCACGTGCGAGCAACGCGAGCCGCTCGACGGGGGTCATCTTCCCAGTCGGACACATGATCTGCACGGCGTAATCCCGCCGCCCGTCGCCGTCGAAGTCGCCGGATACCCAGTCCGGGCGGTCGCCAGGGCGCCATCCGCGCACGCGCGCCGAGTCCACGGGAGCAAACTGCCAGCCAGCGCAGTGGGTCGTGATGACCTCTCGCACCGCGGCGGGAAGTGGAGGCCGCGGGCCGGGGGCGCCCAGGGCGCCCGTCAAGATCAGTACACCAACCGGAACGCGCGCCGTTCGCATCACGACACCAGCTTCTCCTCCAGCACCTTCTGCGCCAACTTCGGGTCCGCCTTGCCGCGCGACGCCTTCATCACCTGTCCGACGAAGAACTGCAGCAGCTTGGTTTCGCCGTTCTTGTAGCGGACGACCTCCGTGGTGTGTGTGCCGAGCACTTCGCTCACCCACCCCGCGAGGATGCCCGTGTCCGCCACCTGCACGAGACCGAGCGCTTCGGCGACGTTGCGCGGCTCCCCGCCCCGCGCGGCGACCTCGCCGAACACGCGCTTCGCGGCCTGGTGGCTCAGCGTGCCGCCCCGCACCAGTCCGATGAGGTTCGCCAGGGCCCCGGGCGGCATGCGCAGCTCGGCGCCGTGATCCTTGGCGTCCGCCAGCACCTCGGTCATCACCCAGTTCGCCGCCGTCTTGGCGTCCGCGCCCGCGCGCACGACGGCCTCGTAGTAGTCCGCCACCTTGCGATCGGCGGTCAACACCGCCGCGTCACCGATGCTCAGCGCGTACTGGGCCGCGAAGCGCTCCCGCTTCGTCGCCGGCAGCTCGGGGAGCGCGGCGCGTTGCTCCTCGATGAACTCAGGTCGCAGCACCAGCGGCGGGAGGTCGGGGTCCGGGAAGTAGCGGTAGTCGTGGCTCTCTTCCTTGCTGCGCTGCGGCCGCACGCTGCTCGTCTTCGCGTCGTACAGCATCGTCTGCTGCTCGACCTTGCTCCCGGCCTCGAGCAGTGCGATCTGGCGGTCGCGCTCGACGGTCAGGGCTTTCTCCACGTAGGCGAACGAATTGATGTTCTTCACCTCGGTCTTGGTGCCGAGCGCGGACTCGCCCGCCCGGCGCACCGAGACGTTCGCGTCGACCCGCAAGCTTCCCTTCTCCATGTCGCAGTCGGACGCGCCGGCGTACTCGAGCACCTGTTTCAGGGTGAGGAGATAGGCGCGCGCCTCCTGCGGCGAACGGAAGTCCGGCCCCGTCACGATCTCGCTGAGCGGCACGCCGCAGCGGTTGAGATCGATCGCGGTCTCTTTCGGAAAGCGATCGTGCAGCGACTTCCCGGCGTCCTCCTCCACGTGCAGGCGCACGATGGTCGCCGTCGCGATCCCGCGGTCGGGCGAGAGGTACGAGAGCGACCCATCGGTGGCGAGCGGCTGCTCGAACTGCGAGATCTGGTAGCCTTTCGGCAGGTCGGGATAGAAGTAATTCTTGCGCGCGAAGATGCTCCGCGGGTGCACGGTGCAGCCGAGCGCGAGGGCCGCGCGCACCGCGAGCTTCAGCGCCTGTTCGTTCGGCGTCGGCAACGCGCCGGGGAGCCCCAGGCACACCGGGCAGACGTTGGTGTTGGGCGGGGCCCCGAACGCGGCGGAGCAACCGCAGAACATCTTCGACACGGTCCGCAGCTGGACGTGCGTCTCGAGGCCGATGACCGTCTCCCAGGCCATCAGGCGTCCTCGGTCGCCGGCACGACGCGCTCGACCGCGTAGGCCGCCTCGAGCATCTCGTCGTCGAGGAACGCCTGGCCGATGAACTGCCCGCCGATCGGCAGCCCCTTGATGCGGCCGATCGGCAGCGAGATCGCCGGCAGGCCGGCGAGGTTCGCGGTCACCGTGAAGATGTCGGAGAGGTACATCGCCACAGGATCAGCGAGTTTCTCCCCCGCCTTGAAGGCGGGGGTCGGCGTGGTGGGGGTGAACAAGAGGTCCACGCCGCGGTCGAAGGCGTTGCGGAAGTCCTGGGCAATCAGCGCGCGCATCTGCTGGGCCTTGCGGTAGTACGCGTCGTAATAGCCGGACGACAGCACGTACGTCCCGACCAGGATGCGCCGCCGCACCTCGGCACCGAAGCCCTCGCCACGGGTGGTGCGGTACAGCGCCCGAACGTCCGCCGCGCCGTCGAAGCGCGGGCCGTAGCGCACGCCGTCGTAGCGCGCCAGGTTGGACGACGCCTCGGCGGGCGCGATGATATAGTAGGTGGCCACGGCGTAGGGCGTGTGCGGCAGCGACACCTCGCGCACGGCCGCGCCCTGCTCCTTGAACAGCCGGATCACCCGGTCGCAGGCGCGTCGCACCGCGGGGTCGAGATCCGCCGGGAAGTACTCCTTCGGGATGCCGATGACGAACCCCTGCAGCGACTCGGGCACCGTGGGCAGCCTGAGCGGATCGCGGTCCTCGCAGGTCGAGTCCCTCGGGTCCCGCCCGCTGATCACCGACAGCACCCGCGCCGCGTCGTGCACGCTCCGCCCCAGCACGCCGATCTGGTCGAGCGACGACCCGAACGCCACGAGTCCGTAGCGGGACACGCGCCCGTAGGTGGGCTTGATTCCCACAACGCCGCAGAACGACGCCGGCTGGCGCACCGAGCCGCCCGTTTCCGAGCCGAGCGCCGCCGGCACCGCGCCCGCAGCGACGAGCGCCGCCGAACCGCCGGACGATCCGCCGGGCACCCGCGTCTTGTCGAAGGGATGCAGCGTGCGGCCGTACACCGAGTGCTCGGTGGACGAGCCCATGGCGAATTCGTCGCAGTTCGTCTTGCCGGCGATGAGCGCACCCGCCGCTCGGAGCTTGGCCACGGCGGTCGCCTCGTAGGGCGAGTGGTACCCCTCGAGAATCTTCGACCCACACGTGGTCGAGAACTCGAGCGTGCAGATGTTGTCCTTCACCGCCACCGGCATCCCGTAGAGCACGCCCGACGGGTGCGCGAGCTGCGCCTGCGCCAGCAGCGATTTGCGAAGGTCCTTGGGCGGCGTGAGGCAGGCGTTGAGGCGCTTGGCCTTGACGATGCGGTCGGCCGCCGCCCTGGCGCTCGCGAGCGCTTCGCTCGGATCACTCAATGGAGTCGGGTTTCCCCATGTTCGTCATCCCTCTTCCTGCTCGAACTGTCCGAGCTTCGGCACCAGGAAGAAGCCGTCCTTGAACGCGGGCGCGAGCTTGGCGGGCCCGAAGGCGAGCGGCGCGGGCTTCACCTCGTCCGCACGAAAGCGAACCGCGTCCGGTCCCGGCACGAACGGCTTCACGCCCTCGCTCGCGGGCACGCTGTTGATCTGCGCCACGTATTCGAGGATGCGCGACATCTGCTCGGCGAGCACGGAGAGCGTTTCCGGGCTCACCTCGAGCTCTGCCAACTGCGCAATCTTCAACACCTCGTCATGCGTGACGCTCATGCACTCTCCCACTCGCGCTCGAGCCCCGCGTAGGCCACGAGCAGCTGCTTCATTCCAACTTCCTGGTCGTCGAACTCCACGGTTACCTTGAGATCGCGGCCCGCGCCCGATACCGCCCGCACGACGCCGCCGCCGAACTTGCGGTGCCGCACGCGCTCGCCCGCGACATAACGCGGTGCGTCCTGCGACGCTTCAACCTCCCAGTCGACGGCGAGCGGCGCGCGCGCCGCGCGGCGCGCCCGGTCGGCGCTGCCACGCAGCGCCCGGTCCCACGTCGGGGTGGTGCTGCGCTCCTGCACGACGGCCGGGGGCAGCGCCTCCAGAAAGCGCGACGGCTCCGAGAGCTCGAGCCGGCCGCTGCGGTACCGCGTCCGCGCCCATGAGAGATACAATTTTTCGCGCGCGCGCGTGAGCCCCACGTAGCACAGCCGTCGCTCCTCCTCGACACCCCCCGGCTCTCCCGCCGCCCGCGCCAACGGGAACAACCCGTCCTCGAGTCCCGCGAGCGCCACCACCGGCCACTCGAGCCCCTTCGCCATGTGCACCGTCATCAGCGTGACGCCGGTCGGATCGCCGGTCCCCTGGTCGGCGGAGGTCACGAGCGCCGCCTGCGTGAGGTAGCGCTCGATGAGCGTCGCCCCGTCCACCCTTCCCCCTTCCCCGGCCTGTTCACCGGCCTCATCCCCTTCGTCTCCGGCCGTCTCCGCCCACTCCGCCGCGCCAGCGATCAGCTCCTGCACGTTCTCCACCCGCTCGACGCCCTCGGGGCCCTCCTCGGCCAGGTAGCGGCCGTAGTCCACCGCCGCCACCACCTGCTCGAGCACCGTGGCCGGGTCGGCCTGCCCGTAGCGCGCCCGCAGCTCGTCCAGGAGGCGCGCGAGCGCGGCGAACGCCTCCCGCACGTTGGGCCGCAGATCCCGGACCCGGTCGGCCCCCCGCGCCGCCTCGAGCAGGGGCTTCCCCCACTGCGTCGCGGCGCGGAGGAGCAGTGCGAACGAAGCATCTCCGATGCCCCGCCGGGGCACGTTCACGATGCGCGCGAACGCCTCATCGTCCGCCGGGTTGGCCACCAGGCGGAGGTAGGCGAGCACGTCCTTCACCTCGCGCCGCTCATAGAAGCTCACGGCGCCGACCAGGCGGTAGGGAATCCCCCGGAAGCGGAACGCTTCTTCCAGCGGACGCGACTGCGCGTTGGTGCGATACAGGATCGCCACGCCGTCATACGGGACGTCCGCCTCCGCCACGCGGCGCGCCACCTCGCCCGCCAGCCATTCGGCCTCGTCGCGCTCGTCGGCCGCGGTGAGGAGCGTGACCGCCTCGCCGCCCTGCTGCGCGGTGAACAGCGTCTTGCCCAGCCGCCGCGCGTTCTCCGCGATTACCCCGTTCGCCGCATCCAGGATCACTTGGGTGGAGCGGTAGTTCTGTTCCAGCTTGACGAGCGTCGTGCCCGGGAAATCCTGCTGGAACGAGAGCATGTGCCGCACGTCCGCCCCGCGCCACCCGTAGATCGCCTGGTCGTCGTCCCCCACGACGCAGAGGTTCCGGTGCGTCGCGGCGAGGAGCTTCACCAGCCGGTACTGCGCGGCGTTGGTGTCCTGGAACTCGTCCACCAGCACGTGGTCGAAGCGGCGCTGCCAAGAGGCAAGCCGCTCGGGGTGCTCCTGGAACAGCGTCAGGGGGTAGAGCAGCAGGTCGTCGAAGTCCATGGCGTTCGCCTGGCGCAGCGCGGGCCCCAGGGCGGCGTAGATCTCCGCCGCCACCCGCTCGAGCGGGCTGTCGGCGCTCGCCCCCAGCTCTTCGGGGAGGAGCATGCGGTTCTTCGCACCCGAGATGATCGCGTGGATCGCGCGCGGCGGGTTGGCCTTGGACGAGAGACCGCGCTGCTCGAGCAGGCGCTTGATGAACGACTCGGAGTCGTCCTGATCGTAGATGGTAAAGTTGGGCCCGAAGCCGAGGTGCGCCGCCTCGCGCCGCAACAGTCGGGCGGAGAGGGCATGGAAGGTGCCGATCCAAAGGCCCTTGGGATCGGCGCCGAGCAGCGCCGCTACCCGGGCGCGCATCTCCCCCGCGGCCTTGTTCGTGAACGTGACCGCGAAGATGCGCGAGGGCGCGACGCCCCGCTCCTGGATCAGGTGCGCGATCCGGGCGGTGAGGACGCGGGTCTTCCCCGAGCCGGCGCCCGCGAGCACGAGGAGCGGCCCGCCGGGATGACGGACGGCGGCTTCCTGCGCGGGGTTCAGGGGGAGCGTCACGTCTCCGTCCCCACCCAGGCTTCAGCCTGGGAATTCAAAGTGGGAAGCTCCCAAGTCTCGGTCACGTCGCGCTCACCAATGGGAACTCCAGCACGAATTCCGCCCCTTTCCCGTCGGGCCCCGGGCGATACAGCAGCCGGCCCGAGTGCTGCTGCTCCACGATCCGGCGCGCGAGGGCGAGCCCGATCCCCCAGCCGCCGGGCTTGGTCGTGACGCCCGGCTCGAACAACTGAGCCCGCATTTCGGCCGCGACGCCGGGGCCGTCGTCGCGCACGCTGATCCGCGCGGCACGCGCGGTCGCCGCGACCGTGACGTCGATCCGCCCGCCACGTCCCGACAGTGCGTCGATCGCGTTCTTGATCACGGCCTCGAGGGCCCACTCCACGAGCACGGGATCGCCCAGCGCCGTCGGGCCCGGTCCCGTGGCCGCCAGGGCGAGGGTGACCGGGCTCGCAAGCGTCGGCAGCCGCGGGTGGAAGTAGCTCACGACCCGCTCGGCCACGGCCCCGAGCCCGACGGGCTCGCGGCGCGCCGGCCGCCCGATGCGCTCGAACCGCTTGGCGACCCGCTCGAGCCGTTCGGCGTCGGCCTGAAGATGGCCGCCCAGCTCGGCGGCGGTGGTACCCGGATTCTCCCGCAGGTAGGCAATCCATCCCGTGAGGCTCATCAGCGGTGTGCCGAGCTGGTGCGCCGACTCGCGCGCCATCGCCACCCATAGCCGGTCGCGTGCCGCGGCGACCTGCGAGCGGTATGCCCACGCGGCGAGCAAGGCGAGGCAGACGAACACGGCGCCTTGGAGCGCGGCGAGGACGATGAAGCGCCGCGCCGCCGGCAGGGCCCCAAAGTGGATCGTGCCGACGCCCGGCTGGACCAGGGGCAGGTTCTCCGCGTCGAGCTCGGCGATCCACGCCCGCAGCCGCGCCGGATCGGCGGCGACGCCCGGGGGCGCGTTGTCGAGGGCGGTGATCCGCCCCGCCGTGTCGGTGACGACGATGGGGATGCCGAGGGAGCGGACCTGGCCCGCGAGATCGAGCAGCGCGTCGGTGGCGGCGTCGGGGCGCGGGTCGTTGAGCCCGGCGAACACGCGGCCGAGCAGCCGGGTGGTCTCGCGCGCATCCTCCCGCAGGTGCCGCGCCACCACCCACGCGTAGCCGACCGTGATGCCGCCCAGGAGCAACGCCAGCCCGACCACTGCGGGAGGGCCCGCGCGACGCAGCGCGGCGTTACGCGCCACCGGCGGGAGCGAGGCAGTCGGTCCCGAGATACGGCGCCAGCGCCGGCGGGATCGTCACGGAGCCGTCAGGCCGCTGGCGCGTCTCGAGCAGCGCCGCCAGGGTGCGCGGCAGCGCGACGCCTGAGGCGTTGAGGGTGTGCACGAATTCCGGCTTTGCTCCCGGGCCCGGCCGGTAGCGGATGTTGGCGCGCCGCGCCTGGAAGTCGGTGAACGTGCTCGAGCTCGAGACTTCGAGCCACTGCCCCACCCCCGGCGCCCACGCCTCGAGGTCGTAGGTCTTGGCGCTCGCGAACCCGACGTCACCCGCCGCGAGCAACACCACGCGGTACGGCAGCTCGAGACGCTGCAGCACCGCCTCCGCGTGCGCGGTCATCCCCTCGTGCTCCGCGGGCGAATCGGCGGGGCGGGCGAACCGCACGAGCTCCACCTTGTCGAACTGGTGCACCCGCAGCAAGCCGCGGGTATCCTTGCCGGCGGCGCCCGCTTCGCGCCGGAAGCACGGCGTGTAAGCCGTGTAGGCGAGCGGCAGCCGGCCCCCATCCACGATTTCATCGCGATGCAGGTTGGTCACGGGGACTTCAGCGGTGGGCACAAGGAAGAGATCGTCGGGCTCGGTCCGGTAGACGTCCTCCTCGAGCTTCGGGAGCTGGCCCGTCCCCTGCATCGTCTCCCGCTTCACGAGGAACGGCGGCTCGACCTCGAGATAGCCGTGCTCCCGCGTGTGCAGGTCGAGCATGAAATTGATGAGCGCGCGTACGAGCTTCGAGCCCATCCCGACGAACACCGGGAACCCGGAGCCTGCGATCTTCGCGCCGCGCTCGAAGTCGAGGATGCCGAGCGCCGCGCCCAGCTCCCAATGCGGCTTCAAGCCCGGTTCCCGCGGCCGCGGCGTGCCCCACGAGCGCAGCACCGCGTTGTGCGAGGCGTCCCCGTCGGGCAGCTCGGGGAGCGGCAGGTTCGGCACGTACAGCGCCTGCTGGTCGAGCTCGCCCTCGACGCGGCGCAGCTCCGCCTCGAGCCCGGCCACGCGCTCCGCCAGCTGGCGACGCTGCTCGCGCAGGGCGGGGGGGATCTCGCCCTTGTCCTTCATGAGGCGCGCGTCGGCCCTCGCCGCCTCGTTGCGCTCCGCCTTGAGCTGGTCCAGCTGGCCCGTGAGCGCGCGCCGCTTCATGTCGAGCGCCTCGAGCGCGTCTAGCAGCCGCGTCAGGGTCGGATCGCCGCGGCGGGCGAGCGCGGCGCGCACCTGCCCAGGCGAGGCGCGCAAGAGCTTGAGATCGATCACGGGACTACTGCGTCGGCAGGCCGGGCGCGAGGCCGCGGTAGCCGCAGTTCTCATCGACCAGAATCTCGAAGTCGAGCCGCCGCGCCGTCGTGTCCACCCCGAGCACCCGCAGCTTCGCGTACAGGGGCACCCTGATGTTGTTGAGGCAGGTAATCAGTCGTGAGCGCACCAGCAGCACCGTCCCGGTGTCGAGCGTCGACGCCTTGTCGAACTCGTAGCCGCCGGTCGGCGCGAGCTTGAGAGAGTCGAACACGGTCGTCGTGGGCCGCAACCCCGAAGTCGTGCCCAGATGGATCGCCCCGGTGGGATACAGCGCCGGGCGACCGAGCGAGTCGAAGTCGAACGCGAAGTCGAGCAACGTCGATTGATCGGTGCGCACCCGCAACTTGCCCTGCAGGAGGTACGCCGACGGCTGCTGCACCGCAGTGTCGGAGAGCGCGAACAGCGAGACTGTGTCGACCGTGTTCTCGATCGAGGCTTTCGGCAGTCCCGTGGTGTCGCTGCACGCGACGGCGAGCAGGACGAGGCTCGTGACGGCGAGAGTCAGCGCGGCGAGTCGGCGGGGGGAAGCCATTCGGTGCGGGGAAGATACCGAGCGGCGTCCGAGTGGGTCAACCCGCGATCGCTGCTTGACTTCGCTAGTTCCCATTCCTAGCTTGGCCGCCGTATGGCGACGATCCGCGACGTGGTCGAGGCGCTGAGCCGGCGCCCCGGTGTGGACGCCGTGGTGGTCGTCGGCCGCGACGGGTTGCCGATCGACTCCCACACCGCCAACGGCGTGGACGCCGACAACGTGGCCGCCCTCCTGCCGTCGGTGATCAACGGGATGGCGCAGCTCGGCCAGGCGGGGGGACGAGGGGATTTCGGCACCGGCGTGCTCGAGTTCGGATCCGGCCTCGCGGTCGTCTCCGTCCTCAGCGCCGATGCACTGCTCATCGTGCTGGTGCGCCCTGCCACCAACGTGGGCGCCCTGCTGTACGACCTGCGCCGCCATCGCACGGCCATCGCCGGCCTGCTCTGAGCGGGAGTCGCCCGCGTTGTCGCCCCCCCGGGCCTCCCGGCCCCCCCGCCCCCCCCGGCGGCATCTCCTCGTCGTGGACGACGAGCCTCACAGCTCGGCTATCGCGTGAGCCTGGCGCGCACGCTCGGCGACGCCCGCGCCACGCTGCGCGACCGCGCCACGCGCCTCGACGCGGTGCTGCTCGATCTGCACCTCCCCGACGGCTCGGGACTCGACCTGCTGCGCGAGCTGCGCGGCGCGGCCGCGACCCGCGCGCTCCCGGTCGTGGTGCTCACCGCGGAAGGCGAAGACCGGGTCTTGCGCGAGGCCGAGGACCTGGGCGCTTCGCTCCTCACCAAGCCCTTCAGCCCGTCCAAGCTCACGGCGCGCATTGCCGCTATGCTGGGCGACGCGCCGGCGCCCCCGCCGGAGCACGCGTGAGCATCTGGGCCGCGATTCTCGCCGGCGGCTCGGGCACGCGGTTCTGGCCCCTCTCCACGCCGCAGCGGCCGAAGCAGCTCCTCCCGCTGGCCGGCGACCGCCCGCTGCTCGCACAGGCGGTCGAGCGGCTCGACGGCCTGGTGCCGGCTGAACGCATCCTCGTGCTCACGGGTCCCTTCCTAGTGGACCAGGTGGCGCGCGTCGTCCCGCAGATCCCCCGCTCCCAGATCTTCGCCGAGCCGCGCGCCGCGTCTACGGCACCGGCGCTCGCGTGGGCGGCACACTGGATCTCCGAGCGCGACCCGGGCGCGCACATGCTGTCGCTGCACGCCGACTGGGCCGTGGGCGACGACCGCGCCTTCCGCGCGGCGGCGCGGCATGCGCTCGGCGTCGCCGAGGAGTACGACGTGCTCACCACCGTCGGCGTGACGCCCACGCGCAACGAGACCGGCTACGGCTACATCATCCCCGGCAAGCCGTTGGGGGGCGGGCGCACGGTGCGACGCTTCGTGGAGAAGCCCTCGGCCGCGCGCGCCGCCCTCCTGCGACGCCGGGGCGCGCTCTGGAACACGGGCCTCTTCGCCTGGGGGGTGGCGCGCTTCCTGGGAGAGGCCGGCGCGTACGGGCGTGAGCTGAAGGCGGGCTGGCCGGCGCTCGCGGCGGGGGACATCGCCGGCTTCTTCGCCGCCGTCCGCCCCGTGGCCGTGGATGTCGCGGTGCTGGAGCGCTCCAAGCGGCTCGCCGTGGTGGCCGGAACGTTCCGCTGGGACGACATCGGCTCGTGGGACGCGCTGCTCCGCATCCGCAAGGCCGACGGGAGGGGGAACGTGGTCGTCGGCAACGTGACCCTCGGGGACGACGTGCGCCGCTCGGTGATCTGGTCGGAGAGCGAGCACCTCGCGGTGATCGGGCTCGAGGACATGGTGGTGGTGCGCGCCAACGGGCACACGCTCGTGATGCCCACGGGGCGCGCGGAGCACCTTAAGGCGCTCGTGCAGCGGCTGTGACGCACGCCCTGTACCTCCTCGACCCCGAGCCCGCCCCGGGCTGGGTGCCGTTCCTGGGCGTCCGGCCCTTGTGCGAGCTACGCGCCGGGGCGCACCTGGTGCGTGAACGCTGGGAGGCGTTCGTGGCCACCGAGACCACGGAGATCTTCGCGCTCCCGCACCTCGCCGGGTTCGTGGAGGCCGAGGTCCCGACGGTATCCGCGCGTCACCCCGTTACCGGACCGGCCATCGTCGGCTCTTCTACTTTTGCGCCCCGCGGGCTCGCCCCGGCGTTCCCCGGGGACGCATTCCGGCTGACGTGCGGTGGAATCACCGTCGGGTGGGGCG
>WNGL01013448.1_pt1 | contig 12655 bp, 10 predicted proteins | sample 5400591 | NCBI WGS metagenome assembly WNGL01 (sample SAMN13153377, study PRJNA577476) | soil metagenome | isolation source: 80 cm soil or saprolite under Garry oak tree replicate 1 | place: USA:California | collected 2016-06-15
TCTTTCGATAGTGAAACATGTAAGGCATCAGGTCGCCGCCCGAGCCGGCCATCTCGTTGATGATCATTACTTTCGGTCCCCAGATGCCGGCTTCCGGACTGGTGAACGGATAACGATCGCCGGCGACATTGTTAAAGTACCCGTCAAAATCCCTCTGCAGCACGTCGATAATATAGTCGGCCGCCGAGCCGCCGCCGTTGTAGCGTTCATCAATGATTGCGCCTTTCTTATCCTGCTGTGCGAAGTAATAACGATTGAAGCTGGAATAGCCGGGCTGGCCCGTGTTAGGCAGATAGACATACGCAAGTTGGCCGTCTGAGAGTCGCTCGACCAGTCGCCGGTTTGATTCCACCCACGCGCGCGTGCGCAGTGCCTGCTCACTCGCAACCGGCACGACCGTCACATGGCGCGCGCCGTCCATTGTCGGCTTGTCATTCACGGTCAGCGAGGTTTGCCTGTTTGCCGTGCCGTCAAGCAGACGATAGATGTTGTCCGGTGCTTTCAATTCGATGCCGTTGATCGCCAGAATGTAATCTCCGACATTAACGTTGGCTCCTGGCGATGAGAGAGGTGAACGCAGCTCGGGATTCCAGTTCTCGTTGTCGTAGATGCGCCTGACTTTGTAACGTCCGCTATCGATGGCAAAGTCAGCGCCGAGCAAACCACCTTGTACCTGCGGCACGTCCGGCATGTCGCCGCCGCGCACGTAGGAATGCCCGATCGCGATTTCGGAGCCCATCATGTCGATCAGGTAATTCAAATCGGCGCGATGCATTACGTAAGGCAACATCGCTCCGTACATCTCTCTGTCCTTTGGCCAATCGGTCCCGTGCAAGTTCGGCACGTAGAGATAGTCGCGCTGGTTGCGCCAACCTTCATTGAAGATTTGTTTGAACTCTTCTTTCGGTTCCAGATACATGCGGAGGCTGAAATTGAGACGCCCCGCACCCGCCTGCGGCGGGGTCCGATCAGCATCGACGATGAACAGCGACGGAACCGGCGGCGGAGCGCCGGGCCCTGGAGGAGCACCCGCTCCGCGCGCTCCGGTTGTGCGGTAGAGCAGTTTGCGGCCGTCCGCGCTGACGGTGTAGCCATTGACCCCGGAAACGAATGTGTTGGCGCGGCGATCGCACAAGCGATTACGAATCAGTTCACTTCCGCCACCGAGGCCGGCGCCACCGCCGTTTTGCGCGCGCGCACCGGATTCGAGGTAGTAAACAATTCCGTCCACCCCGGCGCGCAATTCGGAATATTGCCGCTCAGGAACTCCGGGAACTGAAATGATGCGCTTTGGGAGTCCGTCGAAATCAATCTGCACATTGACCGGAGCGCGCGGCCCGCGCGGACCCTGCGGCTGTTCGCCGGCAGTAGCATCAGCTCCGCCCGCGGGCGCATCGCCGGCGCAAACACCTGGCGGCAACGACCGCCGGCCCGTGCCGACGCCACGGTCTTCGTCGCTTTCCGGAAGCAGAGGGCTCGAGTCGCTCTTCTTCAGGACAGCCAGATACAAACCAAACGTCTCGTCATGATCATAAGAAGTCATGTCCAGCCACTGTGACCGCAAGCCGAAATCTGTCGACGCCAGAAACCAGAGGTACTTTCCGCTCGCGTCCCACGCCGGCCACACGGCGTCGGCCAATCCGTCGGTAACCTGTTTGGTCTCTCCGGTTTCGGCGTTGCTGACAAATATCGCGTGATACATCGAGCGCAGCCGGCTGGAGTACGCGACCCATTTAGAATCGGGACTCCAAACCGGATTGAGCGTTCGTTGCGGGACCATCCACGGATCATTGCCGACGATTTTCGCGTTACCGCTCGCCACATCGAGCACCCACACGTGAAGCCCGGTATCCGTGAAAAGAAGTTTCCTTGAATCTGGGGACCACGAAGCAGTGTAGTAATGCGTCGGATGTTGGAGCACGATTTCGCGCGGCGGCGTCAGCCCGTCCTGCGCTTCGACGTAGAGTCGATACTCCCCCGACTTGTCGCTGAAATAAGAGATAAATTTCCCATCCGGCGACCATGCCGGGTCGCGTTCGGCCGAGCTGCTGGAATTAGTAAGGTTACGCACGTCCCCTTTGTCGGACGGGATTGTAAAGATCTCTCCACGTGCTTCAATCAGCGCGCGTTTGCCCGTCGGTGACAAAGCCATATTCGTCAGACGGGTTGAAACGTCTTCCCAGCGCGGCATCATCCAGGGAAAGTCGCCAGTCGCCGTGATGTTTACGATGTGTTCTTTGCCATTTCCCGGATCCAATTCGTGCACATAGCCGGCTTGCTCGAACACCACCGCGCCGGCCCCTGAATCCAGCGTCTTCACATCGTAATCGCTGAAGTGAGTCGCCTGCGTAAGCTTCTTATTGTTTGTCTGATACGACCAGATGTTCGCAACCCCATCCCGATCGGAGATGAAATAAACGGTGTCGTTGATCCAGACCGGATCCATGTCTTTCGAATCAGTCCAGGGTGGTGAAACCAGATCGTATGACTTCAGATCGACAATCCAGATGGGACGATTCTGGCCGCCGTGATAGTTGCGGCGCTCTTCGTCCCACGAGTTATTCATGCGATAAGCGATGTGACTTCCGTCGGCGGAAATTTTCCCCTGATAACCACGAGGCAGAGGCATAGGTTCTTCCACGCCGCCCTCGGCAGGTACCGTCCAGAAGCGCGGCGCGCCACTCGGCGCCCAGGTCGCGCGCGTCGACGAGAACATGATTGCCTTGCCGTCAGGTGTCCAACCCTGAACGGTGTCAGCGCCTGGATGCCAGGTTAACCTGCGCGGCTCGCCGCCTTCGGCCGCTACGACATACACGTCGAGATTGCCCGCGTACTCGCCGCTGAAAGCAATCCATCTTCCGTCAGGCGAGAAATGTGGATTGGTTGTCTGCCCCTGGAAGCTGGTAACGCGGCGGGCCATCCCTCCAGCGCGCGGCACCACCCAAATGTTGTTGGCGTAAGCGAACGCAATCTGTGTCCCGCTGACAGTGGGCCCGCGCAGGAGTCTCGTCTGACCGTTCTCAGCCTTTGGGCGTACGGTCAGGTCGGCAAACAGGAATCCCGAGATTACCAGGGCCGCGAAAACGATTAATAAGCGAACGCAATCCTGCGAAAAAACTTTAGGTTTGGACATTATTAATTGTTCTCCAGATTAAGACCGATGAGATTTTGCGCGCTCTTTTTAACACGAAGTCAGCGAGAGAGCAACGCTTTTTGTGGCCGATTAGAGGTACCAGCTGCGACGCAGGCCGCCGGCCCCGCCGCCGACGAAGACTCACTTCATTCAGGCCGATCAGGAGCGGCCGTGTAATTACTCTGGTATCGGACGAGAAAACCTTGACGTCCCTCAGTGGCGGCGCTACAGTTTCCGCGAAACTCCCAACGGAGCCGCAGTCAGGAGCGGGTTCCTCCCTCGCAGGATGGAGCTTTCGGGTTCGTGACGGTGAGCGCTTGGGCGATGGCTCACCCTGGACATTCGACATGCGAGCAAGCAATCCCCTATTTGCCTTACCCTCATGCTGAATCCCACACGGTAAATAATGTCCGCCCACTCACTTCTGCTTTATCATTCCACCACACATCCACGAAAGTATCGCGCGGAACGGTAATGACAGGCAGAAAGAACATGCTTACCAGGCCTTGAGTGTGTCGGCGCACATGCGGGGACAGCGCGAAATTTTGAATACGTTTACAATGCTTGCAACCACGCCGACCGGCGTCAAGCGACGCACAATCTATAACGCGCAGAACGGTCTGTCACTGCCGGGCAAACTCGTGCGGGGCGAAGGCGACCCAAAGAGCAGCGACACTTCAGTCAACGAGGCCTATGACGGATCCGGCAAGACCTACGATTTTTACCTCAAAGCGTTCGCGCGAAACTCGATCGACGATCGCGGGCTGCGGCTCGATTCATCGGTGCACTATCGACGCAAATTCAATAACGCGTTCTGGAACGGGCAGCAAATGGTCTATGGCGATGGTGACGGGCAGATATTCCAGCGCTTCACCAGGAGCATCGATGTGATTGGCCACGAGTTGACTCACGGCGTCACCCAATATGAGGCCGGGCTTGTCTATCAGGATCAACCCGGCGCGCTCAACGAACACTTCTCGGACGTCTTTGGATCACTGGTGAAACAATTCTCGAAAAAGCAGAAGGCGAAACAAGCTGACTGGCTGATTGGTGAAGGTCTGTTCGCGCCGAACATCCACGGCACCGCGCTGCGTTCAATGAAGTCACCGGGCACCGCCTACAACGATCCGGTAATTGGAAAGGACCCGCAGCCGGCGCACATGAAAAACTTTGTGAACACAACCGCGGATTTTGGCGGCGTGCACATCAATTCCGGTATTCCCAATAAAGCTTTCTACGAACTCGCGGTTTCGCTGGGCGGGTTTGCATGGGAGAAATCTGGAAAGATCTGGTATCAAACTTTGATCGATAAGGTGGGACCGCAAACTCAATTTGCTGAGTGCGCCGCCATGACGCACGAAGTTGCCGGAACGCTGTTCGGCGTGGGAAGCCTCGAGCAGAAAGCCGTCAGGTCAGCCTGGGCGGTAGTCGGAATCCAGATTGGCACGCCGCTGGCAATTGCCGCAGGAGCCAGACGTTAAATGAGGATCAGCTTTGAACGAACGGGCGGCTTCGCGAATGTTCCGCTGCGCGCGGAGATTGATACAGCGCAAATGCCGGCCAATCGGGCACAGGAACTGGAGCGGCTGGTCGAAAAGGCCCAGCCTTTTGACCAGCCCGCCCAGCCGCAATCAATGCCGGTGCCGGATGATCTGCACTACGAACTGAAGGTCGAAGACGGCAGCCGTTCACATTCGTTTCGCACCAGCGACAGCGCCGCCAGCGACGATCTAAAGATATTGTTCGACTTTCTCGGTGAAGAGGCGTTGAAGAAGCGGCAGCACGGTTGAGGAAGAGCGAACCTTCGGCGCGGAACTGAATACTCGAGCATCCGGTTTGAACGCCGAAGGCGTTAATGAATTTCAGCCCGGGGTCCGAAGAACCCCGGGAATCGATCTCTGCAAGCAGAAGAGAACTCTGAAAAAGTTCGCGAGTTGCTGCGGAGTTCAGGATATGTTCCAACATTTCTTTACCCAGGGTAGAAACCATGGGCTCGAATTTGTGAACGCCGAAGGCTTTCAAGGGCAAGCTCGAATTGAATCCGGCACGACCAACTGACTCAGTGCGTTTTGCTAAGGAACAAAGGCACTTGAATCAACCAGCTGTTTTGACTTTCCTGTTTCTAATTATCCTTTGGCAGTTACCGCTGCACATTTCACAATCAACAACGCTGCCGCAAACGCCGGTAATCTCACGCGATTCGCGCTATCCGGCGCACTGGTGGACCCCGGTCTTCGATCCGAAAAAGCCTGACTGGGAGATCCTGCCGCAGGAAGCCGGCCCGGGCGAAGTGATTCTCTCCAAGCGAAACGAACTCGGCTTACTTTCAAATTTTGCGGCCACACCTTTTGTCTTTCACGGAAAGCGATACGCGAGTCTGGAAGGCTTCTGGCAAATGATGAAGTATCCCGAAGGGCCGGGCGATCCGCGCGCGAAGTTTCCCGGGCTTGAATGGAAATACACGCGCCGGCAGGTAGCGCAAATGGTCGCGTTTGATGCCAATCACGCGGGGGCGCTGGCGAGTGACAACATGAGTAAGATGAAAATTACCTGGGTGAGCTTTGAAGGAAAACGCTTTGAATATAAACCTGCGGTACCGGGAGAGCATTACAAGTTGATCGTTGCCGCAACCTGGGAAAAGGTGAAGCAGAATCCCGAAGTGAAGAAGGTACTGCTCTCAACCGGTGATCTGGTCCTCAAGCCGGATCATCATCAGGAACCAAACGCACCCGCGGCCTGGCATTATTACGAAATCCTCATGCAGATACGGAAAGAGTTGCAGAGCCAGAGCAGGTAGATCATTTACCGGCAGGACGTCAGTACCATCCGCGTTAGCGCGTGGATCATTCATTCAATAATCGATGGTCGATAGATTTACCCATCCACTGACGCGGATGGTACTGACCTCGACGCCATCGCTTCACCAGGTCACGCAGGTCGAACTGATTCCTATCGCTTGCCGATCTCTTCAAACCTCACATTCCCGATCCGGTACTCTTTCCAATCCTTATAATCAAAATGCCACCACTCGGCTTCGTAGACAGTGAAGCCTTCCGATTCCATCACATCTCGCAACAGCTTGCGGTGCCAGCGTTGCAGCGAAGTTCCTCCGGGATAATCCGGATAAGCCCGAGCAGTTGTTTCGTCGTAGGTGCTGACCATCTCGACCGGTTTTTTCGTCTTCAGGTCGTAAAGGGTCAGATCGACCGCGCAGCCGCGATTGTGCCGCGAACCCTTCGCCGGATCAGCCACGAAAACTTTCTTGTCGTCCGGGGTCGCGTCCCAGAAAACTTTGGTGACATACCATGGCCGGTAAGCATCATGGATGAGCAGGCCATACCCATACGCTTTCAACTTGCGATTCGCGCGGACTACGGCTTCGGCGGCCGGGCGCTGCATGAAAGCCCGCGGTTCAGAATAGAAAACCGTTCCGAGAAAGTTATTGGTTGTGGCGTAACGGATTTCCAATCTAATCGTCGGATCAAGTTTGGTAAGTTCGACCAGATCGGCCTGGCGAAAAGTTCCGTTCTCTTTTGGCGGTTGCGCGGCGAGGGCTTCCTTCATCAATTCCGCGACCGGGCGCACCGGCTTAACGCGGAGTTGGTTTGCTCCCGCTTCCGGTTCGATCTGCCGGCGCTTGCTGATGACGCTGTCGAGTGCGACCTGCGTCGCGCGGCCGCTCCGGTCGCGCGTAAAGATCAGTTGCTGCTGCGCATGTGGACCGGGAGCCGGAAATTTGAAAATATTTTTCGAGACTTCGTCGAGCTGCTCGATTTCGCCGCGCTTGAACGACGCACTGAGGCGGCCGTCCTTTTCCAGAATGATCAGGATGGCGTCGTCTGGCCCATATTCACCGATGAGCCCGCGCCAGCGGGCGGGAGCGGGTAGCAGCTTGGGTTGGGCGGGCGCAGTTGACTGAGCCGTTCTTTGCTCAGCATGAAAACTTGAAGAAGAGACAACCGCGCTCGAAAGTGCGGAACTCGCAATTGCGATTAAGCAGAGGGGCAGAGTTAGCCGCAGCGCGAGCGAGACCAGGCGGTTTGATTCTTTACTCTCAGATATTCGCATATTTCGATTATGCGGATTACTCGGCGAGACTCAAGTGGAATCGGGAACGAAGAGTGATTTGATTTCCGAGTAAATCCAGAAACAACCTCGAGGTGACTTGCGTCCTTATCCCGCCTGCTACCGCTTGCCGTTCTGTAGCTGCAGGCGTCGCTTGATATCATCCAGCTGCACCGAAGAAGTCGGTTTGGCTTGATGCTCCGCCAGCCGCTTGTCAACTAATTCTTCATCCGCTGCCGACAAAGGCGGGTCATCCAACTCCAATGCCCGTCTAATCAGAATTTGCCGCTCCTCAAAAGTGAGACGGGGAAGCTCGGCGATGACTTCGTTGAAACTCATGGGTGAAGCTTAAGCGCGAAGCTGGCGTTTTTCAACGGAAGCCTTACAAGAGTCAGAACTCGATCCCTTTTTGCGCGCGGATGCCGGCCTGGAAAGGATGTTTGATCTCAGTCATCTCGGTCACCAAATCGGCGGCGTCAACCAGCTCCCGCGGTGCATCGCGGCCGGTGACGATGATATGTAACGAAGGCTGGCGCTCGCGGGCGGCGCGAATTTCCGAGAGCACTTCGTCGAGGGAAAGCATTCCGTAGCTCAGAACATAAACTATCTCATCAAAAACCAGGAGGTCGTAGTCGCCGCTGCGAAGTTTCTCGGCGCACAGACCCCAGGTATCGCGCGCTGTCTGCTGATCCTGTTCCGGATTTTTGGTGTCCCAGGTGAAGCCATCGCCCATCGTGTGGACTTCAATGCCGAGCTTTTCGGCCGACACATGCTCGCCATAGCGATCATTGCGTGACTTCATGAACTGAATCATGCAACAGCGCAGGCCCTGTCCGGCGGCTCGCATCATCAATCCCAGCGCGCAAGTGGTTTTGCCTTTGCCGTTTCCGGTGTGAACGATGAGGAGGCCGCGAGTTTTCTCGTCGTAGTTCTCACGGCGCCACTTATATTTTTTCTCTTTTGCCGGCATGGAGGCATGGAAGATCGTAGGCAGTAGGCAGAAGGCAGTAGCAGAAAAAAGAAGAACAAGCGTTCGAGCCGAACCCCTGAACAAACGCCATGTCTTGCTTGCTGCCTTCTGCTTACTGCTTACTGCCTTCTGATGTCAGGAGCGCGTCTTCCGTGATGTCTTTCAACCCATTGGCGCGCTTAACCGCATCTTGCAGCAAGGGCACGACCTGGCGCTCGACCTCGTCCCAGGAACCTTTCAAGGTACAGCCGGCGGCGTTGCGGTGCCCGCCGCCGCCGAACTGCTCAGCGATCTTTGCGACATTTACTTCACCCTTTGATCGCAGGCTGGTGCGATAAACGCCGGGTGAACATTCCTTGAAAAGCGCGGTCGCTTCGACTTCGCCCACCGCCAGCGGATAGTTAACGAATCCATCGGCGTCTTCTTCCGACGCGTGCGTTTGCTCCTGCATAGCCAGCGTTTGCCGCATCCAGGCAACATGGCCCGTTTCGTCGCGCCGGGCAGTCGAGAGGACCTGGCCGAGCAGTTCGATCTTCGGCCATTGATAACTGCCAAAGATTGCTTCGGCAGTTTTTGCCGGCTTCACGCCTGTCCGAATCAGTTCGGAGGCGATTTTGAACGTGCGCTCGGTAGTGTTTGAATAATGGAAAGATCCCGTGTCGGTCAGCAGCGCCGTGTAAACGCATTCAGCAATTTCTTTGGTTACGCGTACTCCGGTCGCTTTGCAGAGATTGTAGATCATCTCGCCAACGGCCGAAGCAGTTGAGTCGATCCAGTTGATCGTGCCGAATAATTCGGTCGTTGAGTGGTGGTCGATATTAACCACGAATTGTTTTTCCAGATCGATCAGCCCGGGCCGGTCGATATCCGAGCATTCGATAACAAAAATTGAATCGTAAGGACGATCGACCGCGGGGGTCTCGCGAATGGCGCCCGCGCCTGGTAGTTGCCGATAAGCGTATGGCGCGGCGTCGCGCATGATTACTTCAACGTCTTTGTCGAGCGCGCGGAGCAGCCAGTAAAGGCCCAGGGACGAACCGAGGCTGTCACCATCGGGGCGAACGTGAGAAGTAATCGCAAAGCGATTCTTTTTTTCAATGAGTTCAACTACCTGGCTTAACATTAAGAGCAAGGATGAAAGATGAAGGATGAAGGATGAAGAAGAAAAAGCGAGCAACCGCTTTCATCCTTCATCTTTCCGCCTTCATCCTTTCAATCATCCTTCATCCTTTCCTTTCCCATTCCTTGCAGTAACGCATCCACTCGTTCTGCCTTTTCTTCCACTGTGTCGCGCACGAAATGAAGCGCGGGAGTATGCCGCAAATTGAGGGCAAAGCCAAGTTGCTTGCGTACATAGGGAGCCGCGTGACGCAGCGCCCGCAAAGCGATCAAGTGCTCTTGCTCATCACCCTGCACCGACACATAAACACTGGCGTCCCGTAAATCCTCGGCGACGCGGACCTCAGTAACCGTGACCATCGTCAAGCGCGGGTCTTCCAACTCGTAACCCACAATCTGCGCGATCTCTTCGCGCAATGTTTCCGCAATGCGCTCCGGACGATGCATGTCAATCCAAAGGATGAAGGTGGAAGATTGAAGGATGAAAGAAACACTAAATGCTTGTTGGCGCTGACTCCCTCCAAAGACTGCAGTCGGTCATTCATCCTTCCGCCTTCATCCTTTATCCTTTCCTATTCCGGCACTCCGAAATCAACCCAAATCTTCCGCTCGCGCTCACTGCCTCACAGTTCCGTTGCCGCAACTTTCTCAATCACGTAATCCTCAATTTGATCGCCAACCTTGACGTCATTGAAATTCTCGAGGCCGATGCCGCACTCAAAACCTTCGCGTACTTCGGAGGCGTCGTCCTTAAATCGTTTCAACGAAGCGATGTTACCCTCCCAGCTGACGACCCCGTCGCGAATCAATCTCGCCCGCGCGTTTCGTTTCATAATGCCGTCGATGACCATGCAACCGGCAACGGCGCCCACTTTCGGCACGCGAAAGACTTCGCGCACGTCCGCTTTGCCGAGAATTTTTTCTTTCTCGATCTTCTCGAGCATGCCGATCATCGCGGCCTTAATCTCCTCTTCGACCTTGTAAATGATCGAGTGCAGGCGAATGTCGACGCTTTCCTGTTTCGCCAAATCGTTGGCGCGTGATTCGGGCCGCACATTAAATCCAATTATGACAACCGCAGTCGAAGCAGAGCCTGCCTGAGTGGCCGAAGCGAGCAATACGTCCGATTCGGTGATTGCCCCGACGCCCGAGCGAATCACCTTGACCTTGACGCGTTCGCTCGACATTTTCTGCAAGGTCGATTTCAAGACTTCGACTGAACCCTGAACGTCGGCTTTGATAATCACCAGCAGTTCCTTGACTTCGGTTTCGCCCAAAGCCTCGATCCCGCGTTTGGTCGACTTGATCAATGTGCGCTGGCGTTCAGCGGCCTGCCGGTGATGCGAAATCTGTTGCGCGCGGCTGATGTCAGCGACCACCTGGAAACTTTCACCCGCTTGTGGCACGCCCTGCAGGCCCAGGACCTCGACCGGGGTGGCCGGCCCAACTTCAGTTACCGGTTCGCCGCGATCATTGAACATCGCGCGCACTTTCCCAAAGATTTGTCCCACGATAAAGGGATCGCCGATGCGCAACGTGCCTTGCTGCACCAAAGCAGTCGCGACTGCACCTCGGCCGCGATCGAGTTTTGCTTCGAGGACAACGCCTGAGGCAAGGCGAGTCGTGCTGGCCCGCAGGTTCAGAATGTCCGACGTCAGGAGAATTGTTTCCAGCAGAGTTTCCAGGTTTTGGCGTTTTTTCGCGGAAACATCGACCATCTCAGTCTCGCCACCCCAGGCAACGGGATTGAGACCCTGCTGCGAGAGTTCCTGCCGGACGCGATCGGGATTTGCATCAGGCCGGTCAATTTTATTGATCGCCACGACGATGGGTACACCTGCCGCGCGTGAATGCTCGATCGCTTCGATTGTTTGCGGCATCACACCGTCATCCGCGGCGACCACCAGGACGACGACGTCGGTCGCTTTCGCTCCGCGCGCGCGCATCAAGGTGAACGCTTCGTGGCCGGGCGTGTCGAGAAAGACTACCCGCCGTCTTTCATCATGATTGTCCGGATTGGGGACCTCGACGCTGTAGGCACCGATATGCTGAGTAATACCGCCGGCTTCGCCGCCGGCGACATTAGTTGCGCGGATCGCATCAAGCAGCGAAGTTTTGCCGTGATCGACGTGGCCCATCACGGTGACTACGGGCGCGCGCGGCACTTCGACATCGTCCGCATCAGCGGCAATCAGTTCTTCAAACTCTTCTTCGGCGACCATCTCTTCAAAGGGCACAAAGGACACGTCATAGCCAAACCTTTCGCCAAGCTCGTGAGCAACGTCGTCATTTAGCGCCTGATTGATGGTGGCAAATACTCCGCGCTGCAAAAGCAGAGTGACGATATCCTTTGGTTTGATGCCGAGCTTTTCCGCGAATTCCTTAACCGTTGATCCTTCCACTAATCGGACCGGTTTTAATTCGCCTGGGACACCTGGCGCTTCGAGACGTCCAGCGATGCGCTCTTCGAGGGTCAGCGTTGGCGGTGGTTGGATAAAGTCGCGATCAAATCTGCCCTTGCCTTCACCGACGCGCTTCCCGGCGCGAGATGAACCGCGTCTCGATCGGCGCCGGCCGGCGTCGGGAGGCGGAATGTAAGTGGTCTGCGGAGTGGCTGTTTCGCCCGGCGTGCCGGTATATTCGACGCGCGCTCGCGTTGCGCGGTCGCGCGATCGATCGCGCGGCGGAGCGACTGGAGGCGGCGCCGGCGCGCGATCTCCCGGCCGAATGCCGGCGTTAATTGCTGCGGCGGTCGGGCGCAACACCCGCACCTGGCGCGAAGGCGCTTTGGCAACATCAGCAGCTTGCGCGGGAAGGGAATCGACAGGGGCGCCGGCTTCCACAGTTGCCGGTGGAGCGTCGCTCGGCGCCGTTGCCACGGGAGCAACCGGTTTTTCAGCACGCGCGGCCGGTGCGAGCTTGCGCACGACACGCGCGGGAGCAGGCTTTGCTGTTTCGGCTTCGGGTACGGGCGCAGGTGCTTCCGCGACGATCGGTTCCGCGACAATGACCGGCTCTTCTTCCGGAGGTGGTGCTTCCTCAACCACGGGGCGCGCGGCCTTCTTTACGACCTTTACGGCGCGTTTGACGGCCGCGTCTTTCTTAGGGAAATATTTGTCGCGAATTTTGTCGGCGACGTCTTTAGGGATGGAGTTGGAAGGAACACTTACGTCGACACCTTCGCGTCGCACCTCTTCGATAAGGCGCTTGGTGTCGATCTTCAGTTCCTTAGCGAGATCGTAAAGTCGTGTTTTAGCGGTTGCTGTCATGCTTCAAAAAGTGGTTGCTACTTCGTCCGCCACCTTCTGAAGCACGCTTCAGAAGCGCCTTGCTGCTGCAGGCGTTGGAGGACGAGCAGACACGCGCCA